>Ga0070735_10005155_pt1 | contig 10894 bp, 11 predicted proteins | sample Coa_R1_FD_66443 | JGI IMG/M metagenome (GOLD analysis project Ga0070735, IMG submission 66443) | Surface soil microbial communities from Centralia Pennsylvania, which are recovering from an underground coalmine fire - Coalmine... | ecosystem: Environmental > Terrestrial > Soil > Unclassified ... | reverse complement strand
ATGTCTGTCGACGAAGCCCACAACGAAGTCCGCGACGGCTGGGATCACTCCTACAGCCCGGAATCTCTCGCTCAGGCCGTCGACTCCCTCGATGACCAACCGCTCGGCTATCGCATCAACATCTTTCTCGCCCGCTTATGTTTTCGTGGAATTTATTTCCCAATGATGAATAAGATGGCTTGGCTCAAAGTTATCGCGCAAAATCGGCGGACCATTTTCAAGCTGACCAAAGAAGCTGTTTTTGGTCGGCCCTCTGCCCGACGCGAGACCCTGGATGCGCCGATCTCATTGGAAACACCTCTTGGCGAGGAGAGTACCTCCCACCTCAGTGACCTCATCTCTTAGAATCTGGGGCGAAAAGCAGTTCCGAGTCATTTGCGCGGAAAATATTCGAGTCACTAGTTCTGCTTGCAGAACCGGCTAATGCGGTCTCGTGGACTCAGCCACTGCGATGAGCGTTGGCAAGATCTGACCGAGGTCGTGATCGCGCTGCCCTAGCCCGAAATACAACTTGCTGTATAACGGATAAAGCTTCTCGTAAGTATGGCGTTCCGATTCCTGTGGCGTAAATGTTCGATTCGGTGGACAAATCTTGTCCTGCGCCTCTTCAATCGTCTTAAAGGTACCTGCTGCCAGGAACGCGAAAATGGCCGACCCCAGGCTCACTACACTCTTGCTCGGAACCAGCACGGGGCGTCCAAAAACATTCGCATAAACCTGGTTCAGTATTTCGTTTTTTTGCGGAATGCCTCCTGCATTGATGACGCGCTTGATTTCGACTCCGTGCGCCGACATGCGGTCGAGGATAACTCTGGTATGGAACGCAGTGCCTTCGATCGCAGCGAAGAATTCGTCCTGTGCCGTGCTCTGAAGATTCCAGCCGAGCGTGACTCCACGCAGATTCGGATTTACAAGAACCGTGCGGTCCCCATTGTCCCAGGTCATGCGCAAGAGTCCGGTCTGCCCTGCGCGATAGTTCTCAAGACCGCAGCTCAGGGTCTTCACATCGGTTCCCGCGCGCTGAGCGATCGCGTTGAAAATATCCCCCACAGCGGAAAGACCCGCTTCAATTCCCGTACGCAGCGGATGTACGCTCCCTTGCACCACACCGCAAACTCCGGGCACAAGATTCGCGGACGGAGTAATTCCTATGATGCAAGTCGACGTTCCGACGACGTTGACCATGTCGTCGGTGCGGCAACCGGCTCCAATCGCGTCCCAGTGCGCGTCGAAAGCGCCGACGGGAATTGGAATCCCGGCGCGCAGTTCTAGTTTCTCAGCCCACTCCGCAGAGAGCATGCCCGCAAGTTTGTCCGATGTTGCATAATCGCCATCAAGTTTCTCGCGAACACCCTTGAATAAGGGGTCCACCTTGACTAGAAAACTCTCCGGCGGCAGACCTCCCAATTGCGCATTCCACAACCATTTGTGCCCCATCGCGCAAATGCTGCGTTTTACGCGCCGCGCGTCGGTGATGCCGCATAACGTAGCGGCTACCATGTCGCAATGTTCGAAGGCGGTGACAAAATCGCTCCTCGTTTCGGGATGGTGCCTCAACCAGTGGAGGAGTTTAGAAAAACCCCACTCCGACGAATAAACGCCGCCACACCATTCAATGGCTTGTAGCTTTTCCCGATGTGCCGCCTCGGTGATTTCAGCCGCCTCTGCTTTCGCACGGTGGTCGCACCACAAATAATATTCTCCCAGCGGCTGCAGGTTCTTGCCGACCGGAATCACCGACGACCCCGTCGTATCGAGGGCAATAGCCTCCACCTGGTCGCCACGAACGCCGCTCTTTCTTAGGACGTCGCGTGTCGCCACAGCGAGAGCTTGCATATGATCGAAGTGGGACTGAGTCGCAAATTCCGGATCGCTCCGCTTGCGATGCAGCGGGTACTCGGCAGTTGCCGAATCCAGAAGACCTCGCTCGCTATCCACAAGCGACACGCGGACACTTAGGGTTCCGAAATCAACGCCGGCAACAATGGCCATGAGCAAGCTCCGTTCTCAGAATTGTGCCACTCCATGTCCCAACAAGATAATGGCTCCTGGTTTCGAAAGGTGCGACGCAGCAACCGCGTGGATACGCGAAATGGGTAATCGTTTTCCTGAAAAACGGCGGCCACATCAATGTCGTCCTTCGCTACATCTAAACCCGTCCCTACAGCTCCCGGCCTGCGGCAGGGACTGCCGTTTCGAATGAGAAGACGATTGCGACAGAAACGCGAATCTCAGCAGAAAAACTGAACCTCGCGCCTCTTAGCGCAAGCGAGTTCAGGGCGTTACAGGAGGAGAACGCTTCCGCGAGCGATTGCCCGGGGTAGCCAGCGCGACTCTTCCAACTCCGGGCGCCAATGCAGTTGACCGCCGAAGGACAAGATTCGTAACCAGTTCGTATTTATGGAGTCCTTGCGACCCGGACGCGTCCACCTCGTTCAGTAACGCTTCGAAGGCGATTCTTGCCAGTTCCTGTTGCGACATCTGCACTGTCGTCAGCGGGGGGATCGTGAACTCGCTGAGGTGGATGTCGTCAAACCCAATGACCGACATACCCTCAGGCACCCTGACGTTCTGTTCGTACGCTTCTCTCATGAAACCGATGGCCGTCATGTCATTCGAGCAGAGCACCGCTGTTGGTGGACTGTTGAGATGATGGAGTTCGTGGAACGCTTTCATTCCGCCTTCCATCCGATGATCGCCGACCACAGCCAGGTCGGAAGACAGCCCAATTTCAGCCATTGACGCCTTGAACGCATCCCGTCTTGCGATCGCAGATTTAAGTTCTAGCGGACCTGTTATGAACGCGATTTCCGTGTGTCGAAGCGCTGCGAGATGTTGCACCGCCTGACGGATTCCGTTCAAGTAATTGACGCGAATATTGGCGATACCTGGAACATCCGGTCCCACATCGACAAATACCAACGGCACTTTCCGGTCGCGCAAGTGTTCAATCAGCGACTCTTCCATGCCGAAGGTCAAGATCGCGACGCCATCAACCCGCCTCTCTATCATGCGACGTACAGCGGACTCCATTCTTTTCGGGTTGTGCACCGTCGATGTAAGCAGGATCTCGTAGTTATTTTCGACGGCAAGATTCTCAAAGGTCTGGACAATCTCAGGAAAGAACGGATTCGTAATCTCCGAGACAATGAGCCCGAAAATACGAGTGCGGCCTAGAACAAGGGCACGTGCCTGAGTATTGGGATAGTACCCGAGCTCTTCCACCACCTTCCACACGCGCTTGGCAAGTTGGGGGTCGACTGTCGGGACGTGGTTAATCGCCCTGGAAACAGTGGCAGTGGATACCTTTGCCCGCCGGGCGATCTCACGGATGTCCATGGAGTGCGAAATGAGTGCCGAAAACGCGAACATCTTAACATACGCGAAACGGCCAGCGGAGAAAACGTTTTCCCTGTTTCTGGCTGCGATTTGCCGCCGCTGGCCCGGACTCCAGGAATTTGAGTTACTAAAGGGATCTGACCTTTCGTCACATTCAGGTGTATACTAGCGGTCCCTCCCCGATTTCTTGCCGACTCCCCCCAGCAGACAAGACGGGGTACCATTTTGGTCAGATACCTCTCGATCGCCCTTGTTCTGGGATCCTGCGGATTTTATGGTTGCGGCGGTGGCTCCGGGTCGAGCATGAAAGTGCCGCCTCCATCGCCGGAAGTAGCCCTTTCGACCAAGAGTCTGAGCTTTGACAATCAGGCAGTCGGCACGACCAGTCAGTCTCAGTCAATCACGCTAACGAACAATGGCACTGCCGGGCTGACGGTTTCCGGGATTGCTGCGAGTTCCGGGTTTTCGCAAACCAATAATTGCGGCTCGGCGGTTGCCGCCGCAAGTTCATGCACGATTAATGTGAGCTTCGCTCCAATGGCATCGGGCCTCGTGAACGGCACGGTTTCAGTCACGGACAATGCTACTGGAAGCCCTCAGACGGTTTCGGTAAGCGGCACAGGAACGGCTGCTGCGATAACTCTCTCTCCAAGCAGCTTGAGCTTCGGAAACCAGGTAGTCGGAACAACCAGCCAGTCTCAGCCAATTACGCTTACCAATGGCGGCACGGCCTCGCTAACTATCTCCGGAATTGCGGCTAGCCCGGGCTTCACCCAGACGAATAACTGCGGTGCGAGCGTTACTGCTGGAAGTTCGTGCACCATCAACGCGACATTCGCTCCAACAATGGCGGGCAGCGCGAGCGGCACAGTCTCGATAACGGACAGTGCTGCAGGGAGCCCACAAACAGTTGCACTGACTGGAACAGGAACGTCTCCGGCGATAACTCTCTCTCCTAACAGTTTGTCCTTTGGAAATGAGGCGGTGGGGACGACCAGCCAGTCTCAACCGATTACGCTTACGAACACGGGTTCCTCCGCGCTTACTGTCTCGGGGATTGCCGCCAGCGCAGGGTTCACCCAGACCAGTAATTGCGGCGCCAGCATCGCTGCCGGAAGTTCGTGCACCATCAACGTGGCTTTCGCACCAACGATGACGGGTACTACTAGCGGCACCGTCTCGGTTACAGACAATGCGACGGGGAGTCCGCAAACCGTTTCCCTGAGCGGAACGGGAACATCTCCTACGATAACTCTCTCCCCGAGCAGTTTGACATTTGGGAATCAGGAAGTCGGCACGACCAGCCAGTCGCAGCCGGTTATTCTTACCAACACCGGTGGCGCAGCCCTGACAATTTCGGAGATTGTGCCTAGCGCAGGTTTTGCGGAGACCAATAACTGCGGCTCAAGTCTGTCGGCTGGAGGTTCCTGCACTATTAATGTGAGCTTTTCACCCACCGCGATCGGAAGCGCGACGGGCAATGTATCGGTGACGGACAATGCAAATGGGAGTCCACAAACAGTTTCGCTGAGCGGTACGGGGACGGCGCCTTCCGTAAGTCTCTCTCCCATTACTTTGAACTTTGGGAACCAGTTGGTCGGGACAACCAGTCCGTCTCAGCCGGTCACTCTTACCAACAATGGCACGGCCTCGCTCAACATTTCGCTGATTACCGCCGGCGATAGTTTTACGCAAACCAACAACTGCGATTCACCTCTGGCAGTTGGAAGTTCTTGCACTATTAATGTGATCTTTGCCCCCACTGCCACGGGTACTGAGAACAGCACGCTTTCGGTTGTGGATGATGCGGCGGGGAGTCCGCAAGCGGTTTCTCTTGCTGGCACGGGAATCACCCAAACAACGCAGATGGCCGTGACCACTTATCACAACGACAATGGCAGGACTGGGCAGAATCTGCAAGAAACCATTCTCACGACCGCGAATGTCAATTCCACCAACTTCGGCAAGCTGTTTTCGCAACCTCTCGATGGCTACTCCTACGGCCAACCTCTCTACGTATCGAATGTAACGATCCCAAATCAAGGCGTCCACAACGTTGTTTACATGGCAACCATGAATGACAGCGTTTACGCATTCGACGCCGACAGCAATACTGGCAGCAACTCACAGCCGTTGTGGCAAGTGAATTTCACGAATCCCGCGCTCGGCATCACCACGGTTCCTACGAGTGACCTCAACAACTGCCCCGATCCAATCACCACTCAGGTTGGAATTATGTCCACACCTGTGATCGATACCACCAGCAACACGATTTATGTAGTCGCGCGGACTCTGGAAAATGGCTCATTTTTCTTCCGGCTTCATGCTCTGGATATTACAAGCGGAGCAGAAAAGTTTGGCGGCCCTGTCGCCATTCAGGCTTCCCAACCCGGGACCGGATCAGGTTCCAGTGGCGGAACCATCACCTTTAATCCTCAACTGGAAAACCAGCGTGCCGCCTTGCTGCTGCAAAACGGGCTCGTGTACATTTCGTGGGGTTCGCTGTGCGATTACAGCCAGTATCACGGATGGATGATCGCGTACGATGCCTCCACGCTCGCACAAACCGCGGTTTGGCTAACAACGCCAAACGGCAAAGAGGGCGCCATCTGGCAATCGGGCAACGGCCCGGCTGGGGACTCCAGTTACAACACCTTTATCGCAGTCGCGAATGGTGATTTCGACGCCGACGTCGATGGCGGGGACTACGGCCAAAGCGTCGTCAAAGTCGGACCTCCTGACGACGGCTCCTTCCCGATCCTCGATTACTTCACGACCTACGACGCCCTCACTTACAACCTCACAGATCTCGACATCGGGTCGTCGGGACTTACTTTGTTGCCCGATCAGAATGGTCCTTATCCTCACCTGCTGGTTCAAGGCGACAAGGCGGGGGACCTCTTCCTGGTTAATCGGGATAACATGGGCTCTTATAACTCCACGAACGATAGCCAGATCGTAGAGTACCTTCCCGCTGCGGACACCGGCATGTGGAGTTCGCCAGCCTGGTGGAACAACTACGTCTACATCGGTGCGAGCAGCGATTATCTGAAGGCTTTCACCTTCTATCCGGCAAACGGTCTTCTTTCAACCACACCAACGACTCAAACGATCGCAAAGTACGGCTACCCGGGGACGACTGTCTCCATCTCTTCCAATGGAACGACGAACGGCATTGTCTGGGCATTGAACAACGGACAATACAAGACGACGACCGGGGTTGCTTCGCTCAATGCTTACGACGCCACGAATCTTGGAAACCGGCTTTACAGCACTTCTACCAACAGCACTCGAGACAATCCAGGGGCACCCATCAAAATGACGGTGCCCACCATTGCTAATGGAAAGGTCTACATCACGACCCAGAACAGTTTGGTCGTATACGGATTGCTGAATTGACGCTATGTGCGTCGCCGCTATTGCCTGGGATAGGTGAGGCTGCGCGTAACGTCCCGAAGCAACTGGCAGCCCATTTTGAGACACGGATCGTGTCGGACTTTCATCCGAAAACCCATCTCATCCAGCCTGACGAACTATACGGAAACTGACAGCCAGCCGTGAGATTTTCTTCCGCTGGCTTTTCTACATGCGATCTTGCTGACGGAAACGCCAACCGCTGCTCTGCGTCAGACCATCCAAATTCACGCAAAAAACTAATTCAAGAGCAGGCAGAGAGAACCGTGCAAGGCACCGGCAAGCATCCGCACAAAGACATTCAGGAGACTTGGCCGCTCAACGAGCGTTCCGAGTCAGAACATCTCGCGGGACGGACGCGGCGAATCATCCAGCGAGACACGGCACGCAAGAAGTGGTGAACGAAGTTCAGAGTCACGCGACGTGAAAAAACGTGAGTGCCGGGTTAGCCACGAAACCGTGTGCAGCAGTTCCTTTGATTTCAATATTTTAGGGGTAAAGCATTCAGAACAGATGACTTAGGAAGCTGATCTGCGCACATGTTTTTTCATCCCGAATCCGTAAAATATTCTGTTCAAAGAAGTTATCTGCCCAAGCTACGAGGATCGACCGGCAAAATCTTGATCCACAAGGACTTACAAGTAAAATATTGATTATATGGAACTTACGAGTGACCAGAGGCCCCCCCTTCTCCAAATTCGCCAAGTGCGGAATCGGAAAGATCTGGCCCCCGAGGCAATCTTCTTTTTTTTCAATATTTTAGATAAATAACATTGAAAACAAATAACTTAGCTCGAGCCCCGGTGCGCATTTTTTCAAGCCAAGATCCATAAAATATTGTTTTCAAAGAACTTAACGGTTCCGGCTCTGGATGTACGCCTGCAAAATCTTGAGCCGCAGGCACTTACGAATAAAATATTGATAACAATGAAGTTACAAAGAAGCGAGAGTCCGTTGCCGACATTGGCGGCTCGCTGCCATGATCGGAGTTCGGGCCTGTGGAAGACAAGGTCAGATGTCACAAGAGTTGCCGGAAACCTGTGGATTTCCTTCCTGCGGGCTATGGGGGCGAATCATTTCAATTGCCGGAGATAAGCAACAAGGGCCCGGAGATCTGTTCCACTGAATGCCGTCAGGTCGGGCATTTGGGCACCGGGTTTCAGAGACTGCTCGTGGGTGACCCATGCCTCGAGGTAGGCTTTGTCATTCGTGTGCGAATTGCCAGCAATTCCTGACGGCGGGCGAGATGCGTAAGATCTGGCGCTACTCCACCGCCGGCCATAGTTCCGCGTACGGAATGGCATAAGGCGCATGGCGCTCCCATGAAGACATCTTCTCCGTGCAACGCTTCGGCGTCGGTGGGTTGGACTGCGGGCTGTTTCGAGACTCGGTTGTATGCGCAATTCTGAGCCGCATAACTCGCCAGCGGGCGATTTCCGGGTTGCCGTAGGTTGCTGGAGTTTCATCCTTGCGTTTCGCCTTGGGTTCGATTCTGCATTCGCAACCGGATGAGTCGTACCGGTTCTCCGATGGCGGCGATGATGAGAACACCGATGACAATGGCGATAGCGCTCTTACGCGTTTGCATGGCGCCCAGCGAGATGAGCAAAGTTGTCGCCAAAGCTGCCGGTTGTCCCGCCCGAAGAACCAGGCAAAAAAAAGTTGTGAACACCACAGCCAGGGTCACCGCCCATAATCGCTGAGTGGAGACGGCGCCCGCCGACAAGACATTAGGCGACGACCAGGCATGTAAGATGCATAACGCAAGGAAGCCCGCACCCAGCCCGCAAAAATGGCCAACGATGACGTTATAAGCCCGCGCACTTTTCATGTGAGGCTGCTCGACCATTTCGTAAGCTGTCGGACCGAGACTGGCAAAGATGAGGGTGACCCGTCGCCCATCCAATCGCTGCCATTGCCATGATCAAACCACCTTCGCCCAGAGTCGCCCAAATCAAATCCGAGTTGCGATTCATGCCAACCTCCGCACCCACGTTACGCGTTTGTGCTCTTCGATGAGATCTTCGCTGGAGGCGTGCACCCCGATTCCAGGCAGCAACATAAGGGAAGCATTCAACAGATTGACTGGCGGCCCAGACGTCTTGTCGAACTAAGGAGCACTATTTTGCGAGGAGCACAGAGCGGGCATGCTGGCGATTATGTCGCGTGGCTTACCTTCGGCACTGCTGTGCCTGGAATATTGTTTGTGTGGCTATTGCATTAACGATGAAGTAACGAGGAAAGTTACGTTCGTGGTGCGCCGAATTGGTTCCTATGCGGCATCGTCTGGTTTCTGCTAATCTCCCCATTAGCCCTGTTGTTTTGGTCAAATCGTCCGAAAGTATCGAACCCCCGCGCCATGTCCACCGTCTCTCATCAGCAGGAAATCTCGATATTAACGAACGCCAAACTCGGATTGATCTATCTCACCGCGAATGATTGGGCGCTGATTGCGGACAAAGCTATCCGCCGGAAGTTCAAAGCGGGAGAAAAGATCGTCGAGCAGGGGAAGCGGACACACGGTATCTACGTCTTGTTGGCGGGGACTGCGTCCGTGCAAATTCCGCCTCCGAGAGAGATCGGTCCGGGCGAAGCTTGCGGAGAAATCTCGTTTATCGACGAACTAGCGGCCACAGCAGACGTAGTTGCCAAGGAGCCAGTGGACGCTTATTTTCTGGAGCATGGTACGCTCCAGTCGACGTTCGAACTGTTTCCGCATCTGGGGTCGCGTTTCTATCACTCGTTGGCCGGGATCCTAACGCGACGGCTGCGAGCCATGGTCACGGCGGCCGGGGCGGCCATGGCAAAATCTTCTGCCAATAAGTCCTGAGGCTCAGGGTTAGCGATGATCGCGCGCTCGATCTCACCAGCCTCAAAGCATCGGAGAGCAACCGAAGCGGATTGCCAGGACGACAAAGCACGAGCGGTGACGTCGCCAACTGAGTGATTCCTAAGTTCTAGAGCAGGTTGGACTTCTTCTTCTGTCCCGATCCCAGACGGTTATCTAAGATTCGAACTCCGACCGCTGCGACATCGGCAGCAAGTGTAAACAAGGCAAGGACTTAGGCCTCTGGCTTTGGTGGTTGAAGTGCTTTGAAATAGGGCAACCTCCCCAGACTCGAGCCACACTTATGACACCAGAAATGTCTTTCGACTGTTTGTTGGTATCGGATGACCCGGCAGTTGTTTGCACGATCGACCCCATACTGCAGGAGCTTTCCATTTGCACGAGCAGTTGCCCGGACCCCAGCAAGGCCGCAGGGATTTTAGGGCAAGTGAGCACGGATTTGGTCATTGTCGATTTGGATAAGGATAATTCCATGGATCTCGTAAACCGGATCTGCTCGCTGCAAGGCCAGCAAAAGCCGACCATGGTGGGCGTCTCGGCCACGGACCGAGCCGTACCCGGCGTTCATATCGTCCTCAGAAAACCGGTGACGCACGAATCGGGATTGGACTCGCTTCGGCGCGCTTATTCACGAATGCTGCAGGATTTTCGAAAACACACACGATTTGCATTGATGATGTCCGCCAAGGCCGTCGACGAAAAGGAGCATACGATCCCGATCATTGTGACGAACATCGGTCAGGGCGGGTTTGGCTTTACGACGAAGGAACGCGTTAAAACTGGCGAGATTCTTACGATGCAAATTGCGTTGCCGGGACTGGGAAGAGAAATTCATATCCGGGCACGGGTGGTATGGACTCGCGATTACGGCGCTTCCGGATGTGCATTCGTGCACTTGTCGCCTTTTGATAGTCAGCTTCTTAACGCCTGGCTCGAAAGTAAATACCGGATCAAGAAACCGCTCATTCCGGTGGAGGTATAGCTGTTCAGGTGGCGGCACGTACCGCGTCTTTACTGCGGAAAGGGCTACAATCCTTTTACTTCAATGAAGAATATCTCGAATCCATCTCGGGCTGTGTGCCTTGATAGCGATGTCGAACCTCCGTCGAGCGCTGTCAGTTTCCAGCGCATTCAACTCCGAGATTCGGCACATGAGTTCAAGATTCTGGTTGCCGATGATTCGGCGCTGTACCGCAAATTACTTCAGGACAACTTAGAGAAGGAGGGATACTCGGTTTTCCTCGCCGAGGATGGTCGCGCGGCACGGGAGGCATTGAGGGAACATCGTCCCTC
>Ga0070735_10005154_pt1 | contig 10895 bp, 11 predicted proteins | sample Coa_R1_FD_66443 | JGI IMG/M metagenome (GOLD analysis project Ga0070735, IMG submission 66443) | Surface soil microbial communities from Centralia Pennsylvania, which are recovering from an underground coalmine fire - Coalmine... | ecosystem: Environmental > Terrestrial > Soil > Unclassified ... | reverse complement strand
ACGGATGCTTGCCGCTCACTTGTCAACCTCGCGAAACAGCGTGGTGGCCCCGATAACATCACTCTGCAAGTGCTACGGATTCACTAAGCCTGAGTAAATAGTTCTCGTTGAATTGTAAAAAGTTGCAGCCTTATTCCGCTTGCTCAGTGCCTCCGCCTTCGGCAAGCTCGCCAATTTGCACCTTTCTTACTAAGAGTGAATGGCAATATTCTTGCTATGTCGTCAATGTCTATTAACAAGATAGGGTTTATGGTATAGTACCTCCCATGAAGATCTCCCAAAAAGGTTTGTACGCTCTGCAGGCCATGATGATGCTTGCCCGGCACCATAATCAGGGCGCCATTCGCATCCGCGATATCGCTTATGAAGAAGAGCTGCCGGAAAAATTCCTCGAACTCATCCTGCTCGAACTCAAGAACGCTCGCATGGTCGAGAGCGCGCGCGGAGCCAAGGGGGGCTACCAGCTCCGGCGACCGCCGTCCGAGATTCGCCTCAGCGAAATTATTCGCCTGATTGACGGACCGTTAGCTCCTTTCGGCGACGCTGATCAACTGCGCAGTCTGATTGACCGGGATGCCGCACATCGCGCTCTTTATCAGGTATTTCTCGATGTCCGCGATGCTGCTGCGAAAATTCTCGAGAGCACGACTATCGCCGATATTGCTGATCCGGCGCCTTCGCCGCGTCACAAACGCCGAAAGAAAAATGAAGCCACATTATTGCCCATGGTGGTGCACGGCAATATCCAGCGGACCGAGAAATGAGATTTAGAGCGCTGATGCTGTTCGTTCTGACTTTATTCATCTCGGCCGCTCTCAATGCGCAGACCACGACCGTCATTCGGGTCGGCGCTTTTCCGAACATCACCCACGCTCAGCCGATGATCGGTAAGGCCAACGGCTGGTTCGAAAAAGCCATGGGACCAAACGTAAAAATCGAATGGAAGAGTTTCAACGCCGGTCCTTCGGCAATCGAGGCCCTCTTTGCCGGTGCCATCGATATGACCTATGTTGGACCGAATCCCGCCATCAATGGCTATGTGCGCTCCAACGGCGAAGCGCTTCGCATCATCGCTGGCGCAACCAGCGGCGGAGCGGCCCTGGTTGTAAGGGGCGATTCAGGAATCACCAAGGCGGAAGACTTTCACGGCAAGCGCATCGCCTCTCCGCAAATGGGCAACACCCAGGACCTTGCTCTTCGTGCCTGGCTGAAATCGCAGGGCTTAAAAACCCGCGATAAAGGCGGCGACGTTACCGTAATCCCCATCGCCAATCCTGATCAGCTCACGTTGTTTCTGAAGAAAGAAATCGACGCCGCATGGGCGCCCGAACCGTGGGCTTCCAGGTTGGAACACGATGCGGGCGGACGAATCTTTCTGGATGAACGCACTCTCTGGCCCAAGGGTCAGTTCCTAACCACTGAATTGGTTATTAGTACGAAGTTTCTTCAAGCGCATCCCGACCTCGCTAAGAAATGGCTACAGGCCCATGTCGAACTCACGGACTGGATCAATAGCCACGTGACCGACGCCAAGAAGATTCTTAATCAGCAGATTCAGAAAGAAACTGGAAAGGCCCTTGCACAGCCCGTTCTTGACGATTCGTTCGCCCGTCTGCAAGTAACTTACGACCCGCTACGGGAACCGCTGCTACGAGCCGCCCAGCTCGCATTTGATGCCGGCTTTCTGGGACGCCAGCTGCCTGACCTCTCTCGCATTTATGACCTTACCTTACTGAATCAAGTTTTGAGCGCAGAAGGGAAGAAGCCGATCCAATGACCCAGTCAGTTCGCAAGCCGGTTGCTTCTGTCGAACGTCGTACTGCTCACCAATCGGTAGCATCGCACAGAGCTGAGCTGGCCGCGGTTTCTACCATCGAGCGTAGGCTTCAGGTTCCGAAGTTAGCCTTGAGAAACGTTTGCCTGGACTACGGTACAAACTCGAACCATCGGCTCGTCGCGCTCAAAGATATTAGCCTGCAGGTTCAGTCTGGCGAGTTCCTCTGCATTGTCGGTCCTTCCGGTTGCGGGAAGTCCACGCTGCTTCATTTGATCGCCGGGCTTCACGAGCAGTCTTCGGGCGATGTTTTGGTCGATAACTCGCCGGTACAAGGGCCTGGAACCGATCGCATTTTGATTTTCCAGGAACTTGGGCTTTTTCCATGGTTGACGGTCGCTCAGAACGTCGAGTTTGGAATGCGAATGAAGAAGATCCCCAAGCCCCAGCGCGAAGCCCAGGTCCGAGATTATCTTCGCCTGGTTCATCTTCACCAATTTAAGGACAGCTACGTCCATCAGCTTTCTGGTGGCATGCGGCAGCGTGTGGCTTTAGCAAGGGCGCTCGCTACAGAGCCCGACGTGCTGCTAATGGACGAACCCTTCGCCGCACTCGATGCCCAAACTCGTGATCTGCTTCACGACGAACTGGAGCGCATCTGGGCGGAAACCCGCCGCACCATTATTTTTGTCACCCACAACGTTCGCGAGGCAGTTCGCCTCGGAGATCGAGTAGTGCTGCTTACCTTCCGTCCGGGCCAGGTTAAACGAGAATACGACATTAATCTCGCCAGGCCCCGTCATCTCGAAGACACGAACGTTGCCGGCAGCGCGCGAGAAATTCTCAACGACCTGCGTGAAGAAATTAATAAATCGATCGAGGAGGAGTACGGGCTTGAAGCGAACGCTTAGATATGCCCTCTTCTATTCCGCCCTCATTGGATTATGGGCACTCCTGGCCAAGCTTCACGTCTGGCCACCCTACATCTTTCCAACCCCTTGGGGCGTTGCTGAAACTCTTCGCTCCGGTTTCGCAGACCACAGCTTCTGGATTGCCATTGCCGTCAGTATGAGACGCATGCTGATTGGCTATGGTATTTCAGTCGTGCTCGGTTTGGCCCTTGGTCTGGGCATCGCCAGCAATAAATTTCTTGAACAGACCATAGGCGGACTGCTGGTCAGCCTGCAAAGCCTGCCAAGCATCTGCTGGCTGCCTATCGCGGTGCTATGGTTTGGGCTGACAGAGAAAGCCATCCTCTTCGTTGTCGTGATGGGCTCGTTGCTCTCAGTAACTATCAGCATGGAGACAGGTCGCAAGCAGCTCCCAAAGATTTACACCATGGCGGGACGTAATCTTGGCGCTCGCGGAGTGCGATTATTCTGCCATGTAACTCTGCCGGCCAGCTTGCCATATATAGTCACCGGGCTAAAGCAGGGTTGGGCGTTTGCCTGGCGCTCGTTAATCTCCGGCGAAATGATTTTCGTTACTCTTGGATTGGGTCAGCTGCTGATGATGGGCCGGGACCTGAACGACATGAGTCAGGTGATCGCGGTGATGATTCTCATCGTTGCTCTGGGCTATTTCGTGGACGGCGTGTTTTTCAGGACAATCGAAAAGCGGTTGCAGCAGCGCTGGGGATTGGCCCCAGCAGCATAGCCAATCTCAGTAATTACGATGGGAAACTTTTCATATGAAAGTCTACTAAGTCAGTAAGGATACTTGAACTGCTGTTGCGCCGACTATCCGCACCAAGGAGAGCACTAGAAATGAACAGGAGTTTCCGTCCGTTGGTTAATGTCATGATTGCAATTGCGCTGAGCGCGCCCCTTTTGGCGCAAACTGTTGCTACGCCGAAAAAGAAGTTGAGCAATCCTGTACCTCCTCCAGCCTCGCAGCAGGATATACAGGCCTTGCGCGAGACCGTGCAGGCCCAGCAGAAGCAAATTGAGGCGCAGAGCCAACAGATGCAGGATCTGCAGAATCAATTGCGCCAGGTGTTGGACGCCGTGCAGCAGGTGAATGCCAACTCGCAAAAAGTACAAACTGGCGCTGACCAGGCCCAGACGACCGCCGTTCAAGCGCAGCAGGCCGCAGCCCAAGCACAAATGGCGGCCGCCCAAGCGGACTCAACCGCGGCTTCAGCGGCTTCTGCTACAAGCGCACTGCAAAGCCAGGCAAAAGACGAGCAGGCCCGTGTCGAAACCCTGCAAAACATTCTTGCCCGTTTCCGCTTTTCTGGAGACGTGAGAATGCGCGGGGAGAACTTCACCCAGGACGGAACTCAGGACCGCAATCGCGCGCGCGTTCGCATCAGGCTAGGTGTCGATGGACAACTCAATGAGGATTTCGTTGGAAGCGTTGCATTAGCCACAGGTTCGATCGGAGATCCGACCACCACCAACGAAACCCTGACCAACGCCTTTGATCGCAAGACGATTGCGTTGGACCGCGGCTACATCGCCTATAGTCCAGTAGCCCACCCTTGGCTGGCGCTCACCGCGGGAAAGTTTCCTTACCTCTGGCAGCGCACTTCCGTGACCGGCGATCCCGATCTCAACCCTGAAGGCTTCGACCAGAAATTTTCCTTCAATCACAACGGCTTTCTTCAGAATTTCACCGTTCAGGCTCTCGAGCTTTTATACAACGAGAGTTCTACCGGACAGGATTCCTATGTTCTAGGCGCGCAGGCCCAGGCCCGTTTGAAGGCTGGTCCATGGACCGCAACCGCCTCGGTATTGAATCAGCACTGGAATCGTCCGGATGCTCTGCTTCAGGCAAGCGCATTTGCAGTAGCAGCCACGACCACGGCGTCGTCAACTGCCGGATCTTTTCCGGTCCCCGGGGAAGGCCAGGGCTGCTCAACCAATGGCAACTTACCGAAGTTTGCGCCGTGCGCGTTAGCTCCCAACGGGATGACCAACGCCACGTTTATCGATGCAACTGGCAAGCCACACTTCTATTCTGGTTTCGATTTGCTGGACTTCATTGTCAACAATCAAATTCAGACCGGAGCCAGCAAGTTCCCGATAAACCTGATCGTTGAATACGAGCAGAACCTGGATGCATCCACCCATCCGCTCTCCGCCACAAAAAATAATCCGGTGTTGACCAACCTCGGTAGCCAGAATAAAGCCTACAGCGGCGATTTGAGCGTCGGGCGTTCCGCGCGCAGGAATGACCTCTTGTTCGGGTACGCCTGGTTGCGTCAGGAACAAGACGCTGTCCTCGCCTCTATAGCAGAAAGCGACCAGCGCGCCCCGACAAACATTCTTCAGAATCGCACGTACGCAACCTGGAAGGTGCGCTCAAATACTCTTGCCAGCTTTACCTGGTGGTATGGGCGGACCCTGAATACGGATCTCGAAAACAATGCCGCCATCTTCAACAACTGGGGTGGCTTCGTCAGCAACGCTGCTGTGACTGGAAAGAGCACGATTGCCGCACCGGGTCAACAGGAACCGTGGCTCAATCGTTTCCAGTTTGACCTGATCTACACTTATTAATGCGTCGTATGAACGGAGAAGTTTTATGAAACGCATCCTTATTGTAATCGCGATATTTTTTTTCTTAACATCTTTGAGCGCAGTGGCACAACAATCATCTGCGACAAACAATGCTGGAGCTGACAATTCAGATCGCGGTACAATCACCGTTCGCGGCTGCCTTCGCAGCGAGCGCGGCAACTACATTCTGATTGCGGACCGGACGGGCGAAGTCTATGCCTTGCAGGGTGTCGGCAACAAACTGCAAGGTTTCCTGCGCAAGGAAATTGAGGTAACTGGCGAAAGCAAGCTGGGCAGCGTTAAGACTGGCGTCCGGCCGGAGAAGGCGGGAAGCAATCCCAGCGACACAGTTCACGGAGTTGATGGCGTCCCCCTGCAGGTGAAAAATATCGAGAAAGATATTCGCGTCACAGCCAAACACTGCAAGGCTGCCGATCAACAGTGATGGATCAACCCATGAAATCTCGCCGCGAATTTCTGAAACATTTCTCGCTGGTAGCCTCATCCGGAGTGTTTTCGCGCCCGCTCTTGAGCTGGGCTTCAAGTGCGGCGGAACAAGGCGCGCCAGCCATCGCCGGCGAAGACCGGATGATTGTGCGCTCATTGCGTTTTCTCGATCTTGAGATGCCGCCGGAATTTGCTGATTCATGGCTCACTCCCGTGCCGCATTTTTATGTTCGAAATCACATGATCGAGCCTGCGAAGATAATTGCGGCCGAATGGACTCTAAGTATCGGTGGCCAAGTTGAGAAACCTGTCACGCTCAAGATTGGAGACTTGTCTCGGCTTGAACAGCACTCCGTTATAAACACGCTGGAGTGTGCGGGGAATGGCCGAGGCTTTCAGAACCCCAAGGTCCCGGGAATTCAGTGGCAACGCGGGGCGGTGGGGAACGCTCGTTTCAGCGGTCCGCGCCTGGCCGATGTCCTACAGCGAACTGGGGTGAAACCATCAGGCAAGCACGTCATGTTTCGCGGACTCGACCAAATTCCCGGCAACGTTCCGCCATTTGTTCGCAGCATACCGATTGAAAAGGCACTTGATCCTGACACTCTGGTTGCTACCCACATGAATGGCGAACCGCTCACTCATCATCACGGTTCTCCTGCGCGGGCCTTGGTTCCCGGTTGGGTGGGCGCCGCTTCGTGCAAGTGGTTGACCGAAATTAAGATCCTCGAGAACGAATTTGAAGGCAATTTTATGAAGCCCGGTTACCGATACCCTAACCACGCGGTTGCGCCCGGCGGAACGGTTGACCCGAATGACACTCATCCGCTGACCGGTTTAAGCGTGAAGTCGATCATCGCTGGCCCGTCAGATGGCTCAAAGTTGAAAACCGGGTCCATCCAGATCCATGGCGCGGCGTGGGCTGGGGAAGCTGAGGTTGTTAAAGTCGAAGTCTCAACCGATTCCGGGCAGACCTGGAACCCGGCGCGACTCGGAAACGAGCACCAGCACTACGCCTGGCGTCTCTGGAGCTATCGATGGACTCCGCCGGGAAGCAATGAATATGTAATTCTTTCCCGTGCCACGGACAGCAAAGGTCGTGTGCAGCCGGCCACTGCCGATTGGAATCCCAGTGGATATCTCTATAATGCCGTTGACCGAGTGAATGTTCATGTTCAAGCTTAGATTGATTGCGATAGGTCTGCTCTGGATTTTCATTGCAGCCTACGCTGGCGCGCAAACCTCGACAGTCGAACTTCCCGCTGGCCCGATGCAAAGCAAAGCCCGCACCGGTTGCGCCGTCTGCCATGATGCCCACATCCTTGTCCAGCAGCGCTTGAGCAAAGCCGCATGGGGCAAAGAGGTCGACAAGATGATCAAGTGGGGAGCGCCCGTCAGCCCGTCTGATCGTGATGCGCTGGTGGAATATTTCAGCAACAACTTTCCGCCTGATAAGCCTCCTTACATAGCACAACGCTCGGCTCCCAATAAGCGCTGATTCTTAGGCGCGCCCGATATCGCTTTCTCGCTGAGTCCCGTTCCTCAATCCACAATTCAGCTGTTCTCGATTATCATCAACCTGCATTCCACAGGAGGGAGCTTTGGCCGTTCTGGTGGTTGGGGGAGCTGGATACATCGGCAGCCACGCTGCTCACGTTCTACGTCGCAAAGGCTACGACGTCATCATCTACGACGATCTCTCCAATGGTCGCAAAGAGCTGGCGGAAGGATTTGAACTGATCGTCGGCGATATTGCCGATGGCGCGAAGCTGGCCAAAGTCCTCAGCCGATGCGACGCAGTGATGGACTTTGCCGCCCACGCCTATGTCGGCGAGTCGGTGCAGAATCCCAAAAAATACTTCCATAACAACGTCGTCTCCTCGCTCACTCTGCTCGACGCCGTGATGGAATCCCGGATTCGCAGATTTATTTTTTCTTCGACCTGCGCAGTCTACGGCGATCCTGTCAAAGTGCCGATCACCGAGAGCAATCCTCGCCAGCCGGTGAATCCTTACGGATCAACGAAGCTGGCATTTGAAAACGCGCTCGAAGCCTATGGCCGCGCCTACGGGCTTCGCTTTGTTTGCTTCCGGTATTTCAACGCTGCCGGTGCTGATGAAAGCGGAGCCATAGGCGAGATGCACGACCCCGAAACTCATCTGATCCCGCTTATCTTTGAGGCAGCCCAAGGCAAACGCGCGGCCCTCGACATTTTCGGCGACGACTATCCCACCGCAGATGGCACTTGCATTCGTGACTACATTCACGTCACCGATTTGGCCGAGGCCCACGTACTGGGGCTGGAGTATCTGGCCAACCAATCCGATCGTCGTTCAACTCAACCACAAAGCACGTCGTCATCGGCAATGAATCTCGGCACCGGCAGTGGGTATTCGGTAAAACAAGTGGTCGCAGCTGTAGAACGCATTACCGGGCGAAAGGTCCCCACCCATATAGCACCCCGCCGGCCCGGAGATCCGCCTGAGCTCGTGGCCGATCCTTCGCTCGCAGAAAAATTGCTGAAGTGGAAAGCCAAGCGTTCGCTCGACGACATTATTTCTACTGCGTGGAAGTGGGCACAAAAAAGCGGACTTTGAAACGGTGACTCCTTTCAGTTGTTATTCGGAGTCGAACCGTATCGGTTATTTGCTGTCCGCTAAAAGCGATTAACTATGGCAAAGGTGAGGAAGGCTTATCTTGCGCCTATTCTGTGAGGCAGAGGAATTGATGCGTAAGTTTCTTGCTATTTTCTCCATGGTGATCTTATCCCTGGCAGCAGCGCACGCCGCGCCCAACGCCACGATATTCGGGGGATACCAGTACACGCGCTTCGGCGACTCTACTGTGTTCGCAAATGGTAACGGCCTCTTTAGTGGTACTGCTTTGAACGCGAACGGCTGGAACGCCGCTCTGACTGCGGGTTTCAACGGTTGGCTTGGAGTCAGGGCCGATGTCGGCGCCGCCTATCCCAACAATTTTGATTTTTATACCTACACCTTTGGGCCAGAGGTGTCAGTCCATTTACCCATCATAAGGCCCTTTGCGCACGCTCTGTTCGGGGTAGCCAGGGTGTCGTCATCCGGGATTGTCAGATGACTTCGAAAGCATAATTGGCAGCGGAGTGGATCTTGGTCATGGCATTTTGGCTTGGCGCGTTACCCAGCTTGACTGGGTGTCCAAAGGCGTCGTTAACAACACGAACATCCGAATTAGTATAGGACTGGTGCTGCGCTTCTAGAGGGTAATTCCAGAAACTAAAGTGATATCTGAGTCGGAATTCGAACAACTCGTTCAGCAGATCCGGGAGCTGACAGCCCGGGTTCATCGTCTGGAACAGTTGTTGAGTGTTGAAGCCCCAAAACCTGGTCTCACAGTGCGCCCCGAGACCTCATTCGTCCGCACCACCGAGGTCCCGTCACAGCCTCCACGTCCTCCAACTCCACCTCCCGCTCCGCCGCCCACGTCTTCGGATGTCGGGTCACGATCCTCTTCTGAAGACCTGGAGTCGCGCATCGGTTCACACTGGCTGAACCGCGTCGGAATTGCCGCGGTGCTGATCGGTGTCTCGTTCTTTCTCGACTACGCCTTCGAAAATAATTGGATCGGGCCGTCAGCGCGAGTTGTGATTGGTCTCTTCTCCGGCATCGCAATAGTTCTGTGGAGCGAGCGCTTCCGCAAACGGGGCTACGACATTTTTTCTTATTCGTTAAAAACCGTCGGCATCGGAGTTCTCTATCTTTCTCTCTGGGCCTCGTTCCAGGTTTATCACCTCCTGCCGTCGAACCTGGTCTTCGCGGCAATGATCATCGTCACCGCCTCGACCTGCGCTCTGGCGGTCGCTCAAAACGCAGAAGTCCTGGCTATCTTTGCTATTGCCGGAGGCCTGGCCACTCCCGCGCTGCTTTCGACCGGTGAGAACCACGAGATCGTTTTGTTCTCGTACCTTGCCGTGCTTGATCTCGCATTCCTTGTGTTGACAGCAGTGAAACCGTGGCGACGCGTCGCCGTTCTCGGATTCATCGGCACTGTGATTTATTACGTCGGCTGGTACAGTGAATTTTATGACCGCGCCCAACTCACCCCGACTTTGGTCTTCGCTACTCTGTTCTTTGCGATTTTCGCCGCCGCACCGCTGCTGATCGTGCGTCGGGACGGACACCGCGGCGTTCCGGTCGCTCTCGCATTTGCGAACGGCGTCACGTATTTCATCGAGGGTTACGTAGTGCTCAACGCCGTCAGTTCTACTCAGACGGCGTGGTTCGCGCTCCTGTTGGCCACTGTATATCTGGTGCTCATCCGACTAACTCCTGCAACAGTAGACGCCGGTGTCGCAAACAGCCTCCGCTTGATACATCTTGCCTTAGCCATCGGCTTGATCACCGTAGCGATTCCTATACGCCTCGAAGGTCACTCCATCACCATAGGCTGGCTCGTGGAATCGGCGGCTTTACTGTGGGTTGCGGGACACCTGAAATCGGATCTGCTGAACGGGTTTGCATTTGCGGCTGTTGCACTAGGGATATGGCGGCTACTTCTCTGGGACAATTTCGCGCCAACCACCCTTTTATTCAATGAGCGCATGGCAATCTACGCTATTGCGATTGCGGTGCTGGGTTATGCCGCATATACAAACGCAAGTCATCAAAACGATACTTGGCGAAACATTGCCGCCGTAGCGATCGTAGCGCTCAACATCGTGGCGTTGAGAGGACTAAGCCTGGAAGTCGCCGATTACTATGCGCGGCAAATGCCTGCGACAGTCGGAAATTACTGGGGCCCGAAAGCTTTGCTGGAAAGGCGTTCGCTCCTGATTGCGAGGGACTTTACCTATTCCGCCCTATGGATGGCGTACGGCGCGATGCTGATGATAGTTGGATTCTGGCGGCGATCGGCATTCGTGCGCTGGCAGGCGCTCGCCTTAATTGCAGTGACGGTGGTGAAAGTGTTTGTCTACGACACTTCGCAACTCGACCACATTTACCGCATCTTGAGTTTTATTGCGCTGGGAATTCTGTTGTTGGCGGTGTCGTTTGCCTATCAGCGCAACTGGTTGAAACTTCCGGCAGCCAGTAAGGCTTAAAGAATTCCTACCGCATCGACTCTTCGACTTCGGTAATCCAGCTGGGACGTTTGAGAACTTCACGTGGCTTCGGCCCATCGGCGGCACCCAC
>Ga0070735_10005151_pt1 | contig 10902 bp, 7 predicted proteins | sample Coa_R1_FD_66443 | JGI IMG/M metagenome (GOLD analysis project Ga0070735, IMG submission 66443) | Surface soil microbial communities from Centralia Pennsylvania, which are recovering from an underground coalmine fire - Coalmine... | ecosystem: Environmental > Terrestrial > Soil > Unclassified ... | reverse complement strand
AGTCAGGCCGACCCGTGGAGTGATCGGGGTGCCGACCTGGTCCGGCAGCATTAGAGAGATATATTCGACCCCATCCGTGGGCCCTGCTGCAATCTGTTTCTGATCCTGCACTACGGCGTGCTCGACGCGTACCCCGATGTTGGCCTTGAGCCGTGGCAGGAGCGCCATGGTGACTTCACCGAACACGGCCTCCGAGACATCCGTGGTCTGATAGTCGGAATAGGCGTTGCACACCTGTCCGTTGGGCAGTACGTAGTTGTCGAAGCCGGTGAACTCCCGCGTGGTCTCATGCGCGATGGCCTCGGTGAGCGGATCCAGGCTGCCGGGCAGGCACTGCTGCAGGCCCTGAACCGCGCGGCGATAGAAGATCCCGGCGACCCAGGTCAGTCTGGATGCCGGGTCCGCCGAGGAGAGGCGCAGCTCCTGCTGGATGGCGTGCGTATAGGTACTGTCCCGGAAATAGTCCTGGAAGGACCTGGGCACGCCCGGGATGAACGGCGCACCGCCCTCGATATCCTCGATCGCGTGAGTGAAGTCGTCGATCACCTCGTTGTGGCGGTCCAGATAAGAGGTGTCCGACTGCAGGGTCAGGCCGGCGAATTCGTACTTGACCGCGATGCTCGACACATTCAGATCATCGGTGAGCGGCTCGAAAATGGAGCCCGACACATGGGCTCCCGGCTCCAGGGCCGGCAGATAGTTGGTCCAGTAGGTGTCGGGGTTCAGCGAGTGATAGTGCTGTATGAACAGCGACGGAGTGATCGTCAAGCCGTCCGCGGGACTCCAGGTGAGGGCGGGGCGCACGACGTAGGAGTTGACCCAATTGGCGTTCCTGCGGAGGATTTCGCCGGTGTAGGCATCCTCTTTGTCGATGAAGCCGCCGGCGGCCTGATACCACGCGCTGGCTCGAAATCCCAACACGCCGGGCACGATGGGCGCGCCGTAGGCCATGCCCGCCTCGAAGCTCGGCGCCCCGCGCCTGGTGTATGCGATTTCCGGCTTCGCATAACCGCTGGACTGATGCAGGTTGGGCTGCGGAGTGATATAGCGCACGGCCCCACCCATCGCACTGGAGCCGAACAAGGTCCCCTGCGGTCCGCGCAGCACCTCGACCCGATCCAGGTCGAATATCTCCGGATGCGGACTACCCGAAGGGCCTCCTCCCACGACACGAATGGCGACAGGTGTCTCATCGATGTAGAACTGGGTCGTCGGAGCGTTACCCCCGCTGAAAATGCCCCGAATGGCTACATCGGTGAAGTCCTGACTGCCGTTGTACACCGGGTAGAGGACAAAACCCGGGACCACGGTGGCGAGATCGTCAAACGTCCTGATGTGCCGCTCGTCCATGTCCTGCTGGGAAAGCGCGGTCACGCTGACAGGAACCTTCTCCAGCCGTTGCTCATACCGCAGAGCGGTGATGACAATGTCTTCGAGCTTGTTCCTGTCCGCGCCATCGCCGGTGTCGCCGGTTCCCGCGCGCAGGCTTGCCCGGTTCGAGCGCCTATTGTGCGTCCGGCCCGTGTCCTGCTGGGGAGGAGCGGCCGCCCTGGAGATGGGCACTTTCTCCTCAGGCTCGACCACCAGGACCCCGTTGGGCTTTTCCACGACGACCAGATGTGTCCCCTGCAACAGCAGATGCAGCGCCTCGATGGGCTCGAAGGTGCCGTGCACTGCATGGGTCACATTGCCCTTCACCCGGTCAGTGGCGAAGAGGATCTGCGCCGTGGATTGCTTGCCGAACTCCAGCAGTGAGTGGGGTGCGTCAGCCGATTCGATGTTGAAGGATTGCGGAGTAGCGAGGGCTACGGTGGAACTCGAGATGGACAACCAGAAAATGGCGCTCCCCAACCAGGGACGCCAGCGACCGCGCGAGCACATTCCTGTTTCTCCTTTGCGGTTTTTTAGCGCACACACGCAGCAGCTGAGACGTCCTGACAAATTGTTTCCGCTATGTGGCGTGTGGGCGTTGCTGGCCGGAATCCTTGTTCCGGAGGGTAGAATGCCACGCGGGAAGGCGTCAACGCCGTTGTATCCGCAACCGACCCGAGGGTGAAGCTCATATCATGGTAAATACTCCCCGCCGGCCGGCCCTCCCGTGGCTGATGGTGTTGTGCCTGTCGGTGACCGGCGTTGCTCACGGCCATATCCGACTGCCGCGGCTGATCGGCGATGGCATGGTCCTGCAGCGCGATGAGATCATTCGGGTATGGGGCTGGGCCAACCCGGCGGAAAGGGTGTCCGTGACTTTTCTGGGCCAGAAGCGCCTCGCGCGCGCCGACTCCCATGGGTCCTGGTCCGTGCTCGTCGGGCCCTTTCCCGCCGGCGGCCCCTACGAAATGACCCTCCAGGGCCGTGACCGGCGGATCATTCACGACATTCTGTTGGGCGATGTATGGCTGGTCTCGGGTCAATCCAACATGGAGTTCGCCATCAACGATCTGAAGGACCGTCGCCAGCAGGCTGCCCGCGCCAACGACCCTCGCATCAGGCTCTTCATGGTGAAGCATTGCGCCGCGCTTGCGCCTCGGGAGGATGTGAGCTCCCAGGGGTGGCAACCCGTTACGCCGGCGAGCGTGCTGCAGTTTTCCGCCATCGGCTATCTCTTCGGCGCGCAGTTGCAGGAGCGCTACCACGTCCCGATAGGCCTCATCCAGGCTACCTGGGGAGGCACGACCGCCGAGACGTGGATGAGCGCGGCGGCGCTGCGCGCGTTTCCTCAATTCAACACGGCGCTTGGCTCGCTGCGCGCGGCCGAATCCCATCGCGCTGAGTACGAGCGGTACGTGGCCTCGATGGCCGCCTGGTATCAGAAACATGCCGGCGAAGACCTCGGCCAGAGCGCCACGCCGGCCTGGTCGGATCCGGCAGTGGACCCATCCCACTGGCCCACCATCGCGCAGCCCCGTCCGGATGAGGCCTGGGGCAGGGACTTCAATGGCTTCAGTGCGCTCGGGTGGTTCAGGAAGGACATCGACCTGCCGGCGGACTGGGCTGGGAAGAGTGCGTTGCTGCAACTCGGCAGACTCGAGGAAAGCGATCAGACGTATTTCAACGGCCGGCTGGTCGGCACGACCCAGGGCTACGATTTCCTGCGGGAATACGCGGTGCCCGGCGAGTCTGTGAAGGCCGGGCGCAATGTCATCGTCGTGCGGCTGGTGGGAGCCACCGAGGCTCAGGAGCCGGCGCTGGGGATGGACGGGCCCGAGGAGGCGATGAAGCTATCGCAGGGTGACGCCACGATGTCCCTGGTCGGCGCCTGGTACTACCAACTCGGCCAGGGAGATAAGGACTTGCCGCTGGCCACCCCGGCCATACTCAGTGCGCGCCCGTCACCCACCGCGCCACAGTACGCGCCAACGGTGTTGTTCAACGGCATGATTCATCCGCTGCGCCACTTCGGCCTCAAGGGTGCGATCTGGTATCAGGGCGAATCCAATGCCGAAGACCATCGTTCCGCCGAATATCGCGACCTGTTTCCGGCACTGATTGCCGACTGGCGCGCGGCGTGGCCCGATCTGCCCTTCCTGTTTGTGCAACTCGCCGGCTTCGGGCCGAACGGACCTGAGCCCGCGGAGTCTGCCTGGGCCGAGCTGCGCGAGGCACAAGGCATGGCCCTTTCACTGCCCCATACCGCGATGGCGAGCGCCGTGGATGTCGGTGATGCGGCCGACCTGCATCCGCAGAACAAGGCGGCTGTTGCTCAGCGGCTGGCGCTGGCGGCCTTCCGGGTCGGCTACGGCGAGAATGTCGTCTCCTCCGGGCCCACCTACCGCGCGATGCATATCGAGGCTGCGGCCGTGCGCATCGAATTCGATCACGTCGGCTCCGGCTTGCGCGTCAACGACCAGTACGGCTATGTGCGCGGTTTCGAGATTGCAGGCCCCGACGGCAAATTCCGCTGGGCCCGGGCCCGCCAGGAGCGGGATACTGTCGTGGTGTCCAATGACGACATCCAACATCCTGTCGCCGTCCGCTACGACTGGACCAACACCCCGGACGGAAATCTCTTCAACCGGGAGGGACTGCCCGCAACCCCCTTCCGTACCGACGCTCCGCGCCCAGCCCGGCTGCTCCAGCGGGGAGGGCCCTAGCGCAATTCCCGAAAGCGAATGTTGCGGATCGCAAGCCTCCCCTCGTGATCTCCCTGGATGCCGAGGAAACCCTGCTTCGCCAGGCCGTAGTGCGGGAAGGCTGCGAATTTGCTCGCCGCCACCCTGGAGCGCCAATCGGCGCTCAGCAGCTCGTATTCGACGAGCTTTTGTCCATTCAGCCAATGCTCGACATGCGCGCCATTCACCACCAGCCGGGTTTTGTTCCAGTGGTCGTGAGGTAATACAACACCCGGGCGGGCGGGGTAGAGCGCGTAGGCCGAAGCCGCGGCGGTTTTCCGATCTTTGCCGTCCGGCTCGTTCGCATCGTCGAGCAGCTGGTACTCGGGCGCGCTCCAATAAATGTGATCGTAGTCGTGCGTGCCTCGGTAGAAGAGGCCGCTGTTGCCTCCCTTGCTGAGCTTCCACTCCAGCTCCAGCTCGAAGTTGGCGAAGCTCTCATTGGTGATGAGATCGCCAGCCTCCCCCTGCTTCTGGAGCACGCCGTTCACGACCCGCCAGCCCGCGGGCAATCCCGGCGCAGCCCAGCCGCGCCAGGCGCTCGCCGAGCTCATCTCCAACAGCGCTCGCCAGGCGCCCTTGGAGGCCCCTGCGGTGCCTCCAGCTCCGGCCCCGGACACGGATGCGCAGCACACTGCCGCAATTCCCAACACGAAACTTAGCCTTACACCCATGTCATTCCTCAAACAGGTAGTCCGAGCTTGCGCAGCTGGTCATCCAGATACGCGGTTTCCGCCTCGGTCGGCGGAGGATAGCTGCTCCGGGCGACATTGCCTATGTAGCCGATGTCGCGAAAGCCTGCCGGCGTAGTGTAGTACGCGCCCACGACCAGGAAGCGAAACCGGCGCAGGAATACGGCGGGTGTGTCGGCTGCGTCCGCAGCGGCCATTGCGCTCAGGATGGCGATTTGCTCCGCCTGCGGCAGCTGCAGGAAGCCGTGTCCGCGCCGCTCGGAGTCTTCCTCCAGCCAGGCAAGTCCGGACAGGACAATCTCGCGATCGTCTCTCTGATCCGGATAGGGCGCGCTGACCCATTCATCCACGAACTCGGCGATGCCGAGTACGCTGGGGGCCGGCGCGTCCGCGGTGCCCGGTAATATCAGGTCTGCGAGGCTCGCCGTCAGCTGCAACTGATGGGGCGTCATGATCCGATCCCACGGCGTCACAGGATTGAGCAGATCCGGATCAACACCATATCCCTGCGCCACGGGTTGGGTAACCGCAATGCCGGCGCGGGCAGACCGGCGGCCGCCCCACATGGAAGCAGAGGCCGCCGCCGTCAGGACCCAGCGCATCGCCACCCGCCGGTCGATCTTGAAGTGCGGCGCGCTCATAGATTTCCCATACGCGCCTGTGCCACCAGATGAGCGCTGTTGCGCCAGCTCAGTGCGAGCAGCGTGAGAGTGGGGTTCTTGTCAGCGGCGCTGGCGAATACACCCCCATCCATGACAAACAGATTCTTTACATGCCAGCTCTGGCCGAATGAGTTGACCACGGAATTGCGCGCTGCGGTTCCCATCCGCAGCGCCCCTACCTCGTGAATGGCTTCGCCGCCTGCGGCAATCAGCCTGTCGGGAGCGGGCGGCAGGGCTTTCCCACCCAGTCGATCCACGATTTCGGCAAACGTTTTGCGCATGTGTTGCGCCTGCCGCTGCTCGTATTCGCCCCATTGCCAGTGAAACTTCAACACCGGGATTCCCCAACGGTCCTTGGCCTGCGGATCGATCTCGCAATACGAGCGAGTGTTGGGGATCATTTCTCCCAGCGCCGAGAAGGCATAGAAGCTGCCATACTTGCGGCGAATCTCCTCCCGCAGCGCGGCTCCGAAAGGCGCCACACAGTGTTCGGCAAAGTCGGGCAGATCCTGGGCCCCCGGCATGAGGCGTCCGCCACCCATTTCGATGTGATAGCCGCGCGGGAAATCCAGCTCCTGGCGCGCCTGCCGGCCGTAGCCCCACCAGGGCACGTAGAGGTGGCCGACGGAAATGCCATCGTCATTGCGCGCAGGCATGCCCTCCAAGGCCGGAAATTGCGCGCCGAACTCACCCATGACATTGTCCAGGAGATTGCGGCCGACGAGGCCGCTCTCATTCGCCAGGCCATCGGGCCACGAGGCGTTCCTGGAGTTCAGGAGGATTCGGGCTGACTCACAGGCGCTTGCGGCCAGGACCACGGCGCGCGCGCGGACGCAATGATGACGGCCAGTGCGGCGATCCACGAAGCTGACACCTTGTGCGCGATTGCGCCTGTCCACATCGACTTGGTAGACCATGGCATGGGTGCGGATTTCGAGCTTGCCTGTTGCTCGCGACGGCGGTATCAACACCGTGGTGCTTTGGAAATTGGCACCGATAGCGCAACCGCGCATGCACGGCGTGGCATACACACAGGCGGGTCGGCCGTTGAGCGGCCGAGTCAGGATGGCCGCACGCATGGCTGCCACGGGAATCCCCATCGCCTCCAGGCCACGCTTGACGAAATAGTCGGCCGCTGTGGGCGGAGGTGGCGGCAGGTGAACTCCGGGCGGAGAGTCCGGGATGTTCTCCAGACCGTGGGCCGCCCCTGTGACACCGATGAGGCGCTCCACTTTGTCATACCAGGGTGCAAGTTCCTCGTAGCTGATGGGCCAGTCAACACCCAGTCCGTCGCGACTGTAGGGCTTGAAGTCATAGGGCCCGTAGCGAAGTGCGACTCGTCCCCAGTGGTTCGTGCGACCTCCCAGCATGCGTGCCCGCCACCACTTGAACTCGGATCCCGCGGCAATCGTGTAAGGCTCGTCCGGCACCTGCCAGCCCCCGCCGACCGTGGCATCGAAGAATCCGAATTCCTTGTCCGGTGTGGGTGCGCCGCGCAGGGGCGCTTGCGTCGGCAGATTGAACATGGGGACTTCTTTCGCGGCGTCGTAGTCACGGCCGGCTTCCAACATCAATACCCGTAAGCCCTCGTGCACCAGGGCGTACGCGCTCATGCCGCCTCCCGCCCCCGAGCCCACCACGATCACGTCATAAGGTGCCTGCTTCATCCGCCGCGACCCCCAAGATTCCTTCCGACCATCTTAAGGGATCGTCGCGGGAACTAATGCAACGGGATCGCCCGGCCCTCGACGAAGACCTGTTCCACCTCGAGCTGTTCGTTCAGCACCACCAGATCCGCCCAGGTACCGGCGGCAATCCGCCCGCGGTCCTGAAGACCCAGATACAGTGCGGGGTACGCAGACAGTCGCTTTGAGGCTTCACCCAGATCAAGCCCCAGGCCCACGAGATTGCGCAGGGCCTGGTCCATGGTGAGCGAGCTGCCAGCCAGCGAACCGGTACGCAGGCGGACGCAACCCTGGCATTTGATGACTCGCTGTGAACCCAGTGAATACTCCCCGTCCGGCATACCCGTGGCCGCCGTGGCATCGGTGACGCAATAGAGCCGCGGAATAGAGCGCATGGCAGCCAGAATGGCGCCCGGTGCCACGTGGTGCAAATCGGGGATCAGTTCGGCGTATTCGGCGTGTGCCAGCGCGGCTCCGACCATACCGGGGTTGTAGTGACTGAAGCCTGTCATGCCATTGAACAGATGCGTGAAGCCCGACGCTCCCGCGCGCAGGGCCGCAAGTCCGTCTTCGTAGCTGCCGCTGCTGTGTCCGAGCTGCACTCGAATGCCAAGTGCGCTCAATTGCGGGATCAGAGCGAGATGGCCATCTACCTCGGGTGCCAGTGTCAGGACGGTAATCGGGGCCAGCTCGCGAAAGCGCTCGACGAGCTCCAGTGTCGCGTGCGTCACAAACGGTGGCTGAGCGCCCAAGCGCTTTGCGTTGAGAAAGGGTCCTTCGAGGTGAGCGCCCAGAATGCGCGCACCGTCCGTGGTGTGGTCGACCATGGCGCGCGAAATACCCTTGAGCGCCGTAACAATCTCCGATTCAGGCGCGGTCATCGTCGTGGCGAGCAGGGCGGTCGTTCCGTGGCCCGCGTGCATACGAGAAATTTTGCGCGCGCTGTCGCCTCCCTCCATGATGTCCACGCCGGCTCCGCCATGAACATGGAGGTCGATAAAACCCGGCAGAATGGTACGTGGCGTACGATCCGGCGCAGTCAGTTTCGCCGGGCTGAGGTGCTGCACGCGATGATCGAATGTGATTTGGCCTTGTAGCCAACCTTCGTCTGTCAGGATCCGTCCTTCAAGCGTGCGCACACTCACTCGTCCTTCAGCCGGCGATCATTATCTCGACACCCAGGCGTTGCAGTCCTTCGCGATATTCCTGGCTGATTCCAGCGTCGGTAATCACCGTCTGCCCGGATTGCAGCATGCCTATGCGGTGCAGGCTGACACGACCTAACTTGGAGGAATCCGTCAGCACGACCACTTTGCGCGCACGTTCCACCATCCGATGATTGAGTCTGGCTTCGCCCTCGTGATGAGTCGTCAGGCCAAATTGCAGATCCAGACCGTCAACTCCCAGGAACAGGGTGTCGAAGTTATAAGCATTGAGGCAGGCTTCTGCCTGCGTCCCCTGCAGCGACAAGGCCTGTTTGCGCAGCAGCCCGCCTGTCAGAAGCACCTCCACTCCCTGCGCGTTGGCCAGCTCCCAGGCGATGTTCAGGCCATTGGTCATCACCGTGATGTCCTTGCAGTCCCGCAACTGTCGCGCGAGCGTCATCGTCGTCGTGCCGGAGTCGATGATGATGTTGTCGCCCGGCCGCACCAGTTGTGCCGCACAGGCGCCGATGGACTCCTTCAAGGCGATGTTCAGGCGATCCTTCTGATGGATGTCATGCTCCTGCGGCGGTGTGCGCACGAGGGTCGCACCGCCATGGGTACGTATGGCCAGGCCCTGGGATTCGATGTGGGCGAGGTCCGACCGGATGGTCACGGCCGAAACACCCAGCTTATCCGCCAGGTCGAGGACCTGGACGCTGCGCTGTTCGACCAGCATCTGCAGGACTTGCTCGCGGCGATGGCGCGTTTGCCGCATAGGAACGCCTCTTTCCGGAACGAAAGAACCTATCTTACGGGTTTGAAAGCTCCGGGGGATCGGGATTTCGTTCACAGGCTGCCGCCTTCATAGTGATTGCGAGCGCAGGCGCGCGCGTATTGCGCCAGGAGCCCGAAGACCTTGTGCTGCACGAGGTCCTGCGGCCGCGACGGCAACTGGCCCTGGGCAACCGGCCCATACTGCTCCGGCATGAATTGGCTCAAGAGGGTGAGCGGCGCGGGCCGTTGCGTCAGGTTGGTCATCAGAGTGCGCATTGCCTGCTGAACCGGGGGTTGACCCCAGTAGTAGCGGCAACGATCGCTGAGCGCGTATTTGCGCAGCAGCCGCAGCTCATCTTCGCTGCCCGCATAGTGCTTTTGCCAATGGCGCGGTTCTTCCCGCATGCAGCGCTCGAGCTCTTCGATGATCCGGGAGCGTTGCTCGGACGGCAGCAGCTCGTTTTCGATCGCGGCCAGCGCGAACACGGCTTCCCGCAGCGCGTAAGTGGCCGCGGGGCCGACCTTGAGAATTGCAAAATGATCGCGCACCAGCTGATGCAGGGAAGCCTCGGTCTGGTAGTCCGTGGAGTGTGCCTCGAAGACCAGGCTCGGTTGCCTTGCTACGAATGCGGAGAGGGAGGCCGCCTTGTGTGCGTCGTAGTGATGGATATGGCTGTGATCGAAATCAACCCCCGGTTGCACCACCAGGGCGATGACTCGTTGCCACGCATCGCCCAGCCGACTCTCAGTGAAGGCTTCGCGATGTACTTCCAGGGTGCGGGCGGCGGCGGCCGTGTGTGTCACCTCCAGTCCGACTGCGAGCGCTGCCTCCCCGCCCGGGACCGGTACCTCTGTCCCCACGACGTAGTTCGGCGGTGCCAGACCTGCACGCGCAGCGGTCTGTTCGGCCACTAGAGCCAATTCGGCCGAGCGCTCCGCCACGATTTCGTCGGACAAGGGGGCAGGGTCGCCTGCGCACGGCATGCTGCAGTCCAGATGGATCTTCTGGAAGCCCGCCTCCACGTAGGCGGCGACGAGCGTGCGGGCGTGTCCCATGGCCTGCTCGGCAGGCAGCTTCTGCCATGAGTTGGGCCCGAGGTGATCTCCACCCAGGATTACCCGCTCCGGCGGGAAGTTACGTTCTTGCGCAAGCTGCCACACATAGTCCCGGAATTGCGCGGGCCTCATCCCCGTGTAGCCGCCGAACTGATCGACCTGGTTGGAAGTCGCCTCGATGAGAAGTGGGGTCTGATAGTGGCGCGCGACCTGCATGGCCGCCCGCAACACCTGGTCATTGCTGCAGCAGACGCTGTACAGGCCAATGCTGCAACCCTGATGATGCTCGGCGATCTGAGTCTGAAGGACGGACATCGTGTTGGCTCGGGCCTGGCCGCTTGCAGTCAGGTTTTCAGTTCGCACTGGCGCGCCAGGATGGCGGCGCCGCGGGCACCGGCGGCATCACCGAAGACCGGCGGCAGAATGGGTGGTACTCGCGCACCGGTGAACAAGTGTCTGGCCACGGCGACCGGCAAGCGTGCGTACAGATGCTCGAGTCTTGAAAGTCCGCCTCCCAGCACGATGGCATGCGGATCCAACACGAGAACCAGGCCGGCCAGGCCGTAGGCCAGGATGTCCAGGTGAACATCGACCACGTGTTGGGCCGCCGGATCTCCTTCCTGTGCCTGCTGCACGATCGTTTTCGCGTCTGCTTCGCTCGCGTTCAGCGTCCGGTGCAGAGTCGCGAGGCCGCTACCGGAGACATAACGCTCCAGGCAGCCGCGCAGACCGCACGGGCAATCGAGCAAAGGCAATTCGTATTGCGCCAACAGTGT
>Ga0070735_10005150_pt1 | contig 10902 bp, 6 predicted proteins | sample Coa_R1_FD_66443 | JGI IMG/M metagenome (GOLD analysis project Ga0070735, IMG submission 66443) | Surface soil microbial communities from Centralia Pennsylvania, which are recovering from an underground coalmine fire - Coalmine... | ecosystem: Environmental > Terrestrial > Soil > Unclassified ... | reverse complement strand
CCCCCGCGAATCGGTGGTCACGCTGTAAGGGCTCACCAGGTAATGGAAATCGGGCTGGCCCGCAATCGCGTCCACCACCTTCGTCCAGAAACTGCGCTTCGGTTTAACCTCGCGCTCCAGGCTGAAAGCGCGCTCGAACGTCAGCTTCCGCCCGCCATCCATCAGCAAATCTGCAGCCGAGAGCGGCTTGATGGTCTCCTTCGGACGCTTCGCCGCCCCGACGGACGCTGCCGCGCACACCACCAGAATCATCACGAGCACCGTTCGGACAACCGTCCATGGACTGTGCGCTCCTGACCTGTCCTGTCGCGCTAAAAGAAGTTGAACCATCTCGAGATCCCCACAAAATACGATGTCGTACTGGCCGGCGTCCCCACCGCGCTGATCCCCTGGTCAAAGCGCGTGAATCCAGCCTGCAACCCGATGCGACGCATGTGGTATTGCATCTGCGCGTTGTAAATTGCCATGTTGTTATGCGAGTAAATCTGACCGATCGTGTTGCTGATCGCGCGATTGTAGCTGCCCGCGATCACCAGCCGCCTCGCGGGAGTCACCGAGAACCCTCCGCCGTAGCTGCTCCCCCCAAACGTCACGAAATCCACGATCCCCGGCGTGCCTCCTACCGGCACCAATCCCGCCGCTCCCAGCAGCGAGACGCCTTTCGACTGCGTATAGTTGCCGGTGAGAGTAAACCTTGGCATGGAAAACGATGTCGAGTAGCCCTCGCTGCGGCTGCTGCTTCCCGCCACGTTCGTCAGGCCGCTATGGTTCCCGTTGAACGCAGCCAGCCATTGCATCCGGTGCGGCAGCCGCCGCCGTGTGGTCGCACCGTAGTTGTACGAAGAAGTCGTGTACGTAATCAGGATCGATTGCACATTCTGCGCATAACTGAATACGCCCGTCGTCTGCCATCCCAGAAAGTTGTGAGAAAAATTCACGTTGCCCAGGAATCCCAGGGCATTCGTGCCTTGCCCGTTGCTGCTATCCAACACCGACGCGGAGAATGTGAACATATCCAACAGCCGCTTACCGTAGTTCAGCGTGCCGCTCACAAAACTCCCCGTGTAGCTTTTTCCGAAGTAGTACTGATCGTAGTAGGTGGCCTGCGACGATGCCGACAGGAAGTTCGTGAACTGGTACGTCGCGCCTCCCCCGGCTGTGGCAGAGTACGCGTTCGACCCCAGGCTGATTCCCGGTATCGCTACCCCGTTGCTGGTCAGGTTCCGCACCAGATACCCGTTCAGGTTGCTGGTGTAGTTTTCCGTCACATTGAGCGAGAGCTTCTGCGTGGGGTGAAAGCTGGCGCCCGCACTCTCGATGTCGTCGGTATAGTTCGACGAATTCGTGCCCGCTCCTGAACCTGAAAAATAGTTGCTGTCAGACGACGCCCGATTGTAGTTGATATACAACTGCCCATGCAGTGGCAGAGCATGCTGTGCACCAACTCCAACATCGTTCGCCGTCGAATCCTGAATCGACTCCGACTGGCCCGCCAGAAATTGCGGAAACTGGGACTTCAGGTCGTTGTGGGTGTAAAAAGCATTCAGCCGGAATCCCAACAGCTCGTAGCCGGAGCGCACGTTGAACAGTTTCGTGTTCGAACTCGTTTGCTCGCTCGTGCCATAAATTGTGCCGCTGCCATCACCCTGCGAATACCCCACCGTCAGGCTCGGCAGATTGGGAAGCAGCGCGCTCCAGTTCACGCTGAATCCTTGCCCTTTGCCGATCGTCGTGAAGTTCGGCTGCCCGGCCAGACCGAAAGTTCCGCTGCTGTTGCGATCGAAGTGATAGCTCACCGATCCAGGAAAGTGACTGCCATTAAAAAAATTCGCCGTGGTATCGATTCCGCTTGCGCCGGTCAGCGATTGATACGTGGAATCGGAGCGTGACTGGTTGTAGTAAGGCGTGGCGGTGAAGGAGATGAAGTTAGGATTGTAGTAATAACCGGAGAGCTTGCCGTCCAGTCCCCACGTCAACCCGTGTGCCGACGGAATCTCGTTGCCGTAATCACCGCTGTAACCAAAGGTGAACAACCCGCCGGCGTTGATTTTGGTGTTCTCGCCAATCGACAGTTCAGGAGTCTGATTCTGGTTCTGAGCATAAGCAAATTGCGCCATCACCAGCACCGCTAGTCCGATGATGCGTTTTGCAACACTCATTCCGCAACTACCCCTTCAGTGACTTCCACAAGCCCCTTCCACTTACCCTTCATAAGGCACAAACCATGCCAAACCGCCCTCCTTCGCCTGGGGCCTAAGTGATTGAAGACAAAGCTTTGATTAGCAGGAAATCACAGCCGAACTGAGAGGTTGGTGCGGGTGTTGGGCTATATCACCCAACTGCGAGTTGAAAGGCTCACCGCGGTACGTGAGGCGTCACAAAACTGAAAATCGCGGCGGACGCAAATCACCACGGAGACACTGAGTCACAGAGAAAGCCATGTAAGTCTTCTCCGTGCCTCCGTGTCTCCGCGGTGAAATCTTCTGATCGAGGCTGTCCATTCAATTTTGCTAACTCACTTGGATCTTTGCTTTCGCCCTGAGTTGCTTGGCTAAATTCGACCGCAGCTTTTCATATTTGCTCTTTTGCAGCTCATCGGCCAGGTTCTTTTTGACTTCCGCGAATGGCTGCTTCCTCGCTGGCGTGTGCGCATTAAGCCGAATGATCGTGAAGGCCGTTTCAATCTGAACGATTCCGCTCACTCCGCCTGTGGGTAAAGCTGACAGCACTTTCACTACCTGCGGCGGCAATTTGTTAGCCGCAACTACCTTGTGGTCGCCCATGTTCACGCGAAAATCGTCTTCCGAAACCTTCTCTGCCAATAAGCCGAATTCCTGATAGTTCTTCGTGGCTTTGGCCTGCTTCAACGCGTCTTCCACTTTCTTCCGGGCATTCTTCTCCTGCTCGGGCGTGGCCTTCAGCGGCGGAACTACCGAGATGCTCTGAAAGCTGAACGACTCCGGCTGTTGAAACCGTCCCGCATTCTTCACATAATAAGCCTGCACTTCTGCCGGAGTAACCGCCGCCTTCAGTTCCACATCCGTTTTCAGGACCTGCTCGATCAGCAGCGAGCGCCGGATCTGCTGTCGCAACAACTGCTCCGAGCCTTTCATCTCCGTTTGCAGATACTGCTGGTATTGATCGGGACTCTTGAATTGCTGGCGAAACTCCTCCGTGGCATGATTCAGCTTCTCGGCGCCAATGCTGACCTTGCGCCGCACCGCCTCCTGATACACCAATTCTTCGAAAATGATCATCTCCAGCGCGCCCTGCCGAATCGAGGCCTCCTGCGCTTTGGGGAAGCCATTGTGTTGCTGCGCGTAAGGAAAGATCGCGTACATTTCGCGGAGCAAATCGCGATCTGTCAGCACCGCGCCATTGACGCGCGCCACCGGCTTGTCCCCGACCTGCGGCGGCGCTACCTGCGCCGGCGCTGGATTCGTGTTCGCGGCCGCTGTCGGCGAATGCGAGGCCATCTGCGCCGATGCCGCTGTAAGAGTCAGGGCGAGTATTGCGGCAATTGGAAGTTGGTATTTCATAAATCCTCACTTGCTGGTTTGCAAAGAAAGCTCGAAAAAAGAACGCTCGAAAAAAAGGGGAGAGTCGGACTCTCCCCCATGTGCACATCAGCCAGGGTCTACTGGAATACGGTGGTGATGTTGTTGGTGTTGTTGGCTTCGTTCGACTCGCCAAAGTGGCATTGACGGCAGAACTGCGTCGTCGAAGGCGCGTTCGTATTGGCCACGTTGTTGATGTTCGGGTTATACGGCCCGTTGATGAAGAAGAAGGTGGCATAGTACTTGCCGCCGCCGTCCCCAATGATCGGGCTGTTCGCGGTTGAGGTATAGACTGTCATCACGTGCTGGTTGTGGCAGGTAGTGCAGAGCACGTAGGCTTTTCCGCCAGCGGTAACGCCGTAAGGATTCGACCACGTTCCAGGCGCCAGCGCCGGCCAGCCATAGTTGGCCACAAACTGCGCGTACTGGGAGCCGCTTGTGACAGTGAACACGTTGTTCGCGAATACCAAGCCGCTGCCGGCTCGAATCGTGGCGTTCTGTCCCACCGGGTGATCGTTGGTGTAGTTTCCCGCTCCGGATCCATCGTTGCCCAGCAGGGTCGGAATCTTGCCCGCACCGTAGGCAGTATTGGTCAGCAGGCCGATCTTTTGTTCATAGGACTGGTTGACCATCATGTTGCTCTGGGTGAGGTTGCCGTCATGGCAGCTCAGGCAGAGTAGAATGCCGCCGACTTCCTGGCTCCCACTGGCAATGCCGGAAGGCAGAAGTTCGACATAACCACCGTTATCGCCGAAGGCAACGGATTTTCCATACAGTGGGCTCGCGTCCTGGCCCCACAATGCGTAGCTGCCCGCATCGGAGCCGCCGGCATGACCGGAGCCGAATGAGCCGCTATGCGGGGCGTGACAGCCCGCGCAACCGCGGCCACCATTGTTGTGCGCGCCGAGGACGTCGACCGAGGATGACCAGTTCTGCGCCATCACAAAGCCCCCAACCGCCAGAACGAACATTACAACTAAAAATACTTTCTTCATAAAATTTACGACCTCCATGATGTGTGCGACGTCTTAAAAAGACCTCAGAGGCTTAGGCCGTGGGCTGCAACTCGCACCTTAGTGCTCCTTGCAACCGCCTCTCAGCCTATGTAATTGCAACTCCCCACCCGAACCCGAATGGCCCCTGTGAATCTGCCCCTTCGCTCCTAAGTAGCTGTGTTTGCTTGTGTTGTGGATCCTCGTTACTTCCGGTTCCGATGCGGAACCGTGCGTCCCGCTGGGGGAAAATCACCACTTGCAACTGCCACTACGTCAAATTCCCCACTTGGAAGGAATTACATCATCAGTGTTGAAAAATGCAGCAGGTGGAAGGAGATAGCGGATGGAAGGAGTTGAATTTCGTTTCGGATTGCGACACTCATGCCAGTGGCCGACTCGCTGAAGGCGAGTCGATCAGGCAATCACTCAATGGCTCAATGACTCGATGGCTCAATCGCTCAATTCTGCGGGCTCTTCACCTCTGCGGTAGGAGTACTCGCGGCCGGCTCTTTGCCCCCCGCTTTCTTTTCCCGTTGCGCCTCCCGCTCCTTGCGCAACTGCTCAGTCTCAGCATCGGTCACGTAGCGGAACTGCTGCACACGGCCCGGATAGATCTCAGACGTAAACACTCGATTGTTCTTGTCGATCGCGATGCTGACCAATCCCTGGAACTGCCCCGGCAGCAATCCATGCCCGCCAAATGAAATCAGCAGCTGCCATTCACTGTTGAACACCTGCACGCGATCCTGCATGCCGTCAGCCACCCAGATGTGGCCGTCACCATCAATGGCAATGCCCTTGGGACGCGAGAAATATCCCGGCCCATCGCCCGCTTTGCCGAACGCGCGAATGAATTTGCCGTCAGCATCAAAGACCTCGATGCGATTATTCAGCGTGTCGCACACATACAGGTTCGCGTCAGCATCCACGGCCAACCCGCTGGGCTTCGCGAAATCTCCCGGCGTGGTGAGTTCGTGATTGTGTCCTGTCGTGCCAATCTTGCGCACCAGTTTCAGGCTGTCGGCGTCATACACCAACACTTGATCCAGTTGCACATCGGCGACATAGAGCAGCCGGTTCTCTTTGTCGAGTGCCAGCGCGCCCGGCTCGGCCATGCCGTCTGTGATCACGTCTTCCGCTTTGTGGTTCGCGTCGAACACTATGACATGGTGCAATCCCGGATCGGAGACGAATAGCCGGTCGCCATCATCCATCGCCAGTCCGATGATGCGCACGAAATGTGCGTGAACTTTGTTCTTGATCAGGTCGGCGTCGCGCGTTTCTGTGTTGAAGATGAAAATGGCTCCCACCTTCTGGTCGGCCACAAACAGATTATTTTTGGAATCCACCGCGAGGCCATAGGGCTCAGCCAGCTGAAAAAGAACTTTTCCACTCTCGCCTACAGGCTGCGTGCCTGCCAGGCGATCCATCCACTTCTGTTTCTTGGTGGATGGAGTGTCCACCTGTGAGATTTTTTGCGCCGCGTAGAACGCCTGGTAGCGGATGCGCGCGATGGCCGGTGGATTCGGCCACACGATATTGGAATAATCGATGACCGGCGTTTTCTTGGGCTGGTCGCCGGCGTCCTTCTTTTTCTTTTCGCCAAACGCGCCCGGCGCAAGCAACGTCAGCCCTAGCAAAGCCCACACCAGGTAGCGCCCTGGGTAGCGCCGGCGTCCCGCCGGCTGTCCGGCGGGCGTCCCCGCCCGCTGCCCCGACCGCGAAACCATCGCCGATATTTTCTCCCCCACAATTCTCTTCATTAGCCCTACCTCCGCGTCAGATCTTTATGGCAGCTCGCACAGAATGCCGCATTGTTGGGCTGGTCCTTGACCAGCAGATCGGGTTGCGCCGAAGAATGCGGCTGGTGGCACGACAGGCAGCTAATCTGCGCCGTCACCTTCGTGATGTCCTTCGGATCCACCACGTCCGAAACCGGATGGCCATTCACCGGATGCCCACGCCCATATTTCAGCGGCAGCACTACCACTTTGTTCTTCGTGAAATAGTCCTCGGGAAGTTTTACGCTGCCTTTGAAAATCGTAACCAGGTGCTCAGCTTCAAGTTTCTTGGGCTGCGATTCGGGTCCGTGGCACTCGAGGCAGAGCGCATTCGGGTTCTGGGCGCGCAGCAGATGCTGGTTCTCGCTCCCGTGCGGCTCGTGGCAGGTGGCACACCCTTGCTTGAACGCGGGCTGATGCAGCACATGCTTTTTCCCTTGCTCGGCCTGATCGCTGTGGCAGGTCAGGCAGATATCGACCGCCGTCGTCTTGGGCAAGCCGGGCTGCCGGCTGGCATGCGGATTATGGCAATCCGTGCAATCCCCCGCCGCTCCCGGATGCGGCACCTTGGCCTTCTCAATCGCTTCTGCCTTTTCGCTGTGGCAGGTCACGCAAAGTGACTTCACATCGGCCTGCGTCAGGACAACTTTTCCATCCTTCGACGGCGCGTGGCACGTCTCGCAGGATTTCTCCGCGAACGGCGGATGCAGGAACTGCCGCATCAATTTCGGAGCATCCGACTGGTGAGGATCGTGGCACGTCGTACAATCCGCAGTCCCAAAAGGCTGGTCGCGATGCGCTTTCTGGAGGCTCGCGTCTTTTACGTCGTGGCAATCGAGGCAGAGCGCCGGGGCGGCCTTGGTCAGGTGAAAATCAAATTCCGCCTTACCGACTTCGCCGGTCTTATGGGTGACGTGGCAGGTGTCGCAGCCCATGTCGAGCGCGGCGTGCCGGCTGCCCTTCTCGGGCACGTTCAGTCCTTTGTTGTGACAATCGAGACAGAGATTCTTCCCTTTATCTCCCGACTCCGCCTTCAACAACTGGTTCTTGTTATCGCTGGTGTGCGGATCGTGGCACTTGATGCAGTCGCGCACCGCTGGCGGATGCACCGTGCCTTTCAGCGTGGACGCATCTTTTTCGGAATGGCAGCTCAGGCAGAGCGCCTGAGGCGTCGTTGTGATCAGCTTGACGCGCGTGATGTCTTTGTTCACGCGCACTTCGTGGCAGCTCAAACATCCCGTGGCGATCGCAGAATGCACCGCCTTGCCCTTCGTCTTGTCCTCGTGGCATTCCAGACACTTCGCCGCATCAACATTCTTGTCGAGAGGAACCGGGTGCTCTTTGGCCATCGCCGGGAGCACCGAAATGACCAGCAAAAAAATGAAAGTGAAAACGCGGGGGGAGGCCCGACGGATCTTTCGCATCAGCAACCGGATTTGAAAGTCTGGCACCATGACCAATCTTGCAACTGCACGAACCTCGCCTTAGTCGTGTGGAAGGATCGCAGGTGGACGGCCCTGATGTAAATGATTGCAACAAATCGCTTTCTGCGATGAATTTCTTGCGCCTACAGGGCCAGACGATTCCACTTTTCATTCTCCAGGATGGGCCTTCTCCCACACTGGCTCGGTGAAAAGCCCCATGTGTTTTTGGCGACAGCGGCCAGTCCAGATTGATCGGTCTTTTGCCCATTTGTGATTGAAATCACACACTTGAGGCAGTGGGGAAATTCGCAGTCTGACCTTTTTCTGATGAGTGTTATGGCTCATGCCGGGTTCTCCTCCCAGTTCCTGAGTTCCATTCAAGTAACTGAAAAAGCGTTCGTTACGACACGACAGCGCTATTGGTGCCGAAAGTGCATTCCAGCTTAGTGAGGAAAGAACAACGTTATGGCCCCGTCCCTTCGCTCCGCGGTTCGCAAAACCTGGCAAACCCTGAGTTCCATCAAGACCGGCGTCGTACTGATTATTACGCTTGTGATTTTTTCCATAGCGGGCACCGTCATTCTGCAGCGCCCCATCACCGAACTGGATGACATGCAGCGCGCCTACTCCCCGGCCATGCTGCGCTTCCTCGATGCCACGGGCCTGACTGATGTCTTCCACGCGCGCTGGTTTGTCGCGCTCATGATTCTAGTCAGCATCAGCATCATCGCCGCTTCCGTCGAGCGCTTCCCCAACGCGTGGCGATATTTCGCGCGGCCTTACAAGAGCCCCGATGAAGGCTTCCGCAGAGTTCTCCCCATCCAGGCGCAGATTCCGATTCGCGATGACGAGCAGGGACTGAGCGCCGCCGAACGCGCTCTCCATCACCTCGGCTTCGGATCAGAACGCATCGTGCGCACTGACAGCTTTTCCCTTTTCTCCGAGCGTCACCGCATTTCCGAGATGGCAGTCTACATGGTGCACGCCAGCCTGCTGCTGATTTTTCTGGGCGGCATCGTGGACGCGCTTTACGGCTGGCACGGATTCGTAACCCTGAATCCCGGAAGCGCCAGCAACCAGATCGAACTGCGCAATGGCGGCACGCGAGCCCTCCCCTTCTCGATCCGCTGCGACGACACCGGCGAAGACACCTATACCGACGGCACGCCCAAAAAATATTGGTCGAAGCTGGCCATCGTGGACAACGGGCGCGAGGTTTCCCGCAAAGAGATCGTCGTCAACGATCCTCTGGTTTACCAGGGCGTGCGCTTTTACCAGGCGAGCTACGGCCGCACCGGCAAACTCGATCAGTTGATTGTCAATGCGACTCGCGCCGACGGCAAAGGCGCCCCGCAAGAGATTTCGCTGAAGATGAATCAGGCTGTCGCGCTCGGTGCCGACACCAAGGTCGAAGTCACCGAGTTCATTCCCGACTATGTTGTGCAGGATGGGCATGTCTATGCTCGCAGCAACGAGGTCACGAATCCTGCCGTGCACATGGTTGTGACCTCGGCTAAGACCGGCCAGTCCGTCAACTACTGGCTGCCGGAGATACCCGGCATCGCGGAAAATGCGTCCTCCCCCTACACCTTCGACCCCAAAGACCTGAAGACGGGCCTGTTCACCGGGCTGCAGGTTTCGCACGAGCCCGGCCAGTGGGCGGTATGGGGCGGAGTGATCCTGATGGCCATCGGCCTGACTTTTGTTTTCTATGTGGTTCACATGCGCTTCTGGATCGTTCCCGTGCAGGGCGCGAACGGCGGATTAGCCCTGTGGGTGGGCGGATCGGCCAACCGCAATCGCGACGCCTTCGAACAGACTTTTAAGAAGGTCGTGGAACAAATTCAGAAGGAATTGAAACCGGAACACGTGGCGGTGGAAGAAAAGCCGGCCGCGACTGTAACCCGATAACGACGCAAGATAACGACGGCCGGATGTGGGTCCGGCCAGGAGGATGGTTCATGGCACGCGCAACCGTAGAGCAGCAGCAGCAATCCGCAACCGGAACGACTTTGATCGTTATGGTCGGGCTGAGCATTGCCTTTCTGCTGTTCATGGCATTTTTGAATGTCGTTAAAACCGGCAACATCCTGAACGAAGCCAACCTGCTCTACGCAGCCCTGATTTTCTACGCGGGCGCGGGGGCGTTGTATCTCGGCTTCGGGGTTACCGGAACGGATTCCTACATCAAGTTTGCGTCTCTGGCCACATGGGCCGGCCTCATCGCGAACACGGCAGCGGTGGCGCACCGCTGGTACGAGGCCGGCCATCCTCCTTTCGCCAGCATTTACGAAATGCTGTTGAGCTTCGTTTGGACCCTGGCGGCGCTGACCCTGATCGCCGAGAAGCGCTACGGCGTAAAGGTGATCGGCACCGTCACTATGCCGGTAGCGATCGTCGGCGTCATCCTGATGCAACTTCTGCCCAGCGAAGTCCGGCCGCTGGTGCCCGCGCTCCAGTCCACGTGGCTGCATGTGCACGTGACTTTGGCCATGCTGGCGTACGCCGCCTGCGCGCTCAGCTTCGCTTTGGCCATGATGTTCCTGATCCAGGACAAGGTGAAGACCGAAATCTTCCTCGCCGCCACCAGCATATTCACCGTCGGAATTTATGCCGCGGTCCTGACCCGCTTTGAAAAATGGGGCGGATTCAGTGTTGTGGCCTGGGACACGGAGAACAAAACCGAAGTTTTCATTTCGCGCGGCGTGCGCTTATTTGTCACCATTCCCGATCTCGGCTGGCTGATGCTGCTAGTTTTCGCGGCGGTGGCGGCGCCACTCGTGCTCTACATCGTGGCGGGATTCAAGAAAAACGAAGCGTTCATAGCGATCGCGAATCGCGCCGTGTTCATCAGCATTCTGCTGCAATCCTTGGCGCTGGTGTTCTTCGTTCTGCGCGCGCGGGATGGACGCTATCCTTCGCTCGATGCCGAGGGCCTGTACGCCACGAGTCTTGCGGCCAGCCCATTTATTCTCTCAGCCCTCATCGGCGGCATTTTTGCCAACCTGCTTTATCTGCTCCTGCTGTGGCGGCGCGACGATCTCGAGCGCCTGTTGCCCGAAGCCGACAATCTCGACCGCATCACTTACAAAACGATTTGCATTGCCTTCCCCCTGCTCACCCTGATGATCGCCGCCGGCGCCTA
>Ga0070735_10005149_pt1 | contig 10902 bp, 9 predicted proteins | sample Coa_R1_FD_66443 | JGI IMG/M metagenome (GOLD analysis project Ga0070735, IMG submission 66443) | Surface soil microbial communities from Centralia Pennsylvania, which are recovering from an underground coalmine fire - Coalmine... | ecosystem: Environmental > Terrestrial > Soil > Unclassified ... | reverse complement strand
CCCGGACGAAGGAACTACGCCAGTACAGTGAAAAGATCGACGTCGGGGCCATATTGCGGATGCGTGCGGGATAGATCGCAACGGCATACGAATTTCCTTTATTTCCGAGGGTTTCCAATTCGATGCGCCGGCGCCGTCTCAGGAAGTTGGACCATCGCTGCCAACCCGATGGTCACGGCCCCGAGCATGTACCACGCCGGCGCCAGTGGATTGCCGGTCACATGAATGATCCACGCCACGAGAAACTGCGTGGACCCACCAAACACCGAGATCGCAAGGGCGTAGATGAGAGCGAGGGCACCTGAGCGAACTCTTTTCGGCAGCGACTCAGTGACCGCAACGATGATGGTCGCCGAAGATAACGTCAGAATGCCGTTCAGTACGGCACTCACGGTCAACAAAGCCGTGCGGGTCCGCAACTGCTCGAGAATCCAGAACGACGGGTATATGGCAATGATCAACAGCAACCAGGGGATGATCATCAGCGGCTTGCGGCCAAAACGATCCGACAGCCAGCCACCAAGTGTGTCACACACCAGCCCACTCGCGCCGATGGCGGCGGTAGCGCCGAAGGACACCGCAGCGGGCATGGCGAGAGTGTTGCTCGCGTACGTGGTCATGTATTCGAGTACGTAGTTGCTCGTCGTTGCGGCGCTCAGCATCACCAGTCCCAACAGGAACACTCGGGCATAGCCCGTTGCCGACATGTCGCCGTGCCCTGTCGCAGTCGGGGCGGTCAGTGTCTCGCTCAGAGTACGGCGCAACACGAACGCAAACGGGATGATGCCGACGCCCAGCAGCTGCGCGACCCGCCAGCCCCAGGCATCCAGCTGCGAGGCATCCAACGTGCTTGCAAGAACGACTCCAACCAGCCCCGCAATGAGAGTAGCAGTGTCTGCACTGGTGGCCTGAAGCGATACATACAAACCACGCCGTGCAGAAGGCGCGGCTTCCAACAGGAACGCGGTGCTGGGCCCCACTTCACCGCCCAGTGCAAATCCCTGCAGCAGGCGAAATACAATGACCAGGATGGGCGCGAGCGCGCCTATTGAGGCATACGAAGGCGTGAGCGCGAGGCCCGTGACGGCCACTCCGATCAGGCCGAGCGACACCAGCATCGCTGGCTTGCGCCCCACCCGATCGCCGAATCGACCGATTACGATCGCCCCGAGCGGCCGCGTCAGGAACCCTACTCCGAACGTGGCGAGGGAGGAGAGCAGGCTCAGGCCTGGGGTGTTGGAGGGGAAGAATGTACGACCGATCTGGCTCGCAAAGAATGCGTAGGTGACGAAATCGTAAAATTCCAGGCCGTTGCCCACGGCAATGGCCAGCGCCTGGCGCCACGATAGCGAGCGGCCGTGCCCCTGCAGAATGGTCTCGCGCGATACATCCAGACTTGGCTCGTTTACCTGATCCAATGACAATATCGCGGCCCTCGACCAGCTACGGCAGTGTACTCCCGCGCACCCTGGCCCTTGCGCCGTGGGTCGTGGCTGGCGCATACTGTATATATACACAGTATACTGCAGGCAAAGGAGGGGCGGGATGGAAGCCACTATTCTCCATGCAGACCTCGATGCCTTTTATGCCTCAGTTGAGCAGTTGCTCGACCCCTCCTTGCGAGGAAAGCCGATTGCAGTCGGCGGCGGGGTCGTTCTTGCGGCCTCCTACGAAGCCAAGGCCTTCGGCGTACACAGCGGCATGCCCGGAAGGCATGCGCGTCAACTCTGCCCACGGCTCATTTTCGTAAACGGCCATTTCAACGAGTACCAGCGGCTGGGCGATGCCACGATCAAGATCGTCGGTGACTACACTCCCCTCGTCGAGCGTATTTCGATCGACGAGGCGTTTGCTGATGTAGCAGGCTGCACGCATCTATTCGGGCCACCGGCAGAGATTGCGCGCACGATCCGCCGCCGCGTGCGCATCGAGCTCGGCCTGCCAATTTCGGTTGGCGTCGCGCGCACGAAGCATCTTGCGAAAGTTGCCTCGCAGGTGGCGAAGCCGGACGGGCTCGTCGTCGTCGATCCGTCTGCCGAACTTGATTTCCTCCACGATCTGCCGGTTGAGCTGATGTGGGGCGTGGGGCCCGTCACGAAGGCGCGGCTGGCCGAGGTTGGCGTGCGCACGATTGGACAGCTGGCGAAGATGCCGGGGCAGTCCCTCGAGCGGCTGCTCGGTCCTGCTGCCGCAGAGAAGCTGGCTGCGCTTTCATGGAATCGCGACCCGCGTGAAATCAGGACACAGCGGCGCGCCAGATCGGCGGGGGCGCAGTCGGCGCTTGGCATAAAACCGGCGGACGACAGAATTGTCCAGCCTGCCCTGCGCCATCTTGCGGACAGGATCGGCGCGCGGCTGCGGGCCAAATCCCTGTCCGGGCGAACAGTCAGCATCCGCGTTCGCTTTGCCGATCTTCACGCCGTTACTCGTTCTGTCACGTTCGATACGCCGATTTCAGCAACGACCGCTCTGGCGGAGATTGCCGAAGGGCTTGTGCGCGCCGTTCTGGCGCACCACCGGCGCAAGCCGAAAATATCGCTGCTGGGAATCCGCGTGTCGCATCTCACGAAGACCTCAGACCTGCAGCTGGCTCTGCCGCTCGGCCTCGACGAAAATGGACGCGGACGCGTCAGCGTGAGAGGCGTGACGCGTTGCGCGGCCGATCGCGCTGTTGACACGATCCGTGAGCGATTCGGCTGGGAGGCGATCGGATACGGCTCGGTCGTGTTGGACGACGCGCGCGGTGTCCCTGATGAGTTTCGCGTTCTGGCGGAACAGGAGCTGTGATACCTTATTTCCCGCGCACCACGGTTCGATCGGTCCTACTTCAGGTATGACACGAGGGTGGCTCATTCCCCTACCGCATCTTGGGGAATTCCCGTTGCACGCTGGGCCGCCGCCGCGGTCAGTCCGCGGACATTGCGCCAGGTCGCCCCGGTGAACCGGGCTCCGTCCAACTTCGCAGAAGTGAAGTCCGTGTCGATGAATACTGAATCACTGAGGTCAGCGTTGGACAAGTCCGCGCCAGACAGGTCCGCCCCGGAAAAATCCACCCTGACAGCTTTTGCACCGCTGAGCCGCGCGTGAGCCAGATGCACGAAACTGAAGTCGGCGCGCGAAATGTCCGCGTTCGAGAGATCGGCATCTTCGAGCGTCGCCGAGTTGAATCGCGCGTTCATCAGTCCCATTGACTGATTCTTCATGTCCGCAGCCCCGCGCAGATTCCTCAGGGTGGCTCTTGAGAGCTGCGCGTGATTCAGGTCCCCGATGAGACGCGCGTTGGTCAGGTCGGCGCCGCGCAGATCGGCGCCTGCGAATTGCACCGAGAACAGCTCCGCGCCGCGTAAATTGGCCTGCCTGAAGTCCGCTCCCTCGCCAAAACCGACGGTCAGGTTACAGCCCGCGAGGTTGGCTTCGCGCAGAATCGAGTGATTGAGCACGCTCGCCCGCAGATTGGCGCTCTTGAAGTCCACCTTCGACAGGTCGAGCCCCGACAGGTCCTTCGCGGACAGCTCGGCAGGGAAACTGGCGGAACTGCCTGCCACCGCGGCAAGCAGTTGTTCCCGGGAAAGCCGCTCGTAGCCCGCCCAATTCTGCGCACTGGCGCTTCCCAGGTGCCACAGCAGCGCGGCGGCGAGGTAACTCAGAGCCCGCAAACCGCCTTTCATTCCCGGTCACCCCGCAAATTCCGACGCTGCAGCTCGCGTCTTACCGGACAGCAAAGCCCTGCCCGGCCGCCACGTCAAATCATAGCTCGGATCGAGTCTTCGAGTTACATTCGCCGCGTCGAACATCCCACGGGAGATCGCAACGATGAAGCAGCGCAGGCTCGGAAGCAGCAATCTGAACATCTCCGCCATCGGCCTTGGCTGCATGGGACTCAGCCACGCCTACGGTCCGGCCGTCGACAGGCAGTCCGGCGTTGCACTCATCAGAGCGGCAGTGGAGCGCGGCGTCACCTTCTTCGACACCGCCGAGGTCTACGGCCCCTATACGAATGAGGAGCTCGTGGGCGAGGCGTTGATGCCGTTTCGCGACCAGGTGGTGATCGCCACCAAGTTCGGATTCGATATCGGCCCCAACACGGACCCGCAACGGCGCCTCAACAGCCAGCCGAATCACATTCGAGAGGTTGCCGAGGCCTCTCTCAGGAGACTGCGGACCGACCGCATCGATCTGCTCTACCAGCACCGAGTCGCTCCGGATGTTCCGATCGAAGAGGTCGCCGGTACGGTGAAGGACCTCATCCAGCAAGGCAAAGTCAGGTATTTCGGCTTGTCCGAAGCCGGCGCCCCGACGATCCGCCGTGCGCATGCGGTGGTGCCGGTCGCTGCCGTGCAAAGTGAATATTCGCTTTGGTGGCGGGAGCCGGAGACGGAAATCTTTCCGACGCTCGAGGAACTGGGGATCGGCTTCGTTCCCTTCAGTCCTCTTGGCAGGGGCTTCCTCACCGGCGCCATGAGCGCAAACACGCGGTTCGACCGAGACGACTTCCGCTATGCCCTGCCGCGCTTCGCACCCGAAGCTCTCAAGACAAATCAAGCCCTGGTGGATCGCATCGGCGAAATCGCCTCGCGCCGGCAAGTCACGCGCGCACAGATCGCTCTTGCCTGGGTTCTGGCGCAGAAGCCCTGGATCGTACCCATACCCGGCACCACAAAGCTGCATCGCCTCGAAGAAAACATCGCGGCGGCTGATATAGCTCTAAGCCCCGATGATCTGCGTGAAATCGACGACGTGCTTTCCAACGTGTCGATCGCGGGCGCGCGATACTCCGAGAATCTGCAAAAACTGGTCAGTCGGTAAGCTCTACTGCGGCGCTACTTTGTCCTGCGTCTTCGTCAGGAAGTCATTGGCGTCATGGCGCTCGTGCAACTGGCTCGAGGGCTCGCCGGTGGTACGGTTAACCATCCGACCGCGCTGCACGGCCGGCCGCTGCAGCAGAGCGTCAGCCCAGCGCTGGACGTTCTTATAGTCCTGCACGCTGAGGAACTCAGCGGCTCCGTAGGCCCAACCTTTGACCAGTCCTCCGTACCACGGGAAAATGGCCATGTCGGCAATCGTGTAGGTGCTTCCTGCGATGTACTCGCTATCGGCCAAACGCCGGTCGAGTACATCCAACTGGCGCTTCACCTCCATGGCAAACCGATCGATGGCATATTCGATCTTCGTAGGGGCATAGGCGTAAAAATGCCCGAATCCGCCGCCGAGGTACGGTGCGCTGCCCATCTGCCAGAACAGCCACGACAGGCATTCGGCGCGTGCAGCTCTCTGCATCGGCAGGAACTCCCCGAACTTCTCGGCGAGATAGACCAGGATCGAACCCGACTCGAATACGCGCACAGGCGCTGGCTCACTGCGGTCGAGCAGCGCCGGAATCTTGGAGTTGGGGTTTACCGCCACGAAACCGCTGCTGAATTGATCGCCGTCACCGATTTTGATCAACCACGCGTCGTACTGCGCGCCCTGATGACCGAGGGCCAACAACTCCTCCAGCATCACCGTGACTTTCACGCCGTTTGGCGTTCCAAGCGAATAGAGCTGCAGCGGGTGGCGGCCGACAGGCAGCTCTTTCTCGTGAGTGGGTCCCGCAATCGGGCGGTTGATGTTTGCGAATGTGCCGCCACTCGGCTTGTTCCACGTCCAAACCTTCGGTGGCACATACTCAGAAGAATCAGTCATATCTCGCTCCTAGACCGCGGCTGCCGCCGATTCCAACACCTCGAGGTCCGGATAGTCCACGTAACCCTGCCGCCCACCGCTGTAGAAGGTGTCCGTATTCCACGGATTGAGCGGGGCATTGCGTGCAAATCGCTGCGGCAGATCGGGATTGGCGATGAATAGCTTCCCAAAGGCGACCCCGTCGGCTTCATTTGCCGCAAGTACCTGCTCAGCTGTCTCGCGCGTGAAGCCCTCATTGGCGAGGTATGCACCCCCGAATGCTGCCCTGAGTTGCGGCCCGATGCGATCAGGTCCCAGCCGTTCCCGCACGCACAGAAAGGCGACGCGTCGCTTGCCAAGCTCGCGGGCGACATAACTGAAAGTACCCAGCCGGTCAGAGTCACCCATGTCATGCGCATCGCCCCGCGGAGCCAGATGCACTCCAACACGGCCCGCGCCCCAGACAGAGATTAACGATTCGACTATGTCGAAAAGCAGGCGCGCGCGATTCTCCACAGGCCCGCCGTAGTCGTCGACTCGACGGTTGGTGCTATCTTGCAGAAACTGGTCGATCAGGTAGCCGTTCGCAGCATGCAGCTCCACACCATCAAAGCCCGCTTGCTGAGCATGCTCCGCACCGCGGCGGAATGCCTCGATGACTTGAGGGATCTCGGCACGCTCCAACGCACGTGGAGTGACGTAAGAGGTTTCAGGACGCACGAGGCTGACGTTCCCCTTCGGAGCAATCGCACTTGGAGCCACAGGGCTCGCGCCGCCCAGGAACATCGGGTGCGAGATCCGCCCGACGTGCCACAATTGCAGGAAAATACGCCCACCGGCACGATGTACCGCCTGGGTGACGAGACTCCAGCTCTCGACCTGCTCGGGGGACCAGATGCCCGGCGTATCCGCATAGCCCACCCCCAGGGGCGTCACCGATGTGGCTTCCGAAAGGATCAGGCCTGCCGATGCACGCTGCTCGTAGTATCTCGCCATGAGACCGTTTGGCAGGCGATTCACGCCGGCCCGCCGGCGAGTCAGAGGGGCCATGATGATACGGTTCGGCAGCAGCAGATCGCCGGCTCGCAAGGGATCGAACAAAGTGGGCATTACGCGCTCCGTGTACGAGGGTCTATGGAGCGATAATAGTTCATAGTTCTTGAACTTTAGAACTAATGCCTTAGAATTTTGCGATCTGAGGATCTGACCGGATCAAATGCCCCGCCCCATTCAGCACCCTGCCTCCGAGGACATTTCCATAGCCGCGGTTCTCTACGCGCTCTCAGACCCGGTGCGCGCCGCAATCGTGCGCGAGCTGACCAGGACGCCCCAGGGCATGAACTGTACGCAGATGAACCAGCGCCTCGGACTGCAGCTGGCCAAGTCCACCTGCTCCCAACACTACAAGATACTGCGCGAGGCAGGCGTTATTTTCTGCGAACGCAAGGGCGTAGAGCTCTCCAGCAGGGTGCGCACTCAGGAGCTGTCAGCGAAATTTCCCGGATTATTGCGGACGATCCTGAGCAGCTACGAGCGCTAGCGCTGCAGAGGTCACTCGCGACCATGTTGTGATGCCTGCTTTGTCTGAATGCTCACTCGCGTGAGTGTACCTGAATGGACCGGCCCCTTCCCTTGACCCGGATTCGCCGGCGCCCTTGGTTCACGAGTTATATTCTGTCTGGGCAGAGAAATATCGCGCCGCAATACCCGCGACGCGCATTTCAAACTCCGTCACGTCTGCGACAACACCGGGCGTTGCACCAGGACCATGGTCCATAAAGCGTGACCTGGGGCATTCCACGCGCCACAGCATGCTCGTAGGGTGAGCGCCGGGATATGACATTTCCGCCTGTTGCAGCGCCACATTACGGATGAATCGATCTGCCTGCGGCTGAAGGTTTACGTAAGGAGCATGAAAGTGATCACTTTTGCAACGCGACATTGCGCTCGCCTGGCATTGCTGTTGAGCGCGCTGGGGCTGGCGCTGAGCGCTTCGGCCTCGACCACCAAGACCACGACGTTCCTGGTCAGCCTGGTGATCAACAGTGACTGCTCGATATCCGCGAACCCCCTCAACTTCGGTTCGAGCGGCGTCCTCGCGGCAAATGTCACGCAAACCACGTCGCTCAGTGTTACATGCTCGAATACGACACCCTATAACATAGGACTCGATGCGGGCAGCGTCTCCGGATCGACTGTGACGACCCGGCTGCTGGCTAACGGCGCCACGACGGTGCAATTCCAGCTCTACTCGGATTCCGGTCACACCACCGTCTGGGGCAACACGATCGGCACAAACACAGTCAGTGGGACTGGTGACGGCAACGCGCAATCGTTGACGGTTTATGGTGTCGTACCGCCGCAGACGACGCCGGCTGCGAATACATATACCTCGACCGTCACGGCCTCGGTCACATTCTAGGATGATGCCCGCATGGCGCGGCAGGAAGCTTTACGCCTGGCGGTACTGACGAGCACGCTCCTCTCATTGCAGGCTCCGGCCGCATCCCTGCATCTGTCCCCGGTCTCGCTACACATGCAGGCGGGTCAGTCAGCGGTCGGAATCACTCTGGAGAACCAGGGCGATCAGCCGCTGACCGCGCAAGTCCGGGTGTTCGCGTGGGATCAGGATCTTGATGAGGATCATCTGTCAGCGCAGCAGCAGATCCAAGTCAGTCCACCCATGTCTCTCATCCCGCCGCATTCGATTCAGGTGGTTAGAGTCATCCGCCTGGATCGCAGCCCCGTTCACGCCGAACAGACCTATCGGCTCCTCATCGACGAGCTTCCCGACCCGGCCGTCCACGTGGACCGCGCGGTGGACATTCGTCTGCGCTACTCGGTGCCCCTCTTCATCACGCCGCCCGAACCACCGGCCGGTCCGGTCCTCACCTGGCAGTTGAGCCGGCATGAAGGCGGTCTGTGCCTGAAGGTCCTCAACTCAGGAGATACCCACGCGCAGATCAGCGCAGTACGGATATTGGATTCCAAGGGAGCACGGGTGAATGTCGCTACCGGACTGCTCGGGTACGCGCTGGCCGGTCGCCAGCGCGAGTGGCCCATCCCCGTCCAGGCTGCCGTGCAGCCGCTGGATGCGGTCATGGTTGAGGCCACAGTCAATCAAACATCCCTGCGAGGACCGGTCGTTGCAGCTACTGACAGCGGCCGATGAGCACGACCCGCTTGCGCCGCTTTTTGGCCGCGGGCCTGCTGCTGCCTCTGACCGGCTATGCGGCGAGTGTCCCCAGCACCCGTGACGCCGGCTCCGAGCGGACTGAGGATTCGATGAGCGCGGCTATGGGGACCACACTCTATCTGGAGGTTTCCCTGGACGGGCGGCCGACCCACACCATTGTTTCCTTCCTGGAGGGCTCCACGGGATTGCTGATTCAGCAGCGGGATTTGAGCTCGCTGGGCCTGCGCCTGCCCTCGGTCGGCCGCGCGGCGCAGGCGGCTGAGTGGGTCAATCTGAATGCGATTGCCGGGCTCCAATACCGGCTCAACCGGGCCCGGCAGACCATTGATCTGCGGGCTGCCGATGATTTGCGTGCGCCTCTTCGGATCGGGCAGATGGAACGCAGCGTGCCCAAGGCAGCAACCGCGACCGGGCTGGTAGTCAACTACGACGCATTGGGGCAGAGAAGCAGTTTCGCGACCGCGACGTCCTCGATCGCGGTAAGCAGCGAGCAACGGCTGTTCAGCCCGCTTGGAATATTGAGCAATACGGGTATCGCGCGCTGCTGCGCGGACCACCCTGACTACATTCGCGCATCAACCTACTATCAATACGATGATCCGGCCACCCTGACCACCGTTCAAGCCGGCGATGCATTGACTTCATCATTGAGCTGGTCACGACCGGTACGGTTTGCCGGATTGCAGTGGCGGCGTAACTTCGCTCTGGACCCGCAGCTGATCACCTTCCCGATGCCGCAGTTGGCGGGTAGTGCGGCGCTGCCCTCCACTGTCGATCTGTATGTCAACAACATGCGACAGTATTCCGCAGAAGTGCCCGCAGGGCCCTTCGTGATCGATCATCCCATTGGCCTGACCGGCGCAGGTCTGGCGACGCTGATCGTGCGGGACGAGTTCGGGCGAGCCGTGAGCACCAGCCTGCCGATTTACGTAGATAGCCGCCTGCTGGCACAGGGGCTATCCAGTTATTCCCTGGAAGCCGGCGCGCTTCGCTACGGGTATGGTCTGCAATCCTCCGAGTATGCGGGGCATGCCGCATTCAGCGGCACGTATCGCTACGGTATCAGCGAGCGCCTCACGTTGGAGGGCCACGGCGAGGCAAGCGGCGCGCTGTTGTCATCCGGACTTGGAGCGCTGCTGCAAGTGGGCGACGCTGGAGTTCTGCATACGGCTAGCGCCGGGAGCACAGATCGGGATGGAGCGGGTGCGCAATATCTGTTGGGATATCAGCTCATCCTGCCCCTCGTGACCATTTCTGCGCAATCCGTGCGGGCTTCGGGTCACTATCGGGATCTCGCGTCGCTGGGTGCATTTGCGCCTGCGCGCCGGACGGACCAGGTGAGCGCCTCCACCGTTGTGGGTGGCCGGAATACTCTCGGGATGAGCTATCTGCGCCTGGACGATCGGTTCGTCGGGCACTCTGAAATCTGGTCGGCCTGGTGCTCAGCCAGCCTGGGTGGCACAGCGTCTGCGTTCCTGAGCGTCTCCGAAGAGCGGGCCCGAAGCGGTTCCGCGGTGATCTGGGTGGGATTGTCGGCAGCGCTCGGGGAGCGAACCAGCGGATCCAGTGACTTTGCTGATACAGGTGGCCACACGAATTACGGCGTAAGCGCCGTGCGAAGCGCACAGTACAGCGGGGGTTGGGAATGGGCCTTGCAAGCTCGCAGGGCGCAGGGCAGTACCAGTTCGTTCGTGCGTGCCGGGTATCTCGGTCAATCTGGTGAGATTGCGGCCACCGCGAACACGATTGGCGGCCATACCGAACTGTCCATCGAGGACCTCGGCAGCCTGGTGGTCATGGACGGAACCGTCGAGGCGGCACGTCGCATCGGTGCAGGCTTCGCGATGGTATCGACGAATGGAGTGGCCGGCGTCCCGGTGCTGCATGAGAATCGATTGATCGGCCTCACGGACTCAAGCGGGCACCTGTTGGTGCCTGAGCTCAATCCGTATGACCGCAACAGTGTGTCAATTGATGCTCTCACATTGCCAACCGACGCAAAAATTCCGCTGGATCGGCAGGAATTGATCCCTCGGGGCAACTCC
>Ga0070735_10005148_pt1 | contig 10903 bp, 5 predicted proteins | sample Coa_R1_FD_66443 | JGI IMG/M metagenome (GOLD analysis project Ga0070735, IMG submission 66443) | Surface soil microbial communities from Centralia Pennsylvania, which are recovering from an underground coalmine fire - Coalmine... | ecosystem: Environmental > Terrestrial > Soil > Unclassified ... | reverse complement strand
TAACATCCAAGTCGATCAAACCACCGGGGCGGTGTTGCCGATCACGCAAGTCAATATCAACCCTCTTTTTGGCCAACTGACAAATAGTTTCCCGCAGGACGGTGTGCTCAGCCAGCGGACTATTCGTCTGCGACTGCGAGTAACTTTCTAGTTGCCTGTATGAGTTCGTGTGGACACTGGCGTGGCTGCGCTCACGTGAAGGCGACAGCCACCAGACTCCATCTTTTTCGCGCAATTCTCGTCGTAGTGTGCTTGACGAGCGCCTTGGCTGAGCGGCCAGGAGGTTTTCGCGTCATTGGGCCGGGCGGCGGCGGTGCCATGTTCAATCCCACCATCAGCCCGCATGACCCCAACACAGTACTGATCTCCTGCGACATGACTGGTTCTTACATTACTCATGATGGCGGGCGCACCTGGCGCATGTTCAATCTGCGGGGGGTGGTAAATTTCTTTGTCTTCGATCCGCTGGATGCGAAGACCATGTACGCCCACGCGACGGGTTTGTGGCGCAGCACGGACGCCGGCGAACACTGGAGCCTGATTTACCCAAGCCCTTCAGCGGTGAAGGGCGTCAAGATGAATTCGGATCACTCCGACGAAAAGATCCAGGCCGATCCCGATCCTTTGGGCACGATTGCAGCCCTGGCCGTTGATCCCTCCAACTCGCAGGTTCTTTATGTGGCTGCCGGTACCAAGGAGAGTCCCGCCCTCTTCGTCTCGCGGGACTATGGAAAGAGTTGGCAAAAGCAGGTGAACCTGCCCGATCTTCCCCGCCGGATCTGGGTCGACCCCCATTCCGCGGCCGAGGCACGAACGTTGTTTCTGGCAAGCGCTCACAGCATCGCTGTGACTGGCGCGGGAGGCGTCCGCAGTCTTCCGCTTCCGGCGGATGTCAATGACGTTACCCTGGGCTTTGGTGCCTCGCAACCGATCATCTACGCCACCTCGGAAAAAGGAATTTTCATCTCCAGCGATGGCGGCGCCACCTGGCACAAGAGCGACCTGCCGGGCGCGGGAGGGAAAGTGCGCGCCATTGCTACCAGTCTGCATCATCCGGAGACGGCGTACGTCTCCTACAATCATCTGACGCTCGATGGAAATACGTGGTTGGGCGTCGCGAAAACCACAAATTCTGGAGTTGCCTGGCAGTTGGTGTGGAAAGAATCCGGCGTAGCCGCAACGAACGTACATGACGATTGGATCACGCCACGCTTCGGGCCAGATTGGGCAGAAAATCCTCTGAACCTCACTGTGGCTCAACAGGACGCCAACTTAGCGTACGGTACCGACTTCGGACGAACCATGCGGACCAGCGATGGCGGCGCCACCTGGACAGCGGTGTATTCGCGCAAAGTCGATGACTCTGGCTGGACGAGCTTGGGTCTCGACGTCACCACCAGTTACGGAATTCACTTCGATCCCTTCGATTCAAAGCATCAGTTCATCACCTACACTGATATCGGGCTCTTCCGCAGTGAGGACGGCGGCGTCTCCTGGATGAGTTCGACTGCCGGTGTGCCCAGCGAGTGGATGAACACGACGTATTGGATTGTGTTCGACCCTGAGGTACGTGGACGCATGTGGAGCGTGAACAGCTACACCCACGACCTTCCTCGCCCCAAGATGTGGCGGCACAACTCCGTGCTGAATTACAAAGGCGGGGTGTGCGTCAGCGACGATGGCGGTAAGAACTGGATCAAATCGAACACGGGGATGGACGAGACTGCGGCGACCCATATTCTTCTCGACCCCACCAGCCCAGTGAATGCGCGCGTGTTATACGTCACCGGATTTGGCCGCGGCGTTTACAAGAGTTCTGATGGCGGCCACACCTGGGCCCTAAAGAACACAGGGATCACGCAAGAGGAGCCGTTCGCGTGGCGCCTAGCGCGAAGCTCGAATGGCACGCTTTACGTTGTGATCGCGCGCCGATCGGAGGATGGAAGCTTCGGCAACGCGGGCGATGGCGCACTGTACCGGTCGACCGACGGAGCAGAGCACTGGCAGCCGGTTTCTTTGCCTGAGGGCACGAACGGCCCGAATGGCATTGCCATCGATCCACAGTCGCCTGATCGTCTCTACCTCGCGGCCTGGGCACGAGCCTCCGGAGAACACGGGGACGGTGGCGGGATCTTTCTTTCCGAGGACGGTGGCAAGAAGTGGAGGCAGGTGCTCGACAAGGATCGCCACATTTACGATGTTACCGTTGATCCGCAGGATCCCAATGTGCTCTATGCGGCAGGTTTTGAATCGTCCGCCTGGCGATCGGCCGACCGCGGGCTGCACTGGTCTCGAATTCCCGGATTCAACTTCAAGTGGGGACATCGGGTGATTCCCGATCCGCTGCACCGGGATGAGGTCTACATCACGACCTTCGGCGGGAGCGTCTGGCACGGTTCGGTCAAAGGACAACCTCGACCCGTGGATATCGCCACGCCGGTGCTTGAGCCTGGACAATAGCCGGAGGAACTCACGTGATCAATCGGCGTCAATGGTTGTATGGAATCGGCCTGATCGCAGGCTGTGGGACGCAAGTCGGTAAGGCCACAGGTACTGCTGCTGAGAAGAAGACGCCGCCCACGACCGGACCTGCACCTTTGGAGCTTTCGCAGTACGAGCCAAGAAGCATGCTCCACGTGCGTGAATCCCGCGTGGAGCGTTCGAAGTTTCCCAGCATTGACTTCCATACTCACATCTCGGTTTCAACCAAATCAGAAAAAGGAGTGGGACTTTCCCCCGATCGTGAATATCTGGGAACTCCCCAGGAACTTCTCGCCGTCATGGACCGCAAGAACATTCGGGCCATGGTCAACCTGACTGGTGGCTACGAAGGTGGCCTCGCCGACACCGTAACGAAATACGACCGCGCGTACCCTGGTCGCTTTTATACCTTCACCGAGCCTTCCTACTCTCGTTTCAAGGAACCGAATTACCCGACGCTACAGGCGCAAGCGATCGAGCGTGCCCATCGGGATGGAGCTCGCGGACTGAAGATTCTCAAGACGCTGGGACTCTATCTTCGTGAAAACATCACCTCGGGTTCACTCGTCAAAATTGACGATGCTCGTTTTGATCCCATGTGGGACGCTTGCGGACAATTCAACATTCCCGTGGCAATTCACATTTCCGATCCGATAGCGTTTTTTACGCCGACGGATCGCTTCAACGAGCGCTACGAAGAGTTGAATAATCATCCCGACTGGTCGTTCTATGGAGCAGACTTTCCTACCAACGCGGAGTTAATCGCCGCTCGTAACCGGGTGATTGCCCGGCATCCGAATACTCAATTTGTGACGCTGCATGTGGGCAACTTTTCGGAAGACCTGCAAAACGTGAGCGAAAATCTCGACCGTTTTCCTAACATGTCAGTCGACATCGCCGCGCGTGTCGGCGAGCTTGGCCGGCAGCCCGTAACCGCCAGAAAGTTTTTCGACAAGTATCAGGACCGAATCCTGTTTGCGACGGATGCGACGCCCCACGGCGACGAGTATCCTCAACAACTGTTCAACGACCAGTTGTACGAAATCTATTACCGGTTCCTCGAAACAAACGACGAATATTTCGACTACGCTCCGGCGAAAATACCTCCGCAGGGACGCTGGCGAATCTACGGCATTGACTTACCCGACAGCACTCTGCGCAAAGTCTACTTTGAAAACGCTGCGCGGCTGCTGCAACTTTAGATGGCCATTTTCTGGCAAATCGCCGTCTTAGGATTAGCGGCTTCTGCGTGGGCCGCTCAGTCGGACGTGCGCGTCTGGCAAGGAACCCTGACCCTGCCGACTTACGAAGAGGGGCTGCCTGATCCCAATCCCCCCTTCGACCAGTTGACCACTGGGCGGTTCAACTATCCCTATACATTGCGCAATAACCTGACCAGCCGGCGAGTTGACCATGACTGGCGGGCGATCTATCTCGAAAATGAATATCTGAAGTGCTCCGTCTTGCCCGACATCGGCGGCCACCTTTACACCTGCGTCGACAAAATTTCCGGTAAGTCGATGTTCTATGCCAACCCCTCGATTAAGAAGGCGGCCATCGCGTATCGGGGAGCTTGGGCTGCATTCGGAATCGAATTCAATTTTCCCGTGTCGCACAATTGGGTCACGATGTCCCCCGTCACCTTTGCGTTTGCAAAACACGAGGATGGCAGCGCCTCCGTGACCGTCGGCAACATTGACCGTGTCTATGGGATGGAATGGACGGTGGAGTTGATCCTCCGCCCAAAATCGACCGTGCTTGAACAGCGCGTTACGCTCAGCAACCGCAGCGACGTGCGACACCGCTTCTACTGGTGGAACAATGCTGGAGTTTCGGCATGGGATGACTCGCACATCGAGTACCCGATGCGCTTCGTCGCCACCCACGGCTTCACCGAAATCCACCCCTGGCCGGTGGATCAGGATGGCGTGGACTACAGCGTGGTTCGCAATCACACCAAAGGTCCAGTTTCGATGTTCAGCTATGGAAGCCGGGAAGATTTCATGGGAGTGTGGAGTCCGCACACCAATACGGGGACTGCACATTTTGCGGACTACGAGGAGGTTCCAGCAAGAAAAATCTGGTCCTGGGGAGTTGATGCTGACGGGCTGGACTGGCGCAAAGCCCTCTCCGACGATAACAGCGGATATCTCGAGGTGCAGGCGGGCCTGTTTCGCAATCAGGAGACCTATGCTTTTCTTCAGCCTCGCCAGGTAATTCACTTCTCGGAGTATTGGATGCCGGTGCGAGAGATTGGCGGAATCTCGCGCGCCAATCTTTCCGGAGTAGCGAGCCTTATCCGGAAGGATAGCCGCCTGATCATCGGATTTAATGCGAACCATCCGATCCCACGGGCAACTGTGTCCATCCTGAAAGGCGAGCAGCAGGTGTTTCGCGAGACGGCCGACCTGATCCCCGAGCGAACCTGGATGCATGAACTTCCGAATGCTGATTCGCAGGCTAAATATACCGTTGCGATCCAGGACGACAAAGGAACAACTCTTCTTCGGCAAACTGAGGGCGAATACGATTGGACTCCCAAGGCAGAGGTTCATGTTGGCCCGCAACCGACTTACCGAGCTCCCGATCCCGACAAGCGAACCGTCGATGACTGGATTCAACTGGGCAAAGATGATGAGCTGAATGGTCGCAACTTGAGCGCTCTCGAAACCTACAAGGAAACGCTGGCAAAGTTTCCGAACAGCTTCGAAGCAAAGAAGGCAGCTGGGCGTTTGGCGGCTGGGCTGCTAAATTTCGCCGAGGCGAAGCAGTATCTGGAGCCGGTGCATGACCGGGATACTACCGACACGGAGATCTCCTACTATCTGGGGCTCGCTTACGATGGCTTGGGAGAGTCGGATCATGCGCGCGCCGCGTTCGAACAGGCGGAGCGCCTTCCGTCTTTCTATTCCGCGGCTGCTCTCATGCTGGGCGAGTGGGTGGCGCGAAAAGGCGAACTGCGCGACGCGGAGCGCCATGTGGCGGGCGCGCTGCGAGCCGATCCCGACGATCTTCGTGCCCTCGAAGAGTTAACTGCGATTAAGGACGTTGCAGGCAAGTCCGAACAGGCACGAGCACTGGCGCGCGAAGGGCTGACTCGCTTTCCGCTCAGTGCTTTCCTGCGAGAAGAACTCGGGACCCCCGATCTTGCCCACCTCGCCAACGACTCCAACCGCGTGCTGAACGTTGCTGCAGCATATATGCGCCTTGGTCTCTACCAGAAAGCCTTGAATGTGCTCTCAAGACAATACCCGGCGCTGGTCAGCGATCAGAGTGAGCCCGGTTCTGTGGCTCCGGCGAATCATCCGATGGTTGCATACTTCCGCGGTTTCTGCAGGGAGAAACTCGGCCAGTCAGCAGCGGACGACTACCGTGCCGCCGCTAAGCTGTCGACGGCGTATATTTTCCCCAGCACTGCGGAGGAGTTTGCCGTGCTGCGCGCGGCCCTGCAAACGAATCCCTCCGACGTTACTGCGCACTATCTGCTGGGGACGTTTTATTTCTCCCGCGGATTGACCGATCCCGCTCTCGACGAATGGTCGAAAGCTCGCGCGGCTGGCCATGAGCCCCCGGTCCTGGATGCCAGCATGGGAACTGCTTTGCTTCACGTAAAGAATGATCCGGAACAGGCGCTCTCCGCATTTCGCGATGGTTTGAGCAGCGATCCGGCCAACATCGCGATCTACCTTGGCATAGATCAGGCTCTGAGCCTGCTGAACCGGCCACCGCGCGAACGCGTGGAAGCGTTGGCAAAATATCCGCACCCGGACACCGCGCCGCCGCCGCTAATTTTCGAACTGATTCTCAACCTGGCGGAAGCGGGAAATTTTGATCGCGCCACGCAACTGTTTCATAACCGGTTCTTTCCTCGTGAAGAGGGTGGAACCAACGTCCGCCAGGTGTGGATCGAAGTGCAATTGATGCATGTACTAGCTTCGGTCAAAGAAGAACGTTGCGGCGATGCGTTAGCAGGTGCTGAACATCTGGGTTCAGAATCGCCCGGGCTGGAGTTTACGCGCGATGGGCTTCAGCCTATTCTGCAGTCCGCACGCACCAGCTACTTACTTGGCACTGTCTTTGCCAGTTGTGGGGAGGCGGCCAATGCCAAGGCAAAGTTCGAGCTTGCCTCCTCCGCCTCTGGTCCGGACCAAGCCAAGTGGGCTTTTTCGGCAGCGCGGAAGCTGCCTGGCTTCACTGAGGCGCAATGGCACGATCGCCTGCGGAGTGCGCTGGAACAAGCTGAGAGTCGCATCGATACCAGCGGCTATCCGAGTTGGTGGGAATACACGGCCGCATCTCTGGCCAAGGAACTCGGCCAGACCGCGGAGGCAACTGTGCGATTTCGAAAGGCATTGCTGCTGCCCGACCGCATGCTGGCCTATCATTTCACCAGGTTGGCGATGTCCGAAGCTACTCCGTGATGACTTCAACTTTGGATTTGCGCAGAGGATTTTATGCGCAGGCGTGACTTCATCACGGCGCTGGCCTTGTCCGTGCTGGCTGAAAGATGGCCGGCTCGGGCGCAAGGCACAGTTCTCCATCCGCGACTCCTAATTGCAGAGATCGATCCGTTTACCGGTTTGTCCCTGTTGAAGGCACGCTACGCAGCGGGAAAACGCCCATCGGAAGACATGGAGGGTTGGGCGCTTTCGTGGCTACTCACCGGGAACGAGACATTCGCCGAACGCGCGGTCGCCGCGATGCGAACCAAGCACGTGACCGCCGGCGGAAAGCCTTCGCGGTCGTGGGTCGACTACGCCCGATGGTCGCTGGCATTCGATTGGCTGCTAACCTTCCCAGGCTTTGAGCGCAGATTGAAGGAGCGTGTGGCCAATGAGTTGAAAGAGGGCGCAGCCGCTATGATCGCCACTCCCGACTTTTCCGATCCGGGCGAAATGTCATATCACAACTATGCTTTGCGCTACCTCGCTCTCGCCGCCTTCACCACGGCGGCGGTCGAGGGTTATTCGGACTTGAATCGGACGTGGCGCGAAAAAATTGAGAAGGGTCTTGCGAACATTCTCGAAACTACAAATGTCGTGAGCCCAGAGGGCAGCTACCACGAATCGATGGACTACATGCGCATCACGTGGGCATCGATGACGTTGGTCGCGGAATTGCAACGCACCACCACTGGGGTCGATCCGGCATATCAGTTCCCGGTGTTTCGCAACATGGGAACTACGTACCTCTACAAGCTTCTGCCTGACGGGACACCGTCGCGCGAAGGAGACAATGAATATCCGGTTCTGGATTCCCGAGATACCGCCGTTGTCGGCTATGCGGTGAACCGCTTCAAGGATCCGTACAGTGCATGGCTTCTGCGCAAGAGCGGATTTTTCGTCACGGATTGGGTGCTCCCGGTCTTGGAGTTTCTATGGGACGACCCTGAGGTCGCTCCACGGGATCCCGCTCTGAGCAGTGAAGAGGAGTTGCCGCGCCACCGTTACTTCTCGGGCGTCGGGCATCTCGTCATGCGGGATGGCTGGAAGCCGGAATCGACCTGGATCGAGTTCGATTGCGGGCCATATTTCGCCAAGCACCAGCACCTCGATCAAAATCAATTCACGATTTACCACGGCGGATATCTTGCCATCGACAGCGGTGCGGATTACACCGACACCGAAAGTCCGCACTATCTGAATTACTACCGCCGCACGGTGGCGCATAATTCCGCCCTGGTTTACGATCCCGCGGAAAAGTTCTTCTGGTCAGACAATGTCTTGCCCGCGGCCAACGACGGGGGGCAACGCATGGATTCCTCCCGCTACTGGAACACGATCCGCAGCCCGGAAGATTGGAATCGTACGCGCGACATTTGGAACCTCGGCTCCATGCTCGTGGTCGATCATCTTCCCGGCCACTATCACTACGCCTTGGGCGATGCGACCAACGCGTTTGCCCGCACGAAAGTCCGGCGCTTCACCCGCGAACTTCTCTACGCTCCGGAGCACGGATGTTTGTTTGTCTTTGATCACGTAATCAGCATAGACCCGTCGTTTCGAAAGGCCTGGCTACTTCATGGCGTGAACCAGCCTACGGTGGACCACGCCGCCGGCACAGGCTCGGAGGCGACCCAGGATTTCCGCAATGCCAAAACGTTTCGCTTTGCGGACGGATCGGGAGAGTTACTGGTGCATGCGCTTCTTCCCAGGGAGCGGGTAGTGACGATAAGGGGCGGGACGGGCAACGAGTTCTACACTCTGGGCGATGATCACGGAGGAGTGTGGGGATCGGGAGAAAACTGGCCCCTTGAACCAGCGGAAGGGGCTCCTCTACCGGAAGACCCCAAGCTTCGGCGCATGTGGAAATTGTTTTGGGGCGAGGACTTCAACAAAATTCTCAGCTCCAACCGCAAGAACGTCGTGCCGGGCAGTTGGCGAGTCGAGGTATCACCCGCTTTACCGGCTGAGGAAGATTTCTTCCTTCATGTTCTCGAAATTGGCAGCACCGGCAAGACTGGCCAGAGGCGAACGGAATTGTTGGATGGCGTCCATTTTCAGGGTGCTGCCCTCGAGCGAGGCCCAACCGTATTGTTCAGCACAGCAGGTTCGATGGTCAGTTCCGGGGAAGTGTCGCTTCCCAACTTGGCTTGCGAATCGCTAATCATCACCAGTCTGCAGCCGAATTGTATTTACGAGCTCAACTTCGGTGGTCTCAATATTTCGTCGTCGCCGACGGCCGTGCTTCCGGGTGTGATCGCGAAGACGGAGCGGATTCGCGCTAACTCGAAGGGAGTTTTACGAGTGGAGAGCCGGGAGCTTTCCAATCTGCGGCTGCGGATTGCCCGGGTATGACTTCGTAGCGAGACTCTCTTGTAGGGATAGTTGCGACCCTGGCTCTACGTCTTGCTGACCGGCTTGCTGCGAAACATTGCCACCGTCTCCGGTTGTGCGGGTTTGCACAAAACCGGCGGCAATCCGCGCATGATCAATTCTGCATCCGCCGCAACCATCTTTCCGATCTGTTTGATCGCGCTTTGCAGCGCGCCCGCCTGATGGGCGCAAAGGATAGCATTGTTAGTGCGACGCGCCCGATGTCCGGAGGGTAACGGCTCTTCTGGAAAGACGTCGGTCGCAAAGCGAATGCGTCCCTTTTCAGCGAAATCCAGCATGGCATCGAAATCCACGACCGCGGCGCGGCTGACCAGCACAACCGCGGACCCTTGCTGCATGGACTCGAACTGTTGCGCGCCCAGAAAACCCTGATTCTGCGATGTGACACTCGCCACGACGAAAACCAGACGCGACCGGCGAAAGACCTCATCGAGCGATGCTGGCTCGCAGCCCAGGGCTCGAACATATTCATCGGGTAACCACGGGTCGTAGGCGCGAATGCGACAGCCAAATGGACGTAGCAGCGGCAGAATCGCCTTTCCGAGATCGCCCAGCCCGATCAGACCGACGTCCTGGCGAAAAAGAGAGAAGGCTTCGCGGTTCGCGGCCAAGCCATATTCCTCGCTGCCTTGGCGGAGATGGCGATCGGATCGCGTGATGCCGCGCGCCAGATCAATTGCCATGCCAAGAGCAGCTTCGGCCACGGGTTCGGCGAACACGGGACTGATATTCAGCACTCGTATGCCTGCGCGAAAGCAATAGCTGTAGTCCACATTGGGAAGAAAATTACCCTCCACATTGAAAACCGCCCTGAGCGAAGTTGCTTGTCGCAGGCGCGATTCGGGAAGATCGATCTGGCCGATAATGATTTCTGCGTCTGCCGCCTTGGCTTCAAACAATTGATCCGTGACGGGGCCGTCTTCGTGCACGACCAGATCTCCTATGGCACGCAAGCGGGTGAGATCGCTCTCATCGAAGATGTCGGATACGGTACGCGGAGCTGGCGCCAGGAGAATTCGTCTTGACTTACTTGTGGCTGGCATAGAGATCAGACGCCCTTTCGCCAGCCACGATCGCTCTCACTTTTTAGTTCAACAGTGATTGAGCCGCTGGGGTTGAACGGTTGTTCGCATGCCCACGCAATCGGCTTTTTCACGCCGGGACGAATCTCGAGTTCAGCGGACAGAAAAACTTTCCCGCTGTAATCTTTAGAAAGCAGAAACGAGGCTTGCCGAAGTCCGCCGCCATGAGGATGCCCCGCATCTAGCGCTCCCCGCAAGCTCAATTTCTTGTCGGGACTTTCCAGGTTCAGCCAAAGAACTCCTGGAACCCCGGCCGTTCCCCGGTTACTCACGCAGACGATCAATTCGAAAGCGCCGTAACGCTTGCGTTGCCATACCCACGAAGGCCGGAGGCGGTATCCCATGCTGGTGCGCAGGCGTTCGAATCCCCGAGGATACATTTCGTTGTAGCGCGCCAGGTTGTCGGCCTCGGTCCACAGCGCCCAATAGTTCGCCCGCAAGTCCGGAACGTGCAGCATGTAGTTCTCCAGTTCGTTAATTCCGGCTGCATCCAGTTTCAATTTT
>Ga0070735_10005147_pt1 | contig 10903 bp, 7 predicted proteins | sample Coa_R1_FD_66443 | JGI IMG/M metagenome (GOLD analysis project Ga0070735, IMG submission 66443) | Surface soil microbial communities from Centralia Pennsylvania, which are recovering from an underground coalmine fire - Coalmine... | ecosystem: Environmental > Terrestrial > Soil > Unclassified ... | reverse complement strand
GTCCTCGCTCAGCTTGTGACGAGCGAGCCTCCGCGTCGCGTGGGAGAGCTCGCGACGAGCCGCCCAGAGCCGACCGCGCTGTCCGGCGTCTTGCGCCACGACGACGTCGATGCAGCCGGCGCATCCGATCGCCGCCTCGCCGACGCGCAGCAGGTCCTCTTCGGCCCCGGCGCCGTCCACTTCCACGAGGAGCATCGCCCCCGCGCGGGGATCGACGGCGACGCCCGCGGCCCGAACGGCGGCCAGCGTCGCCGCGTCCAGCATCTCCAAGCAGCGGGGAACGACGCCGGCTTCCACCACGGCGCCCACGGCGAGCGCCGCGGCCCGGACGTCCGAGAAGAGCGCGAGCGCGGTCGCCACTTGCGGCGGGGCGTGCACCAGTCGGACGGTGGCCTCGGTGAAGACGGCGAGCGTCCCCTCGCTCCCGACGAGCAGGCCGGTGACGTCGTATCCGGTGACGCCCTTGGGGGTACGTCGGCCGGCGCGCACGATGCGCCCGCCCATGAGGCACCCCTCCACCCCGAGGACCCAGTCGCGCGTGACGCCGTACTTGAACGCGCGGGGGCCGCCCGCGTTCTCGGCGAGGTTGCCCCCGAGCATGCAGCTGCCGAGCGAGTTGGGGTCGGGGGGGTAGAAGAGGCCCTCGCGCTCGACCGCCGCGTGCAGGTCGCCCGTGACGACGCCCGGCTCGACGACCGCCACGAGGTTCGCCCGGTCGATGTCCTTGATGCGCGCGAGGCGTTGGGTCGAAAGGACGATGCCGCCCGCGACGGGGACGGCGCCGCCGGTTCGGCCCGTCCCGGCCGCGCGCGGCGTGACGGGGACCTCGCACGCTTCGGCGATTGCGAGCGTCGTCGCCACGTCTTCGGTCGACGACGCCAGCACGACCGCGTCGACCGGCCTGCCCCCGACGTCGCTCTCGTCCGACTCGTAAGCGGCGCACGCCTGAGCCTCGGTCAGAACCTTGGACGGGCCGAGGCGGCGCGTCAGCTCGGCCCGGGCGCGGTCGACGGCGGCGCGAGAAGGCAGGGGGACCTGCGGCGCGGGCAGGAGCACGCGAGGAGCGTAGCGCGTGACTGGTACTCTCGCTTCGCTCGAGCGTGCGGACGCGTTGGGTGTATCGTCCGAACTCTCGCTTCGCTCGAGCGTGCGGACTCAACCGCCCGCGGCGTCCATCGCGGCGGCTTCGGTCGATCCGTCGGCGCCGCTCTCGGTCATCGTCGCGTCGCCCGGTGTCGCGTCCGCGGCGCCGTCGGCCCCCGCTTCGACCGTGGCGTCGGCCGGCCCGGCGTCCATCGGGCCCGCGTCGGGCCTCGACCCGGAGTCGCGCCCGCTGCCCCCCGCGTCGCGGGAGAACCCTGCGTCGCGCCCCGAGCCGCTCGAGCCGGAGCCCGATCCCGACGCGGTCCCCGTGGAAGCGCCGGAGGCCGATCCGGACGACCTCCCGGAGGAAACGCCGGAGGACGCGCCCGCAGAGGCGCCGCTGCCGCCGGTGCCGGCGACGCACGCGCCGCTGGCGCACGTCTCTCCGATGAGCGTGCAATCGCGGCATGCTCCCGAGTTGCCGCAGGCGGTGTCGAGGGTCCCCTCGCATTGCCCCGACGGGGTACAGCAGCCGCTCGGGCAGGGGAGGTCGGCGCCGCACATGACGCCCATGCCGGAAGAACCGGTCCCGGTGCCGCCGGCGGAGCTCGAGCCGCTCGAAGGCGCGTCGGGCGTGAAGAACGAGCTGTTGCCGGCCCCCTCGGCGGAGCCGTCGTCGCCATGGTCGTTCGACGAGCCGCCGCACGCGCAGAGCACGCCCAGCGTCGCGCCCAGCGCGATGCGACCAAGTCGAGCCACGCTCACCCGATGACCTCCCACGATCATCTTACGCGGGGGGCCTTGGCGACGCACCGGCGACGCTCGTCACGGGGCGATCTTACCTCCCACAGGCTGCGCGCTCGTCACACGCTTGGGGGCGAGGCGCTGAACGTGAGCGCGACGCCGTCGAGGACGTCGCGCACCTTGGCGAGGAGCGTGTCCGGTGTGATGGGCTTTTGAACGAAGGCGACCCCTTCGGCCAGGACGCCGTTGCGTACGACCGTGTCCGCCGTGTACCCGGACATGAAGAGGACGCGCGTGGCCGGTCGCACCCCTACCACCTTCTCGGCGAGCTCGCGCCCGTTCATCCGCGGCATGACGACGTCCGTGAGCAGCAGATCGACCGTGACGTCGCCGGCGTCTATCTTGGCGAGCGCCTCGGCGGCTCCCGGCGCCTCGATCACCTTGTATCCGCTCCGACGGAGGATCTCGCAGACGACCTTGCGGACCACGTCTTCGTCCTCGACCAAGAGGACGGTCTCCGAGCCGCCCGAGGCCAATCGGGCTGGAGGCGGCGCCGAGCTCGCCCCCTCGTCCCCGCCATCGGCCTGCGGCAAATACACGCTGAAGGTGGACCCCTTGCCGCGCTCGCTGAGGACCGTCACGTGGCCCCCACTCTGCTTGACGATTCCGTAGACCGTCGACAGGCCGAGGCCCGTGCCCTTGCCGACCTCCTTGGTGGTGAAGAAGGGGTCGAAGATCCGGATCTGCGTGTGGCTGTCCATCCCCGTCCCGGTGTCGGTGACCGCGAGGCGAACGTACTCGCCCGGGTGGGCGTCCTGCTGCTGCGCGGCGGTCTCCGAGTCGAGGATCACGTCCGCGGTCTCGATCGTCACCTTGCCGCCGTTCGGCATGGCGTCTCGCGCGTTCACGACCAGGTTAAGGAGGACCTGCTCGATCTGGCCGGGATCGGCGCGCACGGGGCTCAGGCTCCGATGCGTCGCCAACTCGAGGACGACGTCTTCCCCGAGCAGGCGACGGAGCATCGTCTGCGAGCCCAGGACGACCTGATCGAGCCGCAGGATGCGTGGCTGCAGGATCTGCTGGCGGCTGAAGGCGAGGAGCTGGCGGGTCAGCTCCGCGGCGCGCTCTCCCGCTCGCCGGATCTCGTCGACCGTGGGGACGATCGGATCGTCGGGTTGCGCCGTCGCGAGCACCAAGCTCGCGCAGCTGAGGACGACGGTCAGCAGGTTGTTGAAGTCGTGCGCCACTCCCCCGGCGAGGCGCCCGATGGCCTCCATCTTCTGGGCCTGGCTCAGGCGTTCCTCGAGTCCTCGTCGGTCCGTCTCGTCGCGCACCATCGCGAGGGCGCCCTCGAACTGCCCCCGTTCGTCGAACACGGGCGTCGATTCGATGCGGACCCAGCGGCGCCCTCCGTCCTGCCGCCTCAGCTTGATGTCTTGCCGTTGGGCGAGCGCGCCGGTTCCTCGAAGGATGTCGCGCACGACGGTGCGCCAGCCCTCCTCGACGAACGCGCCGACCTCCGTCCCCTCGATGTCGGACGCGTCGCAGTCGGTGAGCGCCAGCATCCGCGCGTTCATGAAGGTGGTCTTGAGGTCCCGGTCCACGGTCCAGACGCCTTCGCTGGTCGTCTCGACGATGCGCCGGTATCGCTCCTCGCTCGCGCGAAGTCGGTTCTCCGACTGTCTGTGGGCCTCGCGGACCTTGCTCTCGCGCAGCTCGCGCTCCACCGACGGGACGAGGCGCGTGAGCTTGTCCTTGAGAACGTAGTCGTGCGCTCCCGCGCGCATCGCCGCGACCGCGGTCTCCTCGCTCACCGTGCCGGAGATGATGATGAAGGGCACGTCGAGCCCGGCTTCGCGGACGAGCTCGAGGACGCCGAGCGCGCTTGCGCGGGGCATCGACCAGTCGCAGGTGACGACGTCCCACGTCTCCTTCTGCAGCGCGTTTCGCACGGACGACAGGTCGTCGACCCTGCGCACCCGGACGTTCCCGAGCGATCGTCGAAGCTCGAGCGCGATGAGCTTCGCGTCCGTCTCGGAGTCGTCGACGACAAGGACACGCAGGGGCGTGTCGGGCATCCGGTCGCTAGCGTTCACGCTCGCGGCCTCCGCGCACTGTCCGGCATCCGGTCGGTCCCCCCAAAAGGTGAGACTCAAAGGGTCCTACAACGCCGACGCGGGGGCAAGCTCCAGCCGCGGCGCCCGCGTCAGAGGCACTCGCGTTTCCAGCGCTTGAAGCCGCCGACGACTTCGAAGGGGGGATCGCACCGCGAGGTCCTGGCTCCGACTGCCGAGGCTGAGCCCGCCGCGGGCGCGGCGGTCGGCGTCGTGGGCTCAGGTGTGTATTGTCCGCGAGCGACCCGATCCGCGGGCCGATCTGTCGGCGCGAGCGCGTCGAGCGGGGCGAGCGCCTCGACCGAAGGGGAGGTGTCCACGGCTCGCGTGCTCTCGCCGGCCTTGGCCGTCAGTGTCCGCACGCGTCCGTGGGCGAACGCCGGGATCCATGCTGCACCCAGGGCTGCGGCCGCGGCGACCAACGTCGTCAGGACGGCGGCGCCGATGGCCCATCGGCGGCCCCACGGGCGTCGCGCGAGGGCGTCCCCGACGGCGGCTCCGGAAGAAGGCCCGAGCACCGCCCGCTCGGTCGGCGCATAGGGCGAAACGGCGGAATCGGGGCCCGAGGCCACGGCAGAAGCGAACGCGCCGGCGAGCTCCAGCGCGCTTTGGTGGCGCGCGGCGACGTCCTCGGCGAAGGCCCTCTCGAAGAACGCAGCGAGTCCGGCGGGGAGGGCGGCATCCCGTTCGTGCACCGGGACGAACCGGCGCTCGCGCAGACTCTCGATGAGCTCGTCCGAGGAGAAGCCGGGTAGGGGAAGCTCGCCCGTCAGCGCTTCATAGGCCACCGTCGCCAGGGCCCAGAGGTCGACGGAGCGGTCGGGCGGCGTCTCGCCTTCGATCTGCTCGGGGCTCATGTAGCCAGCAGTGCCGAGGACGACGTTCGCGCCCGTCGCGTGGGGGGAGAGAGGGCGATGGGCCCTCATCATGCGCGCGATGCCGAAGTCGAGCAGCTTGACGAGGCGGGTTCCGTCCTCGTCGCAGGTGACGAAGACGTTCGCCGGCTTCAGATCGCGATGGACGACCCCTTCGGCGTGGGCGTGCGCGAGGCCTCGCGCCACCTGCCGGAGAAGCTCCGCGGTGTCGCTCGGCGAGAGGCACCCGCGCCGCGTGACCAGCGTGTCGAGAGTCTCACCCTCGAGGAGCTCCATCACGAGATACGCAACGACCCCCTCCTCTCCGTGGTCGGTCACCTGCACGATGTGACGGGTTCGGCGCGAGAGGCGGGCGGCGACCTGCGCCTCGAACCGGAAGCGCGCCGCCGCTGTGGCCGCGTCCTCGAACTCCACGTGCTCGGGCGATCGCGCCAGGAGCTTCACCGCCACCCGTTCGTCGAGCGTCCGATGGCGGGCGACCCACACCTCGCCCATCGAGCCGGCGCCCAAGCGTCGGATCAGCTCGTAGCGCCCGCCGACGAGGAGGCCCGGCCGTGTCGGCAACACGAGCGTGGCCGTGGGAGGCGATCGGCGGCGAGGCCGCGCCGAGGACTCGGAAGAATGCATCGCACGCGCCGCTTGAGGCACGGCAGTCTTACAACGGACGAAGCGGCTCGCAAGGTCCGGCGAGCGTCGTTCGTCGCGTCCTCAGCCGTACTGGACCGCCGAAATGTGCACGCCCATGTAGAGGTCGCCGAAGGCGATCTTGCCGCGATCGGCTCCGGCCGCGCCCGCGGTGACCATCAGCGGCAGCAGGTGTTCCTCGCGTGGATGAGCTTCCCGCGCGGCGGGAGCCTTGGCCCATGCCACGAGCCGCTCGGCCCGCTCGCCCCGCTCGAGGACGGCGACCTCGCGCAGCCACGCGTCGAACGTCTCCGAGACGCCGCGCCCGCCCCCCCCGCGCAGGACGTGAAGGTTGTGGAACGACATGCCGCTGCCGACGATGAGCACCCCCTCGTCCCGCAGAGGCTCGAGCGCCGCGCCGAGGCGAAGGTGCGCCGTGGGATCGAGGGAGCTCAAGAGCGAGAGCTGGAGCGTCGGCACGTCCGCGTCGGGGTACGCGAGCTTGAGCGGGACGAAGGTCCCGTGGTCGAAGCCGCGCGCGTCGTTGGTGGCGGTCTCGAACCCCGCGCTCCGCAGGAGCTCGACGACGCGCCGCGCGACCTGCGGGTGTCCGGGGGCGGGCCAGGTGATCTCGTACGAGGCGGGAGGAAACCCGTAGTAGTCGTAGAGCATCGGGGGGCGCGCGGAGGTCATCACCGTCGGGACGCGCTCTTCCCAGTGCGCGGAGACCGAGAGCACCGCCCTCGGCGGCTCCTTCGTCAGAGACCCCAGCGAGCGCAGGTAGCCGGCGAGCTTCGCGACTTCACCCTCGTCGAGTCCCATGTCGACGAACGGCCACGGGCCGCCCCCGTGAGGGATGTAGACGACGGGCATCCGTGAATCGCGATCGGTCATGCGATCGCATGTTGCGGACGGCCCCGCCGCCCCGCAAGGGGCCGCCTCTCAGGCCGCTCGGCCGAGGCGCCGCACGATCACCCTCACGTTCCCCTTGACGGCAAAGTGACGCACTTTGTCGAGGAGCGCCTCGGTGACCTCGTAGCCTCGCGGCAGGAGCAGCCCTCCCGAGGCGTTGCGCACGTCGTCCGCGAACGTCATCCCCGCTTGCACCATGCGGATCGGGATCTCGCGCACCTCGTGGCGCTGGACCGCGCTGCCCATGAGCGTGGCGAACTGCTCGAGGAGCTGGGGGTCGTATGTGCCGGTGCGCCCGCGCATCGTGTCGAGCGCGAAGGACGTCTTGCCCGCTTGGGCGTCGAGCGCCTCGAAGTCGTGGACGATCCGGAGCACGCGGGCGCCGAACGGGATCTTGTCGCCCGACATTCCGTTGGCGGCCGGCCCCGTTCCGTCGAAGCGGCGGCACTGGTGGACCAGGCACGCCCGCACTTCGTCGAGGCGTGGAATCTTCGCGAGCAGGCCGTCTGCGAGCGCGGGGAGACGGTCGACCGCCGCTTGCTCTTCGGTCGAGAGCGACGCCCCGAGGTAAAGCTTCTCCACCGTGGCTGGCGGCAGCGTGATGCAGCCCAGCTGCGAGACGATCGCCGCCACCTCGATGGGCCACACCGCGGCGTGACCCGCGGCGCGCGCGAGGTCCGCCGCGTGCTCTTTGATCCGCGTGGCCCGCCCGAACGCCGTGGGGTTCGCCAGCGAAAGCACGTCGCTCAGCATCTGGATGCTGCCCCGGAGCGTCTGCTCGAGCAGCACCCGCTCGGAGGTGACGAGGCGGTGCTGCTCGACGGCGGCGTCGAACGCCGCCACGAGGACGTCCGGAGGGCAAGGCTTGGTGAGGAAGCGAAAGATCTGGCCCTCGTTGATCGCGGCGATCGCGGACGCCATGTCCGCCTGGCCCGTGAGCAGCATGCGTACGGCGTCGGGCGCCGTCTGCCGCGCCTGCGCGAGGAAGGCCGCCCCATCCATCCCGGGCATCCGCATGTCCGAGAGGACGACGACGATGGTCGGCGTCTTCTGGAGCGCCTCGAGGCCGGCGGCGCCGCTCGTGGCGGTCGTGACGTCGTAACGCCGCCGCAGGTTGAGCGAGATCCCCTCGAGCACCTGGGGTTCGTCGTCGACGCACAAAACGGGGACGCGCATCTTGGGGTCCATTCGGTCGCTATCCTCTCGCTGGACGGCTGGCCCGCCGTCCTACTTCTTCCGTCGTGATGGCGGACCACTTCGGAAGCTCGCCGGCGACGCCCAGCCGCTCGAGGTACGCGAGGTCGGGGCCCGGCGAAGGGTCCCCGGCGCCCGGCAGGTGCTGGCGTACGAGCGCGTCCGCGACGTGGACGATCCCCAGCGTTTCGAACGTCCTCTGGGGGACGCTCGCGGGCGCGTGGTGGAAGGCGGCGGCCTCGACGATGGGCACGGGCAGGCCCCAGAGCCCGAGCAGGTAGGCGCCCACCTCGGCGTGCGTCACCCCGAGCTCGTCGAGCTCCCGCTCGTGCTCAGGCCGCGGGTCGGTCTTGGCGGCGCCGATCAACGCGCCCACGCGCGACGGGACCGACAGCGCCAGGACGATCCGTCCGACGTCGTGCAGGAGCGCTGCCGTGAACGCTTCCTCCGCCCGTTTGGGCTCCGAAGCCATCCGCTTGGCCACGGCCCCGACGAGCAGCGACGTCTCCTGGATTCGCGTGAGCGAGAAGCCCGGGATGGCCGGGATCGCGTCGGCGGCGCGAAAGACGTGGGCGGTCAGCGCGAGACTGCGCACGAGCTCGAGCCCCAGGTACGCGACGGCCGACTCCACGCCGACGATCCGGCGCGCCAGACCGAAGTACGAAGAGTTCACGAGCTGCAGGAGCTTCGCGCACATCGCCGGGTCCTGTTCGACGACGGTCGCGACCTGCTTCGCCGATACCTCGGGGTCGGACATCGTTCGCGTGAGCTCCCAGTAGACCCGCGGCAGCGACGGCAGCCGGTCGGTGCCGCCGACCACCCGACGCAAGGCGTCGCTCTCCAGCAGGGCGTGGAGGCCGCACGCCCGCTCGATGACGCTCTTCAGCGTGTCGCCGTCGCACGGCTTGGCCAGAAACTGGTGGCAAACCGGCAGCGCGCGCATGATCGACTCGCGCTCGGAATGCCCCGACAGGATGATGCGGATGACGCCCGGGAACTCCTCCTTGACCCTGCCGAGGAGCGTCGCGCCGTCCAAGCCCGGCATGCGCATGTCGGACACGACGACGTCGAACGGCGCCGCGCGCAGCTGCGCGAGGGCTCCCTCGCCGCCCTGGGCAAAGACCATGTCCCACAGGTGACGCTGCTTGCGCAGCGACACCCGCAGACCGTCGAGGACCTGCATCTCGTCGTCCACGAACAGAATCCGCTTCACGCGCCGACCCCTCGAAACACGCTGCCCCCTCCAAAGAACAGCGGCTCGATGTCGCCCCCCCTTTAGGTGCTCGGGGTAGGTCTTGCTCGCCTACAGCGTTTCGCCGGCGTGCCGTTCCACGCGTCAGCCCCCATGGTCGCGCGCACGAGCGACGAGCGTTACATCGACCTGACGCGTGGCATCACGCGTTCGGCCTCGACCGGCGCCGGCGTCGTCAGCCTTCTCGGCATCCTCGCCGTGTGGGGTGACTGGCGACGCATGGCGGTCGTCGCAGGGACCCAGGCGGCCGTCGTCTGCTTCAACACGTGGATCAACCTTCGATTGCTGCAGAGACTCGGAGTCGTCGCGGCCGAGGCGCTGAGGGCGCTCGTCAACGGGGCGTCCATGCTCTTCATCGCCCATGCCACGTGCTGGCCCGTCACTTCGTGGCTCTGGCTTCCGTTCGTGGCCCTGACGTTCGACTGGTCCAGCCGGGTTTCGGTGGCCGTCGTGGTCGCCATGTGCGGGGCCCTCGACGTCTTCGCGTTGATCGAGCACGTGGCATGGATCTATCCGGTGTCGTTCACCGTGTTCGCCATGCTCTGCGCGCAGAGCTCCAAGGCGCGTTTCCAGGCCTTGTGGGAGATCGTGGAGCGGAGCGACGGGCAGCGTCACGAGCTCGAGCTCGCTCACGACGCCACCAAGCACGCCCACGAGGTCTTGCGCCTCGAGGTGGCGGCGCGCCAGGCCGCGGAGCTCGAGCTCCGCCAGGCCCAGAAGCTCGAAGCGGTGGGGCAACTGGCGGCCGGCATCGCGCACGAGATCAACACGCCGGTCCAGTTCGTGGGAGACAGCATCCGCTTCCTGCAGAGCGCCGCGACGGAGCTCTTCACGCTCATCGACAAGTGGCGCGCGCTGAGACCGCGGCTCGGCGACGAGGCCCGCGAGATCCTGGCGGTGGCCCGCGCCGCCGAGGAGGAGGCCGACCTGCCCTTCCTGACGGAGGAGATCCCGAGGGCCATCAGCCGGTCCCTCGACGGCGTCGAGCGCGTCGCGACGATCGTCCGCAGCATGAAGGAGTTCGCGCACCCCGATCGGAAGGAGATGACGAGCGTCGATCTCAACCGCGCCCTCGAGAGCACCCTGGTCATCGCTCGCCACGAGTACAAGCTGGTAGCCGACGTCGAGCTCGACGCGGGCGACATCCCGCTGGTGGGGTGCCACCCAGGAGAGGTAAACCAGGTGCTTCTCAACATCATCATCAACGCGGCACATGCGATCGCCGACCAGGTCAAGGCCGGCCGGCCGAGGGGGAAGATCACGATCCGCACCCGCGCCGAGGGGGACGACGTCGTCGTCGCCGTGGAGGACACGGGCGGCGGGATCGCCAAGGACATCGAGGGTCGCATCTTCGAGCCCTTCTTCACGACCAAGGAGGTGGGGCGTGGAACGGGGCAGGGGCTCGCGATCGCGCGCAGGGTCGTCCTGCGGCACGGCGGGGCGGTGACGTTCGAGTCTCGCGTGGGCGTGGGCACGACGTTCTTCGTGCGCCTGCCCGTCGCGCCGAAGGTCGCCTCGCCCGGCCTGGCTGCGTAAAAGCGCCGACCGAGAGCGCGCCGGCGCCGTTTTGCTAGGCTCGCCTCCGGGCCATGTTCGTGCCGTTTCTCTTCGAGCTGCGCAAGCGCAAGGTCAAGGTCGGTCTGCAGGAGGCGACGGCCCTGGCGAGGGCGCTGACGGCCGGCCTGCACGACAGCTCGCTCGACGGCTTCTACCACGTGGCGCGTGCGCTTTGCGTGCATACCGAGACGGACCTCGACGCGTTCGACGAGGCGTTCCTCTCGACGTTCCGGGGGATCGAGAAGCACTCGCGCGACCTGGTCAAGGAGCTCGAAGAGTGGCTGCGCGACCCGACGCTACGCAAGGAGCTCTCCGCCGACGAGCTGGCGATGCTCGAGCAGCTGTCGCCGGAGGAGCTCCGCCGCCTGTTCGAGGAGCGCCTCAAGGAGCAGAAAGAGCGCCACGACGGGGGCAACCGCTGGATCGGCACCGGGGGCACGAGCCCATTCGGCATCCACGGCGCGCACCCGACGGGGATGCGCGTCGGCCCCAAGGGCGGCGGGCGGAGCGCGATGGCCATCGCGGACGCGCGAATGTATCGGCCGTAC
>Ga0070735_10005146_pt1 | contig 10904 bp, 7 predicted proteins | sample Coa_R1_FD_66443 | JGI IMG/M metagenome (GOLD analysis project Ga0070735, IMG submission 66443) | Surface soil microbial communities from Centralia Pennsylvania, which are recovering from an underground coalmine fire - Coalmine... | ecosystem: Environmental > Terrestrial > Soil > Unclassified ... | reverse complement strand
ACGACTTTCATGTCTTCTTGCGTATTCACGAGCACTGTGGGTTCGACGAAGTATCCACGATCGCCCGCCTTGTGTCCGCCTGCAATCGCCTTCGCGCCTTCGGAGAATCCGGACTCGAGATATCCGCAAACGCGATTCAGTTGCTCTTCGGAAACCAATGGGCCCATCTGGGTGTCGGCTTCCAGGCCGGAACCAACTTTGATCTTCTTGGCGTGTTCAGCAACGCCTTCAACCACACGGTCGTAGATCGACTTCTCGACGTACAACCGTGAACCGGCGCAGCAGCACTGGCCGTGATTGAAGAAAATCGCGCTGGCAGAGCCGGCAATGGCCGTGTCGAGATCGGCGTCCTTGAACACCACGTTCGGAGATTTGCCACCCAGTTCGAGAGACACTTTCTTGAGGTTCCCAGCAGCCGCGTGAACGATCAGCTTGCCGACTTCGGTCGAACCGGTGAAGGCAATCTTGTCGACATCGGGATGCGCAGCCAGCGCGGCTCCAGCAGTTTCGCCGTAACCGGGAACAATATTCACCACGCCTTCGGGGAATCCGGCTTCCATGATGAGCTCGCCGAGACGCAGCGCCGACAGTGGAGTTTGCTCAGCCGGTTTCAAAATGACCGTGCATCCTGTGGCTAGCGCCGGACCGAGTTTCCATGCCGCCATGAGCAGAGGGAAATTCCACGGGATGATTTGCCCAACCACTCCGACTGGCTCGCGTAACGTGTATGCGAGATACTGCGCTCCTGGCGTGTACGGAACCGAAAGTGGAATCGTATTGCCCTCAAGCTTGGTGGCCCATCCGGCCATGTAGCGGAACATGTCGACGGCGAGCGGGACGTCGGCCGCCTTCGCGATATTGAGCGGCTTGCCATTGTCGAGGCTTTCGATGTAGCCGAACTCCTCGGTGTGTTGTTCGAGCAGATCGGAAAGCTTCCACATCAAGCGGCCTCGTTCCGCGGCTGTCATGCGGCGCCAAGGTCCGTTGTCGAAGGCGTTGCGCGCGGCTCTCACTGCCTGATCGATGTCGTCGCGATCGCCTTCTGCAATTTGAGCCAGAACTTCGCCGGTTGCGGGATTGTAGGTAGGGAATGTCTTACCCGAAGCGGCATTGGTCCACTTGCCGTTGATCAACATCTTCCGTGGTTTGTCGATAAACTCCGCGACTTGGGGATTGATTTGCGGAGAAACTGCGATGCCCATAGGTCCTCCTTGATAAACAGATTTGCAAGGCAGAATGATGCCGGGCGATACGAAGATTGGGCTATGCTAGCGCCGGCGGCACACAAAAGCAACGCGCTGGAGCAGAAAAACTGTTTTGCCTCATAAGTTGTGCAAACTTGACTGGGGTGTTTGAGCGACTATTCGCCATAAGGCACCCAGATATTTTTTACCTGGGTTGCGTGCTCAAGAAACCAGCGCCCCTCGGCATGCTTGCGATCGAACCAGTCGATGACTCGGCCTTCGTTGGTCCAGACTTGCTTCAGGTTTCCGGTCGACATCGCTTTGGCGGATGCGACCGTGGCATCGTCTCCATAGCACCAGAGAGCGTCAATGTCGTCGTGTTCGGCGAGCGTCTTGAGCAATTGCGAGACGTAGCCGGTGACGATGTTGACCGCGCCGGCGGGGAGATCGCTGGTGTCAAAAAGCTGATAGAGGTCGCCGGTGATCAGTGGATATTTCTCCGATGGGACTGCAACCACCGTGTTCCCCATGGCCAGCAACGGCATGACGAGCGACAGGAAGCCCAGTAGTGGAGCGTCGGCAGGGCAGATCACGCCAACGGTTCCAATCGGTTCGTTCATCGCTATCGCAATGTTGCGGAAGGGCGGATTGTGCACCGCTCCATCGAACTTGTCGGCCCATGCGGCATAAGAAAAGATTCGTTCAATGCCGAGGTCAACTTCCGCTGCCGCCTGATGCTCGCCGACGACCACGGCAAGACGGCGGATGATCTCGTCCCGGCGCAGGGCAAGATTTTCCGCGCAGTAATACAGAACCTGAGCCCGATTATGCGCGGTTGCCTTCGCCCAACTCTCCGCCTTGCGCGCGGCTTCCACCGCGTTGCGAATGTCTTTGCGATTGCCGAGCGGAGCTTCACCGAGCAATCGGCCATCTGGCGAGCGCACTTCCATGCTGTAACCGGAATCGGGACGCGCCTGTTTGCCGCCGATGTAGAGCTTCACCGTGCGGTCGATCGAGGGAGTGCTGGATTCGGCTGCTGCCTCAACTTGAGGCGTCGCGGATGACTTTGCCGGGGGCAGCTTCGGCGCGTGCTTGAGCCACTGGGGCTCCATATATTCGAGCAGGCCCTCGCGCCCGCCCTCTCTGCCGTACCCACTCTCGCGGTATCCACCAAAGCCGCAGGCTGCGTCGAACAGGTTCGTGCAGTTCACCCAAACGACTCCGGCTTTCAATTGGGCGGCGACGTGAAGGGCGACATTGATGTTCTCGCTCCAGACGCACGATGCAAGGCCATAGACCGTATTATTCGCCAGTTCCACCGCCTCTCGGGGCGTCCGAAAAGTCATCGCCGCGAGCACGGGGCCGAAGATTTCCTGTTGCGCGACGATGGAAGTGGGATGCACGTTGCTCAGCAGGGTCGGCGGATAATAGAGACCCCGCGTCGGCAGTTCGGTTTGCGGCTGCCAGCAAGTTGCGCCGTCGGCTACGCCTTGCGCGACCATGCGCTGAATGCGGTCCAGTTGCACTCGGGCCACGATCGCGCCGATATCAATGGCCTTGTCGAGTGGCGGCCCGATGCGCAGGCTGCTCATGCGATCGCGAATCTTGGCGATCAGCGGCTCAGCAATGCTCTCCTGCATCAGGAGGCGCGAGCCGGCACAACAGACCTGTCCCTGGTTGAACCAGATTCCGTCGACCAGGCCTTCGACGGCGCTGTCGAGATCGGCATCATCGAAGATGATGAACGGCGACTTGCCTCCCAATTCGAGCGAAAGACGTTTGTGGCTCGCCGCAGTCGCACTGCGGATCGCGCGTCCTACTTCCGTTGAGCCAGTGAATGCAATCTTGTCGACATCCGGATGCTTGACCAATGCCTCGCCGGTCCTGCCGTCTCCGGTGACGATGTTGACGACACCGGCGGGAAGGCCGGCTTCCTGGCAGAGTTCGGCGAAAAGCAGCGCGGTCAAGGGCGTGAATTCGGCGGGTTTCAAGACAACTGTGTTTCCGGTCGCCAATGCCGGCGCGATTTTCCACGCGAGCATCAGCAGCGGAAAATTCCACGGGATAATTTGGCCCACCACTCCGCACGCTTCGTAATCCGGAAATTCCTGCTCGAGCAACTGAGCCCAGCCGGCATGATAGTAGAAATGCCGCGCCACTAGCGGGATATCGATGTCGCGGCTCTCGCGAATCGGCTTGCCGTTGTCCAAAGTCTCGAGGACCGCGAGCAGGCGCGAATGTTTCAGTACCAGCCTGGCTAAAGCGTAGAGGTAACGCGCGCGAGCGTGCGGAGTCAGCGCGCGCCACTTGGGCGATGCCGCACGAGCCGCGTTGACCGCCGCATCAATATCGGCGGCGCTGCCTTGCGCCACGGCTGCCAACTTCTCCCCAGTGGATGGGTCAAAGGTGTCGAAATATTCTCCGGCCGCAGGCGCCTGCCAGGCGCCATTGATAAAGAATCCAAAGCGGCGACTGTGGCGCTCCAGCCATCCCACGGCCTCTTTGGGATCCTCAGGAGCAGGACCGTATTCCATGGTCACGAATTTTTCGGCAATGCTCATTCGGCTTCGGTTCGTTTCCTCAATCCAAAAATACACTGCTAAGCAATCGGGTGACGATACTCCGCGGAGTACCGGCCAGTCGCGTAATGCTCGAGTTGCCGCTCGATGTCTCCCAGCAACCCGCTGGCGCCGAAGCGAAACATTTCGGCTCGCAACCAGCTGTCGCCTAATTCTTCTTTCATCATCGCCAGCCAGTCCAGGGATTGTTTTGCGGTTCGTATGCCGCCGGCTGGCTTGAACCCCACCGCCATTCCGGTTTGCTGCGCATATTCGCGGATCGCCCGGACCATGACCAGGCTTACCGGGAGCGTGGCGTTGGTGGCTTCCTTGCCTGTCGAAGTTTTGATGAAGTCTGCACCTGCCATCATCGCGACGAAACTGGCGCGGGCCACGTTGCGCAGGGTCAGAAGATCTCCCGTCCCCAGAATGACTTTCATATGTGCGCCGCCGCAGGCCTGTTTGAACGCCGCGATCTCGTCGTAGAGAGCCTGCCAGCGTCCGCCGAATACATGAGCACGCGTGATCACCACGTCAATCTCGTGCGCGCCTGCTTCCGCCGAGCGGCGAACTTCCGCAACTCGCTCGGCCAGCGGCGAAAGCCCCGCTGGAAATCCAGTAGAAACCGCGGCCACGTGAATGCCGCTCCCCTCCAGCGCATGCAGAGCGGTTTCCACAAAGGTGTGATAAACGCAGATAGCGGCGACTTTGATCCCCAGTTCTGCGATCCCGAGCTTCTCGACCAATTCCTGTTGAATAGGATGCCGACCTTTGGCGCACAACCGGCGCACGCGCTCGTCGGTATCGTCGCCGGAGAGCGTGGTCAGGTCCATGCACGAGATCGCGCGCAACATCCACGCCGCCTGCCATTCTTTTTTGACGGTTCGGCGCGCCACCTGCGATTGCATGCGGCGCTCCACCGCGCTGGTGTTCACGCGAATTTCCTGCAGCCAATTCAAATCGAGCGGAATGCCTTTATTGACAAGAAGCGGGCGCCCACGGAGACAGGCGATTGCATTCGTGGCATGCAGATCGCGGGTCGCGATCCGGCCCTCGGAATGATGCGTGACGGAATAATCGTGTTGGCCTGACATGCGCTGGGCTGGAGCCTCGATTTGCAATTGTACGGCAGCCCGTCTTACAGGAGGAAATTCGGCCAAGAGGGAATTCGGCGCGATTTCGCCGTCCTCCTCAGCCAGGCGGCAAGAAGGCCTACAGAATTCGCTGTCAGGGTTTACAATGGCGCACGATTCGTCCCGGCAAGTCCGATCAAATTTCCTATATGAGCAAGAAGATGTTATCCGCGATGGTGCGGAAGAAACTGGAAAGCGCGGCGGCAAAAGTGATGAAGAATGCGCATGCCCCGTATTCGCACTTTCACGTGGGAGCCGCGATCCTGCTTACGAATGGACGAATATTTTCCGGATGCAACGTGGAAAACGCCTCCTACGGAATGACAAATTGCGCAGAGCGAACTGCAATCTTTTCCGCGGTCGCCGAACTGGGTCCGAAGATTGAAATTGAAGCTGTCGCGGTCACGAACGACCACGGCGTGGCTTGCTCCCCCTGCGGCGCGTGCCGCCAGGTCATTTACGAATTCGGACCGGACGCCACCATCTTTTTTCAGGGCGCCAGCGGCCCCAAGCAAGCCCACATCACCGAACTTCTGCCGGAAGGATTCCGCCTCCAGTGAGCCAGTCCAGCTCTGTGCCGCCAACCTTTCGTGCCATCGACGTCATTCGCAAGAAAAGAGATGGCACTGAATTGTCCCGAGCTGAAATTGAAGGTTTGGTCAGTGCGTACACCAAAGGCGACATTCCCGATTATCAGGTTTCGGCCTGGCTGATGGCAGTTGTGCTTCGCGGTATGACGCGCCCTGAAACCGCGGCCCTCACGGACGCGATGTTGCATTCGGGAGAGGTTCTTGATCTTTCTTCGCTGCCCGCGCGGAAAGTTGACAAGCATTCGACTGGCGGGGTCGGCGATAAGACGTCGCTCGTGCTGGCTCCCTTGGCAGCCGCCGCCGGCGTTGCTGTTCCCATGATCAGTGGACGCGGTCTGGGACACACAGGTGGAACGCTCGACAAGCTCGAGGCGATTCCCGGATTCAATGTGAATTTGCCAGTCGCCGACTTCCGCCGCGTGCTCGAGGTTTGCGGCTGTGCCATGATCGGGCAGACCGCAGAAATTGCCCCTGCCGATCGAAAGCTTTACGCGTTGCGTGATGTGACCGGGACTGTCGAGAGTCCCTATCTCATTTGCGCGTCCATCATGAGCAAGAAGTTGGCGGAAGGAATCGATGCGTTGGTCCTCGATGTGAAAACCGGGTCCGGCGCGTTCATGAAGAACGAGAAGGATGCAGCGTTTCTGGCTGAGTTGATGGTCGAGACCGGCGAGCGAATGGGCAAGCAAGTGGTCGCGCTAATCACGGACATGGATCAGCCGTTAGGAAACATGATCGGCAACGCGCTGGAAGTGGTCGAGGTGATTGATGTGCTGCGAGGCGCCGGGCCTCAGGACCTGCGCGAGCTTTGCCTCGAACTGGCAGGATGGATGCTCCATCTCGGAGGCGCATCGAAAACCGTTGCCGAGGGAAAGCAGTACAGCGCACAACTGATTTCGTCAGGCAAAGCGCTGGAGAAATTCCGGCGCATGGTGGAACTTCAGGGCGGCGATCCGACCAGCGTCGACGATACAAAGAAACTTCCAAAAGCCCGACACACCACAGAGCTCGCGGCCAGTAAAGATGGATACATTGTGTCCATGCAATGCGAGCAGATCGGCAATGCCTGCGTGATTCTTGGCGGGGGACGCGAGCGCAAAGAGGATACCGTCGATCCCTCCGTGGGAATCGTCCTGCACAAGAAAGTCGGACGTCGAGTCGCTCGGGGTGAGCCGCTCGCCACCATTCACTACAATGACGACCCGCGGGCGGAGCGGGCAAGGCAGTTGATCACGGAAAGTTGCCAAATTTCCGACACAGCCCTAACTTCGACCAGACCGCTGGTCCATAGAGTCATCGGAAAGTCCGGAGAAAAACGCTGATGGGACGATTCACGGGAATTCTTGGCCTGTTGACCATGCTCGGGCTCGCCTATGCGTTCTCCACGAACCGGCGTGCGATCCGGATAAAAACAGTCGGGTGGGGCCTTGGCTTGCAGATTGTATTCGCGATTTTTGTGCTCCGAATCGATTTCGGACGCCGCATGTTTCAGGTGGCCGGCGATGCCGCGAATCGCGTGCTCAGCTATGCATATGCCGGCTCTGAATTTGTGTTCGGCGATTTGGGCAAGCAGAGCTCGCACGTGGGCTTCATATTTGCTTTTCAAGTGCTGCCCGTTGTTATTTTTATTTGCGCATTGTTTGCCATCCTCTATCACTACGGAATCATGCAGTTCATCATCCGCATCGCGGCTTGGGCGATGACGCGCATCATGGGCGCCAGTGGCGCCGAGTCGCTGAACGTGGCCGCCAGCATCTTCATGGGACAGACGGAGGCACCGGTCACAATCCGTCCGTTCTTGCCCGACCTGACTCGCTCTGAGTTGATGACCGTGATGACCAGCGGCATGGCCCACGTCTCCGGTTCGATCATGGCTGCTTATTTCGCCTTCGGAGTCGAGCCGCGACACGTTCTGAGCGCCGTCATCATGACGGCTCCGGGCACGATCCTGGTTTCTAAAATGCTTGTGCCCGAGACCGAGCAACCGAAGACTGCAGGCCGCGTGGTGATGAGCGAAGAGGAGGAGACCGCCGAGAAAAAAGAAAACCTGTTAGGAGCGGTGGCGCGTGGCACCAGCGACGGCCTGCACATGGCGCTCAACATCGGAGCCATGCTGATCGCATTTCTAGCATTGATCGCTCTCATCGACGGTATCATGCACGGGATTCATAACGGCCTGGCGCACTTCGGATTTCTGTGGTTCCCGTCGAGCCTGGAAAGTATTTTCGGCGTGCTGTTCTCTCCCATCGCTTGGGTCATTGGTATTCCCTGGCGCGACTGCGGCGCGATTGGAAATCTTCTGGGCACGCGCATGGTGCTCAACGAACTGGTAGCGTTCTCAATGCTGGGTCCGCAAAAAGCCGTGCTCGATCCGCGCTCGTTCACGATCGCTACCTTCGCCCTTTGCGGATTCGCAAATCTCAGTTCCATTGGAATCCAGATCGGCGGCATCAGCGCGCTGGCGCCGAATCGAAGAGGCGATCTGGCTTCGCTCGGCTTGCGCGCGATGCTGGCAGGCACCATGGCCAATTTGATGTCGGCTTCCATTGCCGGCATGTTGCTCTAGAATTCACGTTGCTCAAAATTCAAATCAAGGACTCTCTTCCCGTGAAGCGATGCATCGTGACGTTGGCTTGCGTTCTCCTTTTTTCCTTTTTGACGACCGCGGTTGCGCAGTCCCCGCGGCGTGTGATCATCGATACCGATCCCGGAGTGGATGATGCCATGGCGATCCTGCTGGCATTGAACTCGCCGGAATTGAAAGTGGAAGCCCTCACGGTGGTTCCTGGAAATGTTGATGGGCGGCAGGGATTGGAGAATGCGCTTAAGTTGGTCTCACTCGCGGGACGCTGCGATCTGGCGGTCGCTGGCGGCGCGCAGCATCCGTTGAATCAAAAATTGATTACCGCCCAGTTCTGGCACGGAAGAAACGGCCTTGCGAACGTCGAGTTGCCCGCCAGCAAATGCAAGGCGGATCCACGCTTCGGGCCCGACCTGATCATCGAACTAGTCCACAAGTATCCGCATGAAATTACACTCATTCCCGTCGGGCCGCTGACCAACATCGCGCTGGCGGTGTCGAAGGATCCTTCCATTGTTCCGCTGGTCAACAACATTGTGATCATGGGCGGATCAATCACTGGTGGAAACGTAGATGGTGCCGCTGAGGCGAACATTTACGGTGATCCGGAAGCGGCGTCCATCGTATTCAATGCCGGCTGGATGGTGACGATGATTGGCTCCGACGTGGGCGAGCGCACGCTCATTACGCGCAAATATCTGGCAGACTTGCAGGCTCTGCACGGGCCCGAAAGCGATTTCATAGCGAAGCTGGCGGATTTTTATTTAACGCGTTCCGAGAAGAGTGGATATCAGGGAGCGGCGATGTACGATCCGCTGGCGGTGGCAACCATTATCGACCCATCGCTGGTCACACTCAAGGACATGCATGTGGATGTGGAAACCAAAGGCGAGTTTACGCGCGGAGAAACCGTCGCGAACCGCATGGGCTCCGACGAAAAGAACGTGCTGCACGGCGATCACTACGAGATCGAAGGCGTGATTGAGTTGAAGCCCAATGCGCGCGTCTGTCTCGCCTCAGATGCGGACCGTTTCCTCCAGTTGTTCATCAGCCGGATCAAAGGGAAGTAGGAGCATCAGCCATTTGCGCGCGCCACGAGCAGAATGGCTAGCCCGAAAAAGATGAACATGAGTGTGAGGTAAAGTTTCGCGCGCGATCCGGAGCCCGCGAATTCTTTCCATGCCAGAATTCCCCAGAGCGCCGCGACCATGGGTGCCGACTGGCCAATCGCGTAGGAGATCGCGAACCCAGTTACCTTTCCAGCAACGACGTTAAACACTGTGCCGACGCCCCAGATCACGCCGCCCAGAAGTCCCAGCAGATGTCCCGAAGGGGGCCCGGTGAAGAATCCTTGAAAGCTCACAGGTTCCCCGACCAGCGGCTTCTTCATGAAATAAATGTTCCAGATAAAGCACGAGAGCAGCGCCCCTAGCGTAAGAAAGACCACGGAACTATACGGACTCAGAGGGGTGCCGCGAGTTGCCGAATAGGCGACGATCGGATTCCACAAACCCATCAGGACGCCCGACACGATGCATACCATGATGCTTTTGCGCGACACCGAACGCCCGGCGCTGGCCAGGCTCCCATAAGCCTTGCCATCAAGAATCACCGCAACCAGCGCGCACGCGACCCCGATCGCCAGGAATAACGCATTGCCCTTCGGTTGCAGGGCGTAGCTCAGCACCACTCCGACGACGAGAGCGATTCCAATCGAAACAGGAAACGCAACTGCCAATCCCGCCATGTCGATCGCCGCAACCAACAACAGGTTTGCAAGATTGAAAATCGCGCCGCCCACCAGCATAGAAACGATGTTCGCCTTATCTGCAGATTGAACGTTGTTGAGGAAGCTGGAAGCATCGTGTCCGCTGCTCCCCATGGTGAACGCGAGAATCAGGGACATCAGAAAAATGCCAATCGCGTAATCCCAATAAAAAAGCTCGAAACGATAATTCTTTACGCCCTTGTATGTGTTGGCCCAGGAACCCCAGCAAATGGCGCTGGTAATCATCATCATCAGCGCAACCGTAAGACTCTGCGGCGTGAACATGAGTTCTCCTTGGAAAGTTTGTAAATGTACTCTTCTTTGCGCAGGGCTACAAGCTTAAACGCAGAGCGCGTCTGTTATGCTACGCGACGCCGTATGGGACGCGGCACTCAGCGCCGGGCACAAGGTGAAAGTCTGCGGATCGACAATCGAAAGTGGAAAGAAGCGCTGTATCGTGCGTTGCGCTGATGCCTATCCGTTTACTTGAGCATAGGTTGCGCGTCGCAGGAATTCGCCCTGACCGGCACGCCCCAGAAATTTATCTCGTTGCACAACAACTTTCCCACGAGACAAGACTACGTCCGGCATCCCAGTGACCTGGATCCCCTCGAACATCGAATAGTCAACGCGCATATGATGGGTCTTTGCGCTGATCGTTTGTTTGCGTTCGGGGTCGAAGATCACCAGGTCGGCGTCACTTCCCACAGCAATCGTGCCCTTGCGCGGGTAGAGTCCGAACAACTTGGCCGGTGTGGTCGAGACTAATTCCACGAACCGGTTGGCGCTGAAACGCCCACTCGCAACCCCGCCCGAGTAGATCAAACTCATACGATGCTCCACGCCCGGCCCTCCGTTGGGAATTTTCGTGAAATCATCGCGCCCCAATTCCTTCTGTTCTTTGAAACAAAATGGGCAATGGTCGGTCGAAACCACCTGCAGGTGATCGCATTTCAATCCATTCCAAAGTTTTTCCTGATGCCATTTCTCGCGCAGTGGCGGCGTAAAAACATACTTCGCGCCTTCAAATCCGGGAGCATCGAAGTTCTCAATCGAAAGATATAAGTATTGAGGACAAGTCTCGGCATAC
>Ga0070735_10005145_pt1 | contig 10908 bp, 7 predicted proteins | sample Coa_R1_FD_66443 | JGI IMG/M metagenome (GOLD analysis project Ga0070735, IMG submission 66443) | Surface soil microbial communities from Centralia Pennsylvania, which are recovering from an underground coalmine fire - Coalmine... | ecosystem: Environmental > Terrestrial > Soil > Unclassified ... | reverse complement strand
ATCTTCGACGTGCACGGCGAGCCGCCGGTCCGCCGGGTCGAGGCTCGGCCTCTTCGTCACCGCCCAACTTTTCAGAACGCCGTCGAGCTCGAGCCGGAAATCATAGTGGAGGCGCGTCGCCGCGTGCTTCTGAATGACATACGCATTGCCGCCTGATTTCGCCGTGCGTCCCTTCGGCTCCGGCGTTCGCGTGAAATCGCGCTTGACCGCGTATTTCGCAAGCTTATCCGCCGGCCGAGATCGCGTGGTACCGGTATGCGCTCGTCCCTTCGAATTCATCGATGCCAAACGACTGATTGTCGCTGTGCCTCATCGGGCGAATATAAGAAAACGGCACGACGGAGGCGCAGTTCCGCAGTTGCGCCTCTGCATCGCCAGCAACGATCAACGGCGATCGCCAGACCGGAAGGGGCGCTGAAAGCGTCGGGCCGGATTAGGCCCGGTGAACGCCGCTCGAGACGTGCGCTCTCAACGGATCGTGTTCGCCGCGAATACGATGGACGATCGACTCCAATTCGTCCGCCGCATTTTCAATCCGTCTGCGAACGTGGCCACGCGGAAGCTGTCGAGCTTTACCCCGCAATCGGAAAGCTTCGCCCAAGACCCTGCTGACGTAGTAACCGCGAACGACAACGCAGACTGTCGTTTGTCGAACCATGCGCCGCACCATCGCACGACATGCTTTGCCCGTCGCGTGTCGTCGGGGTGACAGTGTCGCGTGTCTCCATAATGTCGCAAGCCGCGCGGACTGGGCTGAAACTGGCCCTCTCTAGCCGAATCTCGTGCTCCCGAAACGAGGGTTTCGAACCGTGAATCCCGCATTGCCTTTCGAGCTCTTGGCCGAATTAGAGCAAACGAGGAAGAAGATGGTGGAGCAGAGGGGGATCGAACCCCTGACCTCGACATTGCGAAAGGAGCGTGCTTCTTACGTAACGCATTGATGGTTATGCACTTTTCGCTTCAGTCCTGTGCGGCTGCACCGAATTTGCACCGATTAGCGCGCCGATGCGCGGATGCGACGATCCCCATAGCATGCTGACGTCGCCTACGAGCGATGACGGCATCAAGTGAGCGTACCGCTCAACCATCGACACTGACTGCCAACCTCCCTCAGCCTTTAACAATAGCGCGTCCTTCGTGAGCGCGTAAAACCAAGTTGCCCAAGTGTGCCGCAAATCGTGCGGCCTGAGATTCGGAACGAAGGTACGCTTGCCCTTACGTTCAGTCCATTCGCCTAACGCCGCTCGCTTGCACGCGGTGCGCCATGCAGTCTTGATCTGTCCGCCATATTGTCGCTCGGCATCATGATAGGGCTCACCATCATCGCGCCGGAAAACACGGCCACGCTTTAGTGTCTTTTCTGATTCGCACTCCTCGCTCCGCAGGCCCGTCAGGGAGGCTATCGCGGTCGCTGGCAGCATTGCGACTCGATCTCGACCGTTCTTCGTGTCGCGGAAGATCACCTTGTACGCTGGCAAGTCGACGTCAGCCCAGTCAAGGTCCAATGCCTCGGACATCCGTGCGCCTGTGCAGAGGATAAAATGCAATAGCGGCCGAATGTGGGGCGATGCCACTCCTATCAGGCGCTGGGCCTCAGTTGGCGTCAGCCAGCGTGTGTTGCCACGCGGCAGACTCGGCTGTTCGAAATTCGGCGCATCACACCAGCCGCGGGCAGAAGCATGATTCAAGATCGCGGTGAGCGGTGCGTAAACAGCGCGGCGCTTTGTCGCCGGCGCAGCATCATGCTTCAACAACGCAATTACGGCCCGATCAGCTTCTGCTTGACCGATGCTTGACAATAGAGCCTCTGGTTCAAAATGAGAAACGAGCCGCTGCACATCAGCAATCGTTCTCGTCGACCGCTGCTCGAAGTCGAGGTAGCTCAGCGCCGCTCGCCCGAATGAAACGACAGCACGTTTTCCGAAGACTGATTCTTCAAGTAACTGCGCCTCCCTCTTCGCCCGGATCGCCTCGGCGACGTCGCGTCGAACCGTGCCTGTAGTCTCGAATATACGGATGCCTCTGACGGTTCCGCGGAGATACCAGACGCGCGAACCTCGCCGTTGATAGAGACGGATGGACATGGAAGGGCCTCACAAAGCGTTTCGTAATCCTTGGCGAAGAAGATGATCGTGCCGGGCACCTTCCGGCCGCAGCCGATCCGTTTGCAGATGCCGCGGAGCCAGCGAATATTTCGGACATGGAGCCGCGTGGCGGCTTGGTCGATCGTTATCGGCCAGAGTTCGCCAGTTGCCGGCGTAGTTGGCCCGCTATCCTCTAGGTTCTCGTTTGGCTCTGGCACGGCATTCCGCCTCTTAACGACCCGCGGCGCCGCACACACGCACCGCCGTTGCTTTGCTCTATAGTAAGATTTCGCTGAGGCTCATTGCATGGCTGTATGCAAGATTTGCATAGCAGCGACGGGGCACAGACCCGCTTGCCGGCGAGACACGCGATAGGCGTTAGCGCGTCGTTTGAATGGCGGTTAGGACGCCGTTGTCGAGATAAAGATACTGATCGCCATAAACCCATTGCTCGCGGATGCCGAAGGCGGTCGTCGTTCGGTTTATCTCGTCAGGAGCGCCCCAGGCGAGGCGCACCATTTCAGCGGACGCCCCCATGAAGACGTGCTTTTCGCGCAAAGGCTGTTTCTGACCGTCCGATATATCGAGAGCCTTGATAGCTGCTTGGCGTCTTTGCTCCTTTGCTCCTGCCACAGCCTTAGCTTTGGCAGCGGCAACCTTTGCCTTTGCGGCAGCACGGTTTCTGGCAGCTTGGCAATCTGGATCGTTGATCTTGTCCTTAATTAGGTCGGGCTGATTCCAGAAGATCGTGCAGTCATTCTCGATTTCTTTTTTGGCTTCTTGCTGTCGGAATGACGCGCACGTCGGATCCTCCGGCGTAATCGCACATAGGTCGTGGCAAGAATCCGCGTTGCCTTTGCAGATCGCCTTCAGCTTGGCAGCTTGAGAGTTTTGGAACTGCAACTGGTGCTGCTCAGCTTGGTCGCTGTCTCTCTGGAAGACCGTGTCTATGCATCGGCTTTCCTCGCTGGTCACGGTGTAGGGCCAGTGATCGCCAAGGGCCTCGCACTGTTGGATTGTCGAGCGAGAGTAGTCGGCCGGTGATGAGCTCGAGCAACTTGTAAGTGAAACGATGGCGACGGCAGCGGAAAGCACACGGATCGTCGCAGCAGCAAAAGCTGATTTCACCGAATTCCCCCTTAAGTTTCTGCGGCAGAACCTACCAACCGAAGAAAGGCCCGTAAATGGATAGAAATAACCCATTCGGTGGTAGCAGACGCCCGCATGCCCTTTACCTCTGGCGATGGTTACTCCTCGCGAGGTTCGGGCGGCGCGCGCACTGATCGGCTGGACTCGTCAGCGGCTCGCCGATAAGGCGATTGTGTCGCTAAATTCGATAGTGCGCCTGGAGCAGGGGGCCGTGGATTCGCGAACTAGCACCATCGACGCCGTCAGGCGCGCCTTCGAGCGTGCCGGGGTCGAATTCCTGTCCTTGCGGGGAGAAGGTGAAGGCGTCCGCATCCGAAGCCGACGTGGTGCCAGCCACCGTTGATCCGTGTCCGCAGTGTCTTAGTCCAAGGTTCCGCGTTCCCTAACCGGCCGGTAATCCAAGGGTGAGCACCCAATCGCCGGCCCACAGGCGGCATCCCCCACGGCGCTCCGTTTTCCTTCTAGGACATCGCACTCCCTCGGGAGGACGGCCGCCTACGATTACTGAAGCGGCTGTCGAGATGTCCCGAACCGGATTTTTCAATCCGATCCGCCGATGGTTCCTGCCACTCCTATGCTGGTGGAGCCACGGCTGAGCCGGCGACTGCCCAGGCGAACATCTTTTCGACCACGGCTTGCTTCCCAGGCGTGATCTCGGGATCGGCGTTGTTCGTCGCCCGCCTGAACGCCTGGAGGAGCGCGATCTCGTTCTTGGTGATCGGCGCCGGCAGCACGCGCGAGACCACGTCCAGCTCTGGCCAATACTGTTCGAGCCCGAGCCTAACCAGATGTGCCGGATCTACCCCGAGGATCTCTGCCAGCGCCGGCAGTTTCTCGAGAGGCACCCTCGCCGCACCTGTTTTCATCATGGAAACGAAATTGACGGACCGAATACCGAGGCGTTGTGCGATCTCTCGCTGAGTTAGGTCGGGCTTGAGCTCATCGATCTTCCTTGCCAGGAACTTGACCATCACCGTGCCGGCAAACGGATATTTTGCTGTGGTTGGACTCGTTTTCATGGGGCTCCTCGCCATTGGTGTACGCGATCATCGCGATCGCATCATTGTTATAGCGACGGGAGCAACGGCACCTGGGCCAGCCCGAGACCGCGCGGGAATTACAAGTCCCTACCGAGCCCGCGATGACGCGAGGCTATATGAAAAGCAGTCACATGCTCTTCATAGGAACCTCGTCACAATGACCGCCGAAAACTACGCCAAGCGCACGTTTAACATCACAATAATGCGGCCGATCTTTCAGATCGCGCGGTTCCGGATCGAAGCGGCCACCCGCGACGAAGCGATCGACTTCGCGCGTGAGCACGAGCTAACGCTCAAGGAGAGCGATTGGCAGGGGCCATTTGAGAAAGCCGTTTATGAGGAGACTGAGAACGATTCTTTACAGGTGTTTCGCCGGATTCCGAAGGAGACCGATCCAGGCGAAAGCAGCTAATTCTATGCACAGGTAAGTAGGATACGGCGATTCACGCAGTTGCTTCACGTCCCTCGAGAACGTCGTGGGTCGTTGCAAGGGATGTCAGAGCGGCTGCTACATTCGACATCTTCTCGATCACCACGTAGTGCCACTGCCCGAACCGTCCGTCTGAGTTGACCGCAGCAACCCATCGCTCGGCGGCTTGTCGCTTGACCTCTTTAAGCGGATCAAATCCCTTGGTTTCCAGGATGACATTGGCGGTCGAATTACATTTCAAGCGTACGATGAAGTCCGGCTCGTAATCGTGCATTTGGCCGTTGTGGAGATATGGGATCGCAAATCCGAGCCCAGCGTTTTTGACGAATGCATCCACAGCTTCATGCGTGTCGATCATGTATGCAGCGGCTTGCTCCCACTGTTTCGTGTCCGCGACGACGTAGTTGACATGGCTCTTAATTACTGGCCGGACCTCTCGGCTGGTCCAGAAGTCGACGTCGCCTGTAGTCCCACTTGGACGGTTCGTTTCGATCACAGGCAGCTCTGGTGCTTCACCCGCCGAAGTATCGGGTTTGATAGCTTCAAGAAGTCGCTCGATGACCAGTCCGTAATACGGGGAGACAGCCACGTCGATCCGCTCCGCTGGCGACACGGGCACGACAAACTCGCGGACGTAGCGATCGACGATGGAAATAAGCTGCGGGAAAATTACATGCGCGGGAATGGCGCAATCAGGTTGGGCCAAATACTGCTTGGCCAGATCCCGAGCCATCTCGAAGGCAACCTGCTGGATTCGGTGGTGTCTGCGATAAGGATTCAACGTTACGTTTTCGAGTGCGCCTGGACCGTGCAAGCTGGGCCGTCCCCGATTGGTCGGGAGCATTCCCTTCACTTGGACCTCGGGCGGAATTCTGTTGGGGTCCAGGTGTAAGGGAGCGAGAGCCTTCCAATCGACCATCACGCGGTTTCGGATTGCCTGTCGATAGCCTTCGACCCGCGGAAATTTGATTTCAAACTGAGCCTTTTCGGGCAATGCATACACTCGATGCCGCTTCGGGGCCTTTGGCGGGGCTGTTCCCTTATTTTCTTTGAACGGGACGACTTCGAATGGCACGCCCAACACTTTGGCGACCTCTTCCCGTAGCCGACCTTGGTCATCAAAATCGTCGTAACTGGCGCGACGCAATCCGCGCCCTACGACCTGCTCGCACAGAAGCTGCGACATAAAGGGCCTGAGACCGATGATGTGCGTCACGGTATTGCAGTCCCAGCCTTCGGTGAGCATACCGACGCTAACGATGCACCGGACATCTCGACCGGGCGGATGCAGGGGGCGATTGAGCTTCTCCGCCAATTCCGCGAAGCCTTCGGGATAGATCGGGCGACCCATAGAATCCGCGGGCCACTCCCGCCGGCCAACCGTATCAAGGATGCGCCGCATCCAAGCGACTTCATCGCTCTTGGCGTTATCCGAGTCTGTCTCGTGAACGACATTGGTATCGACGCGGATGGTCGCGACCTGCCCGTCTTTGTTCCGCAGCGCCGGCAAACGAGCTGAGGGAATCCCTGGGGGCGAGTTATCCTCTGCGAGCCATTCATAGATCACCTTAGCGATCCGCGTGTTTCTGCACACGAGGATAAGAACCGGAGGCCGATCTTCATCTTCGCGCTGCTCCCACTCTCTGCGTAAATCATCCCACAGCGCGGCGAGCATCACGATCGGTTGAAAGGCGTATTTCAGGACAGCTTCCGGCTTCGGGTTGGATTTGCGCCCGCCGCGCTCTGCTGACGTGAGTTGCCGCAAAATGTCACGCCATATGTTGAAGTAATGCGGAATTTCATTCCCCGAGTTGTCGCGCACTGCGAGTTGGGGAATTTTGACGAGGCCAGACTCGATCGCATCGGTCAGGCCAAAATCGCTTACTGTCCAGGGAAAGATGGTGTTCGCTGTTTGCCCAACGCGACCAATAAAGTAAGGGGTCGCGGATAAATCGACACAGAAATTGATACCGCGAAGTTTATTGATCTTGTCGAGGCCATCGATCCAGATGGTCGCCTCTGTTTTCTCATAATCGAAGTCGCCGTCCCCGCCTTCTACATCGTCGTCCTCTTCGTCCTCAGGCGCGGTGCCCTTGATCCGATATGCGTGGTGTGCCTCATCGTTCAGGACGAGGACATTTCCCTTTCCCGAAGTCGCATCCTTGAGGACCCGATTCACGAGCGCAGTATCACTCTCGACGTAGGCTGTGCCGAGTACCCTGACGGTCCTGCGCCCATTCTTGTCGGTGTTGTCTTCGATTATCTGCAAGTCGCCCTTCGCCACCCGCGCATCGAGCACAGCCGACGACATATACTTCTTACCGTGGAGCGCCGTGGTCTTATCAGCAATGATGAACGTCTCGCTCGTCGCCGTTGCCTTTCCAGCCTTGATAACGCGCGCACCCGTTCCACCTACGGCACTGCCCTGTGGCTCGAATATGTGCCAATTCCAAATGATCACCCGGCCCTGTTGTAGATCTGGCATGAGGCGCTCGGGGACGAGGTCGCGTGTCCGGTAGAGGCTTGCCGCTCCATTGCGCGGGTCTATCTCTTGGAGCCGGTTGCGGATGGTCACGTTCGGACAGATGACAAGCGCAGTGTCTGAGAACCGCGCATCATTGCGGCTCGAAACCTTGTTGAGGATGCTCCATGCAGCCAACATCGCGATGACCGTGCTCTTCCCTGTTCCGGTGGCTTGTTTGCAGCAATAGCGGGTGAACGCCGAAAAGCCTTCCGCCTTTCGGTCATCGCTCGGCTCGTCGACCGGCAGTGAGATGCCTTGCAGATAATCCGAACGCGCTTCGATCAGGAATATGATCGTCTCGGCCGCCTCAATTTGCGCGAAGAACAGGCGATTCCGTCGGCCCTCGCGCCGCCAATATTCGATCAGCTCTGTAGACGTCCGCGTGAGGCCGGGACGGCCTTCCGCCTGCCACCGGGCTATGCGATCACGGATCAGATTGACGAGTTCAAGTTCGCGCCACTGGCCGGCACCGCTTTCGCCCTCGTCGGTTCCGGGAGCATGAGGAGGCCGGTAGAAGTATCCCGCCTTTCTCCGCCCAGGCATTTGTATCGCGGGCTTATCCGACTCAATTTGCCAATGGTATTGCGGTGGCTCGAAAGGCCCATTGAGGATCGGCGTTGGGACTTCAAAGTTCTCAGCCATAGTCCAGGCGCCTTATGCGCTCGTCGCTTCCTTCAGACTCTTCACCACAAGCAGTTCGTTTCCGCGGTCATCAATGACCTTGACCGCGATCTGCGAATGCTCGCCCGCCTCAAACGACGCGCTCACGGTGCCTGCCAAATGATCCCAAACGGTTTCTTCATGCGTGGCCTTGAGAGCCTTCTTGAGATTCTCCCAAGCTGACGTTCGTGGAAAGAAAACCTGAGCGCCGTGGAACACTAGACCGTTGTAATCGGTGTCCAGCATCCACGCGGGAATGTCGTCGCCCTTCCTGTGATCAAGCTCCATCGTCGTCGGATCGAAAACGTCATAACCCAGAAGTTCGATCTCGTAGCGAATCGCCTCTCCGTTCTTGCCGGGCTTCAGCCTCCGGATCACGACTTCTGGCATGCCGCAGACGCTGAAAATCTGGCTCGACCGCGTCGTCTTGAGCAACCCACCCATCATAAGGTCAGGCGTCGCCTGAACGTACGTAGCGGCTACTCCAACAACGTGCTCGCACGTCTCCACGAGGCCCCGAGCGTTTGCCTGGATCGCAAAGCCGACGACATACAAATGCGTGAAGTTCTTCGCGTGCGCCTCTCGCGCGGCCTCGAACACGAGCTTTTCGCTCACGGCTCCATTTTCAGGACCGAACACGATTGCGACAGGCCGACCGGAAAATCGAAGCCCTTCTGTATTGATTTCGTGTGCCGCATCGACTGCCGCTTGAAGCGCACCGTGCTTCCCATTGCCATTTTCCACCATGGCTTCAGCCGAGAGGGCGAGCGACTTCACCGGAGAGCGAATATCCCGAAGCGTTACCTTCTTACCACCGCTTACCTGCAAGATCGGCGATTTGCGGAGCACCTCAAGCATGCGCTCGACGTAATCAACGTAGTTGGGTTCTTCCGCTGGCACTCCGCCGCTGCGTTCCTCGTCGAGTTCGATCGGCGACGGAATCGTTGCCTCGACTGCGAATGGACCTGTCACGCGCACAAAATGATCGTCGATCTCTGGACGATCAACCAACACCTCTTCCTGCGGCGGTTCGTTGTTGGCGATGCTCTTCAGCGTAACGTGCGGAACGATACCGCCTGCTTCGTCGCCCTTCCTGTTCTGCCTCCGTTGATACACGAAACCACCAGCCGGTCCGCGCGATTCCTCTTTTAGTTCATAGTAGGGAAGTGTCGCCGTCAAAAGCCGCTGTCGCGTCAACGCTAATGGAACCCTGCTCGTATCGATAGTAATCCAGCGGCGACCCCACGTTTCGGCGGCGTATGCCGTCGTTCCCGAACCACACGTCGGATCGAGCACGAGATCGCCCGGATCGGTTGTCATCAGAATACAACGCTGCGGTATTTTTATGCTTGTTTGCACAGCGTAAAGCTTAGTTTCTGTGAAACTGCCGGTCCCGGTATCTGTCCAGAGATTTCCGATCGCCTGGGCAGGAAAGTCTTCGATAAATCTTTTGTAGGCAAGCGAACTCCCGCTCTTTGCGATACGTCCGACAGCGATCAGCCTTCGCATGCCGGCCTCGCTAGTCTTCCAGTAACCTCGCCCCGGCCGATAAGTCGCGCCGTCGAACGTGACTGGAAAGTCCCCGGGCGGGCGCTGCGATGTTAGGTTGTCGAGCCGGAAAATCTTTGAGCCGACGGGAATACGCTCAGGGAATGCAAGTTCTTCGTCGGTCAGACGACGCTCGGATCCGGATGCCAATCGAACGTACCGATATACTCCCGAGACATCGTCATCGAGCCCCTTTGTATGAAACAACTGCCGATACTTTAGGCGACTGATGTCGCGCGCATACCACAATACATAGTCGTTCACGGTAGGGAGAAATTCGCTTGTCGCACTCGTGGTTTTCTTGAAGACGATGACGCTTACATGATTGTCTGGTCCAAAAACTTCGTCGACTACCTCTCTCACGTGATGAAGATTTTCGTCCGAGATCTGAACAAAAACGCTTCCCGACGGATGGAGAAGGTCGCGCGCAAGCAGGAGGCGATCACGGAGATACGTAAGGTATGAGTGCAGCCCTAGTTCCCACGTGTCTCTATACGCCTTTACCATTTCTGGTTCGCGAGTCATGTCTTCGTCGTCGCTGGGCGAGACGTCCCGTTTCCGTACGAAGGGCTGGAAGTTGGATCCAAACTTCACGCCATACGGCGGGTCGATGTAGATCATCTGAACTTGACCGCCTAACCCCTCATAATTGAGAAGCGAATTCATGACGAGGAGTGAGTCGCCAAGAATCAAGCGGTTTACCCACTTATCCTTGTACTCGTACGCCCGCAGCACCTGATCGGCGACGGAGCGTTTCGGATCGCCGAACAGGTCAAACATATTTGTCTGCGCGGCCTGTTTCTGGTGAGACTTCAGCGTCTCGATAATTGCTTTGGTTGACAGCCGCTCGTGAACGAAGAGCGGCAGCGTCGGTACATTGAACGACAGCCTTTCGGCCTTGCCGGCCCAATTGAGAAATGGGCGCGATAGGCGCTTCAGCTTTTCGGCCGCCGTTTTCGCAGATTCGATCGTGTCTGCTTCTAGAATTTGGCGTATCGTGGATTCGCCTTGCTCACGCGCCGAATTCTGGCCATCCCAATCGAGTGCCGGCGAAAGCGAACTGTCGTACCGATATGTCGTCGGTGGTTTCTTTTTCCTGAACTGCGCCTGAGTGCCAACCTCTGGCCGAAGCGGTGCATCCGCTTCTGGATGACGGTAATCGGCTTCTTTCTTTACCCCTGGACTACGCCCTCGGGATGCCTTCGTCCGACCATTTCTCGGCATGCCCTCGTTCCCCCCACGCTGGCGGTAGCATTCTTAATTTGTCAGCCTAACCAATCACACCCGACCGTTCCAGACAGATTGCCGCACAGATTGGGGCTTATCCGCATTAGTGCATCCCCAATCCGAGAGCCAAAACTGTTTCAAGGCGCCAGTCGATTTCATCTCGGCTCCCCCAAATACTTCTCAAACGCCGCAATCCAGTTCGTCGCGATTTCCCGCTGCGCCTGTTCGATCGGGATTCGCCCCTCG
>Ga0070735_10005144_pt1 | contig 10908 bp, 7 predicted proteins | sample Coa_R1_FD_66443 | JGI IMG/M metagenome (GOLD analysis project Ga0070735, IMG submission 66443) | Surface soil microbial communities from Centralia Pennsylvania, which are recovering from an underground coalmine fire - Coalmine... | ecosystem: Environmental > Terrestrial > Soil > Unclassified ... | reverse complement strand
CCTTGGGGCCTGTCGTAATCCAATCCGACCGCAGCGTGTCCACCACTTCCGCAATTTCCTCCTCACTGATGCAAGGCGGAGAAAGCGGCAGAAAGTCTTTGCGCATTTTGTGTGGTTCCTCTTGACGCAATGTTTGTGAGGCTTGTGGACGAATGCTCGACGTACGAGAATTACCGTGCGATTGTCGTGAGTACTTGCCGCGCACGAGACGCGCGGTCTGCGCTGGCGGGGCGGGACGCCATGCCCAGAAGGAAACCTGATCCATATGAAAGGTGATACGTAGCGAACACGATTGGCAAGATAGGAAGGAAACGCCATCTATTGTTCCTGGCTACAAGAACTGCAGTTCCGCCAGCCGCTGCAACGTACAGCCCCGCCAACGCCGCAGAAGTCGTGAATAGCGCCGCCTTCCACCACCCGGAGCCATCCAGGCATGCGCCCGCAATTCCAAGCAGCAAAGCAAAACCGGCTAGCAGACTTGCTGCAGGTATGAGGTGGCGCCAGGAAGCCGGCTTCCCATGCTTGCGGATCACCGAGACTTTCCAGAATCCATACTGAAAATATTGGTTAAAAAGGTCGGCCAGGCTAGACCTGGGCCGGTACCAGGAAATTATCTTTGGTGACTGCCAGATCTTTCCGCCAGAACAGATGAGGCGCAGGTTCAATTCGTCGTCCTGATTGCGACCAAGATTTTCGTCGAACAGACCTAGGCGTTCCAGGGTCGACTTGCGCCAGCAGCCATATGGAACCGTGTCCACATAGCCTTCGTATTGGGCATCGTGGAATTTTGGACCGCCGCAGGAGAATTTACTGTGATAGGCGAGCGCGATTGCACGTCCCAGATATCCTTCCGCGAGGGTCAGCGCCGGACCTCCCACATTATCCGCATTCGTTTCGTTCAAGACCTGCAGGCAGCGGCAAATGTAGTCGGGCGCATATTCGCTGTGGGCGCCCATTCGAATGATAATCGCGCCTTGCGCCTCACGAATGGCTGCGTTTAGTCCGGCAGAGACAATTTTGTCCGGATTATCGATGACACGAAGAGGTAAAACGACGCGCTTGTACAGATCCAAGACCTTGCGGGTGCCATCGATGCTCATCCCATCGGCGACCAGCACCTCGATTTTCGCGCCACCCAAGTCTTGCCGGCAAATCGAATCGAGAAGATTACGGATATATTTACGCTCGTTGCGGCAGGCAACGATGACGGACACGTTAATATTTTCACCGGGCCGCATAAGGGGACCTTTCTCAGCAGGCAGTGAACGGGAAATAAAAATCAGCGTGAGGATCTGCAAGCCGCGCTCTGCATCAAGTCGTCACGTCTCGAGAATTTCTTAAACTGCCTGAGATCAGATACGGGAATGTTGAGGAAGCCCGACATAGGACGCAGCCGGTGTATCTTGTGCGGCTGCCGGCATATGCTCCCTCTCGCAAATTCCGATGAGGGCGATACCAATCGACAGCGCAACTGTCGGAAGTTTCTCCCAATACAGCGTCGAGGAAGCCAAGCTGTCTATGCACACGGTGGCAATCATGGCAATCAGCAACGCGCCACACGCGTGGAATTCGGAGTCTCTGCAGAGAGCCATGCCTCTGGAAACAAATCGATAGATCGCGAAGAGCAGAATTGCGAGGCCGCCCAATCCCAATTCGATGCACACCGTCATGTAGGCATTATGAGCGCGTCCCTCGCTGCCTACGCCGCTCAGGTAGATCCATTCCTGGCCAAATCCGTGTCCCAGGATTGGATCGCTCCTGATTGCCTCCATGGCCATGTCCCAGCGGTCGAATCGGTGGCTGAAACCTTCGCCGGTGGTGATGTTGATGCGCGTGGCGCTGTCCACCAATTCGGTATCGACCTTGCGCAAATAAGCAAAAATGGATAGACCGATCAATAGGAAGAGCAGCGCAAACTTCCAGTGCCTCGTCAAAAGAAGAAACAAAACATAGCCCACTGCAATCGAAAATCCCGCGCCTCTGGCGAAGACCATGGTTGGAATCAGGCTGAAGATAGTCGCGAAACCGAGCCAGATGCCGCTGTAGACTCGCGATTTCCTGAAGACGATCCATCCAAGCCCGGCCGCAAAGGCGAGCAGCATGGAAGCTTGTCCGATAGTGTTTGGATTCCAGGTGCTGAATGCGGCGGCATTCTTTAATTCCTGAAAGCTTCCGAGAAAATTCGCCGGTCCACTTCCGAGCCGCTGGCCGATCTGAACCATTAATGCGACGCCGGCACACATTAACCCCGCGACCAGGAAGCGGAAACGTCTTTTCGTTTGCAGAAGTCTTGGCAAAGCGATGAGAATGCCGACGCAGCCGATCATTTTTATGGTTTCGTATGCCGCCGGAGGAGTTCCGCTTGCGAAACCTACCAAAGCCGAAAAAGCGCAGGCGACCGCGAGAAACATCTGCCACTTGAAAATGCTTTTTTGCCCGGACGTCAGGGATGCAGGCGACCACAGAAAAGATCGAAGAAGAAAGAAAACAATCAGTGCATCATCCAACCGGAGATTGATCGCCGTGCCAAAAGGAAGAGCGGTATCGGGAAACCCAAGTACGGCGCCATAAACGAAAAGGCCATACTCGGGCTTCCCCCAAAAAACCACGAGGATCAGCGCAATCGCGATACCTATTTCAAATGCAAAAGTGAATGTAAAGTCCATGTTCACCTCCTGCTGGTTTTGGCGTCTTTGGGGGAGCTGGCGAGCGGTGGCTGTCTGTCTCCCGTAATATCTCGAACCGGCGATCCAACGGATGGGGCCACATGGAATGGTGATTTCTGATGGAGGACGCGTGCGGGCGCCCCTGCGGCAATGGCAAAGTCCGGAATATTTCTCGTTGCTACCGAGTTGGCGGCGATGAGCGCGCCGCGTCCAAGAGTTACGCCTTTGGTGACCACGGCATGAGCAGCTACCCAAGATCCATGACAGATGCGAATTGGGGCAAGCGAACTGGCGCCATAACGGTAAGAGCCATCTTTCAGCGTGTGATTGCCGGTAACCAGCACGGAGTAGGGCCCCAGTTGCACCTCGTCTTCGATAACGACTCCGCCCCAGGCATGAATCCAGCTTCCGGTCGCAATGTAGACGTCGCGGCCGATCTCCATGCGATTCGAGAAGTTAATTGTCACTCTCCGCGCGACCTGAAAATTTCTTCCGCAGGACTTGAAGCAAGGACGCAAAAAAAATCCTCGCATCCGCATGAGCGGCCTAAAATCCGGCAACCAGCTTGTTGCGAGCATAACCAGATGAAACCAAGAATATTTTAAGATTCGCATTTGAAGTTTTGAGCGCAAAAGTGAGCACGCGGCCTATACTTGCGGAACTTGCGTCGCGTTACCCTCTGGATTCCGATCGAGTTGACCGCGCACCACGGAGACAAATCTTTCCAAGGTGTGCGCGCGGGAAGACTCCAGTCCATTTCGGATTAGCTTACGTCGCAGATCACCATCGCGAATGACACGTTCTATAGCATTGGCCAACGCGATGGAATTTTTTGGAGGGACCAGCAAGCTGTCATATTCATTCGTAACCGAACTCGGCACCCCTCCAACAGTCGTCGAAATACACGGTAGACCGCAGGCTCGGGCCTCGACCAGCACGTGCGGCGTTCCTTCAGACAAGCTGGGAAGCACGAGAAGATCCGCAGCACGAAAGCGTTTGAAGAGAGGTTCACCGTACGAAGAATATCCGGTCCAAAAGACTTGCTCACTGATACCGAGAGAGTCGGCCAAGGTATCGAGCTGGCGGCGATACACGGGAAAATCACTAGGTCCAACAATGTAAAGTTCCCAGGATTGTGGAATGCTGAGTTGACTGACAGCATCGAGAAGAAACTCGATTCCCTTCTCTGGACGAATGTAGCCAACAAAAAGGACGCGGATCGTCGCTCCTTGGCAGGTATCGATTCGCGGGGCAAATTCGCCCTGCCGGATGGCGCTCGAGACAGTCGCAACGGTCCTGGGAGAGCGATAGGCTTCCGCGAGTTCGCGGCCGTTGCACAGAAACACGCCATCCGTGAGCCAACGTCCCACGCGGGTCTGCAGCCTGTCCTGCAGCGCGTACAGCAATGCAAACAAATCCAACAGTCGTCCTTGCCGCTTGCTGGCGCGCAACAAGGCAACCGGGTTGCCGACAATCCAATGGCACACCGGCCGCTGAAAGACGAAAGCACACAGATAAAGCGCCCCGATGTAAGGACACATCCCCCGGATAAAAATAATGTCTGCTTCGCGGCACGTGCGAAGGTAGGCGCGGACGATAGCGAAATAATGCGGCAGCGATCCCAGCGAAGTGCGCCAGTAAGGCTGGGGAATTAATTCGATGTTCGTCGCGTCCAAGGGCAAATCCGCCGGCGAGGGAGGCGGGCAGTACACCACGCGAGTGCAGATCAAGAGTTTTTCATAGTGCGCGGCGAGGGCGTCGGCGACGCGACCGGACGCCGCCTGCATATAAATTTCTCCGCCATGGTCATAGGCGCGAACTGGCGTAACGTAACCCAAAACCTGATTCATGATGAGTCCCTCGACAGGAAATTCTTAGGCAGGTGTCCGGGAAAAGCGTAAACGCATAGCCATTACGCTTCGCCAAAATTCCCGCACGTGCGTGACGCCAAACGGCCAAAAGCAAAGGGGGGATAGGCGTAACAATGCAGAAGCGGCTGCGATCAACAAAACAATCTGAACGCATGCGCTCAAAACGACGGCCCAGGCCATTCCCATCAGCCCAAATTTCGGCAAGAGGAATGCCGCGCTTATCGCCAGGACTGCAGTTCCCGCTACCTGGCTCGCGAGTCCAGGATAGGGGCGTCCCGCACCTCGGAGGCCTTGAATCAAAATTCCAGTGGGCGTGGTAAGCATCGCGGCAGCAGTCAAAATCACCGCGGGGTGTACAGCCTGAACAAACTCCCCGCCAAATAATGGCCCGATAAGCATCGGAACAATACAGCACAGAAGCAGGCCTAGAAACGCGGACGTAAGCGTTGCCTGGCGAAATGTTTCGGTGAGAATTTTGCCTTGACGCACAACGTTCTTTTCATTGGAAAGGAATGCGAACGAAGTGATGCCTAACGCTTCACTGAGTGAAGATTGTGCAGTGCTGAAGGTCACCGCGACGGCATAAATCCCCGCCGCCTGGGTGTTCATCAGGCCAACCACAATGATATCGTCGAGTTGAAGCGCTAGCAGATTACTGGCGGTGGCCCAAAAATATGGAAGGCCTCGCCGGAGCAACTGGAGACATTCGGAAACGCGAACTTTGCCCGAGGCAAAAGTTTCGCGCTGGATTACCAGACGCAAAATCACAGTCAGCGCGTGACTAGGCAGGTAGGCCCAGACGAACCACTGTACTTGCGGTTTTCTGCTGACCGCGATCAGGCAGATCAGAAGCACATAGAAAACAAAAAACGATGCGCGAACGAGATTATATCGCCGCCAGCGCATGCGACCGTGTTCCATGGCCTGCAGAGTCTGGTTAAAAATACCCAGCGGAATCGATAATAAGCAGACGCGAACCAGCGAACCCAGATAACGCCTATCCAAAGGCAGCAAGTACGGAATCAGCCAGTAGCCTAGAATAAGACACAGGCACGCGGCCGCGAATCCCACAGTGATTGCCGTGCGAATCCAGTCGGCCTCGTTCACCGGATTGGCAGCAACTTCGCGGGCCAACGCCCAATTGCACCCCAGCAATCCAAGATTGCTCAGAATCATGGGCCATAACATGATGGTGGCAAGTTCGCCTCGTACAGCTGGACCCAGAAGTCGAGCCGTCAAAATTCCGGTAATCAAGCCGCAGAATTGGATGGCCAGGCTGGTGGAGAAAGTGGCGATATTCGCTCGGGAAAAAATCATAGGGAGATCGTTAAGCGACAACTTTCCTACTGGTTATCGAGCCGCTTGGCGTGTTTGGTCCGATCGAAGCGAAAATTGCGCTAATCCGGCAGACTGGAACCCGGCGGAGTGGCGACGCTGTAATAGTTGTAGGTGTAATAGGAATCGCCATCCGAACGTGAATTGTTCACCACCACGCCCATGAGATTTGCACCAGCCGCGCGCGCTTGCGATTCGGCGTACTGAACGACCTGCCTCGGCGTACCGCCGCCCTTGACGACCAGTATGGTGGCGTCCGCCTGACTTGCCAAAATCCGAGCGTCGGCTACGTTCAGCAACGGCGGAGAATCGAGAATGATGAAGTCGTATTCCTTCCTTGCTTCCTGTAGGAGGACGCGCATGCGCTCGGAAGAAAGGAGTTCGGCAGGATTCACGGGGAGTGGTCCGCAAAGCAACACATAGAGACCGCGAACGGACGCGTGATAGGTCATCTTTTGCCAGTTTCCCTCACCCGCCAGATAGCTGCTCAGTTGTGAACCCCTTTGGGGAAAGTATTTCTGTAAGGTTGAACGCCGCATGTCCGCGTCAATCAATAACACGCGTCGCCCAAGTTGCGCCAAAGAGATGGCCAGATTCGCGGCAATAGTGGTTTTTCCTTCTTTGGGCTGGGCGCTTGTGACCAGGATCGAAGTGGCGGTGCGGCCGCCCCTCGAAAGCAGCACGGAGGTTCCGAGCCCGCGAAAAGCCTCGGACAATTCTGCATTTTTATGCGGGACCAAGTTGTTTCGGGAAAGATTTTGTTCCGAGGTTTCAGTTGACGCATTTTGTACCCCAGCCAGAGACAAGACTCGTTCCCGGGAGGCATGTCCGCACAACAAGTCAACCGCAGGAATGAACGCTAGAGCCGGCAGTCGCAAATAGCGTTCTACGTCCTGCACATTCTCAATTGTTTGGTCCAGGTGCTCTTGAACAAATGCCGCACAGATACCTAGCCCCAATCCCAAGATGCCGGCCAAACTAAGATTCAGAGGTACATTCGGCGCTATCGGCTTGTAGGGTGGCTGCGCTGCGTCCACGATGCGGATATTAGTGGCCTTCAGGCCGGCCGAGACACCCGCTTCCTTCAGCCTTTGCAACAGGCCATCGTACATGGTCTTGTTGCTTTCGACTTCGCGGTTCAGTATTCCGTATTCCACTGATTTTTCCGCGATCACATTGGCTTGTTTTTGCTTATCAGCGAAAGCTTGGCGGACAAGTCCCTCATGCCGAACGGCGGCGAAATAATCATTACTGATTTTTTGCGCCGCGCGCCGGCGCTCTCGCTGCAGCGCGGCCTGAATTTCCACGATCTGGCTCTGGGTTTGCTGGACCTTGGGATAATCGCCTGTAAATGTAGCGTCCAGCTCCGCGCGTTCACGCTGAAGTTCCGCCAAACGCATGCTGAGGTCCTGCAAAAGTTTGTTATCAAACACACCGGGCAATGACGCGTAGTCGCTCGATAGCACGAGGCGATACAGAGATTCTTTTTCATAGCGCGCGGCTTGCGTTTTGGTCAGCTCTTCCTGAAGTTCGCGAAGACTTTGGTTCACGACATTTTCGGAATTCCCTTTGTCCGTTTCCAGAAAAAGCAGGTCATTGTCGGCCGCATAATTGTGGAGTTCGTCTTGCGATTTTTCGAGTTTCGCCTTTAAATCCAGCATTTGTTGAGACAGCCACTCGGAGGCCTTCTGCGTGGCGTCCCATCGCGCTTCCAGATTCTTATTTATATAATTGGAAGCAATCGCGTTCACTATGTTTGCCGCAAGATTCGGGTCCTGAGAATCAAAACTGACCTCGACTGCCCGGCTGCGCCGGAATGGCTTGACGTCCAGACGAGCTCCGAAGTTCGATAGCACCGTTTCTCGGATGAAAGTGTCGCCGCGCTCCACCCCGGCGCCCGCGGGGAGCGTGTTCGCCGCCTGAATATTATTTAGAATCGAGGGCCAAGAGCGCTTTTGAGGATGAAACTCCGCGATGTGATTGAGGCCCAGCTGGGCGATGACGCGCTGCGCGAGATCTTCGCTGCTGAGCACTTTGTATTCAGTTTCCAAATAGGAGTCGGAGACTTCGTCGATCTGAAACAGTTCCTGCGGAGTGACCAGGCTGGGATTTTCTTTTTCAATTTTGAGCAGCGCTTTGGCGCGGTAAACCGGTTTCTGATGAAGCGTTTCGACCAGGACGCCTCCAAACAAAACGGTGAACGCAACTAAAACGGTCCAGCGGCGTCTGCGAATCACTTTCCAGTACGCCAACATATCGGGCGCCTTTTCCAGTTCGATGATGCTGGAGGGCGCGCGAGACGCGCGACGCCGTTCCACGGGAATTTCGCCGGCCTTGTAGATTTCCAACTTGTCGCCGCTGTTTGGATTCTCTTGAGTCATAGCTCACCACCTATAAATAGCCACTCCCGTCGCGGTGGAAAGTACAGCTTCCGCCCCGCGGTAAAATGCGCTCTTGGCCGAACTGTCGGGAACAAAAAGAACGTCGTTCGGCTGAAGGAGAGTGTCGGAGGATTTGTTCGAGAGAATCTTTCCAAGATCGATTGGAGTCTCGATGCGTTTGTCGGTGCCTGGCTCCGTGCGAATGATGCGCGCCTGGCTTTTCAGGGAAGTTCGAGTCAGCCCTTCGGCGAGCGCAAGCGCTTGCAGGACCGTGATGTTTTCATTGTTCTTCAAGACGAAACCGCCCGGCTTTTTGACCTCGCCGACGACGTACACGATTCCGGCGCGGGGAATTTTGACTATGTCACCGGGATGAACGGGAAGATTGAAGGCGGGATCAACTGAATCCATCAAACTCTTGATATTGATTTCCACTATTTCGCCCGGTGCTGCGTCTGCCGAAGAAATTTTTGTCTGACCATTGCCTTCAACTTTGGAGAGACTCGCGCCACGCATCACGAGGACTGTGTCACCAGCATCATCGGCGAGGCCTTCCGCCATCGAGAGGAGTTCAAGAACGGTTTTTGTGCCGCGGATTTGATAGACCCCCGGTTTCCTTACCGCGCCCACGACCGAGACAGGATGACTTTGCAATTCGCGAACAAAAACGCCCACGTGGGGATCTTTCATGTACGTGTGGCGCAACGATTCCTGCAGAATTAATTCGAGTTGCTGGGGAGTCAACCCTCCCGCTTTGATGGCCCCCAACAATTGAAAGGAAATCTCTCCATTCGCCGAAACACGCAATGTGCGGTTAAGATCGGGAGCTTCAAAGACCGTAATATCGAGCAAATCATCAGGGCCGATGCGCGATTCATTATCTGAGGGCGCGGCCAATGCGGGTGAAACTGGCTTGCTTGACTCGGGTAGACGCTGGTTGGGGTCCTGGGTGGATTTGACGCCAGTAATGGGTATACGATTCCCTGCCGGAAGACCTTGCGCCCGAATCGATCCCGCCGCAGGAATCAGTGCCATTGCTAAGAAAATCCGCAATCTGCGATTCGATTCTTTACCGCGATGCATTTCCAGCGACCAGCCAAGAACAGTTGCGTGGACCCGGTTCGGCGGTGTCCTCGTGCTTTTCTGAAATATCGGTAAAGGCTTGAGTCGTTCCGACAAATTGACGCCCATCGCGATTAGCGGTGATTCGACGGTGTGATAAAGAAGAATGGCGAGAGATGCAAGAGTTGCGCCAAAAATTGCGATTTGCATTCCGAAGTTCAAGTTTCTGCAAACCACGAAACCAAACCAGATCGCAAAATAGTGGAGTAAGTACACGCCATAGGAGTAACGCGCAATTCCCCTAGCGAGACGGGTTACAAAATTTTCATGTAACTCCCGGAACAGGAATGCTCCCAAACCGATGCCAAAACAAATAAACCATCCGGTTTGGATAGGCTGGCTCCCGGAAAACAGCACAAACACGGTACTCAACACCAGAAGGAACACGGGCCACAAAAAACCCGGCAACAATCGCGGCCGTCGCCAGAGTTTGTAGGCAATGATGCCGGGCAAAAAACATGGCACAAACTGCGTGAGTTTAAGTAGCGCTTCAGCGGGCGATCGAATGCCGCCCTGGCTCAAGGGAAGCATTCCCGTGGCATAGCCAAGTGAAAACCATAGCGCTACAAAGGAACACCACAATACGACCAATCCCCGGGATGATTTCACGCGCAACGCCAGCACAAACAGCCCCGGTAAAAACAGATACATCTGAATTTCGAGTGGAAGGCTCCACAGTGGGCCGGGATTCGCCTTCTGTAACGTCACATTATGGATCAGCAATAAGTTCGCGATGAGGTTGCCGGAATTCTGCTGAAGCAGGCTGAATCTTCCGAATTCCAGGTCCGACGGTATTCGCAATAGATAAGCGAAAGTCACTACAAGGATTGCTAGCGGATAAATGCGGAAGCACCGCCGGAGCATGAAAGGCAAGAAGAACGGCGCGTTCGATGTGGTCCATTGCCGTTCCAATGAAAACATAAGAACCAATGTGGTATGAACGAAAAATAGCATCACGCCCAGCAACCCCAGATCCGTCACTCGAAGGCTGCCGAAACGCCAGTTGAAACATTTTGCGAGATGAAAGCCCACTACGAGCAGAACTGCCGCTGATCGAAGGAAGTCTAAATTGAAAGACATGGCGGCCGAACTTGTCCGCGCAAGGTTCAACTCCAACGAACGCACCCTGGTGACACCAGTGGATGAAAATTCGGGTCGAAAGTGCATAGACTCGCTGCTCATGTCGTTTCTCAAATACTGCCAGGGGCACGATTTACAGTCTCAAGGCAGGACGCATCGACTTCTACGGCGGCCGATCTGCCCAACATTTCCAGAGAGACGACGAGCCGCGAAACATTCTTCTTGCGAACGAGTATCCCTTCAAGACCTTGCAAGGTCCCTGACTTAATCCTGACCCGGTCACCACATATGAGATAAGGATGAGGTTCGACGAGCGTGGAGCTTTCCGCCATTTGGCGTAAGCCTTCGATCTGGTCCTCGGGGATCGCAGCAGGGTGCCCCGCCCATCCTACGACGTTAAATACACCGGGGGTGCTCATGATTTGGAGCTGGCGGTCGAGTCCGCCCCGAATG
>Ga0070735_10005143_pt1 | contig 10908 bp, 7 predicted proteins | sample Coa_R1_FD_66443 | JGI IMG/M metagenome (GOLD analysis project Ga0070735, IMG submission 66443) | Surface soil microbial communities from Centralia Pennsylvania, which are recovering from an underground coalmine fire - Coalmine... | ecosystem: Environmental > Terrestrial > Soil > Unclassified ... | reverse complement strand
CGGCGCTCGGGGAGCGCCGGGCGATCGTCCCGCTGAGCGTCCTGCCCGTCGCGAGCGCGCGGAGCGACACCGAGATGCCGGGCGCGACTACCTCGAAGTCGGATTCCGGCACGTCGAACGTCATGCGAACGATGCTCCTATCGACCAACGTGACGATCGCGGTCCCCGGGCGAACGAAGGCGCCCGGGTCGATGGTCCGGGTGGCGATCTCGCCGTCGAACGGAGCCCGCAGCACGCAGTCGTCGACCGCGAGACCCATGGCCGACAGCTTGGCGCGCGACGATGCCAGCTGCGCCTCCTCGGCGCGGCTCTGCGCCTCCTTCATCTCGGCCTCGTTCGGGGAGACGAACCCGCCGTCGAGCAGGCCGCGCAGGCGCGACGACTCGTCGGCGACGGCCTTCTGCCGCGTGTCGATGGCGCGCGCCTCGGCGGCAACCGCCTGGCTGGACGCGCTCGCGTTGCGGCAGTCGAGCGTCGCGAGCACGTCGTGACGCTTCGCGACCGCACCCGGCCGCACGAGCACCGCGTCGACGTACGCGGAGATGAACTGGGGCCCGACGTCGGCCTCGATCCACGGGCGCAGCGTCCCCACGTAGACGCGCGACTCGCGAAACGTCGTGTCTTGGGCGAGGACGACCGTGACCGGCTTCGGCGCGGACGCGAGAGCGACTCGATTGACGCCCGACTCGGCGCGACGAACCAGCGCCGCCCCCAACCCCAGTAGGAGGACGACGACTCCGCCGATGACGAAGGGCACGCGAGGATGGTCGTTCACAGCGTCTCCGCGATGGATCGGCCGAAGGCGGCGCGGGCACGGGCCAGCTCGAACTGCCCGAGGGCGAGCTGGATGTCGGCGTCGGTTCGCACGGCCTCGGCGTCCGCGACCTCGACCGCGTTTCCGATCCCGGCGCGGAAGCGGGCGTCGGCCTGCTCGTAGTTGGCGCGCGCGGCGACGACCGTGCGCTCGAGCGCGATGAGCGCGGACCGGGCGATCTGCACCGCGACGTACGACTGGCGGACGTCGGCCACGTCTTGCAGGAGCGCCGCGTCGATCTCCTCGTGGGCCACGCGCTCCGCGGACCGGGCGGCGTCGCGGCGCGCCGCGATCGTGCCGTCGAAGAGCGGCCACGACAGCAGAACGCCCGCGTCCCAGTTGGGGACGTCCGGAATCCACCCGCCGCCGTCGGCGACCGCGCCCGAGGACGGTGAGGCTCCGCCCGCGCGCCCCGACAGCGTGGCCGTGAGGGAGAGGTCCGGCCTCAGCTCGGCGCCCACGGCGCGCGTGTGCTCCTCGGCCTCGTGCAGGCGTGCGATCGTCTCCGCCAGGCGCGGGTCGCGGCGCTGCGCGAGCGCCACCGCCTCGCCAAGGGCGGGCATCTCCGCCGCGCTCGGGGGCGTCGCGGCGGCGTCGACGGCCGGATCCGGCGCCCCGATCGCGGCGGCCAGGACGCTCTGCGCGACCGCGAGGCCGCCTCGCGCGCGCACGCGACCGACGTCGAATCGCGCGAGGTCCGCCTCGGCCCGCGTGAGCTCGATCGGCGAGCGCAGACCGGACTCGACTCCTCGCCTGGCGAAATCGCGGTGCACGCGCGAACGTTCGTAGGCGTCGTCGGACGCCTTCACGACGGCTCTCGCCGCGAGCACGGAGAAGTACGCCTCCTCGACCGACAGATCGCGATCGAGCCGGACCGCGTCGGCGTGGTGGCGTTCCACCTCGACCGCCGCGTCGGCCGCGGCGCGCCGGGCGCCGATCCGCCCGAAGTCGAAGACCTCTTGCGTGATGCCCGCTCCGACGAGCGTGGAAGGTGACGGGGAGAACGTCCCCGTGCGGGTCGCGGCCGTCGCGCCGATGCGCGGAACGTCCAGGAAGTTCGGCTGGACGTAGAGGGCGGTGGTGTTGTTCGTCGTCCCCGCGAAGGCTTGTCCCGTGAGCGCGACGGTCGGCATCCACCGGCCGCTCGGCACCTTGGCCTGCGCGAGGCGCTCTTCGACACGCGCCATCGCCGCGCGGATCGCGGGCTGGTGCGCGCGGGCATAGGCGACCGCCTCGCCGAGGGCCATCGTGCGCGTCGGCGCGGGCGCATCGATGGACGGCGGCTCGCCTTGCGCGATCGGCTCCGCGTACGCGGTCCGGGCGATCGCGAGGCCCGCGGCCGTCGACAACACGAGGCAACGAGCGCAAGCCATGGGCGGGCGATCGGGACGAAGCACGGCACGTGCCAGTTCGGCAAAGAGCCGATGCGCCGACGTCCCGTCTCGGTCGACGGCTCGCGTGCGGGAATTTTTCCCGGTCCGTCCGGAGGAACTCCCGCTCCAAGAAAGCGCGGTTTGCCGGTGACGAACGCGTAAGTCGCGGGCCGGAGAGTCCATGAGGCGATGGCGTATCCCTTGCTCCCATCGTGCGCCAGGCTCCGCATGCGTCCATCCGGTGACAGGCCGCGCATCCTGGTCGTCGATGACCTGCCCGAGATGTCCGAGATGATCGCCGAAGACCTCTGCGACCGCGGCTACGACGGCGTCGCCGTCGCCTCCGGGCGCGAGGCGCTGCGCCGGCTGAGGACCGAACGCGTCGATTTGCTCCTGACCGATCTGCAAATGCCCGAGGTCGGCGGCCTGACGCTCCTTCGCGAGTCGCTCGAGTTGGACCCGGCGCGTCCGGTCATCGTCCTCACGGCGCACGGATCGGTCGAGACGGCGGTGCGCGCGACGTGCGGCGGCGCGTGTCACTACCTGACGAAGCCCTTCCGGCTCGACGTTCTGTCTCGTTTGATCCGGTCGGCGCTGACGCTCGGCAGATGAGCGAGCAACGGTTGGCTGTGCGCCTCGCGACGGCGTTCGCGTAGACTCCGCCCCGCATGAGCCTACGATCCCGAAGCCGAAGCCGAAGCCTTCGACTCCTCGGCGCGGCCGCCGTGATGATCTCCGCCTGTCGTGTCACCGGTGGATCGCGGCAGGCCGCGCCGCCGGCGCCCGCGCCATACGGCTACCCGCCCGAGTACGCCTCTCGGACGTACCCCGCGGCGCCGCCGCAGCTCCTCGCTCAGTTCGCGCAGGCCGAGGCCGCGCAGCGCAACGCGGTGCGCGCCACGCCGCCGCCCCCCGCGGTCAACGTCCTGGCGCAGCTCAACGTCGCGGCGCTCGGCGTCGTCGCGCGGATGTTTCCGAAAGGGTGCGCCGCGTTCCAGGTCACCCCGGGCAACTACGTCCACCTCGATTGCCGGCGCTACGGCCGGGTCGCGAGCGCCCGCGTCGTCAACCCGGCGAACAAGCTCGCGATCTTCGGCGCCGGGCAGCTGCGCCTCGACCCGCCGTCGCTCGGGGCCTTCACGCCGCCGCTGCTGCTCACGGGCCTCGAGTCGCTGCTCTTCGGACAGCCGCCGCCCGCGCCTGGACCCGCGCCGCGCCCCGGCCCCGCGCCGACGCCCTCGCCTCCCCAGACGCTGCCCGCTGCGGTGGACCACCGCCAGCAAGGCACCGAGGGTCCCATTAAGGATCAGCAGCTCGTCGGCGCATGCACCGCTTTCTCGCTCTCGAGCGTCATGGACAACGCCATCCGCCGCCTCAACGCCAGCGACGTCGTCTCGGCGATGCACATCTGGTCGCGCTACGCGGACCCGACCATGCCGTCGGCCGAGGCACGCAACGAGGGCCGCCCCCTCTCCATCTGGGTGGACTATCCCTACGACGAGCGGACCGCGTGCCGGATGGAGTCCCAGGACGACGGATGCGCCGAGCTACTGCTGCCGCCGGTGCAGGTCAACTCGGCGGCCTCCGATCCGGGCATCCAAGCGCAGATCCGCAACGCCGACTCGCGCGGGCGGTACACCATCGCCGAGATCGACCAGATCGACCCCATCGATCCCAACGTGCTCGCGGTCGACATCGCGACGGGCAAGGACATCTGGTTTGCGATGGGCGTGAGCCAGGACGCTTGGACGAGCCCTCTCGTGCAGGCGACGGCGACGGTCCCGGACTGGATCACAGAGGACGGCGGTCACGCGGTGGCGCTCGCCGGATACCGGACGACGCCGGTCGGCCGGCAGTTCCTGGTCCACAACAGCTGGGGAACGTCCTGGGGCGACGGGGGGTACGCGTGGGTCTCGGAGGCGATGTTGCGATCGCACGGGCAGTACGCGTACACGGTGAAGGTCGTCGACCGCGCGGCGCCGCCGCCGCCTCCCACGCCGGTCCCCGCGCCTCGGCAACCGAACGGTCCCGCCGCGTGCCCCGCGGGCTTCGCGCAGGCGCCGGGCCTTCCGATCTGTCAGAAGATGTGCTCGACCGCCGCCGACTGCGGCGGCGGAGGCGCGTGCGTCCGCTCCGACCCGACGACGGGACCGGCGCTCTGCGTTGCCACCAACCCGCTGACCGACGACGACTGCGGCGAGGGCGAGCTCGTCGACCTCGTCACCGGGCAATGCGCGCCGGCGTGCACGAACGGCTGGCGACCGGCAGCGGGCTGGTGCGCGTTCGGCACAGCAGCCGCCCGTTAGCGGGGTGCGCCCGCCGATCGCCGATCGATCTCGTTCAAGACGAGCGTGATCGCGTCCTCCGCGTGCACCTCGACGGGGCCGACGGTCAAGGGCCGCGCGCCGAGGGAGGCCAACCGATCGCGCGCGGCACCCGGAAGGCCCACGTAGTCCCCGAGGAAGAACGCGACGTCCGAAGCGCCGACGTCGGCCGCGTCACGCACGTCCGTACCGCCGCGCTCGAGGACGAAGAGCGACGCGCCTTCGACGTCGCGAACGACCTCGTCGAGCCCACCCCTCGCGAGGGCGATCCCGGGGCGCACCTCGACGAACCCGGGCTGCGCTTCGTCGGCGCGGGTGGCGAGGACCTTGCGCGCGAGCACGGCGAGGCTCCGCTCGTCGGGCCGGAGAAAGCGTGCCTCGCCCGCGTCCACGCGAAGGACCCGCGGAGCTCTCGGCCCTCCGCCGAGGACCGCGTAAACGACGACGTCGCGCCGGAGGCCGTGCGAGACGAGCAGCGCCGCGCGAATGCACCGGAGCGCGACGTCGAGGCGTCCGCTCGTCCCCGGGACGTCGTCGATCGAGAAGTCGTCCGAGGCGATCGCCCCCGCGCACACGACCACGAAGCGCCGGCAGCCGGACAACCCTCAACCCCGCCCTGGCCCGCCGCGTTTCCCCGCCTGGAGCGTGTACGTGTGCGGCAGGCGGTACGGCCGGTCGCGCAGTCGCCACTCGCCCGAACCGACCCGCTCCATGTGACCGGGCAAGGCCTCCCACGGGACGCTGTCGTGCTCGACGAGCGCGAAGATCTCCATGTCGCGCTCGAGCAAGGCGGTGACCACCTCTCCGAGGCCATGGTTCCACTGATGGGTGACCTCGTGGCGGAAGCTCGCGTCCGTTCGGACGTACGTCCGCGCGTCCACGACCACCAGGGGCTCGGCCCGCTCGAAGTACGGATCCTCGACGATGAGGCGGCCGTCGGCGCCGGGCGGCGCGAGAGACCAGAGGATCGGGTGAGCCTCGCGCAAGAAGAGCCGACCGCCCGGGCGCAAGAGACCGGCCACCTGCTCGGCCCACCGCCGGATGTCGGGAAGCCAGCAGAGGGCGCCGATGCCGGTGTAGACGAGGTCGAACGCGCCCCGACCGAGCACGTCGGTGGCGAGGTAGACGTCGGCCTCGTAGAAATCGACGCGGACCCCAGCGGCGTCCGCCAGGCGGCGCGCTTCGGCGACCGAGGCCGGCGAGAAATCGAGCCCCGACATGCGCGCGCCGAGCCGCGCGAGCGACACGGTGTCGGTCCCGATGTGGCACTGCAGATGGACGCCGCGCAGCCCCTCGACGCCCCCGAGGCGAGGCAGGTCGAACGTCACGACGTCGCTCAGGTACCCTGGGTCCGCGCCGAAGCGGGCGACCGCGTAGTCCTCCGACGCCGCGTGCGCGGCGGCTCGCTCGTCCCAGCTCGCCCGGTTGAGGTTGCGTGAGTCGTCCGTCACCGCTTTTCGGTCCTCCACGCCGGTACACCGGCCCCGCGCCGCGCGCTACAGACTATCTATCCCGGAGGGAGCGAGAGGCATCATGAAACCGAGGAGCATTCGAAAGATCGTCCCCAGCCGGCCCACCGTCGAGGGAGCAGGCGTTCACCTCCACCGCGCGATCGGCCTCGGCCCGCCCGACGAGTACGACCCGTTCCTCTTGCTCGACGACTTCCGCTCCGATCGACCCGACCAGTACCGGCCCGGCTTCCCCTGGCACCCGCACCGGGGCATGGAGACGATCACGTATGTCCTGCGCGGAGAGGTCGACCACGGCGACAACCTCGGCAACCGCGGTGTTATCGCGGCCGGGGACGTGCAGTGGATGACGGCCGGCAGCGGCATCGTTCACCAGGAGATGCCCCGGGGCGACGCCCACGGGGCGATGTACGGCTTCCAGCTCTGGTCGAACCTCCCTTCGAGCGCGAAGATGATGGAGCCGCGTTACCGCGGCATTCCGAGCGACGAGATCCCCGAAGTGAAGGATCCGGGCGGCGCGGTGGTGCGCGTCATCGCGGGCTCGGTCGGCGGCGTGCAGGGCGCCGTGCGCGACGTCGTCTCCAGCCCGGAATACCTCGACGTCACCGTCCCCGCGGGGGCAGTCTTCTCGCATCCCACCCGGCCCGGGCACACCGTCTTCGCCTACGTGTTCGAGGGCGAAGGTCAGTTCGAGGACGGGCACGGCCCGGTCGTCGGCAACCGACACCTCGTGTCGTTCGGCGACGGCGAGTCGGTCTCCGTTCGCGGCGGACCCCAGGGCGTGCGCTTTCTCCTGGTCTCGGGCAAACCGCTCGGCGAGCCGATCGCGTGGCGCGGGCCCATCGTCATGAACACCCAGGCCGAGCTCCGGCTCGCGTTCGAGGAGCTCGAACGAGGCACGTTCATCAAGGCACGCGGGGGGGCGGGCCCAGCTTGACATGGTGAGTCCGTGAACGGTTGGAGATGCCGTATCCATCCGGCGGTCCTCTGGTTTCTGCGCGAGGCCGGCCCGTAGACGAGCGTCACCCTTCGCGAACGCGCCGGGGCCGCGTCGACGTGGGCTCGTCGTCTTCCTCGTCCGCGCTCCCGCGGTTCTTCTGGCCCCGGGCCATGTGCGCCGCGATCTCTTGTCGGCCGCGGACGAGCCGGGACTGCGCGGCGGCGATCGAGATGCCCGCGCTCGCCGCGACCTCGGCCAAGTCGTGGCCGAGGACGTCGAACAGGTAGACGACCTCGGCCTTCTCGGGACCGACCCTCGAAAGCGCACTCATGAATCGCGCGAGCTGCTGCCGTGCGTGCGTGGGTCCGTCCGGGCCCGAGGCGACCAACCGCAGCGCCAGCACCTCCGCGTCTCCTTCGCGCGCGAAGACGCGCCGTTCGCGGCACCGCGCGCGTACTCGATCGATCGCCACGTTCCGCGCGATCGCCAGCGCCCAGCCGGTGAGCGTCCCCTCCCCGCGAAACGATCCGTGCCGGATCGCCTCGAGCAGGTGCTCGAGGGCGCTCTGCAGCACGTCCTCGTAATCCGGGTCGTTGCCGCCGATCACGCGACGCAACGCCCCATCGACCACGGGACGGAGGGTCACCAGGGCGTGAGACTCGAACGAGTCCGCAGGGTCGCTCTCGGGACGCACCCGGTCCGTACCCCGCGGCTCCGGCGTTCGTCGTCTCGCCATCCTGCCCAACCTTCCGCCGGGCTCCCGCCCGCCGATCGACCACCCAGTACCGCCGCTCCTCCGCGATGAGGCACGGCATCTCGCAACCACTGAGGCCGCTTCCTTTTTTTGCCTGTCCGCGCCCGCTGACACGACCTCTCTCCTGTGCGGGGTTCAAAGTGCCGACCCGGGGGATCGAGGGCTCAAGGATCTATGGATCGAGCACGGCGAGATTACGCCATGACGAAATGAACCGCGCGAAGCGGCACCGATAGCGTCAACCGAACTTTATGACTTCGAATCCTTGCGATTCGAATGTGCTCTTGCGCTCGATTTGTGGCTAATCGCGCATTCCCGTTGCGATGACATCGAGCGAGGCGGGGGGATTGGACGGCGTCACACCGGATTGGAGACCCAACATGAACGTTCGCCATCTGACGTACATCCCTCTCGCGATCTGCGGCGCCACCATCCTGGCGCATTGCGGCTCGTCCGCCGGCCAGCAACGACAGCGAGAAGAGCCGCTCGGGACGACGCAAGAGGCCCTCGGCCAACCTTCCGTCGACGAGGTTCCGCTGGATCCGACGACCGTCCCCAAGTTCGCGCAGCAGCTGAACATCCCGGAAATCTGGACGTCGACGCCGGTAACGAAGAACGGCGTCGTCGTCCAGAACAACTACACGCTGTCCGTCGTGCAGTCGACGCAACAACTGTTGCCGCCGCCTCTTCCGCAATCGATCGTGCTCGCCTACAGCGGATCCGCGCATCCCAAAGGCTCGACCACGAGCTCGACGATCTCGACCACGCCGGGCGCCGTCTTCGAGAACACGATTGGTATTCCGAGTCAGGTCACCTGGGTGGACAACATCCAGCAGCCGGCGTTTCTCGAAGTCGATCCGACGATTCACTGGGCCAACCCGTTGTCGATGGAGGTGCCCACGGCGCCATTTCAGCTATTTCCACCTGGGTACACAAATTCGCTCTTCCCGGTTGCGCACGTCACGCACACGCACGGCCTGGCCGTTCCACCGAGCATGGACGGCACTGCGGAGGAGTGGTTCACGCCGGGGCTCAACTACAAGGGCCCGAGCTTCGTCACGAACGTGTATCTGCAGCCGAATCAGCAGGCTCCGACCCAACTTTTCTATCACGATCACGTGATGGGGGTGACGCGCATCGGGCTCTATTCGGGTGTCGTCGGGACGGCCGACTTCCTCCGCGATCCCGCCCATAGTCCGCTCGACGCGCCGAGCTCGCCGCTCCCCACGGGGAATTTCGAGATTCCGCTGGCGCTGTCGGCGAGGCGCTTTTACACCGACGGCAATCTCGATTTCCCGCCGGACCGAGGCACGCTGAACTCCGCGAACGCCGGAGATCAGAACGGCGGCGACTCGCCTCCCAACCAGCCCTACTGGTCGTACAACGAGAGCGCCGACGAGATCCTGGTCAACGGAGGCGTGTGGCCCAACCTCAACGTCCAGCGACAACAGTACCGGTTCCGTCTGCTCGCTGGTGCGAACGCGCAGCTCTTCGATCTCCAGCTCTGCGTCGGTGACTGGAACGCGAGCCAGAACGAGGACGGGACCAACAGCCTCGTGTCGATCTCGGCCGACGGCGACAGCGCCACGTGCAACGGAACGCTCGTGCCCTTCACGATCATCGGCTCGGACGGCGGCTATCTGCCCGCGCCCCTCACGTCGACGGACGTCCAGATCGGCATCACCGAGCGCGCCGACGTCCTCGTGGACTTCTCGAAGTTCGCCGGCGGCACGAAGATCGCCATGATCAACGCGACCGCCCACGCGGGCCATCCCTCGGGATCCACCGAGGTCGTGATGCAGTTCACCGTTCAGAACGGGAACGCCGTGACGCCCCCGACGTTGAACCCGTCCCTCTTCCCGGCGCGTCCGACGCTCACCGCCAATGCACCCAAGCGCATCAAGATGCTCCGCGCCTTCGTGGACGACGATCCGCTGACGCCGACGTTCGACAAGCGCACGATCGACGGCCTCGACTTCGACACGCCGGCCACCGAGTTCGCGCTCGTCGGCTCGACCGAGGAGTGGGACCTGGTCAACGTGTTCCCTGGCGGTCCGGGCAGTGAGTTCGCCGGAGACTCGGACCTCAACACGCACCAGATCCACATCCACCTGCTCGAGTTCCAGGTCCTCAACCGGCAGGCGTTCGACTCGGCGAGCTACGGTGAGCAGTGGGCGCTGATGAACGGGCACAACCCGGTCACCAGCCCGATCACGGTCGACCCGACGCCGTATCTCCAAGGGAGCGTGATCGCCCCGGCGCCGGTCGAGACCGGCTGGAAGGACACGGTCCAGGCCCCGACCGGCTTCGTCACGCGCATTCTCGTGCGCTGGGCGCCCCAGTCCACGCCGTCCGGCGGCGTGCAGCCCGGCCAGAATCAGTTCCCGTTCGACCCGACGTCCTTCCCCGATCCCGTCGCCGGACCGGGCTTCGTGTGGCACTGCCACCTCGTGGGCCACGAGGATCACGACATGATGAGGGAGCTCGTCATCATCAACTCCTGGGCCGCGGGCGTGAGCTACAAGGTCGGGACCGTCGTCGCCTTCAACAACGCCGACTATCGCGTCACCACGGCGCACACCTCCGTATCCGGTCAGACGCCCGACACGCGGTTCGACCTCTGGGATCGCGTGAACAACGACACGAGCACGAGCGGCGGGCAATGGACGCCCCAGGTGCGCTACGCGGTCAATGATCGCGTCCTCTTCAACGGCTCGCTCTTCGCGGCGCGGTCGGTGTTCCAGGCCCAGTCGGGCCAGACGCCCCCGAACAATCCGTCGCTCTGGACCGCGCTGCCCAACACGGCGTGCGGCCAGCTCGCCCGGTTCTGCCAGGGCAACTCGGCGTCCCTCGCGCAGCAGTGTTTGACCGCCGGACAGGCCGGCAACGAATCGGTGTGTATGGGGTCCGTCGGCAGCGGCGCGCGCGGGACGCCGAACGTCGGCGTCTCCGAGTGCATGTCGGACTGCCTTGCGACCACGCTGCCCACGCCCTGCTCGGGCCTCTGCAACAACCCGGTCGTCTTCTCCGTCGCCGACGGGAGCAACTTCCAATCGGGCAACCTCGGGACAGGGGCCGTCTGCTTCGAGACCCAATCGCGCCTGCAGCTCGGCGAGAGCTCGAGCTTCGCCTCGCCGCGGCAGCTGACCGTGAACGGGCGCGTCGAACCGCTGAACGGCAACTGGAACAACCCGCTGCCGCCGATGCGCCACAACGGGTACTGCATCCAGACGA
>Ga0070735_10005142_pt1 | contig 10909 bp, 10 predicted proteins | sample Coa_R1_FD_66443 | JGI IMG/M metagenome (GOLD analysis project Ga0070735, IMG submission 66443) | Surface soil microbial communities from Centralia Pennsylvania, which are recovering from an underground coalmine fire - Coalmine... | ecosystem: Environmental > Terrestrial > Soil > Unclassified ... | reverse complement strand
GATCTGCCACTTCTCTTCCGGGGATCGATCGACTCGTGGTTTCCTGCCCATGTTGCCTCCTGTTTTGGAGGCCCTGATTCTATCTAATCGAGCAGTCCAGTTTCAGCGGGGAGCACTACATTTGGTTCCCTGTTAATTGAACCGATCCTCAAATGGCTCAGCTTTTATTTGTTCACAGAGGGCAACACAGTCTTACTTTCTTTTTTTTCTTTCGATGCGGCCTTGCGAGGTTTGCTTTGGTTGTTGTTGTAATCCAGAGCCGCAACCGAATAGTCGGATTGTCCAGGAGAAGGGTGCTCATCTATAAACGGAGGCGCCTTGGCGACTCCAATTTTTTCCGGCGCGTGACTATCGATGGCGCGATATATAACATAGCCGGTAATTCGCTCGCTCGGAATCGGCGTCCACGTAATGACTGCTTGTCCCTTGCTGACTTCGACTAACGCTTCCTTGGGTGGGAATGGCGGGATCTTCTTGCTTTCTTCAACCGACAGCTCAGATTTCAGGGGAGGTGTTGTTTGTCCTTGCACCATCACAACCGGCACACAAATAGCGAGCGACCAAAACGAGACACGCAACAGCACACTCTCGATTTTCCTCATAATGCCAGCTTCTACCGAATTTCGATGGTAACTGGGAAAGAAATGGTTGTTTCCCTTACGAGCGTTTGGGATGCAGCCGAAGTCCGTTGCACACGTTTGGTCCCCAGCACACCGATTCCATCCATCTTCTCAAAAGCGGGAGATGCAGGGTCTATTATATACGATAGGGCAGGGGAAGTGCGGGAACTTCCATACGGCAGGAAAACGCCCGAGACGTAATACGAATTGGAGCCGCGCGGAACGTTGCGATCCAAAAACGTATTATCCTTGGTGGCGCCAATCTCGGTCAGAGCCGCATTCGAGTTTTGTCTACGAACCGTATACGCAATCATTCTGTCGAGATCGATCCGTGGCCACCAAAGCCGTACACCACCAGGTCCTAGACTGGCTTGGATGTGTGTAATTCGAGGAAGAGAAAGCGTGTTGGCCATCTTCGCGTCCAATTCGTCGGATATTTTCAATCTTTGCTTTGGGACCACACCCGCTGCCGGGTTATTACTGGTGAAAATCAACCGTACGTTCTCCCAATCATTTGCGCCGTGTAGGATTCCTACCTCTCCGTCATGGTTGATATCTTCATGAGCACTTCCGGTCATGGAACCTGAACAATCCCAGTCGATTGGGTCGGTGATTGAGTCTACGCTTTGCCAGTCCATTTTGGTGCCGCAATAGTACTGGGTCCCGTAGATCGCCAAGTCCGGCGAAGCATTTAATCCCTTCTCTTTTAAAAGTGCTCTCTCGTCTGCTTCAAGCGAAAATTCCGAATAATCCCAAGAAGGCGCCCCGTTCTTTTGGATACCACCCAATTGAAAAAGGTAGTTCATTACGCTAATGTAGTTTGGTTTATAGAGTGGGGTATTTTCTATTCCTCCATGAAGCAAACCTAAATTATGACCTAGTTCGTGCATGAACGTTCCTGCTTGATCTTCCGTTACTCCAACACCATTTGGGCCGACATCCCCAAGAGACACTATTAGGTTGTAACCACTTATATCCGCAATGCCAGTACGGCCTTGTGGAATATTGTGCGCGAATATGCAGAAATGAAATTTTCCCATCAGATCCTTCGGAAATGTCGAATTCATCAACATTCTGAAGTCTGACCAATCATAATTATCCATCGCGTCTACCGACCCCAAGACGGTTTTTTCCGGTAATGGGTTCGCACTATAGTAAATATGGAGACGGATACCCTTTTTTCCGTCTGGATTGAATCGTTCCCTCGGAGCAGCTGCAAAAGCGTCTTTTATATATTGCATCGCTTTTGGTGAAGGTCTGTGAGTGTGGCTCGAATCTTCCATCCATGCAATCCAGACAAAAATGTCTTGGTGATCGGGGGAAAGCGGACCATCACGGGTAAGGTCAAGCTTCTGTTTACTGCCGTCTGGCATGGTTATATTGACGTAACCTGCAGTCTCCCACGCATCCGGTATCCCATCGAGGTCTTTGTCAGCCGTGGTCGAATTCTGCGCCATCACGGTTGTCGTAAACAACATCAGGAGTAACGCCACGACGGGAATATTCTTTAGCATGCTTTTTCCTCAATCAACTCAGCCGCACGATCTTTGTCAGAATATATATCGCACTGCATATTTTGTACAAACACTATTAATATAGTCATCCTAAAATAATTATGTTGACTAAGCGTTATATATTGTCGTATAAGATGCACCATCCTTAGGCCTAACAGCTCATCAACTGAAGGGGGGGCGTATGAAATCAGGAGCCGGACTCCTATTCGTTCCACTGTGTCTGCTCTTCGGCGGGTTCGATAGTGCTGGAGCGGCTCAAGCAACGGCGTCCAAGCAGGCGCAGCCAGTTGCTCCAGCGACAGGTAATACCTCGAACCAATCAATTGATGTTCAAAATCCCTACTGCGATGCGTATTTGCCTTACAGTTTTTCTGGCTCAACTAAAAATGTCACTCTGGTAATTCCACCCACCATAGCCAAGAACATCTCTACAACCAGCCTTCGCGAGTTCTTGGCAAAGAATCAGACCACCACGGATCCACTTGTTCCTGACGGAAGTTTTGCGGATCCCGGTTATCCGATCTTTGGTGATCCCAAGAGTAAATTCGTTGCTGACGGTAGCGATGTGGCAAGGCTGTTAAAGCGACTGGTAGCTGACCCTAGCAAGGTACAGCCCGTGGCCCTCTGCCCCCCAATTGTACAAACAACGCCGAAGGCGACGACAACGCCGGATGAAAACTACGACTATGTCCTCATTCATGTAGTGCATTGGAAGCGAGTGGCGGGCGTATATGAAACCGATAGTAGCGATTGGTATCTTTTTAACAAATCTGATGGCAAGGCCGCGCACCGGCAATATCCCTTTAAATTTCATCCTGTGGTGAACGGTAAAGATAATCTGCGTGTATTTGGAAGCAATAAGGTATTTTTTTTGGCGATCCATCTTGCCCCTTCTGGAGAGTCAGGTGCCGGCACGCTTCCAACCGCCGAATATCAATCGTTTTCAAATAACGTGAAGATTAGCTACAAATTGAGCGTCACCGACTTAGTTCCGGCGAATATTCAGGATTTGAAAGCGATTTTGGGCGTTGTCGTTGGGGCCTCACCGGGAGCTGGTACTCCGAAATCTGAGGGCGTCGTCAACGATTCAGAGATTGCGGATTATCAAGAATTCTTAAAAACGCTCGGAGAGCGACCCTATGATGGCTTTTATGTCGCTGCCAAACTTGAGAATTTAAACTCTCTACCTGTCCAGATTTCAGCGACGATGAATGCTGAGCTGCCGAAGGCTGGTACTGTTACGGGCGACGCTGCCGCTCATTTTGAAAGCTCAAAATTCTGGACTGATGTCAAACCGGTTAAACCGGCTTCCGGTGCGGCATCGCCGGCTAGCGGTACGGCTGCCTCGGGTTGCTCGACCGCCCTTAGAGGTGGAAATTGCTCTGAGAGCTTATCAGTTCAGAATGAAGGGCTTTATTGGTGGGACTTTAGCGTTGGTATACCCTTTGTGAGTACGAAGCAATTGCAATACGACTCCACTAACACAGGACAAATAACCACTCAGACGGTTTCGAAGTATAGCGCATATGCATTTCTCGTGTTATCGCCGTGGAAGGAAGACATCGTTAGTCCGCCGAGCCTAGGCATACCGCATTTCTTGGTAGGATTGCCCTTTACAGGCGCAGTTCTCAACCACCCGTTTGTCGGGGCTGGGGAAACTTTCAACCTTGCGAAGTTTCCAAAGGTCGGGCCGAAGTTGGCAAAAGTAATGCCCCTAGGCCTTCGCTTTTACGCGGGACTTGTGGAAAGCAAGGAATATGGACCCAAGCCACCAATGGGGAACGTACCACCTTCGTCGCGGTGGGTGGGCAAACTGCAATATGGCATTGAATTTTCAATTAGGGACATTGCTGCCAAGCTCGCATCGAGCACCAAGCCATCCGGCTCGAAATCAACTTCTGCCAAGTAACGCTTCGGCGTAAATTGGATCGAGAGTCTATGGTGACCTGCTCCCCGAAATTTAGTCCAACCAAAAGTTAGCTTCTCCGGGCATAAGACCGCGAGAGGAGAAGCACCATGAAAAGAAGCCGTTTTAGTGAGGAGCAAATCATCGGGGTGTTGAAAGAGGCGGAGGCTGGAGTTTCCGTGAAGGACCTCTGCTGTCGGGTGGGTGTCAGTGAAGCGACGTTCTACCACTGGAAGGCGAAGTAAGGGGGCATGGAAGTGAACGAGACCCGGCGACTGCGTCAGGTGGAGGAGGAGAACGGACGGCTCAAGAAGATCCTGGGCGGGTGGCCCGGCCTTGATTTGAATTTTTGGGTGCCCCATCCTTCCCGGTTTTGGAAGGGTGGGGCTGTTGACGTGGTCACGGGTACAAAGTCGCGGTGCTGCCGAGATTTCTACGCCAGCTTCGGCTTGTTGATCGGCAGCTCGCGGATCCGCTTTCCCGTGGCCGCAAATATCGCGTTGCAGAGAGCAGGAATGAAGGGCGGCACGCCCGGTTCGCCGACTCCGGCGGGAGGCGCATCGCTCTCCACCAGATGCACGTTGGTGTGCACGGGCGCTTCGCGCATGCGCGCGACCGGGTAGGAATCGAAGTTGGACTGCACAATCGCGCCGTTGCTGGCGGTGATCGAGCCGCTCAGCGCGATGCTGGTGCCAAATACGGCCGCGCCTTCAAACTGCGAGCGCGCCGCCTCTGGATTGGTAATGAGTCCGGCGTCCACCACGGTTTCCACGCGCGGGATGTGCAGTTTTCCCGCGTCGTCGATCTGCACTTCCACCACGTTCGCCACGTAGGTCAAAAAGCTGCGATGCACGGCGATTCCCATGCCGGACCCGTTGCCCATCTTGCGCTTGCCCCATCCGGATTTTTCCGCGGCGATTTGCAGGACATTCCGCAGCCGTCCGGTGTCGTTCGGGTAGGTGTCGTAGCTGGCGCCGTAGTTGGGATTTTGCACGTTGGTCATGTCCACGATGCGCGGCGGACCGATCAGTTCCAGCATGTACTCGAGCGGGTCGCGTCCCGCGGCATGGGCCAGTTCGTCGGCGAAAGTTTGCACGGCGAATGCGTGGTAAATGTTGGAGACGGAACGCAGCCAGCCGATGCGCACCTGGGAGAGCGCCTCACCGTTTTCGACGCGCAGGCTGGGCACGTTGAACGGCACGTCGGTCCATCCCAGCGAGAGTTCCAGATCCGAGCCGTACTTGAGCGCCGGATCGCCCATGGACATGATCGAGGGAAACACCGAGCGCTGCAGCCACGCCGTGGGAGTGCCCTTGCCATCGACCGCGGCCTTCATGTACATGGCCGCGACGCTGTGGTAGAAGTCGAAGCGGATATCGTCCTCGCGCGTCCAGACCACTTTTACCGGGCGTCCCAGTTTTTTGGATAAAATCGCGGCTTCCGCGACGTAGTCCGGTTTCGATTTGCGTCCGAATCCGCCGCCCAGCAGTGTGACGTGGCAAATCACATCTTCCTTGGAAATTCCCACCGCCTTGGCGACGGTTTCCTGCACCGCCTGCGGATTCTGGGTGGGCGCCCAGGCGGTTACCTTGCCGTCGCGAAAATCGGCGACCGCAACCAGCGGCTCCATGGCGGCGTGCGCCAGGTGCGGCACATAGTATTCCGCCTCGATGATTTTTCCGCCCTTGGCGAATGCGGCGTCCACGTCGCCCACGTTGCGCACGGCTTTGCAAGGTTTGCGCACCGTTTCCTGCATCTGCTGTTTGTAGCGGTCGGAGTCGTAGCTGGCGTTGGGTCCGTTGTCCCACTCGACTCGCAGGCTCTTGCGGCCCTGAAACGCGGACCAGGTATTTTTCGCAATCACCGCCACGCCGCCCAGCGGTTGAAATCCCCAGGGGCCCTGGAACGGATCGATGGACACCGTCTGGCTGACGCCGGCGACTTTCAGCGCTTCCTTGTCATCAAACGATTTCACTTTTCCGCCGAGAACCGGAGGCCGCTCGATGGCGGCATAGACCATGTTGTCCATCCGGGCGTCCATTCCGTAGATCGCTTTTCCGGTCACCACATCCGCGAGGTCGTAACTCGGCGCGCCTTTGCCGATGTAGCGCCACGCGCTCTTCGGCTTGAATTTCAGGTCTTCAACTTTTGGCACCGGCAGCTTCGCAGCGGCGGAGGCCAGTTCGCCGTAGCCCAGGCGGCGTTTCGTCGGCTTGTGCACGATGGTGTGCAGATCGGCGGCGCACTCGGATACCGGCACGTTCCACTTGCCGGCCGCGGCCTGGGTCAGCATCATGCGCGCGGTTGCGCCGGCCTGGCGCATCGGTTCGTAGAATTCGCGGATGGAGTGGGACCCGTCGGTATTCTGCGAGCCGTAGCGCTCGTCGCCGATGGCCTGCTCGAGCTTCACGCGCTTCCAGTCGGCGTCCAGTTCATCGGCCAGAATCATGGGCACGGACGTGCGGCTGGTGGTGCCCATCTCCGAGCGGTGCGCCACGATGTAAACCGTTCCGTCGGATTCGATTCCCAAGTACACGCCGGGATGCAGCGTGGAATGATCGATGCGCGCGTTGCCCGGCAAACCCGCCGCGTGCAGTTGCTCCGGCAGAGCGCGCACGCACAGCACAAACGCGCCCGCCGAGACCACGCCTTTCAGAAATCCGCGCCGGCTCACGTTTTCGATGGCACTGTTCCCGATCGCGCTCATGCCAGCTCCTCCGCCGCGGATTTGATCGCGGCTCGCACGCGCTGGTAGGTTCCGCAGCGGCAAATATTTCCGGACATGGCGGCGTCGATGTCCGCGTCGTTGGGCTTCGTGTTGGTGGCCAGCAGGGCGGCGGCCGTCATCATCTGCCCGGACTGGCAATAGCCGCACTGCGGCACGTTGATCTTTATCCAGGCTTTCTGCACGGGGTGCAGGCCGCTTGCGCCCAGGCCTTCGATGGTGGTGATTTCCGCGCCGGAAAGCGTGGACATCGCGGTGATGCACGCGCGCACTGGCTTGCCGTCCTTGTGCACCGTGCACGCGCCGCAGAGCGACATCCCGCAGCCGAACTTGGTGCCCGTCAGCCGCAGTTCATCGCGCAAGTACCACAGGAGCGGCATTGACGGGTCACCGTCGTAAGAGCGATCCGTTCCATTCACTTTGAGCTTGACCATCCCAGTACCTCGATTCGCCGGTGAGTTCGAGTGCCGAAACCGAAACCTGCTTGCCAGAGCGAAAAGTGATTATGCGCTATGGGGATTTAGCGGGCAAGCGAAGCGCGTGCGGAAGAGTTACAGGGACGGAACCACAAGCTGTTAATGCGACGACGGAAGAAGAACCTTGACGGGCTTACGGTTTGGTATCAAGCTGCGCCGTCAGCAGCCCAACGCGTTCAATACTTGAGCTGCGCATCACGTCGATCGCCCGCGCCACTTCGGAAAATCGCACGACATCGTCACCCCGCACGAAGGCGACCTTCTCTGCGCGCAACTTGAAAATATCTTCAAGGCGCTGGCCCAGAGTGTCCCACGTCGCGACATCCTCGTTGATCTTCAAGCGGTCATTCCCAAGCACTTGAACGACGATCACCTTGTCGTAATTCCTTGCTTGGTCCACATTTTTCGGCGTTTCGGGCACCATCGCTTCCAAGCCCTTCGGCGCCAGCGGCGTGATCACCATGAAGATGACGATCAGCACCAATAAGATGTCGATCAGAGGTATCACGTTCATGCTGGCAAGCGGGCCACGGTTCTTGCTTCCCACGTCCATTCCCATCGTCGTTGCTCCTTCCTCGAGGACACCTGTTGCCTAGAACGCGTAACGCAACAGCGCTCCGATTCACGAAGAATGCGTCCATACTCTTGGACACCAGGGGAACGCAAACAGTGCCAGCTAAACGCCAGCGTCCGGCCGATAGTAGCGGGCGTAGAAATCCGGATCGAGGCGATGGGCTTGGTAGGCGAGGACGGTGCGAAACGGTCCACAGGCCGCAGGAAAGCGGCCATAGCGGCCGTAGACATATTCGCAGTAGGCGATTGTCGCTTCAATCGCGGCGCTGGAATATTCCGGGATGCCCGCCTGCACGCGCGGGGCATCGAGCCATGCCGTGGTTTCGCCGCCGTCGCGGAATGAACCTTTCGCGCCTGCGTATTTCGCGTCGACGAATGCCAGGACGGCCTCTTTCATTGAGGCGAAGTACGGCGGGCAATACGGCCGAATCAGAACTTGTCCCTCTTGCTCCAAGCCTACCGCCGTCGGCACAAGAATATCTTTTCCGAACAATTTGAGCGCCGCCTTCATCAGCGTTCCAGCCGCGGTCACGCGCGACAATCGCGGCTGCTGCATGCGAAACCCGAGCGCTTGCGTCCATCCGAATGGATGCGCCGCGAAATGAGGAAATCCGCCGAGCCCCAGCGCCTGGTTCATCAGGCCGAGATTCTGAACCATGGCGCCCTGCTCGACCGCGGCCAGTTCGAAGAGCCACGATTCCAGAAACGTCACCGTCATGAACCGCCCTTCGGCCGGATCGTCATGGAGCGGGCCGCCCTTGGAGCGCGCGAATTTGCCGATGCCCGCGGGGCGAAATCCGTTGCGATCGTCGACCACGAAATAATTGAAATCGCCGTTGAAGGCGGAAAGCAGGATGTTGATGTAGAGCGCGGTCAGTTCGTTGACGGGTATAAAATACGTGCTGCCCGGAACGTTGGCGGACCACTTGTTGAACGGCGGCACGAAGGGCAACTCGCGCGGCACATCCAATCGGCGGCCGGCGATGCGCACGCGGCTTCGCTCGAAAAGTTCGCTGAGCCCACGTTCGCGCGCCGCCTGCACGAGCGCGGCAACTTCGCGCCCGGGAAAATCCTGGGGACGGCGGAGCATCCACGCGCCTTCATCGTTGATCATGAATACGGTCACCGCGTGCAGGGCGTCGGCGCTTGGCGCGGTGCGGGCTACGAACTGTTTCATGATATTTCCGCCGCCGGCGTCGGGAACGCTGCCGGTTTCGTACGGCAGTTCCCCCAGCGCGTACCCTGTGACGCCGCAGGCGGCAAACGCCAGCGCCGCCTCTTCTTCCGTCGTGAGGGGCTGCGGGGGGCGGGCGCTTTCATAGGCAAGCGGCCCTCCATTAAGCTTCATTCCCGCGGCAAAGCGGCGCGACCTGCGATACGTCAGCGCATCCAGCAATGGGTATGAGCGCACGCGTTCAGCGACCGATGTCGTTGGCCCGGATTCAGCGGCATCATGATTCATGGAAATTTTCCTTTCCCGTTGGAGGCGGGGTATCGCTCAAAATCGCGGCACTGAATATCTCATTACGAAAGAACTGACAAGCTGGATTATTGCCAGCAGGCCATCGGCACGGCGCGGCTTCGGGCGGCGGAGAAGCGAATGGGGTATAATGGGGTTGTGAAACTCCGCACGATTGTCAATTCTCCTCGCGTCGCCCCGCCCGAGATTGTCGTTTCCGAATGAAGACCACACGTCCTACCGAAAACCTCGAACGAGTGTTCCTTGTAGGTGTGGGACTGAAGCGCGCCGCGCACGTCCCGGGGATCGATGCGGGAGACGCGGAACGCGCATCGCTCGAGGAGTTGGCGGAACTAGCGCGCAGCGCCGGCGCGCATGTGGCCGGCAGCATGTTTCAGATGCGCGACAAAATCGATCCCGCGACGGTCATTGGGCGCGGAAAAATCGACGAAGTAAAAATCGAAGCCGATATGCGGCACGCGCCGCTCATTATCTTCGACCGCAACCTCTCTCCCACGCAGCTGCGAAATCTGGAAAAAGGCACGGAATGCCGCGTCATCGATCGCACCCAGCTGATCCTGGATATTTTTGCGCGGCACGCGCGCAGCCGCGAAGGCCAGCTGCAGGTCGAACTCGCGCAGTTGAATTATTCTCTCCCGCGCCTGGCCGGAAGCGCCAAAGCGCTCTCCCGGCAGGCCGGCGGAATCGGCACCCGCGGCCCCGGCGAACAGAAATTGGAAACGGACCGCCGGCGCATTCGCGATCGCATCAGCAAGATCACCAAAGCCATCGAAGCCCTGCGCAGGCAGCGCTCCTTGCGGCGGCAGACGCGCCAGGCGGTGCCGCTCGGCACGGTGGCGCTGGTGGGCTACACCAACGTCGGAAAATCCACGCTATTCAATTCGCTGAGCCGCGCCGGGGTTCTGGTTTCGTCAAAAATGTTCGCTACGCTCGATCCGACGGTCAGGGCCGTGCGCTTGCCGTCCAATCGCCGCGTGCTGCTGTCCGATACGGTGGGATTTATTCGCGACCTGCCGCCTGGATTGATCGCCGCATTTCGCGCCACGCTCGAAGAAGTGCAGGAGTCCGCGCTGCTGCTGCTGGTGACGGACGTCTCGAATCCGCATCACACCGAACAAGATGCCGAAGTGGAAAAGATTTTGAAGGAATTGGGCGTGGCGGATCGCCCGCGGCTGCACGTGCTGAACAAAATTGACCGGCTCTCACCGGAAGAGGCCGCGGCGGTAAACGGCAATCACAATTCCGCGCTGGTCTCGGGACTCACGGGGCAGGGGCTTGACGTTTTGCTTAGCCGCATCGACGAGGCCATGCCCGTCGATCCGCTGCTGCATTTGAGTTTCACGCTTCCGCTCTCCAACGGACGCGCGATCGCCCTGGTGCATTCCCTCGGCCGCGTCCTGCATTCGGAAGTTCGCGATTCGAGCATGGCCATCGAGGCGGAAATTCCCGAATCCGTGGCGCGCCAGTTGAAAATTGAGCCGAACGCGACGCCGGCTTGATGCGGACCTCGACTTGGAATAGATCGCTTCACGTAGGACAGGCTTCAGCCTTGCTGGCTTAAGTTCGCGGCGCGCTTGAATCTAAACCTGACAGGCTGAAGCCTGTCCTACCTGGA
>Ga0070735_10005141_pt1 | contig 10909 bp, 7 predicted proteins | sample Coa_R1_FD_66443 | JGI IMG/M metagenome (GOLD analysis project Ga0070735, IMG submission 66443) | Surface soil microbial communities from Centralia Pennsylvania, which are recovering from an underground coalmine fire - Coalmine... | ecosystem: Environmental > Terrestrial > Soil > Unclassified ... | reverse complement strand
GCCTGTTGCGCACCTTCTTCGCGTCCCGCATACCGGGAAGATGTCGTGCCCAGATCCCTGTGCTCTGAGCCGTTCGTTTGTGCGCTTGTGCCTTCTACCGGTAGCCCGCACATGCCGCAAAATTTGTTGCCCTCGCGATTATGATGTCCACAGGAGGGGCATGCGACAGAACCAGCTACCGTGGTTTCCTCTGCCGCCGCTTCGGAATCCATTCTCATGGTCAGGCGCTGCATCGCCTTTAATGCCGCGGCAATTGCCTCTTGATTTGGTTTCGGGCGCTTTATCTCCGGGTACAGCTGCTGATAAATTTCGCCGAGAGCGGGATTGTAGGGACCAATGCTTGCCGTTGGCTCTTCGGAGTCCGTAATTGCGCCTGGGCCAGAAATTTTACCGAGTTTCTTGTCTTTTTCCACAAAGCAACCGGGTCGGTTCGAGATTACAACCACTCATTCTAGCCCAAGTAACGGGAATTCTAACGGCGGGAAAACTCGATCTTCCCTTCAGTCTCGGTCGGCACTCCATTGCACGTCGCTGGCCGGTATCTCCAGCTGCGAACTGTTTGCAGAACATCCCGGTCTCCCATAGTCCCAGCGCTCTCAAGAATTAGAGGACTGTGCACCCGGCCGTCGGCGCCAATGATGAAGCTTACTTTTATCTTCACTCCCTTGGCCGTTGGAACCAGCAAGGGATCGGGAGTAGCCAGGGCTTCAGGGGGCTCGGTATCCTCGCACCGGGATCGAGCGCCCACGTGCGGAACTTCATTGAAGTCCGCAGCGCGGCTTGGCGCTCTCCAGGCTTTCTGCTCGCGCTTGTGCAAACTTGACTGGAGTGGGCTGGGCAAAATAGAAGGAATCGCAGCGCCACACGGAATCGTGAGTGCCAAGAGCCAAAACCACGAACCCCAACATAGGCCTCGCAAACCCCGATACGCAGCGATGGACATACTGATCTATCGGCACGCCTTAGACCAGCACATCTAACGGCTAAACGTATTATTATCAGTGGTATAAATGCTACTTGCGGCAGTACAAGATTAACTCAAGTGCAGCGCTTTGCACATCAATTCCATGAGCTAGCGTGGGTTCACATTTCGCAAGGTGATGAGCGTGACTTCGGGCGGACAGTTAAACCGAACCGCGGCATCAACCGTCCCCAGTCCCGCATTGGTGTACAACGGCAGTGGACCTATTTGGTAGGTTCCCAACGGGTATTTCTTCGCCAGCTCCGGCAAGTACAGCGGGGGCAGAAACGGAATTCTCACTTGCCCGCCATGCGAGTGACCAGAGAGTTGCAGGTCGACCGGATAGTGCGCGGCGTCATCGGCAAAATCAGGTTCGTGCGCCAACAGGATTGCGGCTTCATTCCCTGGAACATTACGCAGCGTCGCTTCCAGATCGGCGCCACCACTCATCACATCCTTCACTCCCGATAACCAGAAGCGTGCGCCATCGCGCTCTATAGGAGCGGACTGGTTTGCCAGCACGCGAATTCCAACCGCTTCCAATGCGCGCGTCACAAACTCCGGATCGGTATTGTCGTCGTGATTTCCCAGCACCGCCCACAATCCAAAAGGCGCACTCATAGTCCGAAGGAATTGAGCGCAAGGCTCGGCCGCCAGCGCACCTTTTGCATCGTCGCCAGTCAGAGGAACAGAGACGAAATCTCCGGTCAGGACGATCATGTCTGGCCGAAGCTTTTTCACCATCGGAATCGCGGCCAACAGAGGATGTTTGGAGAAGATCGGATCGTAGTGAAAATCGCTCAGCAAAGCGATCGTGAAACCGTTCATCCGCTCAGGCCATCTGCGCAGCGCGAACTCGCGCCGCACAAGATGAGGAATATTCGGTTCGATCAGGACTGAGTCGCCGGCGACCCCTGCCGCTCCGGCAGCGGCTACGCCGTACAGAAACTGTCGTCTGGTGTGAAGGATGAAAGGCAAACCCGTTTGCGGCCTTCGACCCTGCGTGGTGCAGGAATCAAAACCTTACCCTTTAGAATACCCGAAAATCCGCCGCCCCCGGTTCGTCCGAGCCCTTAAAAGCTGAACGTGGCCAGCAGATCAATGCGCCGGTTCGCGGAATTGTTCGAATAGGGGCCACCTTGAAGATCGTTGGCTGTATCGAAAAACCTCGATCCCAGAATCCCGCTGGGATTTCCGAAGTTCACTTTATTGAAAACGTTGCGGGCCGATACTCCGAATGTCAGATTGTAGCGATGATCGGTGCCCGTTGCGATCCCGCCGGGTCCTCCGCCGAACAGGGGTCCTCGCGGACCGCCACCGTGTCCTCCATGGCCGCCGCCGCCCGAAGGTGGCCCGCCCTGATTCGGGCCAGAACCGGTTTTCCGGCCGAATCCAAAAGTCTTTGTGAGTCGCAAATTGACCGCGACGTGAGACGGCCCCTGAACATAATTGATCGGTGTAATCCTTTCGCCCGCCTTTGGCGAGGCGTCGAAAGTTCCCAACGGAGTGCAATAAACCGTCGAAGGCGCCGTCGGCGCAACCACCGTTGGGCAACTCGCGCTCGAAACCAGCCCGGGGCGATCATTAAAAATGGAATCGTTATTCAGATCGTTCGTGGTCGTAATGTTGAAGGGAGTTCCGCTGCTCGCGATCAGGAACGGGCTCAGGCGCACATCATACGGCAGCGCGAAAGATCCCCCGAAGAAAAGCCGGTTGCGAAAGTCGAAAGCAGCCCGGCCGTAATCCTGGCTGATGTCATATGAATTCGAGGGAAAGCTCGAAACGCCGGAGGTATCGCTGTTGGCGTAGTTGAGCACGTAATAGCCAAAGAACTGAATCTTCGCTCCTGCCCGCCAATTCGTATTAACAATCAGCTGATTCTGGCGAAACACGGCCTCCGAATCATATTGATAGATATTCCCTCCCGTCGGCGTCGCGCAAGAGGGGCTACACGGCGTTCCGGGGAAAGGAGCGTTGGCGTTGATCGTCAGCAATTGATCGAATCCTCGCGAATTCAGATAGGTAAACGTGAGAGTGGAGGACTTGGTAAGCTGGCGCTCCAGGCTCGCAGCCGATTGAATCGTGTACGGGGCATGCACACGCGGATTAATCTGGTAAGTGGTCGGCGTCGCCGGCGTGACGACTCCGGTACACGCCGAGAAATCGGTTAAGCTCGGGCAAACCGGATTGTTGATGACAAATTGCTTTTGCGTGATGCCGTTCAGGCGTTCCGCTTCCAGAATCTGCCCTTCCTGAAAGCGGTCGTAGAAAATACCGAAACCGCCCCGCAGAACAAATTTTGGCGGGCCGGACTTGCCGCCAACTCCCCAGGCAAGTCCCAGGCGCGGCGCCCAGTCATCATGATCCTGAATCCCGGTTTGTGTCTCCCATCGCAATCCATAACTGAATGTAATGTTGGGCTGGACTTTCCAATCGTCCTGGTAGTAAAGCCCGGCGTCAAAATTGCCCACCACCTGCGGGGGTATGCCCACGGTGTAAGTCAACTGCGTCGCAACCGGCGTCGCCAGATTGCCCGCATTCACAATGGCGTGCTCGTAAGAAATCGGGCAAGGCTTCTGTCCCGTAATCGGCACACAACTTGTTTCCTCTGCCGTATCGCTCAAGGATGAGAAAATAAATGTCCCATTAAACCCGGAAGTGGAACTGTTCGCGTCTCGAATCCCTCGGAGCCTCGCTCCAAACTTGACCGTATGATTGCCGTGAAGAATCGACGTGTAGTTCTGCAGTTCGTAGTGATCCTGGTGGTCGAGAATATCGCCCTGGCTATTGCCGCCGCCGTTGAACGATCCCAGCACATTCAGCGCCGGGGAAGTATTCAGCGCAAATTGATTATCCAGTTCGCGAAGGTACTGGAACCGCGTTTCATTCACGACTTTGGTGCCAATCAACTGGGTATCGCTGATTTGCAGCGTATGCTCGATCGACGTTGAATTGTAGCCCTGCGATTCCAGTGTGAACTGTCCCACGCCTTCAGCATTTTCTGTGTCACGGTAATACTGATAGCGCACCGTTAAAGTGTTGTTCTTGCCGAGTTGATAGTCCAGTCGTGGCGTGACATTGGTCCGGGTGCGGGGGTTCGGCACCGATTGAATGAATGGTGTTTCCGCTAAAGTTGTGGGATCGAGCGTAAGCGCATTGATGATCGAAAGATTATTGATGTCTCGCCTTTGCGCGTCCAAAAAAAATGACGATTTCTTATTTATCGGTCCACTCACGTTGCCGCTGAACATTGTCGAGTAGTATCCGGGCTGATTGGCTCCGCCGAAAGGATTCGGGCTGTTGAATGCGGAATCGTTATCGTCAGTGGTGAATTGTCCGTGAAACTTGTCGCTCCCGGGCTTCGTGAATACTTCGATTCGACCGTAGCCCAACTTATCGTACTCGGCGGAAAAAGGATCCCGGTTGATGCGAATCTCTCGAATCGATTCTTTCGGCGGAAGTTGGCCCGCCGTGAATCCGTCGATATATAACTGGCCGCCATTCGGACCGGCAGACGGCCCGGCCAACGCTTGCAAGTCGGTGAGCAGTTCGTCGGGATCGTCCGGCAAGGCTTCCAGTTCTTTCCCCGAGATGACGATTGCCCCGGCATTATTCGCGGGATTGACGTCGACTGTCGGCGCAGTATCGGAAACCTGAATCTTCTGCTGTTCCACCTCAATCGCCATCGGGACATTCAGCCGCAGTGGCTGAGTCGCAATTACAACGTTGTCGTTTTCGTAAACCGAAAATCCCGGCGCTATCACATTCAATGTGTATTGCCCCGCGGGCAGTCGGTTGAATTCGTACTGCCCTTGATCGTTCGACTTTGACTTAATTGGAGTGGAAGATGCCGCGGCAGGAGTAAGGACAACGTCGGCGTTGGCGATTGCCGCGCCCGAAGGATCCGTGATCTGTCCACGCAAAGCGCCGGGCGTTTGCGACGCAGTCTGGCAGACCGCATACGTCGCCCATAGTTGGACCGCACATATCAAAGTAAAACAGATACACTTCCCTGCTCTCATCCAATCATCCATTCTGAAATAGGAATTCTTGACTATGGAATCAGTGCAACATGTGTCTCGGTGTTGTTAAGCGCATCTACGGACCTCCGGCATCCCCCGATGGAGCGCTCAGGCTCCAGGGCGTCAGGATCGAAGCCCCGCTGGCATTGGGTGCGGCCTCCAGAATCGGCTCCACTCCAGTCAGTAAGGTAATCGTGGTGCCGACTCCGCCGGTGCCCTCGGTAGAAAGTGCGACGACTGCATCGCCCTTGTGCAGATCGGTCAATGCAACCGCCGGCATGCGGTTCAGCATTTGCTGCAAATCCGGCGCGCCGCCCGGCCGTCTGCCTGCCGCGCCCTCTGAACTTCCCATCGCCCCAGGCGCACCCATCGCACGTCCGCCAGTGGCACTGCTGGCCCCGGCAGCGCCGGCCCCAGCCGTTGCCGATCCTGCGCCGGTTCGTTTGAGCCGCATGGCCAGCCGCTGCGCCATTTCCGGAGGAAGGTGCCGGAGTTGCGAGTCCGGCGTGACTTTCATGGTTACGTTTTTCTTCGACAACAAATCATGAACGGTAACTGTGGAGTCGCTTGCGTCCACCGAATTCACGGTCCCGGCGATATTGCGGAACACTCCTGAAACAATTTCATCCGCAGTCAGTTGACCACCATCAGCGCTCCGATCGCCGCGCGCTCGCACCTGATCGCCGGGATGAATTTCCTGCAACGTGCTGGCCTTCGCATCGTCAAACTTCACCGAGTCGGGCGGATAGCGCCGAATTACGGTACCGTTCGAGGTGTGAACGACCACGGGCTTGCTGCGAACCGAAATAGTCACCGTTCCGGCCGCCGGATCGACGGCTGTGGCCAGGCCGTCCACTCCACGCTTCCGCCAATCGTCCATCTCGCGCTGATGTTCCGCCTCCAGATCCGTCTTGGTCATGACCACGACGGTGGAAGCCACCAGCATGGCGTTATCCTCCGATGGCTTGCCTGCCACTAAAATGCGATCGCCGACCCGAAGATCCTCCGCCCGAATCGGAATCGCATTCTTCAGATTCTTCTCGCCCGGAGCAATGCGGAGAAACCTAGTCGCTGGCTGCACCGAAACCATCATCTCCGGTCCATTGTCCGGGGTAAGGGAAATCGTGGTTCCGCTGATGCTTTTGATTGTGCCGATGGCTTTATTGGCTGGAACGGAGGGAGCAGTCTGCGCCGGAGAGCGCTTACCAGAAAAGAAGACAACTGCCAAAATGCTTATAGCTATTACGAGACGGCACACATTCGCCGGGTTTGCGTTTGCGCTCATAGACTGCCAATTATTAATCTACATCTGCGCAAGCCGCAAAAACCGGGGTTTACAAAGTTTTACTCCCACATGAATCTTCTTAACATTATTGGCACATAAGAAAGACAGTTGGATCGTTCACGCAAAGAACGCTATTCCGCGACCAACAGGTTCTCGGCGAACGGCCATTCCTCGTCGATCCACTGCACGTCGCAACGGAAACCGGCCGTCCGCGCCATTCGAAAAATCTCCTGCGAGGAATACTTGTGGCTGCTTTCCGTCCAGATCGTTTCGCCGTTCTGAAATTCGACGACCAGATTGGCTCCGGAAATATTCACGGTTTGTCTCCGGGTCGATTGCAGATGCATCTCCACGCTGCGGCAGCGATCGTTGAGTCTGGCAACATGTCCGAACTGCGCCAAATCGAAATCGGCCTCGAGTTCACGATTGATGCGGGCGAGGAGATTTAAATTAAAAGCCGCAGTCACTCCCAGCTCATCATCGTATGCCGCGAGCAATTGAGCGCTCGATTTCTCCAGATCGGTCCCGAGTAAAAGATAGTCTCCACGCTGCAAAGTTCGGCGAACCTGGTTCAGAAATTTCAGTCCGGCCATGCGATCGAAGTTCCCGATCGTGCTTCCGAGAAAAAGAACGAGCAAATGCTGCCCCGGCCGCCGCTCCGCAGCCACCTCCAGCAATCCATCGAGGTACTCGCGCTCGAATCCCAGGATGCTGACCGAATCTATATCGCTAAGCTCACGCTCACACATAACCAGCGCGGTGCGGGAAATTTCAATCGGATAGTAGCGCGTGCGCTGGCGCTGGCCGAGGGCTTCGAGGATCCGCCGCGTTTTCTTGCCGCTCCCGCTGCCAAGTTCGGCAACCGCAATCGACTCCGGCAGGCGATTGACAATGTCGTTCGCATGCCGGGTCAGCAGGCGTTCGTCGGCGCGCGTAAGCCCATACTCCGGCAACTTGCAGATAACCTCAAACAATGCCGATCCAACATCATCGTACAAATATTTCGATAGCAATTCTTTTTGGACAGGCTTCGTCAAACCGGCACGAACGTCCGCGGCAAACTCATATTCCAGCTTCGAGGTGACGGCATGAACCAGCATTTGGAAGCTCCTTAGTCCCTCAACGGCTCAGGCAGCGAAAGCCGGTATACATGTATTGATAGTGCGCCTGAAACCAGTTGCGGAACGTGCGCCGCAACATGCAAGCGGCGGTGCGCGCCGATCCGCCTTTCATGACAAAGTGCTTGCCATCGTAGAAATCGGCGGAGTATCCCCGATAAAACGGAAACGGCTCAAATCCGGTGTACGGTCCGAACTGAGTCGAAGTCCACTCCCAGCCGTTGCCCAACATTCCTTCAACCCCGAACGCGCTTTTCCCCGCAGGAAAAGCATTAACCGGCGCGGGACTCCAACGGACGAAATCGAAATTTCCCAATTCCGCCGATGGCGCGTCACTACCCCACGGATAGATTCGCTCTTCTCCGCTTGACGTACCATAAGCCGCTCTCTGCCATTCGGCTTCGGTAGGCAGGAACTTCCCTGCCCACTTCGCATACGCTTTCGCCTCTGCCTGACTCACATACACCGGCCATTCCGCCGGCAGCGGAATTTCCTCGAACATCGTGCGATACATCCATCCATCGCCATCGCGCTTCCAAAATGCCGGATGGGAAACTGCGCGCTCCGACCTCCACCGCCAACCGTCCTCGCCCCACAAGTTCGAGTTCTCATAACCGCCCGCTTCCATGAAATCGAGAAACTGACGATTGGTAACTTTGTAGCGATCAATCGCGAACGCCGGTACATTTACCGTGTGCCGCTCAAACTCATTATCCCAACCGAACAAGCCACCTTCTCGAGTCAGACCAAGAGTTATTGGACCTGCGGGAATCTCGATGCTTCGATGATCGGGAGGTTTATTGAACAACAGGAAGGAGTCGGCTTGCTTTACTTTGTGATCGAACCGCATCTGATGCAGCATGTACGCCAGCGTTTCGGCGTGCATCAGCCGATGCTCAATCGCAACATGTAGCAGAGTATCGAGCGAGAATCCGTCGCGCCCGGCATCATCGTGGCCGAGTGCCGATTCAAGTTTCTCGTCCAGAATGTTCCGCGCGGTTCTTACGTAATCCCGTACATCCGCCATTGACGGCCATTGCGAAGGTTGATCGCTCGGCAACCCACCGTCCACGGGATCGATTCCGAATGCAAACAAGCGGTCGAAGTTCGGATGAAAACTTTTCAGCCCCAGGGCGCGGTCATGCAACAGATTCCAATCGAATGCCTCAAGATGCCCAATATAAAAGACAATGCGATGCCGCTCCGCGATTGGCCGCTCGTACAAAGAATCCGCTTTGACCACGGAAAACAGGGCATCAGTTTGCTGTCGGGCTTCGGCTAATTGTTGAGTGAGCGGATTGAGAGCAAGATCTGTGCTGGCTGGCATAAAATCCCTCGATCATCGAACCCTGAAACGAGCTACCAGAGCGGCAAAAGCAGTCTGACGATTCTATCCCCACCTTTGACCGTGTACCAGAGCCGAATCTCGATTTCTCTCTCTCGCTCCCGAGTTCAGCGATCGGCCCTTCGCGGGGAACCAAACAGCGGCATCCCCTCGAAGCATGGTTAGATGACGCAAGTATGCTTTCGGTGGCAGCAGAAAATAATCTTTCTTAGACCGTGAGGCCACGCCGTAATAACTCTTCGCGGAGCTGTTCAATCTGGCCAGGGCCGCATAACGGGCATTCAAGGCACCAGGCCCTTACTCTTCAAGAAGTCATGCGCAACATCCGTAACATCGAGCCGCTGTCCATCCAGTTCATAATTCAGCTTCCGCATTTCGTCATCCGAAATTTTCCCGCCAAGCTCGGAGATCGCCACGGCAATTTCCGGATGCTGCTGCAACGTTTGCTGCCTCATCACCGCTACTGCTTCGTACGGCGGAAAATAATGGCGATCATCTTCCAGTACAAACAAATCGAAGACAGGAATCAGTCCATCCGTTGCGTTCCCGGCAGCAATGTCAATCTGATGATCCTTTAGCGCCTGAGCCAGAAGACCCAGATCCATAACGCGCGGTGTTCCGGCAAAATGCAGTCCGTAAGCTGCAGCCAGGCCCGTATATCCGTCGGGCCGCTCCATGAATTCGTAGCCAAAACCGGCTCTCCACTTCGGTGCGTACGGCACAGCTTGCGACAACGTTTTTATTCCGAGGCGACGCGCATCAGCGCCGCGAATCTCCATGGCAAATGTGTTGTTGAAGCCGAACGGCGGGCTAAGTCTCAAGCCAAAGCGCTTCTCATATTCGTTCTTCACCCGCTGATAAACCTGATCGCGACCCCCCGCCGCTTTCTCTTTCAAAATCGCGCTAAGCGCCGTTCCGGTGTATTCGGGATAAATATCAATTCGTCCCGCCAGCAGGGCTTGCTGGCAGATATAGGTGCCGGCCAGATAAAAGCGGCGCTCGACTTTCAGATGGGTTCGCGCTTCGATAATTTGAGCGATGATCTCGCCGAGCATCATCGACTCGGTGAAATTTTTCGATCCCACAACAATCCGGTTCGTGTGAGAAGGAGCGCAAGCGGACGCACACAAAACAACCAGCAGAACGCAAACGACGGCGAGCCGCTTCGTGCGCGTCATTGAGGCCGCAAAGCCCTTTCCAGCCATCCCAAACCAAAATCAGCCAGCAATGCCAAAACTGCCGCGGGCACTGCTCCGGCGAGGATCAGCTGATTATTTACCATCGCAAGACCGCGAAAAATAAGTTCGCCCAGGCCGCCCGCTCCAATCGCCGCCGCAATCGTCGCAAGGCCAACGGAAACCACCACAGCAACGCGCACGCCCGCCAGAATTACGCTTACCGCCAGCGGCAACTCCACTTGAAACAGAAGCTGGCTGCCGGTCATCCCCATGCCACGTCCCGCTTCAACCACTGCCGGGTCGACTCCGCGAATCCCCGTATAAGTATTCCGGATCACCGGTAGCAGCGCATACAGCGTCAGCGCAAGAATTGCCAGCCGGTCGGCACGTGCGCCAATCCAGGGCACGGGCAGCAAAAATCCAAACAGCGCGAGGCTCGGAATCGTCTGGATCACATTGGCAGAGCCTAGGACAGGCTTGTTCCACGCCGGCCAGCGCGTACTCACAATGCCCAGAGGAATGCCGATCACAACCGCGAGAAGCGTGGAAATTCCCACCAGCCAAAGATGCTCCAGCGTGAGTTCCAGAATCTCTTCGTGATGCTGCAAAAAGAAATGAGCGACGTTCATGAGGGGCCTCGACTTGCCGCAGACTCCAGCCCTTCGCCAAACGCGCGGACATATGCGGCCGCGATCGGATCCTTCGATTGCAGGAACTCCCGTGGCGAAAGCACCGTAACCAACCTCCCTGCTTCAATCAGGGCAATGCGCGAACCTAGCCGTATCGCCTCGCGCAGATCGTGGGTGACGAACACAATTGTCTTGTGCAGCCGCTCCTGCAGAGAAAGAAACTCACGTTGCAACTCATCGCGGGTTATCGCATCGAGCGCGCCGAAGGGTTCATCCATTAACAAAATCGCTGGATCGGCCGCCAGTGCTCGAGCCACTCCCACGCGTTGTTGCTGGCCTCCTGAAAGCTGGTGCGGATAACGTAAGGCAGT
>Ga0070735_10005140_pt1 | contig 10911 bp, 10 predicted proteins | sample Coa_R1_FD_66443 | JGI IMG/M metagenome (GOLD analysis project Ga0070735, IMG submission 66443) | Surface soil microbial communities from Centralia Pennsylvania, which are recovering from an underground coalmine fire - Coalmine... | ecosystem: Environmental > Terrestrial > Soil > Unclassified ... | reverse complement strand
TTCCAAATTTGGGCCGGGAACAGCGGAAGCGCGGGTGAACCTGGGATGCCGAAGATGCGGCATGATAGACTCGATCTTCGAGGATTGATCCATGCGTTTCGTGTTTGCGGTTGCACTATTTGTGACGTGGTCCGGAATATCCTTCGGACAAGCCAAGCGTGTCGACGATGCGCTGCTCAAGAACGCCGCGAAATCGGTCTCCGACGGTGATTGGCTGAGCTACGGCCTCACGCCGGGCGAGACGCGTTTTAGCCCGCTCACGCAGATCGACGCCTCTAACGTGAAGCGGCTCGGCCTAATGTGGTCTTACGAAGTCGGCGACGGCGGCGGCGACCAGGAAGCCACGCCGCTCGAGTGGAATAACACTATCTTCAGTGTCACTAACTGGAGCATCGTGTTCGCCGTGGATGCGCGCACCGGCCAGCAGAAATGGCGCTGGGATCCCGAAGTCAACCGCAAGGCGACGGGCGACAGATTGTGCTGCGGCGTGGTCAACCGCGGACTGGCGCTGTATCACAACAAGGTTTACGTCCCCGTGAACGACGGGCGGCTGGTGGCGCTCGACGTGGACACCGGCAAGCCGGTTTGGGAAACTCGCGTTTCTTATACACAGGATGAGCACACATTGACTATCGCGCCGCGCATCGCTAAGGGAAAAGTGATCGTCGGCACGGCTGGCGGCGACCGCCCCACGCGCTGCTTTTTCGCCGCCTACGATGCGGACACCGGGCGCCAGGTCTGGAAGTTTTACACCGTTCCCGGCGATCCCGCCAAGGGTTTTGAATCGGACGCGATGCGCAAGGCCGCCGCAACTTGGGAGGGCCAGTGGTGGAAGCTCGGCGGCGGCGGATCGGTGTGGGACGGGATATCCTACGACCCCGAAAGCGAACTGGTGTACGTCGGCACAGGCAATGCCGAACCGTGGCCCTCCGCCCTTCGCACCAAGGACACGAGCACAGGCCGCGACAACCTGTACGTGGCCTCTATCGTGGCCGTGAACGTCGATACGGGCGTACTCAAGTGGCACTACCAAATGGTTCCCGGCGACGAGTGGGATTACGACAGCGTGCAACAGATGATCCTCGCGGACATGAACATCAACGGCAAGACGCGCAAGGTCATCATGCAGGCCAACAAGAACGGCTTCTTCTATGTGCTCGACCGCATTACCGGCGAGTTCATCTCAGCGCAACCCTTCTCCCGAGTCACCTGGGCGAAGGGGATCGATCAGAAGACGGGACGGCCCATCATCAACACCGAGGTGAAGTACGGCAAGGATCCGACGCCGGTATCGCCCGGCGGCGGCGGCGCCCACAGTTGGTCGCCCATGTCCTACAATCCTCAAACTGGTCTGGTATATATTCCGAGCCGGGGTTGGGACACGTTCACCTACGCTGTCAATTACGACTTCAAACCGGAAACCTCGCAGGGCGTCGGGTTGACCGGCCTGAATACCAACACGGCTGGAATGACCCGGAAGCCTGCGGGACCCGCCATTGGTCCGGAGCCGCTCCCGGGCGGAAATGTCAGCACGCTGGTGGCTTATGACCCGGTCAAGCAAGAGATCCGCTGGCGTCTGCCAGTGGGCAATAGCAGGTTCGGCGGCACCCTGAGCACCGCGAGCAATCTGCTATTTCAAGTGGCGCCGGATGGCCGCCTGATCGCCTACTCGGCGGACAAGGGGGAGGTGATCTTCGAGCTGCCTACCGGGCTGCACAACGGCATGGGTCCGCCGATCACGTTCGCCATCGACGGCAAGCAGTACATCGCGCTGATGGGAGGTTCGGGCGGTACGCAGAGTCAAGGCGTCACCAACCCGGGAGCGATTACCACACGGTCGAAACCTCAGTTGCTCGTGTTCGGTCTCGACGGCAAGGCGGTCTTGCGCGACTCCGGAGCCGCGCCCTCGCCATCTTCGGCGGATCCACATCAATAGCGGGCCCCGATATACTACACTTCTAAACGGTGCAAGCTGGGAGACAGCTCGGACACGTACGATCCCAGTGGGCCGAAGGGAGACGATATATATGAGTTCCATCGCTATTCCGCTACGGGAAACGACGCAGAAGCGTTGGATGTTGTGGACTGGCCGCGTCCTTTCGCTTTGGCCCGTCTTTGTGGTGGTGCTGAGCGCCACCCTGAAGCTGACCCGGAACCCGGGGTACGTCAGGGAGTTCACAAGAATCGGTTGGCAGGAAAGCGCCTTGCCGCTGCTCGCCTTTCTACAGCTTGGCAGCCTCCTTTTGTATGTCATTCCGCGGACCGCGGTTCTGGGCGCGGTCCTGCTTACCGGCTACCTGGGCGGCGCGATCGCCGCTTATGTCCGAATGGGAGAACCTTATCCGGTGCTGGTTCCGCTGTCGACGAGCCTGATCGCCTGGGCTGGAATCTACCTACGCGACGAGCGCCTTCGGTCGCTGCTTCCGCTCCGCGGGGGAGTTTCGCAGTCGTGATTTGAAGCGGGGGCGTTGGGACGTCCCGGCGCGCGATCCGAGCCCCCAACACCTGCGATAGAATTTGGTGAGCTTATGCAACCTGCTGCCCGGCATTTAAGCGCGGCCGTGTCATGACGTATTGGCAGCGATGGATTCGGGAACCGCACACCGCGTGGCTGCGCAAGGCGATCTTCCAGCTGCACTTGTGGAGCGGGATCGGCATCGGGCTGTACTTGCTCATGGTCAGCGTGACCGGCAGCATTCTGGTTTACAGCAATGAGCTCTACCGGGCGGCGACCCCCGACCCTGTCATCGTGGCCGAGTCGGGCCCACGGTTAACGGACGAGCAATTGAAGGCGGCCGCGACACGCGCCTACCCCGGGTACAAGGTGCTGGCCATCGGTCTGGTGCGGAAGCCCGATCAAGCCGTCAGTATTTCTCTCGGCCGCGGTAGCAGCACTAAAAATCGCCTCTTCAATCCGTATACGGGAGCGGATCTGGGCAATTCGGTGCCGCTGTCCATCAAAATGGTTTCCAAGCTCATTGAGTTGCACGATGATCTGCTCGCCGGGAAAACGGGCCGCATGGTCAACGGCGTCGGCGCGCTCCTGATGGCTTTCGTCGCATTGACGGGAATAGTCGTCTGGTGGCCGGGGATCAAGACGTGGCGGCGAGGGCTGACCCTTCACAGAAACGTCGGGTGGCGACGCTTCACCTGGGACCTGCACCGCATGATGGGCTTCTGGACGCTGGTGTTCATCCTGTTATTTGCGGTGAGCGGGGCGTACCTTGGCAACCCCCAAGTGTTTCAAGACCTGGCCGACCGCATCCAGCCCCTCACGGACGCCAACGCCAGGTCGCGCACCGTCGATCAGGTTATCTATTGGCTCGCCTACCTGCATTTCGGCCGCATCAATGGCATCGGGATTCCTTGCAAGGGCCCCGGGCTCTGTGACCAGACGACCAAGGCGATTTGGGCGTTTTTCGGACTCGCGCCGGCGGGCATGGTTGTGACCGGAGCGGTGATTTGGTGGAATCGGGTGGTCCGGAAGAAGCTGCGACGAATCTTGCGGCCCTCGCCGGCCCAGACAAAGACGACGACAAAGACGATCGAGCTCCCGTTAGGTTGAACGGGCATCGAGGTGAGCCTGGAGATTATTATGGAAGCTCGCCCTTGCATTCCCCGACGCGAGTTCTGTTACTGCTGGTGTGCACGTTCTCCATTGGGGAACGGCTGCTCGCTCAACTCCCTTTTTACACCGACGATCCAGCGGTTACGGAGAAAGGAAAGTTACACTTCGAATTCTTCAATGAATTGGATGCTTTGCAGCTTCAGTACCCCAACGTGAAGCAAAACACCGCCAACTACAAGCTTAACTATGGCCTGCCGCACGACCTGGAACTGGATGTCGATGCCCCCTACCTCGCCATCTTCCGGGCTGTCGGAACGCCAGGTTCCACTGGCGGGGGCGACACCAACCTGGGAATCAAGTGGGAGTTTCACAAGCAGACTAAGGGTTCCCGCGTTCCGGCCTTGGGCGCGAGCATGTACATCGAGTTCCCCACCGGAGACGCCAGCCGGCAGCTCGGTTCGGGACTGACCGACTACTGGCTGAATATGATCGCGCAAGAATCCCTGTCAGAGAGGACCAGGATCAATGTCAATCTGGGATACTTATTCGCCGGCAACTCCAGCACCGGAGTGCTGGGCATAACCAGCACGCGCGGTCACGTTTACACGGGCGGTCTCTCGGTGTTGCACGACTTCACTGCGCGGCTGACGCTCGGCGCCGAAATTTACGGCGGATACACCAACAACGGGGATCTGGCCAGAAGCCAGTTCCAGGCTCTCGCCGGTGGGTTATACGCGCTCCGGAACGGCCTGAGTTTGAGCTTCGGCGTGCTTGGCGGCAAGTATATCGCGAGTCCCCGGATCGGCGGCCAGATCGGCTTCGCGGTGGACTTCCCGGATGTTGTCCGTAAGGCCGCTCCATAGAAGCTTCCGTTCGCGGAATAGATTCACTAGGTTTGAAGACGGATCTGATACGATCTACTTCTATCTTAAGGAGGCCTGATGGCGTGTAAGCCGGAATTGCTGAAGAACATCCCGCTGTTTGCTCTGCTGGACGATGACGAGACCGCGGTTTTGGCCAGTCAAGTGGATTTCAAGACGTTCGCGGCGCGCGAACGTGTGTACAAGGCGGGCGATCCAGGCGGGCTGGCTTATGTGCTGGTTTCCGGAAAAGTCCGCGTCAGCACTGTGGATGAAGATCAACAGGAAGTCGTCGTAGATGAGCCCGGCGTGGGCGAGTTCTTCGGTTTTGCCTCGATGCTGGAACAAACCCAGCACCAGACGACCGCATTCGCAGTGGAGGACAGCGGCTGTCTCGAAATTTCAAGAGACGACATCATGATTCTGCTGGAGCGGAAGCCTCATGCGGGAATGGATCTGCTCACGACACTGGGCCGCCAGTTCCATGCCGCGCAGGCACTCGTGCGGGTTCGCGCCAGCCGTAATCCAAACGAGTTGATCGACGACAAAACGACTTGGGGCGAGCAGATTGCCGATTCGGTCGCCCGGTTTGGCGGATCCTGGGCGTTCATCATAACGTTCGGGGTTGTGCTGATCGTCTATACCGTTACCAATATCTTCCTGGACAAGAAGGCCTGGGATCCGTATCCGTTTATTCTGCTCAACCTGTTTCTGTCCATGCTGGCGGCCATCCAGGCTCCCGTGATCATGATGAGTCAGAATCGGCAGGACACCAAGGACCGGCTGCGGGGCGAGCTCGATTTCGATGTCAACCGGCGGGCGGAGTCTGAGATCCAAGGGCTCGCACGCAAGTTGAATCTTCTGGATGAGAAGGTCGACGATCTAGGGAACCTGCTGCGGAAGACAAAAGCTCAGTGAGCAGTCAGCTCTACTGGTAACTGAACGTGAATGGGTTTGGCCATACCCAGTTGAACGTTCCCACATCGACGCCGGGCGCCGTGAACTGCTTGGTGATGATCAAGTCGATCTCCAACTCTCCCCGGGGCGAAGCCGAACTCTCTTGCGGGGGCAGTGCGAGCAGCACCGCGGGAGGGATCGTGAATCGGCCTGACGCGAGCGGCACGTTACAAACAAACTCGGCTCCATACGGAAAATTCGGCGTAAAGGCATATCCCGATATCTGGATGTACATCAATAAGCTGGGATCGGAGTTACGCGGCGGCGTCCATGTGACGGTCAATCCTTGCGAACGAGTCACGCTAGTGACGCTATTGAGTGTCGAAGTAGTGTAGGAGGATCCACCTCCGGGCAAAGTGACTTGCGCCGAGAACGCTCCGATGTCGGCTCCGCCGGAACCAGTAAACGTGTAGGTCCCTTTGAAGGAATTCGCGGCGGGCAAGCTTGGAGCCGAGTAACCCCCGTCCTGGAACGGCATGGATGCGTTGCCGACCGAGCTTTCGGACGTAGTCGTAAGGCTGATCGATGGGCCAGCGTCGAGCAGAACCGGTTTGAACGCAGGGGGGGTGGGCACAGCCATATTTTGGTTGGTGAAGTTGAAAACAGTGCAATCTCCAAGCGATACAGGAGACGCGAACGGCTGTTTCGCGGCGTACTGAGCATTCGTGAAACGCGAAAATGTGACATCCGCGCTGGAGCCGGCGGCGTCGCTGCTAAAGTCGATGACTCCCCGGTTGATTACCGCTTGCGATAACAGGGCCTGAATCCGGCTGGCGGTCAGCCCCGCGACCGGCTCGGAGCAGACGCGCCCGCTGGTTGCGACTGGAATTGTCCCGAAGTTGCTGACAATGTCCCCGGAACGGACCACTACGGAGACCTTGCAACCGGAAACGCCCTCGGGCACCTGAACCTTGATCACATCGAGTCCTGGATAGTAGCCACGGCCCGCATACTGCACGGTCGCCAGTGCGCCGCCGATATCGACCTCAATCGGAATATCGGTGAGGTTTTGGGCAATCTGGATGTTTGTCTCATCGCCTGTGACGGGCCCCACGCCGGAGCCCCACAGCGAGATGACGTCTCCCGGATTGGCTGCATTCGTGAGTCCCAGGTATTGCCAGTTCACATCGAACACCGCAGCCGGGCCGTTGCCGACGCCGTTGAGCGAGAGCATGCCGAATGCGCTTTGAACCACTGTAATCCCGGCCGACGGGCTATTCTTTCCGTTCAAGGCCACCGTGATCTGGCCGGCTCCGACCGGCGTCGCCGAGGGCAGGACTGCAACGATCTCCGTGGCAGAGACATAGTACAGAATCGCGTGCGTGGTGGTAGCGTTGACCGTAACATTCACCGAAGTTCCGTTCAACACCGTTTGCAATGGAAAGCTTTGCGGCGGGCTTGTCGCGGTGGCGAGGCCGGTTCCCGATATCGCAAAGATCGACCCCTGAGCGATACCGGAGTTCGGCATGGCCGGAAGAATCAAGCTAAAGACGTTCTGAATCTTGGAGATCTTCGGCTGAGCAAACGCAGACGGCATGAACAGCGCCGCGATGGCGAAAAACGCGAGGCTCGATTTCACCGTTTTTGGCCCCCCAATCCTGCCATAAGTGCCAAAAGAGCGGGCATGGCAGAGCTGATAGGGGACCAATATATCTCACCGAAATCAACTTCGCACGGACGCGGTTATTTCCGAGCCGCGTGCTTTGCCTTACACGCTCCGCAGGGCCGCCCCCCAGCCGTTGAGAGAACCGGCGGACGACCCGAAGTGGCCCGGGTGGCTTGCGGCAGGTGAGGCGGCACGATCAAAAATCTTCGGGTCAAGCCGCTGGGTACCGCGGCGGCGCAGATCGTAACTGGCGCGCTTTTGGGGATCGCTCAGGATCTGATACGCCTCGGAAAGGCGTAGGAACATCTCACTATTTCCGGTTTCGAGGTTGTCGGGATGGTAGCGCAAGGCGAGCAATCGATAGGCGCGGGAAATGGCAACGAGATCGGCGTCGGGGCTCAGTTGCACGGTTCGATAGCAGTCCAGCGTGCGGGTGGTGGCGGGGTTCGCGGACTCCGGTGCGACCAGGAATTCCAGGCCCGCACGGAAGGTGCCGTCGGTCTTTCCAGTGCACCATCGCACCACTGCTTTCAGTTGGTCCGCGGCGCGAGCCTCGCCCAACTGGCCGCCCACGACCACGATGGCGCCGGACTCGACCGCAGTCATCAGCTCTAAGCCAATTCCGCCCTCGATGACATCGACAAGGCCGGCGTACATGCGGCGCTGGTTGCCTAGGGCGTCCTGCATCTCGAGACGAATCGACTTTTTACCGACTGGTTTTCTGAACGCTCTCCGGCGGTGTGTTTTGGCCGTGGTTTCCATTCGTCTGCCTGCAATCTTTTATCGCATTCGCCCCGGCAGGCTCGGAATCGGCTATGAGTACCGATTGAGGTTGCCCGGAAGTACTGGGAAAAGTACTAAGGCGAAAGCCAAGCGGACACGAGAAGGGTGGTGCGCCGCCATCGCGTCGAAATTCCGCTGAACCGCTCGAAGCAATCGATTTATTGCCGCACTTCCTTATTTGGTGGGCTGCCAGAGCATGATGTAGCCGCCCACATCGGAATCGCGAATCAACGCGGCTCGCCCTTTATGGAAATCGATAATGCCGCCTTCCGAGACGGTGATTGCGCCGCTCGCTTTGCCTCTGGCATAAGCGGATTTAATGTCGCTGACCTGTAATCCAGCAAAGTTGGCGTTGATGTCCTGGAACTTGATGGGAGGAACAGTCTTGCCTTTATTCACGACAAAATAGCCCAATTCGATGCGCAGGTTGTTGCTGGTCGTCGCCTGTGGGAACCAGCCGTTTTGCATGATCTGGTTTGCACCGGTATTTTGGAAGGGCGGATAGTCGCCGCCGAGGACCTTCGCATAAAAATCGCGGCCTTTCTGGGGATCGATGACATTCACGGCATAGTGGTTGAACCCGGCCTGTTTACCCAGGCGCTCGATGTTTTGGGGCGTGGCGGAAGAATTCGAAACCCCAGGGGCAGGGGGTGGATCGCCGGGTTTCGGAATGGGTTTGCTGAAATACTCAATGGTCAGCCCATCTGGATCCGAGATAAACGCGAAGCGGCGAAATCCCTGCTGTTGGCGGGGATTGGGAAGGCCTTGGACCTCCGGCATGTTCAGCATATTCAGACTTTCCAGTTTGTCCAGGAGCGCGCTGACGCTGCCGTCCACCGTCATATCGATATGGCTGCCTAATAAATCCCAGGAGTTGAGCTTGCTCCAGTCCTGGCGTGGGATCCCACGATATTGACGCAGTATCAGCGTGAAAGGAACATCGGATACGGAACTCTGGACATGCATTGTTGCGGTCCGCGATTCAGCTCCGGGTGTGTTGCCTAGCTTGTTCAGTTCTTTGTCAACGGTCCACTTGCCCGGCCCCTCGACGACTTTAAAATCGATGGCCTCGAAGAATTTTATGGACCGTTCCAGGTCGGAAACCTGGTGACCGACGAAGGCGAGCCCGACTACATCGGAGGGGCGATCCGAAGGTTGCGCGAATAGGGACGGCGTCGCCAGGGTAAGGAAAGCACCCAGTGCTCTTAACGCGATCGAGACGGATGTTCTTGTGTGTTCCATGATGTCACCCAATACATTCTATCCGTAACGGGTAATGCGGACAATTTTCGATGCCCGCACGCGGACATCACTTCAGGTGCTGGAGAGACTGCTCATTCTCCAAACAGATTTCGTCGATCAGGTCTGTGTCGACAACGATGCGCTGGTTTAATGTGACCGTCCACGGCTTGGTGTAAGCCTTGGGATCATCGACGGTGACCTGAATTTCGAGATGTCCGAAGTCCGGACGGCGGATTTGCTCTCGCACTTTGGCTGCCTGGGTCAGTACGCTACCGTTCCAATCGATCCAGGTATCGTCGCGCACTCCGATAGTGTCGATCACCAGGGTGTCGCCGGACCACTTCCCCGACGAATATCCCTGCCATGAGGGGTTCGGATCCTCGGGCAACGGCCGTCCGTCCGTGAATACCTGGCGGTAACCGGCGTTCAATTCATTAAGGACCACCAAGAGATTGGGCGTGTGGACGAACTTCAGCAAGTGCGGAAGCCCGTAGGCGCGAAGAAAGTTATCCGGCAAGCACCGAATGTGGGGGTCGTCTATCGCCAAGTTTTCGGTGCGCTGCTTGACGATCGGCACAAGCCAGGGTTGATAAGGCAGCCCTCCCGGAAGATCGACGCCGATATTCGCCATTTGGCGGGAGGCCCGGATGTTACTTTGGTCACCAGGAGTGTCGTCGGGATTCTGCGGCTGCTTGGCGCTGGACGCCTCTTTGGGGCTCGACAAGCCGCCGGGCCGGGGCAGATTAGGTTCTCCCGTCATCCAGACGCCCGAAAAATCGGGCGTGCCGTCCGCCAGCTGAGGCGCGGGAGCCGACATGTTGACCTTGCCATCGGCCTTTCGGGGCACTCCGGCAGTGGGATAATGCACCCACTGCGCGGCCAAATGAGCCGACGCTAAGGGAGTGCCCAGAATGACAAAGACGGCGGTTCGGAGCGATTTGTGCGACATTCGGCTAAAGGATACACCAATGCACGCCGGATCCTCTGGTTTGAGTTCTTGCACCTAACAGATCAGGCGATCCTGAAAATCTCGCGGCTTCCGGTGCTCCACAGATCCGTATATCCGGCCATCCGCTCGCGGTACTTGGGACTGCCCATCGTGTCCTGCATCCGCTTTTCAATTTCTCCCAAATTTTCCGCCGTGAACTCCATGACGACTTGATTGAAGTCGCCGGTCAGGTCCGTGAGGACACGGGCATTGGGCATCTCGAACGCGGCGACGGCTTCCTTTAGCTGAGCGGCAAGTTTCCCCGCACAACCGGGTTTGGCGACAAATCTATTACGAACTACGAGCATGGCTATGCCTCCTGTGGGCATATTCTGACCGTTTGATGACGCATAAGGCAAGTCCCAGGGAGGATCTGCTCGCGATGCGCGGCAGGAACTACTTCATGTGCTTGAGGGACTGCTCATCTTCCAGGCAGATTTCGTCGATCAAGTCCGTATCGACAATAACGCGCTCCTTGATCGTGACCGTCCACGGCTTGGTGTAAGCCTTGGGATCGTCGACGGTAACCTGGATTACGAGGTGTCCGAAATCCGGACGCCGCATCTCTTCACGCACTTTCGCTGCCTCGGTCAGCTCACTGCCATTCCAATCGATCCAGGTATGGTCGCGGACTCCGATGGTGTCGATCACCAGGGTGTCGCCGGACCATTTCCCCGACGAATATCCTTGCCACGAGGGGTTCGGATCCACAGGCAGGGGCCGCGCGTCCGTGAATACCTGGCGGTATCCGGCATTCCATTCATCAAGCACCACCAAAAGACCGGGCGTGTGGACGAACTTCAGCAAATGCGGCATCCCGTAAGCGCGAAGAAAGTTATCCGGAAAGCACCGGATGTGGGGATCGTCTTTCGCCAGGTTGGCGGTGCGCTCCTTGACAAGCGGCGCA
>Ga0070735_10005139_pt1 | contig 10912 bp, 4 predicted proteins | sample Coa_R1_FD_66443 | JGI IMG/M metagenome (GOLD analysis project Ga0070735, IMG submission 66443) | Surface soil microbial communities from Centralia Pennsylvania, which are recovering from an underground coalmine fire - Coalmine... | ecosystem: Environmental > Terrestrial > Soil > Unclassified ... | reverse complement strand
CCAGTCTTCTTTTACTCCCGCAAACCGGTTGTCTGCGGGATCCGCGATAGGCGGAGATGCCGGAATAAACTGAGCGCGGACGAAGGGAGCAAGGACTATGAAAATTAACGTGAGCTGGAAAGGAATTTTACGCATATTAAATTTGCTAGAGTGCCGGGACTGCGAGAAAAGGGGCGGACACACAATGTGCCCGCCCTTCGTTTTTCGAGCGGTTACGGTACGGAGACGCAGGACGAGAGTGGTGCGACCTGGGCCAACTTGGTGGTGGTGTCCGAAGTTGCGGTCACGCCGGTCGTGGTCAAAATGCAGCCACCGGCATCGCCGCCTTTGTCGCCGGAGGTACCGACGTTGACGGGAGCGATGCCCTCCTGTGTATAGTGCGAGCGCAGAAGCGGGAGTCCGGGATCAGTGGCCCCTACTTTCAGAGCAGGCACAAAGTCGGGAGTGCTGTTAACCACGTAGGTCTGCGAGCCAGTCACCAGCAACTGGGCTGCGGAGAGAGCAGTTCCGTTGCTTACCACGCGCAAGGTTGACCAGGCGCGGTAAGAGCCGTTGCGGAGATTCGGGAACGAGAGATTGCCGCTCCAGATCTTTCCCTCCGCGCAGGGGAAAGCGCCCGCGCCGCCCGCGCAAGTGGCGGGCAAATTGGCTGCTGCCGGCAAAGCACCGGCAATTGTGGGCTGGCCGGGATCGATTTTGCTTCCGTACTTGTGGAAGATGCCATCGACTCCGTCAAGAGTGAGATAGCCGTAATCGGCGCTGTTGGCGATGGAAGAAACGTTACCGTAGCTGAAGAATGTGTAGCCGATTCCATCCGTCCCGTTGTTCGTAACGGAGTTCAGAACCGACTTCACTTCTTCGCCAGTACCAATGGCACGGAAGCGCTTACCACCGGAGGTGCAGGCTTTGGAGAGAGGGTTCTGGGCCGCGACTGCGGTCTCCTGGCTGACCCCCGAGCTATCCTTGTAACGGAACACGCTGTACTCGGTGGTGTTCATTGTGCCTGAAAGGGGCTCGCGCAGGTAGACCTGGATGTTCGAACTGGGCGCGCCAAAGGCACTGGCGTTACAGGTTGTGCCGCCGAAAGCTTCCTGCAGTTGCTCGTCAGTTGCATTCGTCACCGTGGCAAGAGCCCCAGTACGCTCCGTAATAAAGATGACTGGAGCCGCGCCGACGGAAATCGTAGTTCCAGCGACTACCGCAGTTCCTGTGAATGGGTCTTTGCCGCTGAGGCTAAAAGCGAGTACATGTGCAGTCGATGTACTTCCCGGGTAAGCGCTCAGGATGTCGCTGCCCTCAAGATTAGCGAGGGCCGCTCCAAAAGCCGGACAAACGCCCGAACTATTCACGCCATAGCCCAGTCCGGCAAGACCATCCGTGCCGCCGCCGAGCTTCGAATTGGCGCGGCAAGTGGCGAACAGTGCATCTTCAGGACGAATGTCGGTTGCGGCTGTATTTACCAGCAGCGTTCCGGCGGTGAGCAAGGTTTGAATCGACGTTGGCGGCGTAGAGTCGCTGGAATCGTCGCCCCAAAGCGTGGAACTGATGAGATTTCCCGCAGCCGGGAAAGTAACGACGCTGACGTTGCAGCGAGGTTGCGCAAAGTAGCAGCGGTCGCCCACGCCGGAATCCACCTTGATGTAGGCCCAAACATTCGGAGTCGCTGCGCTATCCCAAACGATCCAAATGGCCGCGCTGTCAACAGCGGTTGTGCCGCCTTTGGTCGTCGGCCGGGTATCGGACAGGTTGAAGCTGGAATTCGTGTAATGGAAGCAAGGAGCGGTTCCACCGGAAACGCACTTTCCTGCGTTATAAGCGCCGAGCGCCATGGACTGCCAAAGCGCTGACGATCCGGCCAGTATCACTTTCGGGGTCTGGGCACTCGCCTGCGGCACTATGCTTACGATCGCGGCCAGGATGGCTGCCGCGAAAACTGATTTCATCCGTGTCATAGAAGAATCCTTTCTGATTCTCATTTCTGAGTTGAGGCTTTTCAGTTCGCGCATGCGCTGTGTCGAGCCGCACGCAGGTTCTCGATCCGGCAATCACACCACTCCGAACACCTTCGTGTACCTCGCTTCACTTGTCGTATGAACTGACAGGGCCCCGAACGGAGGTTGCACTGGGAAATCAGGTGGGAGAATAGCTGCTCGTCCGTTACGCCAGGATGAATCTATTGTGAAATGTTTGTGACACGATTCAGAAAGAAACAGTCACAGTGCATTCACAAACTTTTCATCCACACTTAACTTTCGGCTTGGTAAGTTTCCGGTAATATCTGCGTTCCGTTTTCCAGCCTTCATAGAGAGATTCAAGCAAAGGGGCGTTCGTGAGAGCTGTACTGCGTCGGAGACCTGTGCGCGCGGTGTGTGCCGCTTTGACGACGCTCTTGTTTTCTTTTGTTGCTTTCGGGCAAGCCGGCGGGCCGCAGGCAAACAACAAGGCCTCGATTCATGGCGTGGTGACGGACCAGACACAGGCTGTAGTGGTGGGCGCGAATGTGGTTCTCACCAATACGGCGGGATTCAAGGCAGAGGTGCACACGAATGACAAAGGAGAATACTCGTTCGATGGGCTGGATGCCGGCACCTTCACGATTGCCATCACTGCGCAGAACTTCGCAGTCAAGACACTGGATTACATCAACGTCACGGCGGGCCTCGAACTCACGATGGATGCACAGCTCGAGCCGGCGAGCAGCAAGACTGAAGTAAATGTTGAATCAAGCAGTGTGGGGAAGGTTGAAACGGAAAGCGCCAGCGTCTCTGGAACCATCACAGAAAAGGAAGTGACTTCGCTCGGACTCAATGGACGCAACTTCACGCAACTCATCGCACTCGCTCCAGGCGTAAGCAATCAGACTGGCCAGGATGAGGCCAAGGTTGGGGTGGTGGGCAGCGTGAAGTATAGCGTGAACGGCGGGCGGGTCGAGTACAACACATTCGAAGTGGACGGCAGCGACGTCCTGAATACAGGGCTCAACGGCGCTTCCAGCACGTTGATGGTGTATCCGAGCATCGATTCCATTCAGGAAGTGAAGGTACTGACCTCGAACTACGGCGCACAATACGGGCGCACGGCGTCGGGCACGGTGCAAGTGACGACGAAGTCCGGGACGCAAAAGCTTCACGGCGGCCTTTACGAGTTCATCCGCAATGAAGCGTTTAATGCGCGCAACTACTTCGATCCGCCCGGGGGCGCGCCTCTTTATCGCAGGCAGGATTTCGGCGGCGATATCGGCGGGCCTTTAACCATTCCGGGCGTTTACAACAGAAATCGCGACAAGACGTTCTTCTTTTTCTCCGAAGAAGTTCGCCTGGAAAAGACTCCCACCGATTACCGGCAGGCGGTGCCATCGCTGAAGGAACGCGGACTTGTGATGACGCCGCAAGGCATTCAGGAAAACTTAAGCCCGCCGAACGGCAGCGGCATGGTAGCGCAGTTATTCGATTTCAGCGACGTATGCCCGTTGCAGGGAACGCAATCGACTTTCAACCGGCAGCAATTTCCGGATTGTCCGGCGCAGCCGGGAAATCCGGCGCGGCTGATTCCGATCTACAACTTGCTGGGATCCCAGGTGAATGGCGCGGAAGCGCCGATTGGCGTGGACAAGAATGCGTTGGCAATTCTTCAAGCGAATCTCTTTCCGTTGCCGAACTCGCCCACGGGCTGCGACTTCACGGTCGCGAATATCGACCCGACAGATCCCAACCACTGTTATAACGCCGTAATTTCGCCCTCTACATACTGGCGCGAGGAGTTGTTCCGTGTCGATCAGCAGGTTACATCGAAGTTGCGCGCTTCGTTCCGGTACATACACGACCAGTGGAATACGACCGTACTTGCGCCGCAATGGAGCTATCTGCGAACAACAACTCCGGCGGCGGCTAATTTTCCTACCATTCAAAACCGGTTTACCGGGCCGGGCATCAGCCTCGTGGCGCGATTGACGCACACGATTTCGCCAACATTGCTGAACGACTTTGTCGCGAGTTATGTCGATTCCAACATTACATTAGTCGATGAAAACGGGCCCGGTGGCGCTCAGTTTCAACGCAATCCCAGTCTCGATCAGCCGCTCGTCCCTTCCGCACCGGGTTCGACCGTGTGCAATCCGGGACTCAGCGTCGATCCCATCAGCGGAATTCCGCAATGCGCGATGGGATATCTGTTCAAGAACGGGTTTGGCGGAAAGATGCCCGGAGTTGCGATTCTAGGAACGAACGCCGCATACGGCGGCCGCGGATTCGCCGCCGACCCTTCCTACATGCCGTGGAGTCACACGAATCCGACCTATGCTCTGCGCGATGATGTGGGAAAGTCGATTGGCAAACACACTCTGCAATTTGGAGGACAGGTTGTGCTTGCACAGCGCAACCAAACGAACAATGCGATTGGCGCGGCGACCGGCGACGTGCAGGGCCTGCTTACTTTTAACAATCTGGTGCGCAGCACCGGAAACGCGTTCGCAGATTTCCTTTCGCAATCGGTTTTCAACGGAGTTACTGAAAGCTACATCCAGAGTTTTTCGCAGGATTCTTCGCAGCACCGCTATTACCAGAGCTATGAAGTCGCCGAACCTTATTTTCAGGACGATTGGCGGGTTACTCGCAAGCTAACGCTAAACCTGGGAATGAGAGTGAGCTTGTTCGGAACATATAGCGAGAAATATCACAACGCATGGAACTGGGAAGCGGCGAAGTTCAATGGCGCGCGCTTTGCAGTCGATCCTTTCAGCGGCGTGCTCCTGGATAAGAGCAACAGTTCGCAGCCTGTAGGGTTCAACCAAACTACGTTCGCGCTCGCACCATCCATCGTTAGCGACCTCGGTCTGGTGCAATGCGGAGTGAATAGCGTGCCTTCAGGTTGTATGACGGGCCACTTGTTCAACCCCGCTCCGCGCGTGGGTTTTGCTTACGATCCGATTGGCGATGGCAGAACTTCGATTCGCGGCGGCTACGGCATTTTCTTTGAACACGGAACGGGAAACGAAGCCAACACGGGATCACTGGAGGCAAGTTCGCCGGTGGTCTTGAGCATGACGCAGCCATTGCCGTTGAGTTATCCGTGCATTGGAAACGTAGGTTACGGCGGATCGGGAAACTCATCAACCAACCCGTGCACTCTTGATCCGTCACATCCAGCGCCTCCGGCCGGATCGGTGTTTCCCCTGGATGTCACCGGCATTCCGACGAAAGCGGTCTGGCCGTACGCGCAACAGTGGAGCTTTGGAATTCAGCGTGAACTCACGCGGGATGTGGTTGCGAACATTGCGTATGTGGGCAGCAGAGGGACGCACTTGACGGTCGAGCGCCAGCTGAACCAACTGCAACCGCTTCCGCTGAATGAAAACCCGTTCGGACCCAACGAGCCGCTAACGCTATCGGATTGCGAGATTTCGCCGATCGCGGGAGCGGGACATCCTGGCGACGGCACGACACCATTCCTGCTGGAAAGCGGAACAATTGTGACTCCGCAAAATCCCGCCTACGTGAACCTGCAGGCAGCATGCGCCTCGCCGAACATTCCTAACGTCAACTCGTTGCCGCATCCGTATCCCGGGCTGGGCCGAATTTTCTCACTTCAGAATGTGGCCAATTCTACCTATCACGCGTTGCAAGCAACAACTCGCGTGGTGCGTGGACCTCTCACTGCGGGACTCTCCTACACCTACAGTCATTCGATCGATGACGCGTCGGATCGCAGCGATCCGGTACTGGCTAATTCGTACGATCTTGCCGAGAACCGGGCGAGTTCAAATTTCGATGAGCGCCACCTTTTCAAATTCAATTATGTCTTCCAGATTCCGAACTTCGCCCGTCATTTTTGGGACGTCGCGCTTGCGCCCGATCCGCAGGAAGGTGGACCGCCAAGTGGCGAATGCTGCTCGCGCATTCTGAACGGCATGTTCGCCGGCTGGGAAATTTCAGGCGTGACGCTGTTTGAATCGGGCACTCCCTTTACCGTGATCAACAATGCGGGCAACACGGGTATCTCTCTCACCGACAATGCCGGAGTAGATAGCGGTCTGGGAATCGCCGCGTCTTATCCGGATGTGGCGCATGGGCTTCCGGCGCCTGTAAACAATGCGCAAAGCGTTGGGCCACTGCTTATTAACCCGGCGCAGTTCGTGGCTCCGCGAGGACTCACTTTCGGAGATGCAGGGCGGAATTTCCTGAACAATCCCCATCGCATTAACTTCGACGTCTCCCTTCTCAAGCACTTCAAAGTTACAGAGAGCGGCGATCTGCAGTTCCGAGCCGAGTTTTTCAACATTTTCAATCACACAGAATTTCGAATTTATAACCCGGACGATCCCGGGAGCACGGGAAACAACGTGATCAGCTGCTATGCAGGCCCGGAGTACTCCGCCGGTTTTCAGGCAAGCGGAGGGGCCGACTGTGTGACCGGCGCATCGTTCCTGCACCCGCTCGATGCGCATTTCCCGCGGATTATTCAGTTCGGCTTGAAGTACGAATTCTGATGGTTCGACTCAGCGACACGTTATGAGCGGAAGGAAACATATTGTCGGCAGAAATAGAATCGGCTGGCTGATACACGCACTTCGCAGCCTGGAAGTGAAGGCGGCTTTGCTGATCGCCACTCTCGCGATGCTGTCTGCTTGCGGCGGAAACTCGGATCCGGCATCGCAGGCAGCATCCAGCCAGCTTGCCGGCAACTGGCAGTTCACCATGGTTCCACCGTCCGACAATTCTTTTATCGGCGGATTGCAGGGTGGATTCCTTTTGCAACCGACTCTTGCGACGATTACCGGCAGCGTCGTGTATTCAATCTCGCTTCCGCCGCTGGGTTCGAACACCACGCCCACACTCTGCAACAGCGGGTCTGCGCCGGTTACGGGAACAGTAAACGGACAGAACGTGACGCTGACGGCGGTCGCCGGGCCGCAAACCTTCACCTTAGCGGGAACGCTGAATGGCACAACGATCATGGGTACCTATAGCTCCGGCGATGGAAAGGGCTGCGGAACCGCGCAGAACAACCTGCAGTGGAGCGCTACGCTAGTTCCGGCGCTCAGCGGAACAGTTCAGGGTTATTTCCACAGCGTTCTCAACCCCGCACTCAAGAACCAGATTTTTCCAGTCAGCGGAAGCATCACACAGGGGCAAAATATTGGGGCCAGCAGCGCCACCGTCACAGGAACTCTAAATTTTCAAAATTATCCGTGTCTTGCCAGCGCCGCGGTCAACGGCCAAGTGAGTGGAAATTCGGTAATTCTTCAGATTATCGGAAGCAATGGCTTGAATGCGGGCCAGATTGGCGCCCCATCAGGATTCTCAAATCCTTCGCCAGTCACGCTTTTAAGTTCGACAGCAGGCGAAGCCGTGCAGGGTTCGAACGGCTACGGAGTGAGCACGAGCTCCTGCCCCTCGGGAAATGCGGCCGGAGATATTGGAGATGTTTGCCTCGGAATCGGGAGCGCCACAGTTTGTACGCAGCCGATTCTTATGTCTCCTGCAACGCTTACGTTTCCTCCGCAGCAGGTAGGGTCTTTGCCCAGCACGCAAACGATTACGCTGACTAACAATACTCTCTCGAGCAATCCGCTGAGCGGCCTGACGATTTCGCTCGCGACGTTCAATCCCGCGCCGGGCATTACAAGTCCATTCGGAGCTAGCGATTTTACCGGGCTGCCGGATTTCACGGAGCAGGACAATTGCTCGCAGACGCCCGGCGCCAGCTTCGCGCTAAATTCGCAACAAAGTTGCACCATTACCATTTCGTTTGCGCCACAGCAGAGCTGCCCCTGGTTACCTTCAACCGCGCTGGGAGGCGAGCCGCCCTCGGCCTGCCCGTTTCCGCTGCAGGCGGCGCTGACCGTAGTCAGTCCGGTCAGCTCAGATAGCAATACTTCATTCGCCATGCCGCTCAACGGGATCGGATTCAGCGCGATTATTCCTTCTACGCCGGAACTCGATTTCGGCGCGGAAGCTGTGGGGGAGAGCAGCACGCCGCAGAACCTCTCGTTCTTCAACCAGGGAGCGAATCCGGTGCAGATTCTTCCGGCATTGAGCACGCCCTGCGTGAATCCCGCGCACGGAATATTCACACTGGCGCGCCCACTTGGTCCGGGTGAGGTCTCCGGCCTGCAGGTTGACGAAGGATCCTCCATCGTTCAGAACGGTTCGACAATCAATTATCTTTGCGACAACGATCTGACGAGTCATCTTCCAAATTTTCAGATCACGGCTGATGGATGCTCCGGAACTCTGCTGACACCGCAAGGCTCCTGCAGCCTGCAAATCTTATTCGCACCGCAACCAAGCACTCCGCTTACTCCTGCGCTGGATGATTTCCTCGAGCTGAATACGCTGCAATGCACCAGCAGCATTACTTCAAATTGCGAAATCGACAGCGGACGCTTTCCAGTGGAGTTGAAGGCGAACCTTCCGAGCCCATTGCGCATGACGCCGGCGGCGGGAGTGAATTTTGGAAACGTGGTCACAGGTGTAACAAGCGGCCCGGTTACGGTTACGTTGTTCAACGACCCGAAAGATCCCAATTCGAGCACTATCAACTTTACCGGCAACATTCTCCAGGGAACGGCCTTTACCGAGACGGATAACTGCGCGGGCAGTTTGCCGCCGGGAGGCAGTTGCGCGGTGAACGTGAGCTTTACTCCCAAGGGGCTGGGATACAAGTCGGGGACGGTCACAATCGGCTACACCGTGGGGCAGACGCAAACCATTTTCCTGCGAGGGACCGGCGTGGCTGCGCAATAGCGCAACGGGTCGATACTTAACGCCAGAAAGCGCGGAACTTGTGAAGCTCGGAATTAAGGCCGTGAAGATAAACATTTTGCGGGAAAAACGATTGGGGCTGGTGATACTTCTGGCTGCGGCGGTGTGGCTCAACGCATGCGGAGGAAGCAACAACCTGAGCCTGCAGAATCCTGCTGCGCCGTCGACGGCGGCGATCTCCATCTCCTTCAATCCTGCGCCCGCGCAAACCGTTTCCCTGGCCGGCACGGTGCCTCTGAAGGCGGTCGTAACGAATGATTCGAGCAGTGCCGGCGTCGACTGGGCGCTGCTGTGCACAGGCGGATCAAACTGCGGCACACTTCAGCCGCTGCACACCGCAAGCGGTTCGGCAACTACGTACTCGCCGCCGGCCGTGATCTCCGGAAACAGCATGTCGCTGACGATTGAGGCCTTCGCCACGGCTGACCACAGTTCAAATGCAGTAACCGCTCTCACCGTTACCGCTTTTGGCAGCAGCTTAAAGGGAAATTATGTCTTCGCGACCAGAGGCGAGGATGCGAACGGTATTTTCCAACTGGCGGGGGTGGTGGTTCTCGACGGCAACGGAAAGGTCACGTCAGGAGAGCAAACGCACAACGATCCGTTGATGTCGCGCTTCGACGCAATCACGGGAGGCTCTTATTACGTCGGAGCGGATGGACGCGGAACGCTTACACTGACCACCGCTGACTCAAATATTGGACAGCAGGGCATGGAGAATTTTTCGCTCGTGGTTCTGTCGAATTCGAAAGCGCTCATGGCAACGCTCGATAATCCGAATCTCACACAGAGCATCGAGGTTTCCGAAGGGACGCTCGATTTGCAGGCCGCAACCAGTGCTCCGGCTGGCGGCTATGCTTTCACCATGAATGGAGTCGATATTGCAACCAGTCCAATGGCCATGGGCGGAATCATGAATATCGATTCACCCAACAATATTTCCGGCGCGGGCAGCGTGGCCGACCAGGATGATGCAACGAACGTGACAGAAAACGCCACGCTTTCGGGCGCGCTGACCTCTCCCGACAAGTTCGGCATGTTGATATTCAACCTGACAACCGGATTCGCTCCTACGTTGCAGTTCACGGGATACATAGTCGATACATCCCATATAAAGCTGATTGAGAGCGACAATGCTGGGTCAGGAAGCGGGTTCGGCACAACGGCGGGAATTGCGATCGGGCAAGGAAGCGCCACCGGGACGTTTCTTACTAACAGTTCATTTGCGGGTAACTATGTTTTCGATATCGGCGGAGAGGATCCCTCGGGAATTCCGGGAAGCCTCGCCTCGTACGGTCAGTTCAGCGCAGACACTGCTGGAGACTTGAACACTGGCTACAGCGATGAATCGCTCACCGTATTCCAGGTCGCCATCAGCGACTCTTTCACCGGGAGTTACATACTTGACCCGAGCGGGGACGGCCGCATCGATTCGAACACTACATTTTCGAAGAGCGGCGCGGGGCCGGAGTTAATTTTCTATCTCACAGGTAATGGAAACCCTCCTCTAGTTCTTGATGCCGAAGATAATGGCAACTCGCTCGCGTTTGGTTCGATTGGTACCGGCGCGGCGCATCCGCAGGCAGCGCCACCGTTTTCGTTCAACGGAAAATACGGGACTGAATCGCTTGAGAGCAGCGGCGCGTTTTTTGACACGAATACCGGACAGATCACGGCCAACGGCGATTCGGAAACGCTATCTGGAGTGGTGGATACAACCTTCAGCTTCACGCCCGATCCGGACACGCCACTCGCAGGTACCTTCGGAAGCATTCCTAACACTGGGCGATTTACAGGAAGCCTGACCAACGGTCTTTTCCTGACGCAGGCAAATAGCACGAATTCGATTCCGGTTGCACTTTATCCGGTGAGCTCGAACCTGCTGTTCTTTATCGAAACCGATCTTTTGTTGTCCGGCGAGTCGACCTTCGGTTACTTCACAATCCGAACTCCGGTTTGCAGTATTTGCCAGTGATGCCGGGAAAGCTCGTGTCTCGATCCACACTCAGGCAGCAACTGCCGCGTGTCGAATTTTGTTCATTCCTAAAATTGCAGGGATCGATGGGTTGGCTGCAGCCCTTGTCGAGGGGACGAGAAGACCTCTAAAGGCCCTCCCACCTTGTGTCGAAAGCGGACATCAAACATCGGGT
>Ga0070735_10005138_pt1 | contig 10912 bp, 6 predicted proteins | sample Coa_R1_FD_66443 | JGI IMG/M metagenome (GOLD analysis project Ga0070735, IMG submission 66443) | Surface soil microbial communities from Centralia Pennsylvania, which are recovering from an underground coalmine fire - Coalmine... | ecosystem: Environmental > Terrestrial > Soil > Unclassified ... | reverse complement strand
CGCCAATCACTGCATAGCGGTATTCAGGGATACTCTTACGTATTTCCGACGCAGCCTTATTGATTGCCGCAATGCCGATCAATCGGCCCCCCGGGTGTATCCAGACGCAATCTTCCGTGTATGCGTCGCGCATCATCCTTTCACGCTTCACGGGATCGAGCTCGATGAAGATTTCATCGAAGTTGTGGCGCAGCAGTTCTGGGACTGTCATCTGTTTTCTCCATGTTCCTTTTTGCTGAGTCGCGTACATTAGACCTGGACGGTGCCACCGTCAACGAACAGTTCAATGCCGGCGATGAAGCTTGCATCTTCGGAGGCGAGAAAGACCGCCGTCTTCACGATCTCTTCCGGCTGTCCAAGGCGCCGAGTGGTACGTCAGAGACGCGACATCAAACTCAGGGCGAACCGGGGATGACGGTGTCTGGCATACGGCGACCGCGGCGACGAGCAAAGTCCTCCAGCGAAGTCACAAGCACGTAGTCCGTTGTTCATAATTCTTCTCCCTTCACCTCCCACGATTTTACACGCGGACTGAGCCGCGCGATACAGCCTTCAGATGAGAGCGACCTTGGGCCCAGCCCAGGTCCGGACACAGAGGATCCTTATGGAGGATATCCCAGAGCTTCAGGCTCGATGGATTGCCGGAAACGGCGAAGGGAACAGCAATCCGTCCAACTTCCGGTTGGTTGGCCGGGTAAGCAGTTTCTCGTAGAGCGTCTTCAAAGGATTCCGTTAAGTACTACTAACGGTAGCTTCACACGTGACCCGGGTGAAGATAGTGTCCGGATACGCCGTCACCCAGGCGCGCAATCCCTTTGGGATTGACCCGAACCAAGGTCCTCCGGGACGGGCGGAGCGAGTGTTCCAGTCTTTAGCCGCCTGAAAAGCGACCTGAGGCCGAGAATCTGACACAATAGCTCCCAATGCGGTGCACGGCGTGCCATACGGAGATCGCTAAGGCCGGACGATTCTGTCCGGAGTGCGCGGCTCCGCTCGTCCCTCTCGACGCCACCGAGACTATCGCGATGCGCAACAAGCCGCCATCGTCTTCCAGCGCCTCAAGTGAAGATGGCCGCTTCCCGCCCGGAACGCTGCTCACGGAGCGCTACCGCATCATCGCCATGATCGGGCGCGGAGGCATGGGCGAGGTCTACCGTGCCTCGGACCTCAAGCTGAATCAACCCGTAGCGCTGAAGTTCCTCCCCGAGGCGGTCGCTGCGAAGCCAGGACTGCTGGATCGTTTTCACGGTGAGGTTCGTATTGCTCGCCAAGTCTCGCATCCAAACGTTTGCCGCGTGTACGACATCGGCGAGGCCGAAGGCTCGACGTTCATCTCGATGGAATACGTCGATGGCGAGGACCTTGGCGGTCTGTTGCGCCGCATCGGACGCCTGCCTAACGACAAAGCCATCGAGATCAGCCGCAAGCTGTGTGCCGGACTCGCGGCGGCGCACGCCAAAGGCGTACTCCATCGCGACCTCAAGCCCGCCAACGTCATGATCGACGGACGCGGGCAGGTTCTCATCATGGACTTCGGCCTGGCGGCGCTCGCTGACCAGGTCGCTGGAGCCGAGGTGCGCAATGGCACGCCGGCCTACATGGCACCCGAGCAACTCGCGGGGAAAGAAGTCTCCGAGCGCAGCGATATTTACGCGCTCGGCTTAGTCCTGTACGAAGTCTTCACGGGCCAGCGAGCCTTCAAGACCACCGACCGCTCGGCCATCCCGAGCACGGCAAGCGTTGTGCGCGACGTGGATCCCCTGATCGAGCGTGTGATCGCACGTTGCCTCGAACCCGAGCCTGCCAAGCGCCCGCAATCGGCGCTGGCGGTCGCCCGCATGTTGCCCGGAGGTGATCCACTCGCCGAGGCCTTAGCCGCGGGCGATACGCCGTCTCCGGAGATGGTCGCGGCGTCGGAGGACACGGGGGCGCTATCGGTTCCGGGTGCAGTGGCTTGTCTGGGAGTCGTAGTTGTTGGCCTCGCCGCGCTGGTTTTCTGGGGCAGCCGCTATCACGAAATCAATATAACGCCAATGCCGTATTCGCCAGACGTGCTGACGCAGAAGGTCCACGAGATGCAAGCGCGTTTCGGATATACCGACGCGCCGGTCGACGAGAACCGTGCCTTCGAGCCGGACACCGATTATCACAATTGGGCTCTGAAGAACCTGAAGGCCGCGGAGTACCGGGAACAGTGGGCCCGGCAACAACCCTCCGGGCTTTACTTCGCCCATACCGACAGCCCGCAACCTTTGGTTCCCATATCCGGCACCGGCATAGTTTCGTTGGACGATCCGCCCCGCGCAGCCGGCACAATTGACATGAGGCTCGATCCGCAGGGGCGGCTGGTTTACCTGAGGGTGACGCCGCGGAGCGGCACACAACCCGCGCCGGAGGCGTTCGGTTGGAGCAAGCTGTTGGATGCCGCGGGATTGGACCCTTCGCGTTGGACTCCCGCCGAGCCGCGCGAGATTCCTCCCGTAGCCATCGATGAGCGCAAGGCCTGGACGGGAACGTATTCCGAAACCGAGAAAATGCCTCTGCGGATTGAAGCGGCAGCCTGGCAGGGACACCCTGTCTATTTCGAGATGTTCGGCCCATGGCGTCCGGAAAAGAGCGCGGCCAATGCTCCCGCTCCGCCAGCCCTGTTGGCGCTCTTGGCGATCATCCTCGCGGTCGCGCTTCTGTTCGCGCTCCTCAACTTCCGCGCTGGACGCGGCGATTCGGGAGGCGCGCTACGTCTGGCGTGGTTCTTTTTGATCTGCAGCGCCATAAACGGATTCCTGACGCTGCACCATACCGCGGCTGGCGAAATTCGAGAGATCGGCGGAGCGGCAGAAGTTTCGCTGTTCGGCGCCGCTATTGTGTGGATGCTTTACATGGCCTTGGAGCCTTACGTCCGACGGAATTGGCCGCAGGCGCTGATTGGCTGGACTCGTGCACTCAACGGTGGGCTGAGCGATCCCCTGGTTGCGGGGCATCTGCTGGTTGGGATCGCCGCGGGCATCGTTTTGAATTTGGTCTTTGAGGTCGGAGACCTGGTTCAAGCAGGGGCGACGTTTATGCCGGCGCTGGATCCGTTGAGGATGCTCAGCTTTTGGGTTTCCGGGCTGGCTATAACGGCAGCGGTCGCCTTGGGTTTCTTTTTCCTCTTTCTCTTGTTGCGGCTGTTGCTGCGGCGGACGTGGATCGCGGTGTGCGCTGTAGTGGTCTTGCTTCTTGGTGCCCTCGCTTCCCAGGGTGCTCCTCTCTTCGCCATGGGTGTTGACGTTGTCGCCTTCGCGGCGTTGGTGGCCGTGTCGATCCGATTCGGAATGCTGGCGCTCACCGCCATGTTGATCGCGCAGGCGGTGAAGGATAGGTATCCGCTGACGGCTGATTTCTCGGCGTGGTTCGCGCCGCTGGGCTGGCTCTCCGTGGCTATGGTTCTGGTCGCGGCGCTGTGGTGTTTCCGCTATGCGCTCGGCGGCCGAAAAGTGTGGAAAGGAGATTTCCTCGAAGGCTGACCTGCGCCTCCTAGATCCTGCTTGTCCGCAAGCCGGCACGCGAGAGTCTGGAGGCTGGACTGAATTCTCCCTGGAAGGGTAGATCGTCACTCACCGATAGCAGCAGGAATTCAGTTAAAACTTTCACTGGAAACATGTTGGCCAGATAGCTCCCGTATGGTCGGCAATCCGTCCATTACTTTTTGTAATCTTCGACGCCGGTCCGCCTTATATAGGATGGCCTGCTGCCCTGCTGCAGGGGGTAGATTGTAGCCCGTTAATCGCCATTATCGTAAGGAATCCCACGAGATCCAGGTCGAGATAGCTTCCGGATACGCCGTCACTCGGGCACAAACCATTTCTTGATCATGTAAACTTAGCTGGATCAGCTGAATGCGGGCGACAAGCCGTGCCTTACGAGATTCTGGCGCTGATCGGGTGGTAGAGGTTTATCGCGTCAGAGAACCCAACCGCACTGTCGCCTTGATCGACCGATTTGGCCCGTACTAGACTGACCTTTCGTTTGTCGTGATACTTCATTGACCGCTTCGAAGGCTTTTTTCATGCGACCAAAAATTGGTGTTGCACTCGGCAGCGGCGCGGCACGCGGATGGGCCGAGATTGGCGTGTTGGAGGGACTCGCAGCGCTGGGAGTCGTGCCGGAGGTTGTTTCGGGCACTTCTATTGGCGCGTTGGTAGGGGCCGCCTTCGTGACCGGTAAGCTTGCCGCGCTTAAGGCCCGGATGGAGAATTTCGGCCGGCGCGATGTTGCTGCCATGTTCGACGTGCACCTCACGACCGGTGGTCTGATTGAAGGCAGGCGTGTAGAAACTTTTCTCGATAGCTTGGGAATCGCTGGCTCGATCGAATCGCAGGGTCCACGTTATGCTGCGGTGGCAACCGATCTTGCGTCAGGACGTGAGATTTGGCTTCAGCAGGGACCGATCGGGCGCGCGGTACGCGCGTCAATCGGTATGCCGGGAATCTTCAGTCCGACGAGGCATGACGATCGGTGGTTGATCGACGGTGGTCTGGTCAATCCCGTACCGGTGTCGCTCGCGCGTGCTTTGGGTGCCGACATTGTCATCGCGGTGGACCTGAACTCGGAATTGGTTGGGAGGCGCTTCAGCGGATCCGATACTGATCTGGCCGCGTCAACCATCGCCCCTGCCGTTTCGGCCCAGGTGCCTCGGTGGCTGATGGAGGCGGTCAGTCCAATTCTTCAACGTGTGCTCCAGGCCGGACTCGACTATCCAAGTTACTTCGAAGTATTGGCGAATTCGTTGAACATCATGCAGGATCGTATTACCCGGACGCGATTGGCTGGCGATCCTCCCGATGTGCTTCTATGCCCACGACTGGGGGAATTTTCCTGGCTCGATTTTCATCGCGCCAATGAAGCCATTGCTGAAGGATTGGCATGCGTGCAGGCTGCGGAGCCGATGATACGGCGAGCATGCCGGGACGCGCAAGCGGGAGTGTGACCAATAATGTACGGTTGCGCCGTCATCCAGGAGGCTGACCGCGAGCCGGTCACTTCTAGTTCTCGCTCGGGGTTTTTTCGAAGCGGTCCACAACGATCGCATCCATCGGAGCCTTGCGAGCCTGGAGCTTGAGTCCTAACTGTTGGACCGCCTTAAAGAGCGCGGCACTCGATGCGTCACTATCGCCGCCGACGGTCCCACCAACATCGCAGCCAAAACCGCCTGGACCACCACCGGGACCTCCGCGACCTCCTGGACCACCGCGTCCGCCGGGACCGTCACCTGGACCAGCCCCGCCTGGAGGTGGCGGAAGATTCGCGTTGCGGATCGTGTTCTGCATCATCGAGAACATCAGCTCCATGGGGAGCTTCAGCGAGGCTTGGTAGCTGCCCTTGATCCCCGTTCCATCGATGACCGGCTTATCCAGAAACGGCGAGAGCGTGTCGGCCAGGCCAGCCATGGTGAGGCTCTTGAACTCCAAATGCATGCCGCAGTTTTCATCGGGCGATATTCGAACCGACCCTGTCGCGTTGCCGATCATCATCCCTCTGCCGCCTCTTCCATCGCCCGTAGGCGGGCCATTGTTTCCTCCAGCGCCCGCCTCACGTCCACCCGCAGGCCCGCCGCCAGGTGGTCCACCGCCGGGGCCGCCGAAGGGGAATAAGCCCGGAGGACCTGGGACTGCATCATCGGCTGTCACCGCGTCGGAAGTCTCGGCAGGCTTCAGCTTAGGCCCACCCTTCAACACAACCAACTCGTATACAGGCAGTTCACGCCTCTCGTGATGAACCGCGAGCTTGAATCGATCCACCAGCATGGCCTGTACCATCTCAGGAATCTGATCTTTCGACGCGCCTTCCGGCAGCTTCGCCCGGATTCTCCATCTCGTTTCACGCAAGGACTGCGGTCCAATCACTTGGAAGGACTTCACGCGATACGCGTAAGGCAACAAATCGGCCAGCGTCATAAATTCAAAGTCCGCGCTGCCTTGGTTGATCGTCGTACCCACGCGAAATTGCCCGGACCGCATGGTGTCGGGCGTCGGAAGATCGGCGGACCGGATTGCAACGGCTTCAAACGTCGGCTTTGGTGCTTGCGCAGGCGCGAGCCCAACAACCATAGACAGAACCACTCCCGCGGCAATACCTGTTCTTAGCCAGAAGACGGTGGCGGCAATCCGTTGATCATTGGTCATTTAGGACTCTCACCCCAAAGCTCTTCCCCGTAGAGACGCTTTTTGCACACGAAGGTTTCGGTCGGGCCCGATCTCTTAACGTTTCTTTACACTGAGCACTCTCTTACGCTTCTTATCCGTGTTCAGACTTACGTTCATGCCTCGTAACGCACGCCGAAACGTAGCGGGGTTAGGCGGATTACTTCCGTATGCGCCGTCATTCAAGAGTTGGGCGCGAGCCGTGGCAGCACCAGCACTTCCTCGGGAAGCCGCGTTCTAGGGTTGCTCCCTTTACGGCTGGATTTCCACGTCCGACAGTTCCCACGTCCGCGAAAAAGTTGATGCAAGGCCAGATTAGGAACCAGACAGTTTGCTTTTGTAGGAGTGGATTTGTCCGATCTCCCGTGGCGGGCGCCGCAGTCTAGCGATTGTTACGCTTCCGCTCCTGACGCGTGGTCGGCGTGCCTGGCGGAGGTGTTCCTCGAAGACGTAGACGCTACCAGCGGCACGCCCACTAGTACCGCCGCCAGGGTTGGATCGAGCTGATTCATGGGAATGCCCAGCTTCTTCGCCATCTCCTCGAGCGCTTCGGCCTTCATCGCCACTCCTGCTCTCGCGATGATCACCTGAGCCGTCTCCGCGGTCGGAGCGCAATCAATGATATTGAATTGCAGAAAGTCCACGCCCCACTGCTGAGCCTTCTCTTGCAACCCTTCCAGCAGTAAAGCCGAAATCTCTTTGGTCTGGCTGAGATTCGTATGGTCCCGGCCCGTGAAGACATCCCGCAAAACACCCATGCTGATGTCTTCGAGCGAGTTGTGCAAATCTTCAATCTCGAACAACGCGCGATAGATGTCGGTAACTCTGAAAATGACCGCCGCATTGATCCTGAAGATCAGCCCGTCCCGTATCATGATTTCCTGATTGTCAAAGCGGATCGTTTGCTGGCGCACGTGATGCTTTGCCAGCGTGTCCACCCACGGGATCAGCATGACAAAACCAGGACGAATAACGCGCGGAGTGCCATCCTTGTCGCGCTTGGCTTTCCCGAACCGGAGCTTGATGCCTAATTCGCCTTCCTTCACGCAACTTAAGGATTTGAATAGGCCAAGTCCACTGGCGATCACGCTTCCGAAAATTTCCGCAAGTGAATTAAGCTCCTGCATTGAATTCCCAACAAGAATATCAGTTTGGACTCCGGTGCGCTTACCGAAATGATCTGCAGATTCAACTATCAGCGCCATCACAAGGACGACCGCATGGACGGATTCCGGTCTTTGTTTACTAAACGATTACCGTCTGCAAACACAGCTGGAATAGGTGACGCCAACCTATCCGTTACTGGCCCGGACCTGCAGAGAACCACATAACCCCTTCACCTCTATCGGGTTTGCTGGATAGCTCCCGAATGGTCGGCAAGCCTTCTATTAACTATTTTGATCGTCCGGCGCTACCTCAAAGAATAAGTAATGGACGAGTACGCCGTAAACCAGGACCTATCGGCTTTCTGATCGAGTATATTAAGCTAAATCAGTTACATGCCGCTTTCCGTAGGCGACAAACTCGGTCACTACCAAGTGATCTCCCTGCTCGGTCAGGGTGGCATGGGTGAGGTGTATCGGGCGCGCGATACGAAGCTGAAGCGCGACGTTGCAATCAAAGTTCTGCCCGAGGTTTTTGCTCGCGACCCTGAACGCATGGCCCGCTTTCAGCGCGAGGCCGAGGTGCTCGCCTCGCTGAATCATCCGAACATCGGGCAGATTTATGGCGTCGAGGATCGTGCGCTGGTGATGGAGCTGGTCGAGGGGGAATCTCCCAAGGGGCCGATGCCTTTCGAGGAAACCTGGAAGATCTGCTCGCAAATCGCCGATGCGCTGGAGTACGCGCACGACAAGGGAATCATCCATCGCGATCTGAAGCCCGCCAACATCAAGATCACGCCGGATGGCGTCGTGAAGCTGTTGGACTTCGGACTGGCCAAAGCCTTTCGCGCCGAATCCGTCGCGCCCGAGGATAGTGACAATTCCCCGACGCTGACGCTGGGAGCCACTCAAGTAGGCGTTATCCTCGGAACCGCGGCTTACATGGCCCCGGAGCAGGCCAAGGGCAAAAACGTGGACAAGCGCGCCGACATCTGGGCGTTTGGCGTGATGGTGTACGAACTTCTGACGGGCCAGCGCCTGTTCAATGGTAAGGACGTCTCCGACACGCTAGCGCAGGTCTTGACCAAAATGCCGGAGTTCGAGCAGGTCCCGGCGAAGGCTCGGCGCTTGTTGCGGAGTTGCTTAGAGAAGGAACCGCAGCGGCGGCTGCGGGATATCGGGGATGCGTGGCGGCAGTTGGAGGAGACTCCGACGGCGGAGCCCTCGCCGGTGGTCGTGCACGAACTGAAGAGCGGCTTGTGGTGGAAGATCGCGGCGGGCGTCTTCGCTATGGCCGGGATCGCGGCTGGGCTGGTCGCCTATCGTCACGTGAGGGAAGATCCGCAGCCGATGATGAAGTTCACGGTGTTGGCTCCGCAGAACCCAGACATTTCCGTGAACTACACGTTACACGCGATTTCGCCTGATGGACGCCGTATCGCGTTTGCTGCCAGGAAGGGTGGGGCAACCCAACTATGGGTGCGTGAATTGGATTCGATTACCCCCACCCACTCGCGGGAACCGAGGGTGGGGATGGCCCATTCTGGTCGCCGGATAGCCGTTACCTGGGTTTCTTCGCGGACGGCAAACTTAAGAAAATTGACGTGACGGGCGGTCCTGCGCTGACCTTGTGCGATGCTCCCGACGCGCGTGGCGCGTCGTGGAGCGCCCGCGAGGTAATCGTGTTCACGCCCGCTAACAATTCGAAGCTCTTCCGGGTCTCGTCCGAGGGCGGCAATCCGACTCCCTTGACCGAGCTTGGGCCGGGCGAGCGGACCCATCGCAATCCTTGGTTCCTACCTGACAGCCGCCACTTCCTGTATTCCTCCGTCGGTCTGGACTACGCGCAGAGCGCTATCTACGTGGGCGATGTGGATTCCCCCGACCATAACTCCAAAGACCGGCGCTTAGTAGCTCATATCAACTCCAACACGGCTTATGCCGCCCCGGGCTACTTCCTATACGCGCGACAGGGGACCCTGATGGCACAGCCATTCGACGTGGGAAAACTTGCGACGACCGGGGAAGCTATTCCCGTGGCTGAGGGGGTGGCCTTCGGCGGCACCTCGATCCGCGCAATGTTCTCCGTCTCCCGGAACGGAGTCTTGACCTATGTTTCCGGGGCCAGCCTAAGCAACTCGCAGCTTACCTGGTTCGAACGGACTGGAAAGGCCGCCGGGACGGTAGGGGTGGCGGGGAGCATTCGTTGGGGCATGATTTCGCCGGACGGCCGCACCGTCGCGGCCGATCTCGCCGAACCGGGGGGAAGCAGCGACCTGTGGCTGCACGACTTGGCGCGTGGCACGGCGTCCCGATTTACCTTCACGCCGGGTGGCAATCTATACCCAATGTGGTCGCCGGACGGCGCTGCCATCGCGTTTATGTCCAACCGTGAAAGCGACGACTCCCTGTATGTAAAACCCACGACCGGCGCCATGCCAGAGCGTCTTCTGGATAAGGCACGTGGTCGGCCAGTGGACTGGTCGCGCGACGGACAATTCATCATCGAGGAACCTCGCGGTGATCCCAAGACGGGCGATGACGTGTGGGTATTACCGCTCCTCGGGGACCGCAAATCCTTCCCGTATCTGAATAGTCCGTTCTACGAGGGCCTTGCCCGCTTGTCGCCCAACGGCCAATGGTTGGCGTATGTGTCGAATGAGAGCAAGCGCCAAGAAGTTTACGTGGTGACTTTCCCTAAACTCGGCGGCAAGTGGCAGGTATCCACTAACGGCGGCACACAACCTGTCTGGAGCCGGGATGGCCGAGAGGTGTACTTCATCAGTGGGGACCGGAAGATGATGGCCGTGGAGGTGAAGGGGACGGCCAACCATTTTGAACCCAGCATTCCTATGACACTATTCGATGTACACGAGAGCGCGCAGGCGGAATGGTTCGACGTCAGCAAGGACGGCCGCTTCCTGATGCCCGCTGCGGTGGAGGAGTCCACGAATCCGCCGCTGACGGTGGTGGTGAATTGGACGGCGGGGCTGAAGAAATAATCAAAGAAGCGAATCGATTGTGCTGCCTCCATCCTCCAACTCCTGGATAGTCGGCTATCCGTCCATTACCTGTAATCGCCGACGCGGGCTTACCTTATGGGATGGTCTGCTGTTTTCTTCCGGACGGCTGTTAATTCGTATTATCGGAATGTAAGCCACTGAAGCCCCGCGCTGCACGAGCGGAGACAAGCTCGGCTTCTGCGAAATTCTTGCTCCCATCGGTGCAGGCGGCATGGGTGCGTCTATCGCGCGAAGGACACCAAACTCAAAAGATTCGGTTAAGCACAGAATCAGAGAGTTATGGTTGGCTCACTAGGCGGGACTCGAACCTGATGCGTTTTCAGTTAACAGCGATTGTGGGGCTCACACGTTTCTGGTTGAAATCAAAGGTCTGCCGCGTCGAACTAGTTAAGCTGTTAATCGACGGTGCGTAGTTCGAGTCTCACTTGGCGAGCCAAACATAACTCTCTGTCTTGCAAGCACATCGAGCCAGGCTTGATACCGGGGATCGTCCGACTGCAAATCCCGGACCAGGTGCAGGAAAATCATATTCGGCGAACGCGCGCGGTAGCACCGATCGAGCCACTGGTCGGCTGCGTTCCAATCTCCCGATAGGACATAAAGC
>Ga0070735_10005137_pt1 | contig 10913 bp, 11 predicted proteins | sample Coa_R1_FD_66443 | JGI IMG/M metagenome (GOLD analysis project Ga0070735, IMG submission 66443) | Surface soil microbial communities from Centralia Pennsylvania, which are recovering from an underground coalmine fire - Coalmine... | ecosystem: Environmental > Terrestrial > Soil > Unclassified ... | reverse complement strand
CGTTCTGCAACGGAGCGCCGGGGGTATTCGGATAGTTGGACTGGTAGACCGGGTGCAGGAGGCTGTTCTGATCCTTGAACGCCGGAAAGGTCGCGCCGCCGTTGACACCGCCCCAGCTCCAGTTGTTGCCGTTGTGGAAGGAGTTGAATTTCGCATCCAGGCTGCGCAACTCCGAGCGCTGCATCTCCGCCACCTTCACCTCGAGCATGACCTGTTGAACCCCGCCCACTTCGATCAGGTTGATCACTTCGCCGACGGTCTTATCGGGGCGCGGCGAGTTGTTCTGCTGTTTGAAGACCTCGGCATTCACGGCCGTCTGGATCTGCTGGCGGTAAGCCTCGGCGATGCGCACGGCGGCGTTCATCTTTTCGACGTCGCTGGCGTGGCCGGACAGCACGATGGAGCGCTGGGTGGAGCGCACCTCGATTGCCTGTCCCGGCAGGATTTCCGCCAGCTTGCGCTTGAGATCTTCCAGATCGTGCTGTACTTCGATGCTGATCGTGCCGAGCAAGTGGTTGCTGCCGTCCCACAGCAGGACGTTGGTGGTGCCTATGTCCTTGCCCAGTACGTACAGCTGTGTGGGGGAGATGACGACTATGTCAGCTATGTCGGGGCTGCCCACCGACACGCGCTTGGCGCCGCCCGGGACGGTGACCACCCTTGATTTGAACAAGGGTACGAAAAGATCGACCGCGCCGCCCTCGGGGAGCCGTGTCGTTGCAGCCCCGACCTGCTGCGGGTTGGGCGCCGCCTCGGCGGCGAGAACGGCGCAGGGTGCGCACAGCAGCGCGGCAACGAGACTCGAGACTATCTTGTTGGAGTGCATAGTTGTTGTTTCGAGTGAATTAATGGGACGGATCGGGCGTCAGTTGCGCAGCGGCCGTGCGAGCCACCTGGGTCCCGCGAATCACCATGACCTCGGGCCCCAGCTGCCTGGGTGGCGCGGGCGATTTGACCCTCGTCAACCTGGGGGGCTCGGTCGCAGGCTGGCGGGTACGTGCGTCCGACTCGTCGAGGGGATTGCGCAGGGTGAGCTGGATCGAGCCGGCAGTCTTGCCTTTGAGCAGTATCTCGGCGTCGGGCGGCGTCACTTCGAGAGTGACGGCGTGGACCACGACTGGCTGGTTATTGTCGGTGGAGGCCGTCTGATCCACCGCCAGTACTTTGACGTTGCTCAGAATCGTCGCGGCGCGAACCTGATTGCCCAGGCCGTCCTTCTCGGTGGCAATGACATCGACACGGTTGCCGGGCAACAGGAAACCTGCCACACCCACGACGTCATCCACGCGCACAGTCACTGCGCGCATGTTCTTGTCAACAACGGACGCCAGCGCGCTACCGCCACCGGACTCTGCAAGTCGCGGCGCTAGCAGAATCTCTCCCGAGATCAGGGAGCTGCTCGCAACCTTGCCGAGTACGTCCCCATAGCCGTGGAACGAGCCCTTAGGAGCCTGTCCCGGCAGCATGGAGATCAACGCCAGATGGCGCTGCTCGATCTTGGTCCCCAGCGGAATATCGAGGGCCGCCACCACAATTTGTTCCTGAGCGGGGGCCGGCCGAGCGGTTGCACGCGCGGTAAGCCAGTTGTTGGCTACCCAGGCGGCAAACGCCGCCAGCAGCAGTGAGATCATCAGCAGTAAGGGGCCCCTACGGCGCGCCATGATTCACCTCGATTGCAAGAAGTAGTTATTCCAAGCCCAGCTCAGCAGCTCGCGGCTGAGCAGCAGCTCGCTGCCCTCGTAGCGCACGCGATCCAGGGCCATGTTCAACAGGTCACGCGGGTGGCAGGGCAGCAGCTCGACTCCGTGCTTGCCGTGCAGCTCCGTGACCACGAACTCGACCAGCTCCGGGTCGAACTGCAACTGCAGGGAGGCGCACGTGCGCTGCCAGATCGTCCGATAGGTCTCGGCCGGAATCGGCTCGAAGCGGATCTTGTGGCCCAGGCGGCGCAGCAGAGCCTCGTCGGCGAGCCTGCGCGGCTCGAGATTCGTGGAGAACACCAACACCACATCGAACGGCACGGTAAAGTGAGCACCGCCGCCGATGCTGAGGTGATCGATCCGCTCCTCCATCGGCACGATCCAGCGGTTGAGGATCTGCTCGGCGGAAACGCGCTGGCGGCCGAGATCGTCGATGATCAGCAGCCCGTTGTTGGCCTTCAGTTGCAGCGGCGCGTACAGCTCCCGCGTGGCCTCGCGCCGCTCCACCTCGAGCATCGCGAGATCGACCTCTCCTCCGACATGCACGATCGGCCGTTCGCAACAGGCGTAGCGCGGATCGAAACCCGCGTTGAGCAGAAACGGCGAGGCCGTCCCGAGCAATTCGATGTCCTCATGTACCGCCGGATCCAGCAGCCGGATAGTCAAGCCATTCACAAGCAGGGCGCGCGGAACAAGTACTTCGCCGGAAAAGGCGCGTCCGAGCCGGCGAGCCACATAGGTCTTGCCGGTGCCCGGTACACCGTGCAGGAATATGGCGCGGCCCGAATTCAAGGCGGCGCCCAGTCTGTCGCACAGCACGTCCGAGACGACCAAGCCCGAGAGCGTGGCTTGCATGGTTTCGCGGTTGATGCAGCGGCGATGCACCGTCTGTGCGAGGACCAGTCGCGAGTAATCCTCGAGGCGCACCGGTGCCGGACCAACATATCCGTCGCGTTGCAGCGCATCGAGAGCCAGGTATCGGCCGCGCTCCGTGAGTGCATAGGAGAGTTCCTGTTCGCCGCCAGGACGCACTTCGACGCGCGCCTCCCGTCGCAGAACCGCTAGCACCTCTGCGAGTATGTTGCCCGCGACAGCGAGCCGCTCGACTAAAGCGCTCAGGCTCAAGACGCCCGCGCGGAGCAGGAGTTTTGAGGCAAGATCGCCGAGCAGCTCGGCGCTCAACCCGGTTGCCGCAAGTGTTGTGGGACGGGGAGCCAGTGCGGCGAGGCGAGCAGCAGCCAGTGCTTCCATTGCGACCCCGGACTGGTGAGTACCGTCGATGGCAGCGACGGTACTCATGTCCCTGACCCCGTCAGATAATCCAACGCGGTCCTGAGGTCGCCGCGCTGAGCCGCCGCACCCACTGCACCAACAGCAATTGCGAGGGCATAGGGGAAACGCTCGCGCCGCAGGTGTTGCACCCGCTCGCGAGCAAGTTGAATACGAAGTGGCCAGGGCTTGGCCGGCGAGGTGATCGCCGCACCCGCGGCTCCCCAGGCCAGATAGCCTGCGGCGAGGAAACCACCTGCCAGTAGTGTGTACAGGCCCCCCAACGCCGCCCAGTAGGGGCCGAGCAGTGTGCCGGCCGCGGCCAGCAGCTTTACATCACCCGCGCCGGTCGCTCGTAACATGTAGAGCGGAAGCAGCATCGCCCCGCCGACCAGCGCGCCAAGCGCTGCCTGGCCCAGAGCGCTCCAGCCGCCGAATGCAAATTGAAGCGCGAGGCCCAGGCACAGCAATGCTCCTGTCACGCGGTTGGGAATACGATGAGACAGCAGGTCCTCACGCACAGCCCATGCGCATGCACCTAGCAAGATCGCAAACAGCTGTGGAGTGAGGCCCTGCATGTCCCGTTCTGAGTCCGACTAGCCGGTGATGGCGGCGGTGATCGCCGTGATCTGATTGATGACGGCTTGGCCCAGGTTGGTGAATGCGGCCACGGCAGCTGCTGAGATCAGCGCCCCCGCAACTGCATACTCCACCATCGTCAGACCCTCTTCATGACGAAGAAATGCCCGCAGATAGATCAACATGGCTGTTCTCCTCGTTGGCGGAGGCTTTAGCCGGTGATGGCCGCGGTGATGGCGTTGATCTTGGTGATGACCGCCTGACCCAAGTTGGTGAAGGCGGTCACTGCAGCGGCGGAAATGAGAGCGCCGGCGACCGCATACTCAACCATCGTCAGACCTTCTTCGTCGCGTACAAACGCGAGTAATTCTTTACGCATCTTCTTACCCTTCTCTTGTTATATGAATGCCACTGACAACTCGCTGCGATGCGATGCCGCCGGAGCGGGCAATGTGCTTCGACGGCGAGTTGAGTCTAGGAAGGGTGGAGCGCGCCTGCTGTTCTTGGCTTGCGGCTGGCCGGCCATTTCTTGCTGCGGTAAGTACGTATACGTCAGTCGACGTAATGTGGTGTCGGGTAGGTTTGCTGACCAGGTCTCATCTTTGCGCGCGTGTCGTGTGAGCCTCGTCGCGTCGAGGCCGCGGGACTTCTCTTAATCTGGGGTCCATCAAGCGGCAACCCATGGAAGGCTAACACCAGGCCGCCCGAGGGTCCCCGATGCCAAGACCGCGACTACTGTGGATACGAGTAGCGGATTTCGCCGCCACCGATCTGCCGCGCGCGACCGCAGAAGACTACTTCCAGCTGAAAGTGTGCTCCGGTGTGCAATCCGCGCCTGCTGCCATGCAGCAATTTGGCCCGCAGATCGTTTGCTTCGATTTCGAGGACACACCCGCCGAGCAGCTGCGCGCCATGCGCGACTTCAAGCGCCTGCACCCTTCCCTGCCGCTGCTCATGTTGACTGCGCAGCATTCTGAGTCCCTCGCGGTCTGGGCATTTCGCGTTCGTGTCTGGAACTTCCTCGTCAAGCCGGTGCGTACCAGTGAGCTGCGAGCAAACTTCGAAGTGCTCGCGCGCGTGGTCGCCAACAATCAGGGGCCTGCGCGAGCGGCCCGATGTGTGGGCGCGCTGATGCCGGAGGATGTCGCTGAGAGTGCGTGTCAGCCCGCCGTGCCACTGTTGGATGCCGCCGTGAGGCAGGTGGAGCAGAACTATGCCAGCAAGCTTCGACAGTCAGCTGTCGCGGCGGCGTGTGGAATGAGCGTCTGCGCGTTCAGCCGGGCGTTCAAAGGACACTACGGGCTGACATTCCGGGCGTATTTGTTGCGGTATCGAATTGGGCGCGCTCGTGAGCTGCTGCGGCGCGGGACCCATGGCGCAACCGAAGCGGGACTGGCCGTCGGATTCGAGGACCCTTCCCACTTTGCCCGCGCATTCCGCCGCGTGCTGGGCATTTCGCCAACTGCGTTTCAGCGTGGCGAGGTTTCGATGGAATCCGCCGAGGCGGACTCGATGCTGGTGCGTCTCGTTGCCAACATGTAGGCAAGCGGGCCACTGACCTGCCGCTGCCGAGCAGGCAATATCGTCTATGGCGCGACACCTCTGTCAGGAGGGTAAGCGTGCCAGGCCGGTCGTGAGCACGGAATTGATTTGCAGAAGCGTGGGAAGCGATCGCGTGAACTTTGGCCAATGAGGCAGGGTGTCACCTGTAGGCACGCCATCCCTGACGAATCTCGCAATCACACCCTGGACGCAGGCTGACAGCGCTCTTTTCTTCTCGTCAAGGCAGCCGAGCATGGGTGCTTTGGCGAAGGCGTCGAAGGTTCCGAATACAAACGGCAGCTCGATGCAATGACAGGCACCGAGCGAGGAGCCGGGAGAAGCCCAGTCAAAGCGATAGACCCATACGTTGCCGGTTCCACGCGCTATCGCCGACGCGAGCTCTTCTACTCCCTCACCGAAGTAGTGTGCCGTCTGCGCATCGCTCAATACCTCGAGCGCGGTGGCGCCTGGACGCGCGTGGCATGCCCGGTTGATACGAGCCTGCCAAGACGGTCCAAAGAGAGCCTCGGCAATTCGCGGCAGCGTATCGAAGGACATGCCCGCAAATCTTGGGTCAAAAGTGTAGAACGCAAGCGCCTCATCGGCAGTAGATCCGATGATGGCGTCGATCCCGCCCGCACCCGTGCGAACGGCTTCCAGGAAAGCATCCCCGCCCGGAAGAATTCCGGTTGCCGCCGGCCCGAAGGGAGGGGTCGGGTCCCCGAGTGAGCGGGTTGATCCTCGGAGCGTCGCGATCGTGGCCTCGAGAATCCGACCCACCGGAACACTCTGCAGGCGCGTGAGAGCATCCGGCTGGTTGGGATCGATAGCCAGGTTGGCGCAAAACGCGTTGGCGCACGCGATGGATTCGTCCCGGGAAAACGGTCGCAGGGCAAATGGATTAGATAGCAGTATCGCCCGCTGCATGAGTTGCCGGGCCTCAGGGATCGCCAGCATGCATGTTATGGAGTGCGCGCCACCGGATTGCCCCATCAACGTGACACGCTTCGGATCGCCTCCAAACGAGGCTGCGTTGCCGGCAATCCACTCCAGCGCCTGAATCTGATCCAACAGACCCATGTTTCCGTCCGTTATCCCAGGATGGCAGAGATAACCGAGAGCGCCAAGTCGGGAGTTAACCCCGACGACGACGATGTCATTGTCGCGCGCAAGTGCGCCGCCGTCGTACCACGGTAGCGAGCCGCCGCCACTCAAATAGCCGCCACCGTGGAACCAAACAAGAATCGGGCGAGGTCGCTGAAACGGCGCCGGCGCCCAGATACTGACGGTGAGGCAGTTCTCGTCCTGCTCTGCTGAGCACTCGCCCATGACTTTCGCCAGGCGCGAGGGTACTTGTGGACAGACGGCCGCCGGGACGGTTGCATCTAGCACGTCCGACCTCGGCTTGGCTGGCGCGGGTGGCCTGAAACGCAGCGCGCCCGTTGGCGCCTCCGCAAAAGGCACGCCCCGGAAGGTCGCCAATCCCTGGGCAACGAGGCCGCATACGCGCCCCTCCAGGGTCGTTATTTCAATTGTGTCCATCTTGTTGACGTTAGTACGCACGGAGGCTCGAAACCAGTGCAGTCCGCAGGACAGACGGTTGCAGAAAATCGCACAATGCCGAGCGCGTAGTGCCATCAATTCACGCAGGTTTCGTTGTAAGATCCCGCACAATCGCCCAGCTCTTGCGCGCGAGTGCGAGCACTATGATTGATCTCATGTCGACATTTGTCGCAGTGGTGGAGGCTGGGAGCTTCTCCGAAGCTGGCCGGCGCATGGGCCAGCAGAAGACCACCGTCAGTCAACGCATACACCAGCTCGAGGAGCGGCTCGGCGTACGTCTGTTGCAACGCTCGACCCGTGCTGTTCAGCCCACTCAAATCGGTCGCGCGTACTATGAGAGGTGCCTGCGCATCCTCGCAGATATCGATGACGCGGAGCAGATGGTTCGTGAGGACCAGGCCTCACCGGCGGGCTTGTTGCGGATACAACTGCCGATCGAACTGGGCATGCACGTGTTCGGCAAGTTCCTGGTCGAGTTTGCCAGCCAGAATCCCGACATCTCCCTGCATATCGAGCTCAGCAGTCGCCGCATGGACATGATCGATGAGCGCTATGATCTGGCCATTCGAACCGGAACCATGCCGGACTCCTCGCTCATTTCGCGTCGAATCCTCTCCATCCGGCGCGGCTTCTACGCGAGCGGCGCGTACCTCTCTCAGCGCGGAGAGCCCAAGACGTTCGACGATCTCAAGCAGCATTCGTGTCTGCGATTCCAAACAGACTACCACGGCGGCGACTGGATCGCCGAGGGTCCGCAGGGCCGGGTTTCACTCAGCCCCGTCGGTGTAGTAACGGCGAATAATCTCGCGATTCTGCGTGATGCGGCGGCGTCAGGGCTCGGAATCGCGGTGTTGCCTAACCTGTTCTGTCGCGAAGAGGTCGAGGCAGGGACGTTACGCCGGATACTTGGCGATTGGGTACCGGAAGAGGCCGAAGTCTTTGTCCTCTACCCGAGCCGGCAGCATCTGTCCGCAAAGGTGAAAGGCTTTCTGGCCTTTCTGGATGCCCGGCAGGACAAACTGTCGCACTGGCTCAACCGTACCTTCGAGCTGTTTGACCTGAAGTAAGCCGATCCTCCCGGCTCGCCGGCCGTTCAGATCCGCGCAACGGTGTGTAAAGCCCCGGCTGCTCGCAAGGAAGCGCCTGAAGCATTAACGTCGCGAGTCCAAGGCCAGTGAGACGCCGGAATGGAGAATATGAGCATCAAGTCGAGCGTACTCGGGGTTGTTGTCCGGATCTGCTGCCTGATCGTTTGTCTTCCTGAGTTGGCCCACGCAGACAGCTTACGCCGGGTAGGAACCATCCAGGTTCCAGGTGCGTCCGCCGGCAGCCCATTCGATGTTTTTGACAGCGGCATGGTTGCGCCTCGGCTCGGTGCCTATCTCTTAAGCAACATCTCGATGAAATCCGTCGATGTTTTTGACGCCGGCACCGGAGCACTGCGGTTTCGAGTGCCCGGATTTCGCGGCTTTGAGCCCCCGTGCTGCGAGCATGTCGGTCCCGGTTCGCTCGAGCTCATCGGCGACACGGAGCTCTGGGTTACCGATGCGGACAGCAGCGTCAAGATCGTTGATCTTGCCGCGCATAAGATCAGTGAGTCCATCTCGACAGGAGGGAAGCTGCGCACGGACGCACCGGCCTACGATCCCCGCGAGCGGCTCATCGTAGTCAACAACCCTGATGACACGGTGCCGTTCATCACGTTTATCTCAACCCGCCAGGGCCACAAGATCCTGGGTAAGATGGCTTTCCCGCAGGCGACCGCGAGCCTGGAACATTCCGTCTGGTCGCCGCGAACGGGCCTCTACTACCTGTCGATTCCGGAGCTGGACGGCAATCACGCCCGTGGCGGTATCGCCGTCATCGATCCGCATGAGCGGGTGGTCCTGCAGACCATACCGATTGAAGGATGCGGGCCGAACTCCCTGGCGCTCGGACCGGATGAGCAGCTCCTGGTGGGATGCCGCGGGTCAGGTCGCGGGAATGACTACGGTTTTGTGCCGAAGACATTCCTGATGAATGTCAGGACCCTGGCAGTTGAGCCGGTTGCCGACATCAACGGATCGGATCAAACGTGGTACAACTCGGGCGACGGACGCTACTATCTCTCCGCGCTCGCCAATCCGGGTGGGCCTGTTCTGGCCACCATCGAGGCGGCCCCAGGTCATCGGGTACTGACCGCACCGTCACAGCACTTTGCGCATTCTGTCGCCGTGGACCCGGTTACAAATCGCGCGTTTGTCCCCTTCAGCTCCACCCCAACCGAGAGTGAGTGCACGCACGGCTGCATCGCAGTGTATTCGGTAGTTGCCGAAGGGCGGTGAGCCGCGGAAGGATCGCTGCTGCCGCGCAAGGCTAGCGCTAATTCGAGAGGCGACCACAATTGCACATCTTTCCTACGCCAACGCTCGCTATTCACGGCTCGCAGGAGAGATTCCCGGTGCGCCGTCTCTATTGCGTAGGTCGCAACTACGCCGATCATGCGCGTGAGATGGGGCAACCTCACGTCGGGCAGGATTTGTTCTTCTTCACTAAGTGGGCGGATGTGGTATGCGACAGCGGCAGCGCCGTCCCCTATCCACCCGGCACGGCCAACTACCAGTACGAGGTCGAGCTCGTAGTGGCGATAGGCAGTCGCGTCAACAACGTCACTCCGTCACAGGCGCTGGAATGTGTGTTCGGCTATGCGTGCGGTCTCGATATGACGCGTCGCGACCAGCAACTCGCCGCGCGCGAGAAGTCGCGGCCTTGGGATGTGGGCAAGAACTTCGACGCCAGCGCGCCCATAGGCGCGATTCACCGCGCCGCCGAAGTGGGGAACATGAAGCGGCGGAGATTGTGGCTCGAAGTGAACGGCGTACTCCGCCAGGATACGAATGTAGACCAGATGCTGTTTCCGGTGGACACCATCATCGCGCATCTGTCCTCACTTTACGTGCTGGAGCCGGGCGATGTGATCATGACCGGAACTCCGGCCGGCGTTGGCGCAGTGGCGCGCGGGGACAAGCTGGTGGGTCATGTGGAGGGACTGAGCCCAATCGCGATCGACATCATCTGATGGAACTTCCACGTTTGCGCAGCGCCTGGTGTCGTTGCGAATTGTGGAACGATCTGTTGCATGCCGCCAATCTGGTTTCGGGGTGACGTGTGCGTTATCTAGATCGAGCCATCCACGGGTGTGGGTAACTAAGGTTCAATGATGAGTTCAAAAATCGACATCATCCATCACGCGGGACTCATATCTGAAGATCTGGGGGGCGTTGTCGCTCAGTACGAGCGACTCGGCTTCATGTTCACGCCCCTTTCGCATGTCCTCATCACGATCAGCCCCGGGACGGACCCGGTGTATATCGGGCTCGGCAACCGCAACGCGATATTCGAGCGGAATTTCCTCGAGGTCGTTGGCATACCCGACCCCGACATTTGGGCAAAGTTTCCGCTCGAGAAGCGGGGTCCGTTCAATATCGACGAGCGGCTGAAGCGCTATCGGGGACTGCATATAATGCACTTCGGCACCGAGGACATCGAAGCTGTCCGAGCGCAGTACCTGGCGCAATCGCAGCCGATCTCGGAAGTCGCGCGGCTCCAGCGAATGGTCGATACGCCGGACGGTGAGCGCTTGATGCAAGCCCGGTGCATCTTCTACCCGCTGACAGCAAATCCTGAGGGCCTGATACAGGTCGCGCAGCACGTGACGCCTCAGTACGCACTTCAACCTAGATACATGAGCCATCTCAATGGGGCAAAGCGGTTGAGCGAAGTCATCGTCTGCAGCGATACACCGGAACAGAACGCCGCGAAATACAGTCGATATTCAGGTCACGCCGTCACCCGTCGTGGCGATCTTCACATCGTCGATCTCGGGCACACGCGTATCATCACCGTGGATCCATCCAGACTCGATAAGCTTGTGCCAGGCTACCCGCTGCACCCCACCCCATTTCTCGCGGGCTTCACCGTCGCCACCGCCGACCTCGCGCGGGCACGCGATCATCTAGTTCGGCAGCACGTTCCATTTGCCGAGCTGGATGGTCGCCTCGTGGTGTCCCCCGACAATGGCTGCGGGAGCGCCGTGCTTTTCGAGAGTCTCGATGCGACACGCTAGCTCATCGGCTGCGCCGGAGGAGGAGATATCATGGCGGACAAACAGATAAAGTTGGCCAGCCCATTCAGCCTCGAGGCCTGGACCGAGAAGAATCTGCCGACGTCGCTGGGTGCCATTGGAAATCGGGAGATTTTCAAGAACACGGATTTCATCCT
>Ga0070735_10005136_pt1 | contig 10914 bp, 11 predicted proteins | sample Coa_R1_FD_66443 | JGI IMG/M metagenome (GOLD analysis project Ga0070735, IMG submission 66443) | Surface soil microbial communities from Centralia Pennsylvania, which are recovering from an underground coalmine fire - Coalmine... | ecosystem: Environmental > Terrestrial > Soil > Unclassified ... | reverse complement strand
AAAGTTGTTGCCGCACAGGCACGCATCCAGGAAGCCCAGGCAGAAAACGTCAAGGCCCGGGACGACGTGCAGCGGTATCACCTCCTGGTGACCAAAGACGAAGTACCTGAGCAGACTTATGACTACGCAGTAGCCGCAGCGCAAACCGACACTGCTGCAGTAGCAGCTGCCAAAGCAGACGAGGCGACTGCTGTACAAAACGTCGAGCAAGCACGCAGTCGGCTAGTTGAGGCGACGGCACGCCACCAGTCTGCGGAGGCGGGACCGAAACGCGTAGCTTCCACGCGCGCCCGCGCGCTGGCGGCCCTGGCAGATGTGCGGGAGAAAAGGGCCGAGCTCGAGCGGGCAAAACTGAACTTGGATTACACGAAAATACTGGCACCTGTGACCGGCGAGGTGAATAAGAAAGTGGTCGTGGGATTGAATGTCGAGCCCGGCGAACAATTGCTCACGGTGGTTCCGCTGGGTCAAGTGTGGATCACGGCGAACTTCAAAGAAACACAACTGAAGCACATGAGGCCGGGGCAGAGGGTGAAAATCAACTGCGACTCCAATGGTCGCACCTACCAGGGGCATGTCGACAGCATCGCAGGCGCGACCGGGCCCGTTTTCAGCTTGCTGCCCCCCGAAAACGCCACGGGAAACTACGTGAAGATCGTGCAACGCATCCCGGTGAAGATCGTCCTAAACCCAGGTGAGAATCGCGACCATCTACTTCGGCCGGGAATGAATGTTGAAACGAAGGTCTACGTCCGGTGAGCGCCGCTGCAGAGACTTGGCCCTCAGAGCAGGTTGCCTGGCATCCCGCGGTAAATCCATGGGTCATCGGCGTCGTTGTTTCGCTGGCCGCTTTCTTAGAGGTTTTAGATACGAGCATCGCCAATGTGGCTTTGCCGTACATCGCAGGGAACTTGGGGGCGAGCTATGACGACAGCACATGGGTGCTCACATCCTATCTTGCTGCCAACGCGATCGTATTACCGATCAGCGGCTGGCTAGCCGAACTCATCGGTCGCAAGCGGTATTTTCTACTATCGCTGCTTGTGTTCACCATTAGCTCTCTGCTGTGTGGCCTGGCACCGAGCCTGCCCGTGTTGCTTCTCTGCAGAGCCATCCAAGGAGTTGGCGGCGGGGGACTCCAGCCCATGGCCCAGGCGATCCTGAATGACAGCTTTCCGCCGGAGAAGCGCGGACTCGCTTTTGCGCTCTACGGGATTACGGCGGTGCTCGCGCCCACGATCGGCCCCGTGCTGGGCGGATGGATTACGGACAATTATTCGTGGCGTTGGATTTTTTTCATAAAGATTCCCGTTGCCGCCGCGGCGCTCTATTTCACCTACAAGCTCGTAGAGGACCCCCCATTCCTTCGCCGTTTGAAGAGGGGTGGCATACATGTGGACTATATCGGAATCGCAATGCTTTCTTTGGGCGTTGGTTCGCTGCAGATTCTGCTAGACAAAGGCCAGGAAGACGACTGGTTCGGTTCGCACTTCATCGTGACGCTGATTGTGAGCGCCGCGGTGTGCTTGACTGTGCTGGTCATTTGGGAGTGGTTCCGCAAAGAGCCGATTATCAATGTGCGTTTGTTCAAGAATTTTAACTTTGCGGCGGCCAATCTCATGATGTTCATGATGGGCGTGATGTTGTTCAGCACTCTCGTCATGATTCCGGAGTTCCTCCAAACACTAATGGGTTACACAGCTGACCTGGCCGGCCTCGTCCTTTCTGCCAGCGGCTTCGTGCTGCTGCTCATGATGCCGATCGTGGGAAAGCTGACCACAAAGATCCAATCTCGCTATTTGATTGCGGCAGGATGGTGCGCTCTGGCAATTGGTCTGTATTACTCGGCATATCGCACGGATCTGCTCATCAGCTTTCGATTTGCGATGTGGTTGCGCGTGGCGCAGGTCATTGGTATCGGGTTTCTTTTCGTCCCGATAACGATGGCTGGTTATATCGGCATCCCGGCAGAGGAAGGCAACAGTGTCTCTGGAATGGTCAATTTCATGCGGAATATCGGAAGTAGCATCGGGACATCAATCGTAACAACCATGCTCGTGCGTCGCGCCCAGTATCATCAGCAGATTTTGGTCGGTCACCTCACTCCCGATACCCCCGCATTCCGAGATGCTCTCAACGCCCTTGCGAGAGCGATCGCTCATTGGGGACTGAGTCCGCACGACGCGCGACTTCAGGCGATTGCAAGATTGTACGCGCAGGTCAACCGACAGGCCCACACGCTGGCGTATCTGGACACCTTTTGGGTTTTAGCGCTTCTGTCGGCAATCATGTTTGTGCTGGCATTTTTCCTGAAGAAGAATGATCCCAGTGCGAGCGGTGATATTGCGGCCGGTTAGGGATTGTCATGATGATTCGAGCCGTAACAATCGAACGTGAATTTGGCTGTGGTGGTTCGGAGATTGCTGCAAAGCTGGCCGAACTTCTGGGTTGGAAGCTGTGGGACCACGAACTAACCCAGGAAATCGCGCGGCTGACCAACTGTACACCGGAAGTGGTCGAGCAGCGGGAATGGAAAAATGATCCCGCGGTTTATCGCGTCTTTAAGTCTTTTCTTAGAGGAGCCTTCGAGGGCACTTTACCGCCAACGGACCAGCTGAAACTGCTTGATGCGCAGCGTATCGCCGCCGTTTCCGAGCTGGCGGTCAATCAAGCACTTTCTGGCGGGCAATGTGTAATCGTCGGCCGGGGCTCGCAATATTTTCTTCGCAATCGCAAGGATGTGTTTCGGGCATTCCTGTACGCTTCTCGCACGTCTAAGATCCACAGACTAGTCGCCGCTGGAATGCCCCAAGAACAGGCAATAACGGGCGTTGACACGGTTGACAGAGATCGCGCCGCTTTCGTGAAGAGGTACTTGAAGCTGAACTGGCCAGAGCGCCGCCTGTATGACGCAATGTTTAATACAGAAAGGCGCGGTTCCGTTGTCGCTGAAATGCTCGCTCACTACATCCAACAGATTGCTGGGCGGTCGTAAAGGGCTTTGAGGTCTGCCCTGCAAGCCAAACTTCACTCACGAGCCGACTTGTTGCTCCTCCTACCTTTACTGCTGGTCATCCTGTTGAATCCGATGATGGACCACAGTGGCTGGCGCAGGCTGGCGCCCGCAGCCCTCACGTTCAGCCCAGTCATTCTATTCACAGTCAGATTGTCGCAAATAAGAGCGTGGGTGTGGCAGTCAGTTCTGTTGATGTTGAGCGGTCAAGCCCCTTGTATCGGGACGAGGAAGTTGCTGTCCAGGACATAAGCGTATAGGTGTCTGCGCGGCGCCGCGAGACGTAACTGGGGGGCGGACACCCATCCGTCCGTTTCGTCCCACTCCCAGCCGGTAGCGGAAATCCTCTGGATCGCTTCCTTAAGGTCCGCTGTGGTCATCGGATATGCATAGATGCGGACGTTTTGTGCGAGCAGGTGAGACAGAGCCTCAAGAAACCCGCCGTCCAGCTTGCTGTAGCGATCTTCGAACGCCCGGATCACAACGGATAGACCGACGACAAAGCGCACAAGCTCCTCTGTGTAGCGGTTCACGAAATCGGTTATCGTGTAGAGTTCCTGCTCGCGAAACAGCAATACGTCCCCGCCACGCGAGCGAAGTGTGTCGATACGATGGAGTAGATCTGGGACTCCAGGAGGCAGCTCTGTCTTGTCGGACGGCGCAAGTGTGAGGCAGAAGAATCCTCTCGGTGTGGTCGTCTCTTCACCCATCTCTTCTTGAAGTTGCCGAATTCCCGAAGCCAACATTCGTGTGTGGATTTCCGCGTGGCTTGGATCCATATGTACGAAGTATCCCGGTGCGAGTACGACAGGATTCCTGTGGATGACTTCCGTCGGCGGAACGGGCGAGCCGTTGGATGGGAAACAGACTGCTTCAGCGATGCCTGTGCGCACCAAGTGCACCAGAAGAGCGCGTTGATCCCAGGTCTCGAAAGCTGGCCCACGCAGGTCCACATAGTCAATTTCGATTCGGTTCTCGACACCTTGCACCAGACTCTCGAGGAATTGTTCAGTCGTCTGCAATTCATAAAACGCAGCGTAAATCAAGTTCACACCCAGGATGCCAACAGCCTCCTGCTGGAGGAGGTTGGCAGGGTCCCCCAGATTGATATGCAGTAGTATGTCGTTGGGCTGTCCACCTGGCTGCTGCTGAAAGCGCAGACCGAGCCAACCGTGAGGCTCATTCGTTCCAGCATAGCTTCGTGCGGAGACGGTATCGACAAAGGAAAAGAAACGAGTCTGTGATCCACGAGACTTGGCCAGCTGATTGAGGAGTTGAGTCCACTCGCGACCCAGCATGGCCTCGAGTCGCTGCCTGGATACGTAGCGCGAGCCGGCACCATAAAGGTCATCGCTGACTTCCTTGTCATATGCGGAGATGGTCTTGGCAACGGTTCCGGAGGCTCCCCCGACAATCAGAAACCAGCGCGCGACCTCCTGGCCAGCGCCAATTTCGGCGAATGAGCCAAATACAGACGAGTCAAGATTGAGGGCAAGGGCCTTATGATGAGTGTCAAGCTTTTCGATGGCTGCCATAGAACAGCCTCAATCAGACCAGAAACAGGACGGCCTGACAATCGTACGATGGTATTGGCCGATACATTGGTATCAGGGAAGTACACCTGATCCTATTTCCTCTGCGGTTGGACAATCCGTGTAGACGGCTATAGTCTGTAGCCGAACCCTTTGGAGACTCTCACTTATGGAGGGATTAAGTAATGAGGATCACGGCCCCCATTTCTTTTGCAGGTTCCCAGCTTACAGAAACCCGTCACGTCTGTGCATTCTTCAACAGCGACGATGAAGAATATCGCGTACTCCTTCCTTTTATTAAGGGCGGGTTTGAATGCGGCCACAAGGCCGTTCACGTCGTCAACCCGGATCATGACATCATGCGCACGCGTCCTATGATCATTATTGGCGGAATCCTCCAACGAAATCCTTTCTTCGTGCCTCCGGGCGAATTCCTTCGAGAGTTCCACGAACGACGAGCTGGCCGGAGCACACCAACCTCAGCAGGAGGCTAGCATGGCAGTCGGCCCGGGAAGTCCCGCCGAGGAAATTAGGCGCCTTCGGCGCTGCATGAACGATTTAGTGAGCGTGCTCACCCTACCCGCCACATGGACTGGCGCCGCACCCTCGCAGATTGTCGGCGATTCGCTCGATGCTCTGGTCAGCATGTTGAGCCTCGACTTCGTCTATGCCCGGTTAAGAGAGTCAACCGGCAAAGCATTTACCGAAATGGTGCGAGTTGGTTCGAACTGGGCGTCGAAATCTCGACCGGAAGAGATTGGGGAAGAGCTCCAACCATGGCTGGAAAATGAGCCTGAAGAACTGGCAACAGTCGTAAGGAACCTTTTCGGAAAGCACGCGACCACGCTAGTACCTGTGCATCTCGGGCTGCGCGCGGAAATGGGCGTCATCGTGGCAGGTTCTCAGAGAGCTGATTTCCCCCAACAAGCCGAGAGACTCGTTCTGCACATAGCGACGAACCAGACTGCTATCGGGCTGCAGGGTTCGAGTCTCCTGGGTACACAAAGGCGGCTCTCCAGCGAGCTCGATCTGCAGGTCCCGCAGCGAACGGCTGAACTTGCCGCGGCCGAGGAACGGTGGCGCTCGGTTTTTGAGAACTCAGCCATCGGCGTTGCCCTGACTGATCTAGACGGCCGATTCCTCGCCGCGAATCCCGTGTACCAGGAAATGTTGGGTTATACCGAGAGGGAACTGCAGCAGCTCTCTTTTCTCGACATTTCCCATGAAGAGGATATCGAAGCGAGCCGGACACTCATCGGGGAGCTGTTGGCGGGAAAGCGCAGGCAGTTTCAGGTCGAAAACCAATATCGAGGGAAGAACGGCAGTCTGATTTGGGTGCGCAACAATATCTGTGTGGTGCCCGGCACGGAGCGGGTGCCGCGATTCTTTATGGCGCTCTCCGAAGACATTACGGAACGCAAGCACGCAGAGCAGGCGCTCCTCTCCAGTGCTCTTAATCTACGCCGAGTCATTGATGCGCTACCAACGTTGGCTTGGTGCAATCTGCCGGATGGTTCCAACGAATTCCTGAACAAGCGTTGGCACGCATATACGGGCCTCTCACCGGAAGAGTCGCATGGTTGGGGTTGGCGAGTTGCGTTTCACCAGGGGGACTTGCCGCCGTTAATAAAAAGGTGGCAAGAGTTGTTGATATCAGGAGAGTCAGGTGAGATCGAGGCTCGTCTTCGGCGCCATGATGGGGTGTATCGCTGGTTCCTAATCCGAGTTGAGCCACTCCGCGACGAGGAGGGCAAGATTGTCAGATGGTACGGCACAAGCACCGACATTGACGACCGCAAGCAGGCGGAAGATGCACTACAGGCGAGCGAGCACAAAGCGCGCTTGCTCGTGGACAGCATCCCCGGTCTTGTTGTCCGGATGACGGCAGCTGGCGAAGTCGAAGCCGTTAATCGGAGACTTCTGGAGTATTTCGGCAGGAGCCTGGAGGACATAAGGAGTTGGACGACCAGCGGCCTTATTCACCCCGAAGATCTTGCTCGCGCAATCGAAATCGCCGGCCATTCGTTCGCGACTGGCGATCCATACGAGATGGAGATTCGAGTCCGGCGTTTCGATGGCGTATTTCGCTGGTTTCAGGCCCGCGGGCTCCCTGTACGAGACGCGGAGGGACGAATTCTTCACTGGTATGCCCTTCACACCGACATAGACGATCGAAAGAAGGCAGAAGAGGCCCTGCGTGCCAGCGAACGCGAACTTGACTTGATCGTCAACACAATACCCGCGCTAGCGTGGTCGGCGCGTCCCGACGGCTCCGCGGAGTTCTTCAACCAGCATTACCTGGCGTATGTAGGCCTCCCGTTGGAACAACTCCAAGGCTCGGGCTGGACAGCCGCCGTTCATCCAGATGATCTCGGGAGGCTGATTACTGTATGGCGATCGATGATGGCCGCAGGCAAGGGCGGAGAAGTCGAAGGGCGACTGCGCCGTTTCGATGGTGCGTATCGCTGGTTCCTGTTCCGCACAAACCCCATGGTCGATGAATCGGGCAACATTTTGAAATGGTATGGGACAAACACCGATATCGATGGTCGGAAACGGGCGGAAGAAGAATTGCGCAACACCCAGACGGAGCTCGGAAGAATAATGGGAGCGATGACGATGGGGCAACTAACCGCTTCGATCGCGCACGAAGTAAATCAGCCACTTTCTGGCATTGTCACCAACGCCGGCACATGCCTTCGGATGCTCGATGCTAATCCTCCGAATTTAGAAGGTGCATGCGAGGCGCTGCGGCGTACGATTCGAGACGGTAACCGCGCTTCGGAAATCATAACGCGATTGCGTACGCTTTATGGCAAGAAGGAGCCAGCTCTTGAACCGATGGACCTGAATGAAGCAACTCGAGAAGTAATCGCATTGTCGCTAGGCGAGATGCAAAGAAACAGGGTGGCTCTGCGACAGGAACTTGCTGAAGATCTGCCGCCGGTCTTGGGCGATCGAATCCAGATTCAGCAAGTTATTTTGAATCTGGTACGAAATGGCTCGGATGCCATGAGTGCGGTGGATGATCGCCCTAGAGAGTTGCTGATCAAGACGGAATGCGAAGAAGGCGGGGGAGTGCGTCTGAGCGTCAAAGATACGGGAGTGGGATTTGATACTCAATCCGAAGTGAAGCTGTTCCACGCCTTCTACACGACGAAAGGTGATGGGATGGGCATCGGACTCTCCGTCAGCCGGTCGATTATCGAGAATCATCGGGGACGGCTTTGGGCAGTCCGCAACGAGAGTCACGGCGCAACGTTTTTGTTTTCTATTCCGTGCAGTGCCAATACTTAAGTCCAATAGACGCCCGGCTGTATTCACGCGCATTGTAGTATTGATGAAGGGTGATCAGCAGCAAAGGAACGTCAGACAATCTCCCCTGGTAGCAGTGGTCGACGACGACGAGTCCATTCGCGAGTCGCTGCCCGACCTGTTGAAGGAGTTCGGTTTTTCGGTCCTCACATTCTCTTCTGCCAATGAATTCCTCGTATCCGATAGCGTTGACCGAACCATGTGTTTGGTACTCGATATCGCCATGCCCGGGATGAGTGGTCTTGATTTGCAAAAGGAGCTTAAGAGTCGCGGGTACAAAATTCCCGTCATCTTCATCACTGGTCAAAACGATGAGTCCATCCGTATGCGAGGCCTCGAACAGGGAGCAGTGGACGTCCTTTTCAAGCCATTCAACGACATCGCGCTGCGGCACGCGTTGAGCAAAGCAATGGGAGCGATCTGACGATCAGTCGCTCGTTCTGGGAGGTATACTATGGCGCTAACCAAAGCTATCGAGCATGAAACGGGAGGTTCAACCATGCCCCCCTCGAAGTCCATCGTATTCGTCGTTGATGATGATATTTCGGTTCGCGAATCGCTCGAACTACTGATTCACGAGGCTGGCTGGCACCCTGAATTGTTCGCTTCAGCACAAGCATTCCTCGATTGTCCGCCCGTTTCCATCCCGCACTGCCTGGTACTCGACATTTCACTCCCAGGACTAAACGGTCTCGATCTGCAAAAGCGCGTTATGGCCGAAAGGCCCGAGATGCCAATTATCTTTATTACCGGGCACGGCGACGTACCGAAAACAGTTCAAGCAATGAAAGCAGGTGCCGTCGAGTTCCTGACGAAACCGTTCCCGGATGACGTTTTGCTCGACGCGATCGGCAAGGCGCTCGAACGGAGCAAGAATTCACTCAACCAAGCGGCGGAAACGAATGCACTGAAGCAGCGCTATGCGTCTCTGACGCAGCGCGAACGTCAGGTCATGCAGCTGGTGGTAGCGGGGCTTTTGAACAAACAGGTCGGCGGAGAATTGAGCATCAGTGAGATTACGGTTAAGGCGCACCGCGGAAAGGTCATGTTGAAGATGAAAGCCAGCTCGCTTGCCGATTTGGTGAGGATGGCAGCCAGGCTTCGGATGGACGCCCCAAGAAAACCTGAATAGAAGGTCCGGCCAATTTGGTGGAGCCTGATGCCGAGTTCTTCCGATCGTTCCTCGACACGCGAAGGCATCGCCAGTACCTTTGTCCAATTGTTTCCCCTTCCCCGCGACTGGCACAATCACAACGTCCGTTCAGTTTCGAGGACCTTTGGCGAGGAGGAGCGCATGTCCCACGGAAAGACAGCAATCGTTACAGAATCGCAGCAAGGAATTGGCGCAGGGTTAGTCGAAGGCTTTCTGAAGCGCGGCTATTGCGTCGTCGCGTGAGAGAGATGACTGAAGCGACGGATATAACAACTATCTTCCGCAAGGGGAACTGCTTGATGCTTGCAGAGAACCCGGGATCGTGTTCCTAGCGTTCGCGGCGCTAGGCCACTCATTTCGAGCCGAAGCTGCTCGAAGATGATGTCATCAAAGAAGTCGCCGCTGCGGTAGGCAAGACGACCGCTCAGGTTTGTATCGCCTGGGCATTCCAGCGAGGCACCGCCATCCTCACAACCTCGACAAACGCGGACCATATCCGCGAGAGCCTTGACGCCTCGCCCATTCCGGAAAGCGCGATGAAGGCGATCAAAGGAATTACGACGCGCTATCGAGTCAACAAAGTCGTCGAAACCGGCCTTCCCGGGTTCATCCCTCGAGAGGCAGACCGCCGGGGCACCGCGGCTAGGTGAGTGATAATTTCAATTGACCAAACGGTGCGGCAGGAATTCCTAACTACGTAGGTCCCGAGTGTTTTCTTCTATGATCCGTTCGGTGGACTCATCCAAAGGCCGAGCGTAACAGCCTGCTAGTAGATGGCACTGGAAGCCCCGGTTGATGCCGGTCGATCATCCGCGGCCCGGCGCCAGCGACCGGTCATTTCTTCGAGTGCTCTCCGAAACTCCAGGGGCCGGAGGGCCGGCAATCCCAAGCAATCTCTTCCAGCATCGATCATGGGCACCCAAAAGCAGCTTGTTTCCACTGGCAAGCAAAGAAATACGGCAACACGTAGGTCGGCCAAAACCTCCAGCAGGCCGAAGCCAGATCCGTCGGAGAGATGGGTATTGCTCAGCACTAAGTCGATCCGCATCGATTGCAACAACTGACGGGCCGTCTTCAGATTGCCGGCAAAGTGGCATCGGAATCCCAATCGACGTAGCCCATCGAGAAAAGCCTGCGCTGATCCAAAGCTCTGCCCTACTAAGAGCACTTCCATCCCGCCGAGTGTCATTGCTCTTTTCCTCGCCAGCACACGTATCTCTAGTTTGCAGATTCTGACCCCGTAAACAGGTGCGATTAAGCCAGAGACGTGGAGACGAAACAATTAGACGATGGTGTTGTCCATACTTTCGTATCACTAGGCGTGACGAGTAGCCTTCACGTGTGCGCGCAGGATTCATCTGCGGGTGCGTGTCGTTCTCTCGATGAACGTGCACGATCGTACGATTCGCTGCTTACGGGGTACTACCTTGGGGGACCAATATCAAGGTCTAATGGACCTTCCAGCTGAGCCGCCGCATCATAGACTTATGAGTGGTCCCCGGAAGACGCGCCCGACCAAGAGGACGCTCGTCGCTGTTGTTGATGACGACGAGTCGGTGCGCGAATCCTTGCCTAACCTATTGAGAGAGTTTGGCTTTGGTGCGCAGCCGTTTTCGTCGGCCCAAGAGTTCCTCGCGTCCGATGAGATGAGTCAAACCGCGTGTCTTGTCCTTGACGTCGTCATGCCGGGCATGACGGGTCTTGAGCTCCACAAGGAATTGAAGGCTCGCGGGCAAAAGACTCCAGTTATCTTCATCACCGGGCAGAAGGACGAAGGTCTCCTGAGCGGCCTGAGACATAGGTAACACATTGTACCGAACACATAGGTAACACTTCCTCCTGTAATAGGGAGGGGGAGATGCCTTGGAAGGAGTGTTCGGTCATGGACGAAAGAATGCAGT
>Ga0070735_10005135_pt1 | contig 10919 bp, 5 predicted proteins | sample Coa_R1_FD_66443 | JGI IMG/M metagenome (GOLD analysis project Ga0070735, IMG submission 66443) | Surface soil microbial communities from Centralia Pennsylvania, which are recovering from an underground coalmine fire - Coalmine... | ecosystem: Environmental > Terrestrial > Soil > Unclassified ... | reverse complement strand
AGGAGCGGGCGCTGCTGCGCGAGGAGATGGCGCTGGTAGTGCCGGAGGGGCACCCATTTGCCGGCCGGACCGGGCTTGCGCTTTCGGATGCTGCCGCGGAAGATTTCGTCTGGGTCTCCGAGGGCGCGACCGAGACGCATCCACTCTACGCCGCCTGCCTGGCCGCCGGCTTCGCGCCGCGCATAGTCTGCCTGAGCGGGAGCGCGCAGGGCATGCAGGCGCTTGTCGCCGCCGGCATGGGGATCGCGCTGCTCCCGCGCCTAGCCATCCACCCGCCCGACGGCGCCGTCGTCGTAGAGCTGGACGAGCCGCGTCCCGGCCGCACCCTCGTCGCCATCTGGCGCGCCGACCGCATCTCGCACGCCGCCAGGGCGTTTATTGGGGAGCTTGGCGTGTAGCGGCTAGGACCGGCGGTATTGGCGGTTCGGTGTTCAGGTTTGCAGGTATTCGGGTATTCAGGACGCGTGGCGCCTGGCGCCAAGTCTTCCTGAACACCTGAATACCGAACACCTGAACACCCAACACCCTACTTCTCGTACTGGAACACGAGCTGGGGCAGCGTGCCGATGGGCTGCGAGAGGTCGAGGCCGCTTATCTCCCCGGCCTGCTCGCGGAACCAGACGTCGAAGGGCGAGGTCGATTCGGCCAGGCTTGCGAAGACCGCCTCCGGGTTCGGCGCTTCGAAGGAGACGATGAGGAAGTCGCCCATCGGCGTGGACTGGAGATGCCAGGTCTCCCAGGCGACGGACGTCTGCGATTCGGCGTACTCGGCCTTTCGGGGACCGCTGAGCGCCTTTGCGAACTCGAAGAGCCGCTCGCGCTTGCCGGGTAGTATGGGAAACATGATGGCCGTGTGTGCCATTGTGGAGCTCCTTGTGCGGCCGCAAGTGCAGCCCGACCGGTGTTTGCCGGGACGGCGGCCGGACGTCGGACTTCGGCCCGAATACGCGGAAGGCCTCGTCGCTGACGCTCCGGCGCCGCCCTGCATCTCCACTATGGCTCCCAGGGCTTCAGAAACCCTTCAGGCGGTACGCGTGCCACCTTCGACAACCGAAGAAGCCGGCGAAGACTGCCTCGGTGGAGCGCGGAATATGACCGGATTTACGGCCCTGGCAAGCCGGACTCCGGGCAGCGTGCCAATCGCGCGCGCTAGGCTGGAACCGGCGTCTCGGCGCCGTGGACTACCGCAGATGTTTCCGGCTCCTTGAAGGTTGCAAGATATGCGAAGGCACACACGAGCGTCGTCACCGTAGGCAATATGAACACCGGCGCCCAGTCCGTGACGCCGCCATGCGTGAATCGCTGCTGTACCCAGCCGCTGAAGAAGCTTCCAAGCACGTTGCCGATTCCGAGTGTGACGAACGTGAGAAGGCTTTGGGCACTGGCTCGAACATCCTTCGGTGCAACGCGGTCGACGTAGAGTTGCTGAACGACCATGACGAATGCGTAGCCAAATCCGTGCAGGCCGAGCGAGAGCACCACGAGCCACATCGGCTGGCCAATGGCAAATATCAGATACCTGAGCGGCCACGCGAAGCTGCCGACCAGGAGACACCACTTCATACCCTTTCGCGGCAGCCACAGTGGCAGCAGCGCTGCCAGGGCGCCGATCTCGGTGAACTGGCTGATGCTCTTGGTCACCGGAATCAGAATATGCGGGATCGTCTTGCTCTCCAGAAACTGGCCGGACAGCCCGTAGAAGAACATGAACTCGGTAGCGGCAAAGAACGAGATAAACATGAAGACGCCGAAGCCGGGCACGGTCTTGAAGAGCGAAAATGCCTTGCGAATGGCCAAAGGATCCGACTTGGTCGCCGATGACGGCGGAGTATTCGGCAGCGTCAGCGAGTAGATCGCCATTGCCACGCCCAGGATTGCAGCCAGCATCATCTCTGGAATCGGACCGGTCACGCCCTTCGGATCCGCGTGGGTCCACGTCATAAACCCGGTTAACGCGAATGCCGCCGCGATCCAGCCGATCGTGCCGCCAGTGCGCACCCACGAGAATTCCCGCTCGCGCGAAGCCTCGTCGCCGCCGCTCTTGTCTATGTGGTAGAACGCGATCGAATTTGTGATTCCGAGGCCCGGCGCGAATAGGAGCGCCCAGATCAGCATCCACGTGAAGAGCCCTGAACCGGTCGTCTGCTGTGCCGTCATGTAGGCCGCGCCTGCCGCGAGCAAGTGCGTAATCGCGAGGAATATCTGGCTCGGCATGAACCGGTCCACCAGTTGGCCGCCCAGAAACGGAGTGATCGCGCAGCCCAGCCAGAGGGCCGCGTAGACGTTACCGACCTGCTGCGGCTCAACGTGGCGATTAATCAGCGTCGCGCTGAGAATTGGCATCCACGCCCCCCAGACAGCGTACTGGACGAACATCATGACGAACAGGCGTATCGCCGTCGCCGTTCGAGACGACATAAGGTGCCTCCAACAGAATAATCTCGGTATTTCCCTGCATGTGGTCGCTTTTCCTCCCGTGGGTTCGATGGCTGGGTGCGTTCCTTCGGCGCAAATTCATATCACCGTGCGTTCGCTTTCACTGGGTATACTTGGGACACGGGTTTGCGGGTAATTTGCGATACGGGTCGATGGTTCGCTGCCGGCGGGCGCCCGCCGGGGCGGAAAGGAGTCGTCGATATGCGGATGCGGAATCGCGGCCTTGCAGCCGCTGCGGGGTTTGCGGCGCTGGCCGTCCTGCCGATGGCGCTGGCCGGCTGCGCGGGCGGAGGCGGTGAAGCTGCGGCAGACCGGGCCACGAGTATCAGCGGCGTGTTTGAGGGCAGCCAGACGCAGACGCGCGCGGTGGGCGATACAGGCGCCGTCGACATGGACATCAAGCCGGCTGGATCATCTCTGTCCGGTGTTGGACGGCTCACGCTGAACAGCCAGGTATTCACCGGACCGATCAGCGGCACGCGATCCGGCAATTCCGCGGTGATCGACGTGGCCTACGGCGGATACGGCCCGGCCGAATACAACGTGACGCTGAGTGGTACGAAGCTGACCGGGTCGTACAGTCACACGGCCACGGGGGGCGCCGCCGACGGCGGGACGATCACGCTCGCGGGCGACTTGGGAGTTTCGTCCCCGACGATTATGGGCACCTCGACGGGGACGACCACCGATTTCGGCTTCCCGGCAAGCCCGTTCAGCGTAACCTTGGTTCAGAACGGCGACAACGTGGCTGTGTCCGGCATCTATAACGGCGCCAACTTCACGGGTACGGGCGTAATCATCGGGTCGAAGCTGACCTTCAGCACGGTCCTCGCCGATACGACGACGGTCACGTTCACCGGCGATGTCGGATCCAACCGCATGTTCGGCTCCTATAATATCAACGCCACGGACGGAACCCTGGTCAATCACGGCCTGTGGGTCGTGGGCCGGTAGCCGGCTGCGGGGCCACGATTTGCCGGGCATCGAGACGCGCGCCGCCATTTCACGGTGGCTTCACGGTGGCTTCGTATACTCCTTCTCATAAGCTGCGTCCAGCACGCGGCGCCGTCCCACATAGGGCCGGAACGGGAAGGAGACGTGAACATGGCAGGATGGACACGCGGCCTGGGCGCCGCGGTGGCATGTGCGGCAATTATCGCTTTGGGCTCCGCGCTGGCGGGCTGCGGCGGCGGGGGCGCCTCGTCGAACGGCCACGGCGGAACCGGCGGCAGCGGCGGAACGACCCCGAAGTCGGCGACCGGCGTCTACCGCGGCACCGAGAAGCAGACGCGCGCCGTCGGCGATACTGGCACGGTCGAGCTAGACATGACCCAGGCCAGCGGAGGCGCGTCGCTTTCGGGGACGGGCCGGCTGACGCTGAACGGCCAGGTCTACACCGGCCCGATAACCGGGGCCGTGACCGGCGCCAATGCCACTTTCACCGTGGCATACGGTACCTACGGCGCGGTCCAGTATACGGTCGCTCTCTCCTTCAGCACTACCTCCGGGAACACAATGACGGGCACTTTCACGCATACGCTTCCCGGCGGCGGCACGGAGGGCGGGACCGTTACGATAAGCCAGGAAATTGGAACCCAGACCGTTACGATCTCGGGCAACTACGGCGGCACGTACCAGGATAGCGCATCGACGGACGGGCCGAAGCAGCTGAGCGTGACGTTCGTTCAGAACGGCAACAATCTGATGGTGACCGGCTCGGCGAACGGTGATGGATTCACGGGTACTGGAACCATCATCGGATCCAGCATCACATACGGCACGGTTTCCAACGGTGCGGGTACGGCGACCTTCACCGGCGCTGCGATTGCGGACGAGATCACCGGCTCGTATACTGCCACCGCGTCGGACGGCAGCGGCGACATGACGAGCGGCTCCTGGCTGGTCTTCAAGACGCGGTAGAGGGCGCGCGTTCTCCGGGGGCCGGCGGCCCGCCGCCGGCCTCCCTTGCCGCTTCCTGGAGGCTCATGCGGCCGCCAATGGCCCACTCGCGCGCAAGCGCCGCCTCGCCGAGAACGGCGCGGGCACGTTCGCGCAGGAGACCGCGCTCCACGTCTTCGATTTCGGACGTGCGGACTCCCGTCCTCGCGTAGATCGCCTCCGCCGCGCCGAGCAGTCGCGCCGCCTTCGTCGCCTCGCCGCAGCGAACCGCGTCCTCCGCCAGGCCGACGAACACCGAGGCTAGTCCTGCGGCGCCGCCCGTGGCGATCCAGACAGGGAGGCTTCGCAAGTACTCCTCCCTTGCCCCCGCGGCATCGCCGGTTTGCGCAAGGACATTAGCGAGATTGACCCTGGCCGTCGCAACGCCGACTTCGTCACCCAAATCTTCGCGGAGCGCAAGACTCTCCCGCTGAAGTGCACAGGCTTCCGTGTATCTGCCGAGCCGCATCTCTATGTTGCCGAGATTGCTTAACGTGGAAGCGATGCATGCGCGGTCCTCCAACCGTCGTCGGATTGCAAGGCTCTCGTGGAGCGCGGGACGGGCTCCCTGATAGTCGCCTTGGGACGTGCGAATGCACCCGATAGTGTTCAGGACGCCGGCCAGCCTCCATTCGTTACCGATCCGCCGGGTCAACTGCTCGGCCTCCGCGTGCAGCCGAAGGGATTCCGCGTAGTCGCCGCGCTCGAGCGCAACGACGCCGAGATTCGAGAGCACCGCGATCAGCCCGTTGGCGTTGCCGGTCTCCCGGTGGATGGCGAGCGCCCCCGTATACCGCGCAACGGCCACCGCGAAGTCGCACTGCGTAGCCGCAAGCACGCCTGCGGTCGTCATCGCCCCGGCGCGGACCTCCGGCGAGCCGCGTCCCTCCACGGCGGCAAGTGCGGCTTCGGTCCGCCTCCGGCCCTCCGCAAGATAGCCGCGCTGAAGCCAGAACCGCATCAAGTAGCCGGAAAACCGCAGAGCCATCTCGAACTCCGCGTGTCCGAGCGCCCAATCCTGCGCGGCGCGCAGGTTTTCGAGCTCCAGCTCCAGCCGCTCCAGCCACTCCTTGGCGCCCGCACCGAGGAGTCTTGGATCGGCCTCCTCCGCAAGGCGCAGGAAGTGCATCGCGTGGCTGCGGCCGAGCGTGGTTCGCTCGGCTCTCGTCAACTGATCTTCGGCGAATTCGCGGAGACTGTCCGCCATACGAAAGCGAATCCGGTCCGGCGTCGATTCCAGCGAAATAAGCGAGCGGTCACGAAGCTGCGCCAGGTACTCGACGCACGCCGGTTGCGCGCACACCGCCTCCGCGTCCTCGGCGAGCCACCCGCCCCGGAAAACAGACAGCGCCTTGAAAAGCGCCTTCAGCTCGGCCGTGAGCAGATCGAAGCTCCACTGGATCGCCGCGCGCAGCGAGCTGTGCCGAGGGTTGCGCGCTCCCGCGCGGCTGGCGAGCCAGTCCAGGCGCTCCGCGATGCGCTCCAGGATCTGCGATGGCGTGAACGAGGCGGCGCGCGCCGCCGCGAGCTCAAGGGCGAGCGGCGCGCCTTCGAGTCGGCTGCAGATGCCGGCGACGGCCGCCGCGTTGCCACGCGTCACCTGGAAGTCCGGCAGCACGCGCTGCGCCCTGTCGACAAAGAGCTGGATGCTTGGCGACTCCATCAAGCCGGCGAGCGACGCGGCCGCCTCCGGCAACGGCAGGGGCGGAAGCGCCAGCGCCAGCTCGTCCGGCATTCCCAGCCGCCTCCGAGACGTGACAAGCACGCAGAGGTCCGGCAGCCGGTCTAGCAGCCGCCGCACCGTCTCCGCGCCACCGGCCGCAACCTGCTCGAAGTTATCCAGAATCAGCACCGGCGGCGATTCGACCGCAACGCCGGGCGCCCCGTTCGCCTGCGCGGAGGCAAGGAAGCGGATCGCCTGCTCCAGCGGGTCCTCCTGCGGATTGACGGCGATCCGGAACACCCGGACGATCTCGTTCGCGATCTCCCGTGGATCATTGAGCGATGCCAGCGAGACGAACCAGATGGAGTCGGACGCGCTCGCCGCCAGCCGCCGACCCCACTCGACGGCCAGCCGCGTCTTCCCGACGCCGCCGCGGCCCGTGACCGTAACGAGCCGTTCGCGGCCGGATGCGCCGCGACCCTGGATCAGCAGGTCCAGCTTTGAAAGCTCCGCCCCGCGCCCGAAGAACCGATCGTACGGGAGCGGCAGCGACGCCTGTCGGCCCGTGGCGAGCGGCGAGACAGGCGACTCGGCCGTTTGTTGCGCCGAGCCCGCCGGCGCTGCCGCAGGGTGGGCAGTGGGGCGCCGCGCGGGCGCTGCGGCGGCCGCAGGCGCATCTGGGGTCTTGGTCGGGGCTGAGGGCGGCTTGACCGAGATCGCGGGCGCCGCACTCCCCGCAGGGAGCGGCGCTCCGCCCGGCGCGCTTGCCCATCGGGTCGGATCCGCCTCGTCGGGCCGACCCGCGCGATCCGGCTGATCTTCCACATTCGGCGGAACTGCGTAAGCCGGCCGCGCGATAGAGCCGCGATCCACCGGGATCAGAGCCGCGATTTCGGCGCGCAGGCGCTCGGCTCGCGTATCGATGGCCGGCCCGAACGCCTCGCGAAGCACTATTTCCATGTGGTCAAGGAAGCGCAGTGCCTGCTCGGGCCGGCCAGCGCGGGCCGCCAGCCGCACGAGCCGGGCGTGCGCCTCCTCGTTAAGCGGATTGAAGCGGCAGAGCCGCTGCGCGGCCCGGATTGCGCCGTCCACGTCGCCGGTCTGGCGGCACAGATCCGAAAGTTCGGCGAGCGCCTGCTCACACTGCTCCCCGATCCTGGCGCGGATCGGCGCGAAACACTCCTCCGGGAATCCTGGCAGCAGCTCCCCCGCGCAGAGCTCCGTGGCCGCGGTAAGCAGCGCGCGCCTGCGCTCCGGCGTGGGCGGGTCCGCCGCGTCGCGCAAGGCCGCCTGGAACCGCTGGACGTCCGTGACAATCGCCACCGGATTAAGGCGCGCGGAGATTCGGCCGGCCTCGATCACCGATCCTGCCGGCACGCCAGGCGGCTCCAACTGGCGGCGCAGCGAGGCGAGCGCCGTTCGCAGACTCGAGCGGCCGAGCTCGGGGTACGCGTCTGGCCAGAACAGCGCCACAAGGTGCTCCCGCGAGTGCGACGTCCCGGGCTCGATCGCGAGCCATGCCAGCAGCGATGCCGTGCGCTGCGTCGAAAACCGCGGAACGTCGCGGTCGCCGCAGCGCACACGGAATCCGCCGAGCATCTCGATTGTCCAGGCGCTCTCCAGCAATGGCTTCCTCGGCGTGCCGTCGTCCAGGAATCTGCCGCCGGCCGCAGGAGCCAACCTCTGACATGTCGGACCGGTGGGTCGCGCTGGGCTGCGGCGGCGGGGTGCCGCACACGTAATGATACTCCGTAGGACTGCATCCGCACAAACGGTCCGCTGGCGCCGGCGCGCAGGACCGGCATTCGCGAAGCCGGCGATGTTAGGTAAAATAGTCTCGTAGAACTGCCGACGTATAGTCAGGGCTCATTGCGGTCACGGTTAGCGTAATCGAAGCCGATTGCCGATCCTAGCGATCCGGCAGCCGGCCTATCGGCGCGTCGCGCCGGAACACGGATTCAAGGTAAACCGGTTTATGGCTCTAACAGAACTCCCGAAGCTGATCGACACCCTGCCCGGCATCCAGGAGATCGCGAAATCTCTGGCAGGATCGGGAGGCGTCGCCGCCATCGATGGGCTGGCCGGTCCGGCGAAGGCGTTCGCCCTGGCCGGACTCGCGGCGAAGGTGGATCGGCCGCTGCTCGTCGTGACCTATTCGCAGGAGGCGGCGCAGCGGCTGTGGGACGACCTCGTCCGCTTCGGCGTGCCCGCGGAGCGGGCCTGCGTCCTGCCGGCGTCGCAAGGCTTTTTTCTCGAAGGCGACGTTACCGACTTCCGCGTCGTCGGCGAGCGGATCGCAGCGCTGATGACCCTTTCGCGTTCCGGCCCGACGATCGTGATCGGCACGGCAGAGGCGGTGCTCCAGCGCACGGCGCCGCAGGACGAACTGCTGCCGCACGTCTTTACCTTGCGAGCCGACGAGACGATCGATTTCAACGATGTCGTGGGCCGCCTCGTCCGCATGGGCTACGAGCCGGCGAATACAGTCACGCGCCCCGGCGAGTTTTCGCGGCGCGGCGGCATTCTGGACGTTTTTCCGAGCACGTCGGACGATCCCGTGCGTATCGAGCTGTTCGGCGACGAGATCGAGTCGATCCGGCCATTCGATGTCGCGACACAGCGCAGCACTGGTCGCCATCCGTCCGTCGAGCTCGCTCCTGCACGCGAGGTGCGGCTCGCTCCGGAGCGCGTGCGCGCCGCCGTCGATACGATCAAGGAGCGGTTCAAGTCGCGCATCGCCGAGCTCGCCGCAGAGAAGAACCGGGAGGCGATAGAACGGCTGACCGACAAGGTCGAGGCGGACTTGGCGAGGCTTCAGCAATCGGCCTATTTCGACGGCCTGGAGCAGTACCTCCCGTATCTTGTCGGCGAGACGGTGTGCGCGCTGGACTACCTCCGGCCGGAAGCCGCCGTCGTCCTGGACGAGCCGAACCAGGTTTCTGACCACTGGACGCGCACTGCTGCCGAGGTGCACGAGGCCCGCGAGAGGCAGTGGAATCGTGGGGCATCCCTCGATTCCGAGATGGTCGCATGCCCCTACGCCCTGCTGGTGCGCGCCATCGCGGCGCGGAGCGCGCTCGTGCTCTCGCTGCTGGGCCGCGGCGTCGAAGGGCTGAAGATCGAGCGGCGAATCAGCGTGAACTCCGCCGCCCTGGACTCTTACCGTGGGCGGCTCGCCTCGCTGGCGGACGAGATCGGAACCTGGCTCGCAAACGAGTGCAGCGTCCTGCTGGTAACGGACCAGCCCGCCCGCGTCCGCGAAATCCTGGCGGAAATGAATCTGCCCGTGCGCCCTCGCGAGGAGCGGATCGGCCGTCGGCCCGGCCTCTACGTTACGGAGGGGCGGCTGCGCGCAGGCTTCACGATCTCCGACATCCGGCTCTACGTCATCACCGACGCCGAGCTGTTCGGAAGCGCCCGGCCGATCGTCCGAAGCCGGCGCGTGGCGGGCGGCGTGGCGATCTCCTCGGTGCTCGACCTCCGCGAGAACGACTTTGTGGTGCACATTCACCACGGGATCGGCACCTATCGGGGCTTGATCAAGCGCAAAGGCGATGGCGACAACCTGCGCGACTACATCGTGGTCGAGTACCAGGGCGGCGACCGCCTGTTCATTCCTGCCGACCAGATCGACCGCATTCAGCGATACTCCGGCGCGGACGGCGCAGCACCGCAGGTCAACAAGATCGGCGGCAACGAATGGCAGCGCACGACCCGGAAGGTGCGCGAGCAGGCACGCGAGATGGCAGGCGAGCTGATCAAGCTCTACGCCGCGCGCCAGCAGGCGCACCGGCCGAGCTTCGGGCCGGACACGAGCTGGCAGATCGAGATGGAGGAGGCGTTCCCCTATAACGAGACCCGGGATCAGCTCCGAGCGATCAATGACATGAAGGCCGATCTTGAGAAAGAGCAGCCGATGGACCGGCTGATCTGCGGCGACGTGGGCTTCGGCAAGACCGAGGTGGCGCTGCGCGGGGCGTTCAAGATCGTCACGGCGGGCAAGCAGGTCGCCGTCCTATGCCCGACGACCGTGCTCGCCGCGCAGCACCTGGCTACCTTCGCCGAGCGGCTCGCAGCGTATCCCATCCGCGTCGAGCTGCTCAGCCGCTTCCGATCGAAGGCGGAGCAGGCCAAGACGGTGCAGGGCCTGCAGCATGGGACAGTCGACGTCGTCGTCGGCACGCATCGGCTGCTGAGCAAGGACGTGAAGTTCAAGAGCCTCGGCCTTGTCGTCGTGGACGAGGAGCAGCGGTTCGGCGTCGCGCACAAGGAGCGACTGAAGCAGCTTCGGACGCAGGTCGACGTGCTGACGCTCTCCGCGACTCCGATCCCGCGCACGATGTCGATGGCGCTCTCCGGCCTGCGCGACATGAGCATCATCGAGGATCCGCCGGAGGGGCGAATTCCCGTCCTCACCTACGTCCGCGAGCACGACGATGACCTGATTCGCGACGCGCTGCTGCGTGAGCTGGAGCGCGACGGCCAGATCTACTTCGTCCATAACAAGATCGAGAGCATCTACCACGTCGCCGAGCACCTGCGCCGCCTCGTGCCTGACGCGCGCTTCGACATCGGCCACGGCCAGATGTCGGAAGATGACCTCGAGCGGGTGATGGAGGACTTCTACCACCACAAGTTCGACGTGCTCGTCTGCACGACGATCATCGAGAACGGCCTCGACGTGTCCAATGCGAACACGATCGTGATCGACAACGCGGACCACATGGGACTCTCGCAGCTCTATCAGCTCCGGGGCCGCGTCGGCCGCTCCAACCGCCAGGCCTACGCCTACCTGTTCTACCGGCGGCACAAGCAGCTTTCGGAGATCGCGGAGCACCGGCTGGCCGCCATGAAGGAGTTCTCGGCGCTGGGCAGCGGCTAC
>Ga0070735_10005134_pt1 | contig 10920 bp, 10 predicted proteins | sample Coa_R1_FD_66443 | JGI IMG/M metagenome (GOLD analysis project Ga0070735, IMG submission 66443) | Surface soil microbial communities from Centralia Pennsylvania, which are recovering from an underground coalmine fire - Coalmine... | ecosystem: Environmental > Terrestrial > Soil > Unclassified ... | reverse complement strand
CTCCTCCGGCCGCCTTCCCGCCCCCGCCCTCACCTCTTCTTGCCGTCGTGAACTCTCCTGCCACGACAAAAACCCGCGCAAAGCACCACAGCTTCAGCTCTCATGAATTAAGCAGGCTAGATCACGGGCATATCCGTCTACCACCGGGTAGCGAACAGTAGGTATCTCCCTAGCGCGAACTGCCCGGCATGACAGGCATTTGCCGACAATTGTCCGGATGAGTAAACAAAGACGGGTCGGGTTGCTGCAGGCTGATGTCTTTGTACTGGATTGTTATAAGTCCGTGACTCGACTCCATCTCAATCTTCACCGGGAATCCGTTCAGGTCTTCCGCTTCCCAAGCCTTCATCTTCTTTGGCTGACCATCGCGAGGAGTAATCGTAAGGTTTTCCACCTTGCAGGCATGGCCGTCTACCGTGTCGGCACCCACAGGAGTGCGTTGCACGGTAGCGCCTTCAGCTTCCGAAAACGGATTCGGCTGACGGTCCACGTTCATCTGCATGCACATGCCATTCATCACCATGAAATTTGTGCGTTCCCTTAACTCCATGACCATGTAGCCACCACCGGCAGCCAAATTGGTTCGCATCTTGTCGCCCGAGCGGTAGATCTTCATCTCTCCCGGAGCTGGGCCGCCGCGGGTCGACATTCCGCTCATCACAACGGTAGCGGAGAACTGTTTGGCGGTTTCGAATGGGTTCTGCGCTTGCGCAACAAGGGCCAGACCCAAAATGATCAGTCCCCACCCGAACTTGCAATAGACACACATGTCAACCTCTCTTCTCTTCGTTGAAGGACGAATATCCGCTCGCGAGCTGCTTGCCTCTCTAAAGCAATACAGAACGAATTCGTCGGCTACAGTCTTCTTCCCGCTCTATCTGGATTAGCGGGAAACGATGCTGCAAGACCGACATTTTTCTTGAAGAAATTTTGCAGGCAGAGTCCAAAGTCTCTAATTGCCGCGGTGCATGTTGCATCTGGCGGCTTACGAACAATTCTTCGCCTTGTGGAAAGACGCGGACCCCGATTTACCGATCCTGAAGGAAGCTAGGCTCGAGTACGCAAGATTGAAATAGACGTCACGCTTAGCCGGACAGAACATGTCCGAGGCATCGCGGAACGGACCGGCGCCCCGCCCGGACGATTACATCCGAATGTAACCAACTGCCGGATAATCTCCTCCGCAGGCAACTCGACGAACTCAGCCTCGTTCTCGTGACGCCAGAGCAGCTCCACTCCTCTCGTAATAGTTTTTTTTGTGCCTGGCATGTCGGTTTTACATGCGCTTTTTCGCTAATTGAAATAGAGGGCGAGAAAAAAGACGGAGTTTGATGGGGTCGGACTGCCGGATCGCGCCGGTCTTTGGTCTTCGATTCGACAGATAACTTTCCGGGCGGATGAAGACTATTTTGGAAGATCTATTCCTGACGACGGAGGTTTCGCATGAGTTTCGTGGACAAAGTCAAGCAAGGCATGGAGAAGGCTAAGGGAGAGGTCAGCGACTTGGCGGCGACGACAAAGATCCGCCACGACATCAGCACTCTCACTGATCGCAAGTCGGTGCTTTTTGCCGAGATCGGTCGGCAAGTTTACGCACTTTCTCAACAAGGACATCCTGTCGCTGAGGTTGAGGCCCAGTGTCGTGAAATCACCGAACTCGATCTGCAGATCAAGCAAAAAAGTGATGAGATTGCGCGCATCAATGTGGCTTAGCCAAGTCTCAAGTCCCACATCGGACTGTTTCGCGAGGCAGATTGGTTTGGCAAGGCGAAGTAGCAAGGCGAAAGCTGACGCCTCGTTTCGGTGGTCCTACAGTCTTGAGCCGCGGAAAGGATCGCGCTCGCCTGGGAGAGACTTCGGGCTTTGACCTCTAAGGTATTTAAGTGGGTTTTCGACTCCGCTAACGGAACCTCTTGGCCAGGTGGTTCTATATATCTGCGTCGCCGGTTATCTGTCACTTAAATAGTTTGGGAGCCGTTCGTCCGCAGGGCTGCTTTAGGAGACACGCATGTTGGCACTTCTTGCCGTTCTGTTATTTCTGGCCTCGTTTGTCGGTGGAATCACGGCTTTTGTCTACGCAATCATCCTGTACAACGAACTAATCCGCTTGCGGAACGAGACTGATCGTGCATGGGCGAACATCGACGTACTGCTGAAACAACGACACGATGAGATCCCGAACCTGGTCGCCACGGTGAAGGGTTACATGCAGCACGAACAACAAACTCTGGAATACGTTGCACAAGCAAGGGCGCAGTCGATCAATGCGGTGACGATCAGCGAAAAGGCTCAAGCCGATCTAGCTACCAGTGGAGCGCTGAAAAATCTATTTTCTGTGGCAGAAAATTATCCGCAGCTCAAGGCCGATCAGAGTTTCCTTCGCCTACAAAGCTGCATCTCGGAAATAGAGGAACGCATTGCAGACCGCCGCGAATACTTTAACGACGATGTTTACCTCTATAACACCCGCCTTCACCAGGTGCCGGAAGTTTTCGTCGCACGAGTGCTGGGGATGAAACCACGAGAACTGTTTAAGGTTTTAGACAAAGATCAGCAACAAACCGACCTCGGCCTGATCGCTCCGCAGAAGGCAGCAGTGTAATTATCTCGCGACCGGAAAGGCAGCTGAAACCCAATGACCACGAATGCGTCCTCCTTTTTGTACCAGTCTCGTCCGACGGAATACCACGCCTCCTATTCGTATTCCAAATCCTCCGGCGCGGAAATCAACTTTGAGACCAGCGGCGGCCCTCAATTCCTGTTTCTGATCGGGATCCTCATCTTTGTTTACGGTTTCATCCTCTATCGCCGATATCGGCGCCTGCAGGATACCCCAAGAATTCCGGCTCGCAGTGTGCCCATGGGGTTCGTACATGTGCATGGGAAAGCGGAGGCGACTGAATCTCTGATGAGTCCAATTACCAAAACGCCCTGTCTCTACTATTCGCTAGTGATTGAAAATTGGGTCAGAGCCGGCAAGAGCAAGGGCTGGAATCCTCTGAAGTCCGATAAGCATTTCTGCAAGTTTTATGTAGAAGATGAGACTGGTCGAGTGCTGGTCAATCCCGCCGGGGCGAAGTTCGACTCGCAAAGATCGTTTCGCGGGTCCATTGGCCCCCAGGCCAACGACGGCTTTTACACCGATCCAACTCTCGGCGCAAAAGAAGTGACTGCGAATGATTTGCTCCTATTGAAAAACCAGCTAATTACCGAGCGGCCTCACATATCCTTGTTGGGAAAATCGGGACAAATCGGCTCAACCAAAGCGGCGGCCGCATTTCCCGGCACCGGCAGCTACAGGTTTACGGAAATCTGTCTGCCGGTGGGACGCGAAGTAAGCGTATTCGGCACTTGCAACGAGGGCGCAAGTGCGTCAAATCTCAGCGTTATTGGAAAAGGCCAGAAGGAAAAGACGTTCGTGATTACCTCCAACCCCGAGGGTCAACTAGAGGGCCATCTTCGCTCGTGGGGAGTGAAGTTAGTCCTGGCTGGAGCCATTGTGCTGGTCCTCAGCCTGGCGATGATGCGTCCGACCGTCAAGACTTTTCCAGCAGACTCGGGTTTGGCGCATGCTTCCGGCAAGTGAGAGTTCCATCGACCCGCCTCCTAATCAGCAGGTTGAGATATCGCAGATGCTGCCACGCAATCAAGTAGAGCCGCAGGGGTGTAAATGAGAGCCTCCCGGACGATCAAGTTTCTGATGTCCGTTCCCACTTTTTAGCGCAGTTCCGGGAAACGACCATTGCATCAGTTCTTAGAAGGCATAACATAGAAGTGGTAAGAACCGGGTATGGATCTGGGAGATCCAGGAAGAATCTGTCCGCCTATTAGATCGGCTGTCCGAGCTTTCTCTGTCGGCCTGGCCGCGTTCGTCATTCTCACCGGCTGCAGTCACGATTCCGGATCTCGGATTCGTGTGGAACTCCGCGACACGCCTGAGCCAAAAGCCGCAGCTCAGACTGGCTCCAATCGCTATCCCTGTCCTGAAGCTGATCACGGTGATACCAGTGGCCAAGCGGTCTCTCTCACTGGTCATAGCGTGAAGCTTTCGTGGAACGCAAGCACGTCTTCCAGCGGGCCGAAGGATGAGAAAATTCTTTATTGCCTCTACCGGACCAAAGATGGGCCCGTACAGAAAGACACGAACTCTCCATGCTCAAACTGCCAGAGGGTTACGAAGTTTGCTGTGCAGGGCACCAGCACCGATCCCGATGGGGATGTAGAAGACCGCGCCCATTACTGCTACGTCGCAGTCGCAGTCAACACCAAAACTAAGGAAATTAGCGGATTCTCGAATCAAGCAGCGGCGGTAATCCCACCGCCTCCTTTCGCCGCGTTCTCTTGCGATAAGAAAAAGATTGAAAAGCAAGGGGATAGCAAGGACAACCGAGGGCGCCGTTAACGGCTTGCCTCCCACGACAGTGTAATTGACGAGCCAATTGAGCTGGCGTAAGTTCAACTGGGGCAGTGGGGAGGCGTTTCATGCCAGTTGCAGGGGCTAAGACCAAAACTTGGACGTATTTTGAGGACCGCTGGCACGAAGGCAATGTGCCGATCATGGGTCCGCGCACCCACGCCGCGTGGCTGTGCTCCATGGTCTTCGACGGAGCACGGTTCTTCGAAGGTGTAACTCCCGACCTCGACTTGCACTGTGCGCGCGTGAACGATTCGGCTAAGAAAATGTCTCTCAAGCCAGCGGTTTCTCCCGAAAAATGGGTGGACCTCGCGCGAGAAGGAATCGAGCGGTTCGACAAGAACACTGCTCTCTACATTCGTCCCATGTACTGGGGAGAGAGCGAGGGACCTTGGGTGCAGGCGCATGATCCGGAATCCACTCGATGGTGCCTCTGCATCTACGAAGCTCCGATGCGGCAGCCGAAAGGATTTTCGATTACGCTATCTCCATATCGTCGGCCTACCCTCGATACAATGCCGGTAGACGCCAAGGCCGGATGCCTCTATCCGAATAACGCACGCGCTTTGTTCCACGCGCACGCTCGCGGATTCGACAACGCTGTTGTTTGCGACGTTCTTGGAAATGTCGCGGAGTTGGCCACATCGAATCTCTTTATGGCCAAGGACGGTGTCGTCTATACACCGATACCGAATGGGACGTTTCTCGCCGGTATCACTCGCCAACGCGTGATCGGTTTGCTCAGGGATGCTGGCGTGACCGTGATCGAAAAGATCCTGACTTATCAGGAATTGGAACTGGCTGACGAAATCTTTTCGACCGGGAACTATTCCAAAGTCGTGCCCGTGACTCGCATCGATGGCCAGTTCCTCCACCCTGGCCCCCTCTACACGAAAGCTCGCGAACTCTACTGGTCTTTTGCACACTCATGTTCTCCGGTTCATCTGTAAGCGAGTCCGAAGCCGTCGCATCTCGCGCCGGGGGCGCACAACGCAAGACACTCGTATTTGTTCTCCTGATCGCGACCTCATTTGCGTTCTGGTGGAAGCCGGTGGTTTCGACCCTGGCGCTGGCGTTCGGCAATGATGCCTATACTTACATTCTGACCATCATTCCGCTGAGCTTAGCGCTGATTTATCTAAGAGGGAAACATATCCCTGGTCCCGACGGTTCCCTGGGACGCTTTGGCTGGATGATCGTGGTTGCGGCCCTCATAGCGCGACTGTGGGAGATCTCGGCGACCGTGGGCTCAATTCCGAATCACTTGTCTATAAGTATGGTCGAACTCGTCTTTTTCTGGATTGGTAGCGTGGTCGCCTGCTTAGGTCTCGGAACTTTTCGCGCTCTGTTGTTTCCTCTCTGTTTTCTTTTTCTTGTGGTGCCATTGCCTTCCCGGGCCGTCGATTGGATGACCGAGATTCTGCAATCTCTATCGGCAGTTTCGACGACCTGGTTATTTCACGCGGCGCAAGTTCCTGTGACTCGGGACGGCGTGATGTTATCGCTCCCCACATTGGACATTGAAGTGGCGCGCGAATGCAGCAGCATTCGATCCAGCACAGCGCTAATCGTAATTACTCTGTTTTTCGCTGAGCTGTTTCTGCGCTCGACGTGGCGGAGAGTTTTGCTGGTGGCGATTGCCTTTCCGCTGTCGGTAGCAAAGAATGCCGTGCGTATTTTCACGATTGCCGAGCTGGGAACCCGAGTAGATCCCGGCTACCTGAATGGCAGATTGCATCACAACGGGGGAATAGTTTTCCTTGGTCTCGCGGTTGCGGTCATTGTACTTTTGCTGTGGCTCTTCAGGCGAGGTGAGGCACGAAATATTCGTTCCGACTCCCCGAAATCTCGCCTCGTGACATAATCAAACGTCCGAAACCAACTCATGCCCCACTTGGAATGGATTTGGGAGGCGCGGAATCGTGCGCCCGTTCTCTTCATCAGCGGTGTCCTCGTCGTCGCCATCGCCCTGCTCGATTGGTGGACGAAGACGTACGTCTCCGTGGGATTTCTGTATTTATTTCCAATCATGCTAGCCGCAGGGTTCCTTCCTCGGTGGGCGATAGGCCTGTCTGGGTTGGTGTGCGCATTGCTCAGCGAACGTTTCAGCAACCTTGATCCCGCCGATGCCTATATCCGGCTGGGTTTCGAGACTCTCGCACTTTGCGGTTGCGGATTTCTGACGTTTGAGGTGGTCAGGAATAAGCGGTTGAGTCTCGAAGCTCAAGAACGAATGCGCGCGCTGGTGGAAACCAGCCCGGCCGCCATTGTCACGGTCGATGAACGAGGCTTCATCGACCTGGCGAACCATGCCGCTGCCGAGCTCATGGCTCCCCACAACGGAGTTCTGGTGGGTCAGCCGATCGCCGCCTACCTTCCAGAGTTGTATCGCGCATTGCGACCCGAAGAGGGACCGCAGTTCCGCAGCTCGATGCAATGTCGCGCTCATCGCGGAAATGGCGAGTCTTTCCTGGCAGAAGTCTGGTTTTCCAGCTATCGCGACGGCAAACGGCCCAAACTGACAGCGATCATCGCGGATCTTAGCGAAGAACAGTCAGTCGCGAACGGGACCGATGCCTCGTTCGATGAAAAGGAGCGGCCTTCGCTGAGCGCCCGGGAGACCGAGGTACTCCGACTGATTGTTCAGGGATTGTCGAACAAAGAAATCGCTTTGCAGCTAGACATCTCGGAAAGCGGTGTGAAGAACACTTTGCAGCAACTTTTCGGCAAAACCGAAGTACGGACCAGGAGTCAGCTTGTCCGAGTGGCGCTGGAACGCTATCGGGACCTGCTCTAGCTTTTCACACAATTCCTTTCCCCGCAGCCACCGAGTTGCGTCACAAAAATGCCCGCTCACCTGATTTAGGGGAACGGGCGATTATTTTTGAGATTGCGAGAGCCGGGCTTAGTTACTTCGCGAGCGAAGTACCATTGCTCCTAGACAAGTGGCGCCGACTGCAAGAAGATAACCGGCAGTAGAGCCGCCGTCCGGCACCTGCTGACAATTTCGGGAGTTGCGCGAATCACGATTGTCGCATCCCCCTCCATGCCTGCCGGGGTGTGCCACGGCCAAACCTGGCATCAGCAAACCAAGAGCCCCAATCAACAGCCACAGCTTGGGATCTCCTAACGTCTTCATGTAGAACACTCCCTTTTACATCTTTTATGAGTACCACTCGGGGAGGAAGTGAGGATTGCCAAGAACAATCCACTTAACCAGTTTCTATTGGAAATCGATTCTAAGTCATTGTCAAGATGGCAGTTTTTGCAACCGTTGCAACTTCCTGCACAATTTTCGTGGCGAAAAATCGAAAGATTAATCTTTAGGATAGCAGACGGAAAAGCTCCTGATTCCACAATAACTTACGACGCTCCTCCTGTGGGAAGAATCCCAACGAGGGGGAACGGAGTCACAACTTCCAAGAGCGATTGCGGACCCTCGATCGATTGCCGCCAAACCCCAGCGCTCATTTACGCCGAGTAAGCTGCCCAAGGCTCAGTGCCCGTTAAGACGTCGCCAATGCAGAAGACTCCTAATGACTCGCGGCTCGCGCCCTGATTAGCTCGTCGAGATAGTCTGGACGCTTATCGTCACGCACAAGGTGAGGATAACGAGCGCCGCCATGGTAATTGATGGTGCACGTTCGAAAATAACCATCCACGACGACAAGGAGTGTGATCGCTTGGGAAGTGTTTTGCGCAGATTTGATCGCGTCGGAAAGCAATTCCGGGGTGTAAACGCGGCCATTGACGCCGGCTATTTTCATCTGCGAGGAGACGCCAGCCTTAAACGCAGGGCTTCCGACAATAGCGTCATTGATCACGCCATCGGCGCCCACCTGGAGGCCGATGGAATAGACATCGCTAGGATGGCCGCGGCGTCCTTCCAACTTCGAAGGCTTGTCGTCGAACACGACTTTCCAGCCTCCGTTTTCGATCCCACCCACCGGAGCATCTGGGGAGGTCGACGTCAATCGGTTGTGAAAAAATGTGGCCCAATCAAACGGCGCCAATGCATTAAGCGTCTTCACCAGGTCGTCAAATGTATAAGTCTTTACTTCGGGGCCACGATTGGGGCCGCCGTGGAATTCGTGGCAGAAATCATCAATCGATTTCTTTCCATCTGACTCGCGATGAATGATGGTGGCTACTTCAAGCCAAAGCAAATCGCCTTCGTCGTAGTAATCCGTACCGCGGCGCCAGTTCAGCCAACCGCCTCTCGCGAAACCAAGCCCGGGTTCTGCAATCGCAGTGTCAATCAACGGACGCCAGGTTCGCCCGGGGCGCCCCGGGCCCAGCATGGCGGCGATGCTGGCCAGATACTCATGATACTGGTCTTGCGTCCACAACCCGCTGCGCGCCGCTAACATCGGGCCAAGATAGTCTGTAAGGCCCTCATAGCCCCAAAGAAGGTCCGTTTTCATGGGCTGTTCATAATAAGGAACAGTCAGATCGGCAGGGCGGCGAAATTTGCCGTTCCAGGAGTGGACAAATTCATGCGCCAGCAGCCCGCCCAACGAGTCACCGGAACTAGGCAGAAGAAGAGTTCGCTCGGGCAAGCGGCTGTTGTTCGACTCGTGGTGTTCGAGACCGAAATGCGCCACGTGATCGCTGAGGGCGAGCAGAAAATGATAGTCGCGATAATGGCGAGTACCAAAAAGCTTGCCCGACTCGGCGACAAGATTGATCATCTCCTTCTGGTTTTCGGGGCTCATGTTCAGAGCATCTGCGCTGTCGGCAGCGATGTCGATTTCATGATGGATCGGTTCGCCCGGCGGCGTGAGATCGATGCTTCGATAAAACTCTCCGGTAATTACAGGCGAATCCACGAGCCAGTTCAAGGAAACCGGCTTGAATGAAACTTGATTTCCAGCTTGATTTTCGACCGGAAGCGCTGTGCCGAATTTCCATCCATCCGGAATAACAAGTTTGGCCTCGTACGTGAGCTTTTCGGCGAGGACGTCTGCGGGATAAAGGACGACTTCATTCCATTCGAGAACCAGCAATTTGTCTGTTGCTGAAACTCCGTCGGGTTCAATGTAGTCAAAGTTGACGTCGAGATGGCTTACGCCCTGGGGTACGTCCAGGTGGAAGGTGAAGACATCCAGCAGATCTCGCTGCCACGGAATTATTTGCCCATTCGCTTCAAATTTGAGGCCAGTCAGATTTGCAATCGGCCCATCGGGCCCATGCTCGCCCGGAATCCATTTCGGATAATAGAGCGTTAGCGGCCCAGGCTTGACGGGCATCACCAAATGCGTGTGGAGCAGCTTCACCTGAACTTTTGTCGCGTCTACTGTAACCAAAATCGCTTGGTCGGCAACGGCGGCTGACGTGGTTAGTACCAAAACTGACGCGAGAAATACCAATAAGCGAACACGGCGCGATTTCATGCAAATGCTCCTGACGAAGCGGAATAAACTCAACGGTGCATCATACCTGCTTCCCGCTGCCCGGCGTTAAAAAGGTGCGCTGCGGCGAACAGGTATTGGTTCGTCGCATTTTGGAGAACGACACAGAATCGGACAGAACGCCTCGGAATCGAAACGGGTTTGATGAATGCATCGCCGCTGATTGATCGCGGCTTGGGTGAGTCCGCACAAGCTTTGCGTAAACCGTTGAATCGATCTCTGCTATTGCCTCTTTCACCTCCTCGGCGAGTGCCTTCGAGTAGTTAAGGGTCGCTCGAACCTTCGCCGCAGGCTGTGCGATGCCCGAATAACAAATATAATGATTGCGATCGGCCCGGTTAGAAGTCGCGATGTCGCGAGTCTGAAGCAACACTCGAGGGCTTTCTGATCCTTGGCCGACGCCTTCCCTGCTTGCCACCCTTGGGGAAAACGCTCCGGTTTCGCCGAGGTGAATACGCCAAGACTACTTCGCCAGCGGTCCGGGATGGATGCCGTCGCCCAGCACAAACGTGGATCCCACCGTTCCCACCACGGCCGAGTCACGGGGCAGACCGAGAGTTTCTCGAATGCGATACACGGCCTCGATGCCCGTGCAATGCGCACCCACCAGATTAGATACTCTAAAGTCCTTCAGTTTGTTGGCCGTCCAGTTCAGTTGTTGATCTGTAGCGGGAAACAGGTGCAGCCCGCCAATTACCGCATCCACAGGCTCATTTGGGAACTTCTGTGTGGCAAATGTGAGGATATTAATGATGCCAGCATGCCCACACCCAGTGACCACAACCAGTCCTTTTGTCGTATTCAGTATTAATGATTGATCCTCTGGAATCGTGTCCTCTACCAGCCCAGCCGGAGTCTGCACCTTTCCCGTACTACTCCAATTGTGCTCCGGATATTTGCGCGGTATTGGTCCCGTCAGCCACGCACCCGAAAAAATCTCCGATGGGCCATGAAGCTCAATGAATTCTCCTCCAGACGCTTCATATTCTTGCTTTATGGCAATCATGGTGTTGCGTTCGCCATGCGGCGACGGCCGGCTGTAAAATATTCCGTTGGCTACGTACGCTCGTGACAGCGCCGCCGGATTCCTCTTCA
>Ga0070735_10005133_pt1 | contig 10922 bp, 8 predicted proteins | sample Coa_R1_FD_66443 | JGI IMG/M metagenome (GOLD analysis project Ga0070735, IMG submission 66443) | Surface soil microbial communities from Centralia Pennsylvania, which are recovering from an underground coalmine fire - Coalmine... | ecosystem: Environmental > Terrestrial > Soil > Unclassified ... | reverse complement strand
AATTTGCCCACGCCGCACGCGTGAGCACAGACGCTTTGCTGCTTGCGGGCGGCGCAACAGTCTTGGTCTCCATCATCGGCATACTCACAGTGCGACCGCTGTTTCGCCTCATCGGCGCCACGGAAGCGCTGCTGCCCCTCATTTCCAGCTATATGCAGGTCTGGTATGTGGGGGCCCCCTTCTTCATCACATCCATGGTCGGCCTCAGCGCTCTGCGCGCTCGGGGCGACACCGCATTTCAGGGAATAGTGATGAGTGTGACGGCCCTGCTGAGTGCAGCGCTGGCACCCGTGCTCATGTTCGGCGGGTTCGGTGTCGAGGCGGACGGTCTTGCAGGCGCCGCGCTCGCCAGTGTCATACCGTGGGTATTGTTGTTCGCGGCGGCGCTTGGCCGGATGTGGCGCCTGCACGCGCTCGTGCTGAGCGCACCGCGGTTCCAGGAGTTCATCAATTCCAGCCGGCGCTTGTTGCGCGTCGGATTACCGGCCGCCGTGACCAACACCATCATTCCGATCTCAGCGGCCATCGTGACCGCACTCCTGGCCCACTTCGGCACCGCCGCGGTGGCCGGCTTCGGCGTGGCCACCCGCCTCGAGGCACTGGCGATGATCGCCTTTCTGGCCCTCTCCGCCATCGTGAATCCGTTTGTCGGCCAGAATGCCGGCGCGGGACGGCCTGACCGGATCCACACCGCGATGCGCCTCATCGTGAAATTCTCCCTGACCCTGGGTGTCGCGCTGGCGCTGCTGTTCCTCGGATTTGGCCGGTGGTTCGCCGCGGGTCTGAGCACCGATCCTGAAGTGGTACGCATCGCGACCGACTACCTGTGGATCGTTCCAATCAGCTACGGTGCCGCCGGCATCATCATGAGCGTGAATGCTGCGTTCAACGGATTGGAGCGCCCACTGGCGGCCGTGTTGGTGTCGGGCCTGCGGGTATTGGGCATCAACGTGCCGGTGGCGTGGTTGGGTGGGAGCCTTTTCGGGGCCCCCGGGGTCTTCCTGGGCATCTGCATCGCAAACATTACGGTTGGCGCCGGAGCCGCGATCTGGCTCAACCGCAGCCTGACGCAGGTTCCCGCAGCACTCACTGGAGCCGAGGCGGCCAAGGCCGCGGCGAAATAGCACTCTGTTGCGCCGTCAGGCGCGTCGCCTGCCTTTCCTGGGAACTGCGCTGGCAGTGCCCGATTGCCCGGCGCCTTGACTGAGCACTTCAGTCAGAGCGGGTTCCGGCGTGGAGCACACGCATAGGAATTTGAGCGGCTTGTCTCCAACAGAGACATACGCGTGGCCCATGGTACTGTCGAAATACGCGGAGCCACCCACCTCCACGATCATTGGCGCATAGAACTCGGTGTGCAGTTCGAGGCGACCTTCCAGGACATAGCTGAATTCTTCTCCCGGATGTTTCAACAGCCCGTTGGTCTGCGCGAGCGTCCGGGAGTGCACAACCCCCGTCATAGGCGTCATCTTCTTCCCGGCGAGATCGGTGCACAGGTAGGTGTAGGCCTGCAGATTGACCTCCAGCAATCGACCCCCTCCCGGAGCAGTAAATGTCCTGCGCGTGAGCCGCCGCCGGGTGTCCTCGTTGGCGGGGTCGTATGAGAATAGTTGTGTGAAATCAATCTGCAAACCGCGACAAAGTTGCAGCAGCTTGTCATACGTCAGCGAGAGCAGCCCATTTTCGACTCTCGACAGAGTCGACTTGGCGAGCCCGGTCGCGGCACTGACTTGAGCAATCGACAGCTTCCGTTGCACGCGCAATTGACGCAGACACGCCCCAAGGCTGGGTCCGTCCGCGGCCTGCGGCGGAAAAGGCGCAGCGGGGATCTTCATGCCCGGACGTTACCCCACCACGGTGCAGCTTGAAAGCTAGCGCCGCACTGCAATCCCCTGCATTTCGAAATGCCCTCCCCGCAGAAGTGAACCAGCCCCCACAAAGGCGCGGGCAGGGAAGTCCTTGGAGAACTGCGCACGATAGGCGGCATTGAATTTGTCGTAGAGAGAAAGGTCCGTGCAAAAAACCTGCACATAGACCAGATCGTCCATGGTCATGCCGGCAGCGGTCAGAGTCGCCTTGTAGCTGTCGAAGAGGTTTTTGATCTCCTCGTCGATATTGTCCGGAGCCTTGCCGCTCTTGGGATCGAGACCGATGCTCCCGGAGAGATACAGCGTGTTTCCGGCGAGCACTGCATTGCTAAAGGGCGCCTGAATGGTTTTGTCGGGAAGATTGATGTAGCGCCGCTTGGAAGGCGGCTGACCTTGCGAGAATGCGCCGTTGGCGATGAAGGCTGCGCAGATGCCCAGCAGGACGGTGAGAGTCCAGACGCGACGGTTCATAAAAGCTCCTGGTCGTCCGACGGAAAGAAAGAGGGCGAGAACTTACATCCTCGCCCTCCGTAATGCTCGCGTTGAGCCTGTCAGTCGCAAATCATCACCCGCACTTGGAGTCCCCGCAGTTCAGGCAAGTCATGCACCCATCCATCATGACGACCGCCGCGGTCGAGCACTTGGAGCACAGCTGCGCGCCATCAGGGAAGTGCGACTTGGAGAAGGCATCGGTCTGCTTCGTCCGCGCCTCGAACTCGGCCCGCTTCTCGTCCACCAGCTTCTGCTGATGCTCATCCAGCTGCGGAGCGCGCATCAGGCCGATGCTCTGCAGGTGCTTCTCGATGACATGCCCCAGCTCGGCGATGATCGAGGGCATGAATTTGCCGCCGGGCTGCCAGTAGCCCCCACGCGGGTCAAACACCGCTTTCAGCTCTTCGACCAGGAAGGTGACGTCGCCGCCCTTGCGGAACACGGCCGAGATGATGCGGGTCAGCGCCACGATCCACTGGTAGTGATCGAGGTTCTTCGAGTTGATGAACACCTCGAAGGGACGGCGCTGCTCGTAGTCCGTGCCCTCATTCAGCACGATGTCATTGATGGTCACGTACATCGCATGATCGGACACCGGCGTCTTGATCTTGTACGTCGAACCGATGAGCACCTCGGGGCGCTCGAGCTTCTCGTGCATCCGGATGACTTTGGCGGTCTTGCCGCTCTTATCGCGGAAGACATCCGGATCATTGGTAACCTTCGCTTCCGCCGGCTTGTCTTCCGGCTTGCGGACGCGGTACTTGATGATTTTCTTGTCGATTTTCATAGCGAATACACCTGACTACAGCTTGCCGTAGTAGCCTTCCTTGATCGCATCGAAGAGATTCGCGGCGGTGTGCTTCTCACCGTCGTACTCGATCTCCTCGTCGCCCTTGACCTCGACTTCCGTGCCGTCATCGAGCGTGAACACGTAGGTCGTGTTCTTCAGATCCTCTTCCTTCACCAGCACGCCCTGGAAGGCTTCCGGATTGAAACGGAACGTCGTGCAGCCCTTCAGCCCCTTCTCGTGGGCATACAGGTAGATGTCCTTGAAGTTGTCATACTTGTAGTCGGTCGGCACATTGGCCGTCTTCGAGATGGAGGAATCCACCCAGCGCTGGGCCGCCGCCTGGATCTCCACGTGCTGCTTCGGCGTGACGTCCTCGGCGCTGGTGAAATAGTCCGGCAGTTTCTCGGCGGTGTTGGTCGAGCCGGGAATGGCCTTCGCATTCACGATCTGCCGATACGCCAGCAGCTCGAAGGAGAACACATCGACTTTCTCCTTCGTCTTGCGACCCTGCCGGATCACGTTGCGGAAATAGTGATGCGCGAACGACGGCTCGATGCCATTCGAGGCATTGTTGGCCAGGGACAGCGAGATCGTACCGGTAGGCGCGATCGAGGTGTGATGCGTGAATCGCGCCCCCACCTCGGCCAGCTCGTGCACGAGTTGCGGCGCGACCTCCGCGATCCGCTGCATATAGCGGCTGTACTTGGCATGCAGCAGCCGGCCGGCGATCTTCGCACCCGGCTTCCATCCGTCACGCACCATCTCCGGACGCTTTCTGAGCATCTCCTTGGTGATCGTGAACTCCTCGTTCATGATCGGCGCGGGACCCTTCTCGCGTGCCAGATCCAGCGCCGCTTCCCAACCGGCCACCGCCATCTCGCGCGAGACATCCTCGGTAAACTTCACCGACTCAGGTGAGCCGTACTTCATGCCCAACAGCGTGATGGTACTGCCCAGGCCGAGGAATCCCATGCCATGCCGGCGCTTGCGCAGTATCTCGCCGCGCTGCTGCTCCAGCGGCAGGCCGTTGATCTCCACCACGTTGTCGAGCATCCGCGTGAAGGCCTTGACGACCTCGCGGTACTCTGTCCAGTCAAACTCCGCGAACTCCGTGAAAGGATGCTTCACGAAGCGGGTCAGATTGACCGAGCCGAGCAGACACGATCCGTAGGCCGGAAGTGGTTGTTCACCACATGGATTTGTGGCGCGGATATTCTCGCACCACCAGTTGTTGTTCATCTCATTGACGCGATCGATGAGGATGAAGCCGGGCTCGGCGAAATCGTATGTGGAGGACATGATCACATCCCACATGCGACGGGCCGGCAGGGTCTTATAGACCTTGCACGCTACCAGGCCCTCATCGTTGACCACGTAGTTCTCGTGCACCGGCCATTCGCGCCACAGGAACTTCGCCGTGTCGGTGAGATCGGGCGAGTCGGTCTCGAACTCCTTGCGCGACAGCGGGAAAGCCAGCTTCCACTCGCGGTCTTCACGCACGGCCTGCATGAAATCATCGGTGATCAGCAACGACAGATTGAACTGTCGCAGCCGCCCGTTCTCGCGCTTGGAGCGGATGAATTCCATCGCGTCGGGATGGCCCACGTCGAAGGTGCCCATCTGCGCCCCGCGCCGGCCACCTGCCGAGGAGACGGTGAAGCACATCTTGTCGTAGATATCCATGAAGGACAGCGGGCCCGAGGTATAGGCGCCGGCGCCGGACACATACGCCCCTCGGGGCCGTAGTGTCGAAAACTCGTAGCCGATTCCGCAGCCGCTCTTCAGGGTCAACCCCGCCTCGTGGACCTTCTTCAGGATGTCGTCCATCGAGTCGCGAATCGTGCCGGAGACCGTGCAGTTGATCGTCGAAGTCGCCGGCTTGTGCTCCAGCGCTCCGGCGTTCGAGGTCACTCGACCGGCAGGGATTGCGCCACGACGCAGTGCCCAGAGGAAGTGCTCGTACCAGGTCTCACGCACGTCGGGCAGCTCAACCTCGGCCAGCGCACGCGCGACCCGCTTGTAGGTGTCGTCCATCGTCTTGTCGATGGGCGAGCCATCCTTCGCGGTCAGCCGGTACTTCTTGTCCCAGATGTCCAGGGAGGCTTCCTGGAAGGAAATGGCATCAATATCTTTGGGTTCGATTTTCACGACGGTATTCATGAATCCGCGGCGCTCCGAATGTTTTACGCCCATCCGACGGATCACAGGGGGCGGGCTTTCGCCGACGGCTGGACCCGCGGTTACAGGAAAAGATCTCCCGCAGGTGCCCGCTTGCCAGACCCCCTGAACCTCCCCGATCGTTGATCTTGGGTCGCTGTGCGCGAACACAAGATCTTGTGTCGGGGTCGAAAGACTAATGAGCGCTCCCACAGCCGTCAAGACGGTCGCGTGGATTCTGTCGTATCCAATAACATTCGTAATATCATGTAGTTGCGTCGATGTCTGCAGTAACAGTCCTGTAATTTTTGATGCATTCGAGCTCCGTCCGCACTACGGCCACCACCCCAAGATATTGTGTGCCCAGGGCTCGCACAGCTTGTGCACAGCATCTCCACAGCCCCTTGGCCGCCCGTCCTTGATCCGGCCCGCGCCATCCCCATGTAAACCGCGGGCGAGCCGGCGCACGCGCCGCTGCTGTCGCCGAACCGAAGTGGTGCCCGTCATTGGAATGCGGCGCCGATTCTTTCGTCATCCCCACGACAGCTTTGCAGCTCCACCGGGGCCGCCGCGCTGCCATGGCTGACCGGCGCAGACCCTCCTCCCAACTTTCCCGTCACTCACACCAACATCGCCCCTTGAAACACTTCGGGCCGGCCACAGATCCTGGTCAACCGCGCTTAGCGCACCAACACCTCGAGGAGAATTGACATGACTTTAGTCCGCTATGAGCCCTGGTCCGTCGTGAACCGCCTGCACCAGTCGCTGGATCAATTGTTCGGTGAGTCGCTGGGCTCCCCCGAGGCCGCGGACTCGGCCAATGTGGCCTGGGTGCCGCGTGTTGACATCCACGAAGAGAAAGACCGTTTCGTAGTCGTCGCGGATGTTCCTGGCGTTGACCCGAAGGACATCGAGATCACCGCCGAGAAAGGCGTGTTGACTGTCCGTGGCCGGCGTCACGAGCAGAAGCGGGAGACCGACAACGGTTATGAGCGCATCGAGCGCGTGTCAGGCGCATTCCTGCGTCGCTTCACGCTGCCCGAGAGCGCCAACACCGACTCCATCAAGGCGAAGCAGACCAACGGCGTGCTGGAAGTCACGATTCCGAAGCAGCCGCAGGTGCAGCCGCGCCGGATTTCGATCGACACGCATTGATTGGATGAAATCGCCTGGGGCGATTTCAGCGGACATTACTCCGTGGCCCGCCGGCTGCGCGCCCCGGGCTAGGCGCCCCCGGCAAAAGGCGTGACTTTTGCCGGCGGCGCCGCTGGGGGCCGCGCTGGCGCGGCGTCCGCGCCCGATTTCAGCGCACATCCGCGCCGCCTCTGACATGTTCCGGGGAGCACAGCACCGGTAGAGCGTCGCGGCCAGGACCAGCCTGATTTGCGGGGCGTTATGACCAAATCAGCCCCCCGCTTCAATCCAGGCGGCGCGTTCCATTTCATCGCACCCGCAAGCCGCCGCAGCCGTGGCGAAACGGCTAGAATCGGGCTGCAGCCGCGCAATCCCGCGGCATCGCTTGTGTATCCATCATGAAACGTTTCGTTTTGGCCTGCGCCGCCCTGCTTGCCTTCGCCGCGCTGGCCCCCGTGGCACCCGCGGCGATGCCTTCGGCCGTGGGCGACACTCCAGTTCCTTCACTCTCGCCGATGATCAAGAAGGTCTCGCCGGCCATTGTGAACATCGCCACTCGCGGCACCATTCGTGAGAAAGGCCCACAGAATCCCCTGCTCGATGACCCGTTCTTCCGGCGCTTCTTCGATGTTCCGCAGGATTCCGGCCCGCGCGAACGCCCTTTCCAGAGCGCCGGCTCGGGCGTCATTTTTGACGCCAAGAGCGGATATATCGTCACTAATGCGCACGTAGTGGAAAACGCCAGCGAGATCACGGTAACACTGCAGGACGGACGCGATCTGAAGGCCGAAGTCGTCGGCAGCGACGAGCCCTCCGACGTAGCTGTGCTCAAGGTGAAGACCGACACACTGACCCAGATTGCCCTGGGTGATTCCGCCAAGATCGAGGTGGGCGACTTCGTGGTCGCCATCGGCAATCCCTTCGGGCTGCAGCATACGGTCACCTCCGGAATCATCAGCGGACTGTCGCGTTCCGGGATCAATCCGGACGGCTATGAGGATTTCATCCAGACGGATGCCTCCATCAATCCCGGCAATTCCGGCGGCGCGCTGGTCAATCTCAAAGGTGAGCTGATTGGCATCAACACCGCCATCCTGTCCCGCAGCGGCGGGAACATAGGCATTGGCTTTGCAATTCCGGTCAACATGGCGCACAGCGTCATGGATCAGCTCATCAGGTATGGCTCGGTGAAACGCGGCCTGCTGGGTGTCAGCATGTACACGGTGACCCCGGACATTGCGCAATCACTTGGCCTCGCAAACGCTCAGGGCGCGCTCGTTTCCCAGGTAGTCGACGGCTCGGCCGCTCAGAAGGCCGGCATACGCACGGGTGACGTGATCACCTCCGTCAACAACCAGCCGGTCAAGTCCAACGGCGAGCTGCGCAATGCCATCGGGCTGATGAGGGTGGGTGACAAGATTGAGATTGGCCTGGTTCGCGACGGCAAGCCGCTACGTGTGACAGCAGTTATTGCTGACACGTCCTCGCCGCCAACCGCTGCCGCTCCCGCAGCTCCTGAGGTGATTCATCGCGCATTCGAAGGTGCGACACTGGTTGACGCACCCGACGGCGGCGGGGCGCTCGTCAAAGGCATAGAGCCTGGCAGTGCGGCAGCACAGGTTGGTCTGCGCAATAACGACGTGATTGTCGGAGCCAACCGGTCGAAAGTGTCGACTGTGCAGCAATTGCGCGAGCGCGCGAAAATGGCCGGTGTATTGGTGCTCGAGGTCCGCAGAGGCAACACGGTAGTGTTGATCCCCCTAAGGTAACCCGCACACCTTCGCGTGCCGCTCACGGCGAGGCAACTTGCCGAGGGCACGAGCGGCCGCGTAGAACTTCACCAGGTCGCCACCTTGGTCCGCCAGCAGGCGCTCAAAGCCAGGAACACAGTCGTAATACGTGGCGATAGAGGCCAGGTGCGCGTTGTTGAGCCCTTCCTTCAACCACGGATCGTAGAACTGAGCGCCCTCTTTGCTCTGCAGGGCACGGACGTCGCCGGTGAGCCGCGCAAACACCTCGGCTTTCCGCGCCCTCATTTGATCGGGCGGCAATCCCGAGGCGTACAACCTTTTCAACTCTGCCCGGGCGGTCGCGAATAGCCCGATAAATGCCCGCTCCTTGGCACCCTCGTCCAGATATTCCTGCATGAGGTCCGCGCGCCCGCGCGACCGCAGCCAGCGGTCGAGCCCTGCGTCCTCGACGGCGGTCGCGAACGCCTCGTTGAACTCCGAGTCATTCTTGACATACAAAAGCTGGTGAGCGAGCTCATGGAAAACAATCGCCACCAGCTCGCTGTCTCCATAGCGCATCATGCTACTCAACACCGGGTCGGCAAACTTTCCCAGAGTTGAGTAAGCGGGCACTCCGCCGACGGTGACGTCGAAGCCCTTACCGGCAAGGTTGGCGGCAAACGCCTTGGCGCGCTTTTCCTTGAAGTAGCCGCGGTAGGCGACGCATCCGGCTATTGGGAAGCACCAGCGCTTGGGCTCGATGGAATACTCCGGCGTTGCGACAACATTCCAGACCACGTAGGGCCGCTTGATATCGGCATACGTGCGGTAGCTGCGATTGTCGGGAAGATGCAGCTCGCTCACTGCGAAATCCCGCGCCGCGCGTACATCTACGAGTCGGGCGCGCAACGGCTCGGGAGTTCGCGGATCGGCCACGACCTTGTCGATGGGGCGCCTGGCTTCGAGCACCTTGACCTGGCCGCCCGTCGCCTGGGCGAGATAGAGGGTCCCACATCCGGATAAGGCCACGGAGGCGATAGCTGCCAGCAGCAAGCACCCCGGGCCCTTGGCTGTCCTGGAAAAGTGGGATTCCTCGGTTACCATGTATCCATGCAAGTGTACTTGGTCGGCGGGGCGGTGAGAGACCGGTTACTGGGACGGCCGGTGCGTGAGCGCGACTGGGTGGTTGTCGGCGCTTCCCCGCAAGAACTGGAGCGCATGGGGTATGTCTCGGTCGGGCGCGAGTTCCCGGTATTCCTGCACCCCGAGACCAAAGAGGAGCACGCGCTTGCACGGGTGGAGCGCAAGGTGGCCCCGGGCTACCGGGGATTCGCCACGGAATTTTCACCCGACGTTACGCTTGAAGATGATCTGAAGCGTCGCGATCTGACGATCAACGCGATAGCTGAGGATGCACACGGGCGCATCATCGACCCTTACGGAGGTCAGCGCGATTTGCGCGATCGCGTGCTGCGCCATGTGTCCGAAGCCTTCGTGGAGGATCCCGTGCGGATTCTCCGTCTCGCCCGCTTCGCAGCTCGTTTCGCCGATCTCGGCTTTACGATCGCCCCTGAAACACAAGAACTGATGAAGCAGATGGTGGCCTCCGGAGAAGTCGAGGCGTTGGTCCCGGAGCGCGTGTGGCAGGAGACCGAACGGGCGTTGGGTGAAACGCGCCCCGATATCTTCTTTGAAACCCTGCGCCAATGCGATGCATTGCCCGAGATCTTCCCTGAGGTCGCCGCTCTCTATGGAGTACCTCAGCCACCGCGCTGGCATCCGGAGATTGATACCGGTGTCCATGTGATGCTGGCTCTGCGGTATGCCGCGGACGTCAACGCTCCGGTCGCAGTGCGCTTCGCGGTATTGATGCACGACCTCGGCAAGGCCCTCACGCCTGTAGATCGTTGGCCGAGTCATCACGGCCATGAAGAAGCGGGAGTACCGGTAGTCGAGGCTTTGTCGCAACGCCTCCGTGTGCCGAACAGTTACCGCGATCTTGCCGTGTTAGGATCTCGTCATCACGCGAAGGTTCACAAGGCGGCCGAGCTGAGGGCGGACACCGTCGTTAAGTTGTTCGAGGCCACCGACGCCTTCCGCCGACCAGAGCGGTTCGCAGAGTTTCTCCTGGTATGTGAATCGGACGCACGTGGACGAACAGGCCTGCAGTCCCGCCCCTACCCGCAAGCCGAGTACATGCAACGTGCAAGAGACGCTGCTGCCGCTGCGACCCTGACCGATGAGGAGCGGACTGGCCTCGTGGGACCCGCCATTGGGGATCGGATCCGCGCCAAACGTATCGCCGCCGTCAGCGCAGTGAAGGATGCCTTCGCATCGCAGTTGACCTAAGCCTCGCCGCGGATCTGGAGGAGTGATGGCCTCAACGGCCAGCTGCATGGTTTGCACGCTGATCTTGGTCAATTCTCGAGAAGGGAACCCACGGGCATTGCTCAGCAAACTGATCCAAAAGTGTCAGTGCCGTCGTTAGATCATTCCCCTTTTTTGCCTCGCCGGCGTCTATCAAGGTCTTCCCCAGGCGCATATTCCATGTCCCCAGTCGATCACCGTCCCGCCGGTCTGATACGCCCCTAAGCAGTGCCAGAGGTCCTTCGTGGGCGTGATCACGAGCGACGGCGTGCGATCCTCGTGGAACGGACACCGACCGTGCAGATCCGCGCCGTGCTTCGTCAGCACCACCCCGCGCTCCTCGGCAAGCCGTTGCACAGACACCGTCGTCTTCAGACGCTCGAT
>Ga0070735_10005132_pt1 | contig 10922 bp, 10 predicted proteins | sample Coa_R1_FD_66443 | JGI IMG/M metagenome (GOLD analysis project Ga0070735, IMG submission 66443) | Surface soil microbial communities from Centralia Pennsylvania, which are recovering from an underground coalmine fire - Coalmine... | ecosystem: Environmental > Terrestrial > Soil > Unclassified ... | reverse complement strand
GACGGGTTTCTGCCGGGGATGTTGTGGATTGTGGCCGCGCGCGAGCCCAATGACGCCGCAGGCCGCTGGTGGCGCGAACAGGCGATCCGGTATTCGCAGCCGCTCGAGATGCGCCAGTTCGACCGCGCGGTGCACGACCTGGGATTCATCTTCATGTCGACCTACTACCGGTGGCGGAACGTGACGGGCGATCGCCAGCTGCAGGACGTTCTCATCGAGGCGGGGCGCACGATGGGCATGCGTTTTCAGGAGAAGGGCGCTTATCTGTGCTCGTTCGTCGCCGAGGATTCGCTGTTCATCGACATCATGATGAACGTGGGCATCATTTTCTATGCGGCGCTCGAAACCCGCGACGCGAGGTTAATGAATATCGCGCTGCAGCATTGCCTGACCACGCGTCGGGTGCTGGTCCGGGGCGATGGATCGACGGCCCATGAAGGCATCTTCGATCCGGCAACTGGCGCTTTTCTGCGGCAATCGACGCATCAGGGCTGGCGCAGCGATTCGTGCTGGTCTCGCGGGCTGGCGTGGGCATTGTACGGATTCGGAACGGCATACCGCTGCACGCGCGACGCACGCATGCTCCAAACGGCAGAGGCTTGCGCCGGCTTCTATATAGAAAACAGTCCGGCGGATGGCGTGCCTCCGTGGGATTATGATGCGCCTCAAGACCAGGGAGTGCTGCTGGATACTTCGGCGGGGGCCATTGCGGCTTCAGGATTGCTGCAACTGGCGCAACTGGTTCCGGATCTGGTCCGGGCGCGCTTTTACGCCGCTGCCGCTCGCCGGATACTGAGCTCGCTGTGCACGGATCATCTGTCCGAGGGCGATCCTTCCTGGGAGGGAATTCTGAAAGGCGGGGTGTATCACCTCGCGAAGAACCTGGGCGTGAACGAATCGGTGATGTGGGGCGAATATTTCTTTCTGGAAGCGCTGGATCTGGCGCTGCGCGAAGGCAGCTCCTAGCCGGAAACGAGGCGTTGAGGGGAATCCGGGGCAGCGGCGGCCAACGGCGGTTCTTCGGAGACCCGAAGAATTTCGGCGCCAAGCCGCCATTGCGCCTGCTTACCATTGGGGAAGAAGCGGCGCTCCAATTTTCGCCAGCCTAACCCCAGAATATTGAACTGTGCCAGCTTGGGCATAGCCGTTAGCAGGGCTTCCTCGTCCCCGACGATTTCGGCGGCTTCCGTTTCGGCCGTCCGCTCGAAACCCCTCCACAACCAATACAGGAAGAAAGGAGTGATCCATACCAGCAGCGGGCCACGAATGGCCCATGGCAGCCGGCCTTCAATCGCCGGCAAATGCGAGAAGCGGTAGATCAGCGGCAGTGCCAGCACCGCGGCGGCGGCGAGAATCTGACGATGGCGGCGCCGAGCGTGCACAAATTCGCGCGCCAGCACGGCGCAAACCTCACGCTGCCGGAGGGCTTTCATCAGGGCGTCCGAGAGAAACAACCGGCGGCTGACGAACATGAACGGGGCGGCCAGGCGGCCATCGGCGGCGGGCAGCGTGTAAATTTGCTTCACCTGGACGCCGGCTTTGAGACCGAGTTCGAAGACGCGATGCCGCAGGTCGCCATCCGGTAGAACGCTGCCATTCAGCTTCTGGACGCGGAGCCAGATCCACGACAGCAGGACGTGGGCCGCGTAGGCGATCGCGAGACAAAGGATACCGAGCAGAAGCGCATCGAACAAAGCGATGGACGCTACGCCAGCAAGCAGACACAGCAGCGGCCAGATCGTGGCGGGTTCATGCCAAAAAGCGTGCCTCCACGAAACTTGCGACGGCGCGCTTTCGCCGGCAACGCGAGCGAGCACTGCGCCCGATAAAACGGTGCAGATGAGCTGCACCAGAACGGGAGGCACCAGGTAGAAGGTTACCTGAAGGGGCACCCATCTGGAAGAGCCGTTCAACAGAAAGCGCGCCAGCGCGGCGCCATCCAGAACGTTAGATCCCTGGACCCAGAGCAGCCACGTCCCGGTCATGATCATGCCGAACAGCCGCCAATAGGAAAACCAAATCACCACGGGACTGGTGTCGTGGGCGCGCAGCGCGGCCCAGCGCATTAGCACAATCAGGCATACCGGAAGAAGCAGCAGCAAGAGCGGCAGAAAATTTCCATAGTGATATCCGAATGCAATCGGTATTTCGGCCGGAGAAGAAGATGGGGTGAAGCTCTTGGAGTATTGAACAGACTCGGCGGTGTCTTCCACACTCCAACCATCGTCCAGAAAGCGTGAAAAGCCGGTGTGCGGATGGCGGACGACTACATCCAGACGCGGCACGCGAGCTTGCCGGAGAACTTCGATCAGCGGCGCGAATTGCAGACGGCCGCCGACGAGCAGTCCTCGCCTCAGAAAAGCGCCGCTACAGCTTCCCTTAAACATCCAATCGCCTTCGATTTCACGATCCTTCGGATTCTCAAAATCGCAGCCGGCGACTTGTCGCATCACGGACGCCAGTGGAGACTGCAGGTGGCGATCGAAGATTTTCGCGGTCACTTCGGCGTTGCCGCGAGTGTCCAGGTTGATCTCGAGTTTCGAGGGCGGGGTGGATTCGCCGGATTCCTGCTGCCCCATGCAGGCGCAGACAAAGACACACGCAAGGCAGACGCGTGCCAGGCGGCCTCGCGGGGTTCGATGAGCCAAATTGCCACCTTTCGACTCAAAGTATAACTTCTCAGCCAATAGGAAAGTAGGTTAACAATAGTTATTAATGGCAATAACCAGAGAAATAACTAGTAATTAACTATCTATTTTTCAGGCAGTTAATTATTTATGCGAAATAATTACCTGGGACGGCATGCCGGGAAGAGGATGCAATTCACTGCGATCGAATCCGGCATTGCGAAACATCTGCTGATATTCCGCAAAGGTATAGGCATCGCCGCTTTCGGTTGTCCCCAGCATCATGAAGCTGAAGGCGGCGGTGGCGGGAGGCGACACGCGGTTGTCATCGGGCACAAATTCCAGGGTGACGGCCCGGCCGCCGGGATTTAAAGCGCCGTTCACCTTGCGCAATAACGTCTCGCAAGTTGGCGGATCGAAGTGATGCAGGAAATTTGTGAGGAGTACCAAGTCGTATCCGGCGCCGAAATCCACATCGAACGCGCTTCCCGGAAGGGTTTGGTAGCGATCCGACACACCGGCGCGCGCTGCATTCTCGCTGGCCACCTTGAGAACTCTCTGCCAATCGGCGGCCACGATGGTGGCGTTAGGATTGTGGCGGGCGACGGCGATCCCGAATAATCCATGTCCAGCGGCGATATCCAGGACCTTCCATTTCGCGCCGGCTGAAGCGCCGACGAGTTTGGCGATCATCTCCGCCGGCATGGCCATCATAGGAGCCATGGCGCGCGCAAATTCCACCCAGATGGGATGATCCGGCTCCATGGTGCCGTGGGCGCTCATGACGGAGCCGCCGCTGCGCACCATACCGGGCACGTCTTTATAGGCGTCCATCAGAGTCTGCGAAGTCAGAAAACGCTCGGCCGTCCCCAGATATGCGGGCGAATGCCGGTCGAGAAACATTTGGCTATCGGGCGTCAATCTATAGCTCGTACCGGTTTTGGTGAGGAAGCCGATAATAACCAGGTAATCGCAAAGGATACGCATGCCGCGCTCGGACGTTTGGCAGCGGTTTGAGATGGCGGCAGCGGTCTGGTGGCCCTCGCCTATGGCGGTAAAAACGTCCAGCTGAATTGCGCCCTTGAGCGCTGCGGTGCGCTGGTAGGCGTTTATGGTCTCGAAAAAGAGGGCTGGGGTTGGGGCCGGGCCTTCGGCGGGGGTGCTCATAGGTATGAATATACTGCATCGGCTCTCGCGGCGGGTCAAAAACGGGTTTTAGTTTGAGGGCTGACCGCAGATAGTGCATTCGCGAGCCACGGCCGTGCGTAGTATGTGGGTGAGAGCGCAAGATACGGTGAGCAGCGCGGGAGGCACAGCCATTCGATTGCAGGAAGATCCCGAACCGATGGGGCCGGGCGAGCTGCCGGGCTTCGCCGACATCGTTCGGGAGCACCAGCGGATGGTGTTCAGCATGGCCTGCCATTTTCTGCGCGACCGCGGGCTGGCCGAAGAGCTGGCGCAGGAGGTTTTCCTGGAATTGCACCGTCATCTGGACAGGATCGAATCGCGCGCGCACCTGGTGTTCTGGTTGCGGCAGGTCACCAGCCGGCGATGCATCGATCAAACGCGGCGGCGTTCCTTTTGGCCCAAGCTGCGGCTGCAGGATGTGCCCGAGCCAGCTGCCAAAGAGCAGCAAGGCGATCCAATGCTGTCGAGGGCGCTGGCCAAGCTGGTGGCATCGCTGCCTGAAAAGCCGCGCCTGGTGGTGATCCTGCGTTATCAGGAGGAGCTGGACCCCGCCGAGATCGCCCAGGTGTTGGACATGCCTGTGGCCACGGTAAAAAGCCATCTGCAGCGGTCGCTGGGAATGCTTCGAGAAAAACTGGCGCGCAGCGTAGGGGAGATTGCCATATGAGTTACCTGGAAGACGATTTGAAACAAGCGCTGAGGCGCACCGACCCATCCGAAGATTTCACCGAGCGCGTGTTGGCCCGTTTGAACGGCGCGCCCGTCTCGGAGCCGTCATGGTGGGAACGGATCAGGATCCTTATCGAGCCGCCGCGCGTGCAATGGGTGGCATTGAGCCTCATGGCCAGTATTCTGATCCCCGCAGTCAGCTTCCATTATCACGAGCAGCAGCGAATGCAGGCACAGGGCGAAAAGGCGAAAGAGCAGCTGTTGTTTGCCGTCCGAATTGCGGGGAACAAGCTGCACCGCGTGCAACAGAAAGTTTTGGAAACCAGCAGAACGGATACTCTATGAAAATTCTCCGGATTACTGTGCTTTGTATGGCAGCGGGCGCCGCGGGCTATGGCCAGGGTCTCGATTTGAAGAATCTGGACCGGCTGTCGGAAAAGGCCAGTGACACCACCGAGGTCACTCTGGATGGGGCCCTATTGAAACTGGCCGCCAAGTTCCTCTCGGCGGACGACCCCGACCAGGCCAAGATCAAGAAGCTGGTGGCCGAACTAAAGGGAATCTATGTGAGGGTTTTTGAATTCGACCACGAAGGGGTGTATGGGGAGTCTGACGTCACTGCGATCCGGAAGCAAGTACAGTCGCAGGGTTGGTCGCGCATTATAGGGATCCGCAGCAAGAAAGACACGGAAAACGCAGAGATCTACCTCAAAGAGGGCCGGGACGGCGGCCTGGCGATAATCTGCGCCAATCCGAAAGAGCTGACGGTGGTGAATATCGTGGGGAAGATCAGCCTGGATGAGTTGAGCGATCTGGGCGGGAATTTGGGTGTCCCCAAGATCGACGTGGAAAAACAGAAATCATTCACCAACAAGAAGGAGGACGACTGATGGGCGTGGCGGCGGCGTTTTTGACGGTCCTGAGCTGGTATGCCGGGCAGCGTCCGGAGCCGGCGGACATCATCATGGCGCGGCTGGCGCTCAACCAGGATCGTGAACAGGAGATGCGCAAGGCCTTCCTCTACCACCAGAACGTTTTTGTGCGCTTTAAGCGAGGTAACGGCAAGGTGGCGCGCGAGGAGGAACGCGAATACACCGTGACGCCGACCGCAAACGGCTTCCACAAGGAGCTGACGCACTTTACCGGAAAATATGGCAAGGGCGGAAAGCTCATCGATTACGACCAGCCCAAGTACCACTACAAGAGCCTGGACATCGATAGCGACCTCGCAAACGAGCTGGCCGATTCGTTGACGAACGACAAGGAAACGCGTGATGGGATGGGCAAAGACCCGCTCCCGCTAACGGCGAAGATGCAGCAGAAGTTTACTTTCCAGCTCGAGGGGAGAGAACAATACCGCGGAACCGAAGTCTACCGGATTACCTTCAAACCGAAGAAGCTGAGCCTGCTGGATTGCGATGACGACGAGTCCAGCTGCTGGGCTGGAGAAGTACTGGTGGATGTGCACGAATACCAACCGGTGCTGGTGACCAGTTTTTTGGCGAAAAGCATTCCGAAAGCGGTGCAGATTCTGTTGGGCACCAACGTCAAACATCTCGGGTTCAAGGTGGCGTATAAGAAAGTTGATGACGGCTTGTGGTTCCCGGTGACGTATGGCAGCGAATTTGAGGTGCGCGGATTGTTCCTGTACAAGCGAACGATCGCCCTTTCGGCGACCAACCGCGACTTCCAAAAGTCGGATGTCACTAGCAGCGTTACGTTTGGCCTTCCGCTGGTGCCCTAGCGGGACGCTGTCAAAGAGCGTCCCCGATGGCTACTCCATGGGCGGGTCCGGAGCCGAAGGGTGGCGATGCTCGAGATCCACGAGGGCATCCGCAATCATGCTGACCACCTGTTCTTCCGCGCCCCGCGAAGACTTGTTGAGCGGAAGCACCGAAAGGTGGAGATGCACGAGCTCATGAACCACCGAGAGCTCAATATCCTGCGGAATCCTATCTCGTGGTAGCTCATAGTCCAGAGGGTTCAGGACCTTGATGGTCGCCGTCCTGTGAGGGGCGGACCAGTCGATATGACCCAGGGTTCCTTGTTCTAACTCCCAGATTCGGACGATCTTAACTTCGACCTTCCAATCTTCCAGATGGAGGCGCTTTTGCCACAGATGCAGCCAGTCGTGTACCTGGGTATCTGTGACCATTGGCGTGGCGGTAGTGAAGCGATCCCGGGAAGCCGGCGCGGCGTTTCCCAGGGAGATAAACAACAGAAAAAATGTGAGGATTATCACCATTTTTTTATTCCTCATATTTTATCGGACTTTTCCTAAAAAATCGTTAGGAAAAATTTACGCGTCCCTAAGCTTCTGATTTGGCGCAGCAGTACTACGGGCAAGAAAGCAGTAGACCGCTATCTAAAGCGACCGCGGCGTTATCTAAGGGAAATCGTCGCCGTGAGCTCAGGTTGAACACGGCCGACGCACAGAAGTCGCACGGGCTGATCGAGGGTACCGACTTTCTACGCCACTGCACGGCGCCGCGTGCGCGCTACCTCGGTCAGTGAGCGTGTTACTCTTGATGTTTCAGCAATGCTGCGGATATGCCCGCTCGCGTGAGCGAAGCCATCGTTCTGCAAACCTTTCCGTTCAAAGAATCGGATCTGGTGGTCAGTTTCCTGACGCGGGACCAGGGAAAACTGCGCGGGGTCGCCAAGCGCGCACGCCGTCCCAAGAGCGGATTCGGCTCGGGTTTGGAACGGCTCTCTCAGGTGAAAATGTCGTACTTTCAGCGGGAGACCCGGGAGCTGGTGAATCTGGATTCCTGCGACCTGATCCGCTCGCAATTTGGAGTTTTGGGAGACTACGGAGCAGCGGTGGCACTGGATTACATGGCCGAGATTTCGGAGCAGCTGCTACCGCCCGGCGAGCCGAACGAGCGTTATTTCCGGCTGCTGCTGGCGGTTTTGGAACACTTGCGGGCAGGCGGCGAGGGGTCGGTGTGGCGCGCGGCGACGTACTTCAGCCTATGGGCGGTGCGTCTCGCGGGTATTCTGCCGGAGCTGCATGCTTGTCTGGCCTGCGGGAACTGGCTGGATAATCCCGAGGCCAGGGAGCAGGCGTATTTCAGCCGCTACCGGACAGGGCTTTACTGCGGGCATTGCCGCCGGGCGGCGGAGTTGGGGAAAACCTGGGAGTTGAACGTGGCGTCGCGAGACATCGCCGAGGAAATGCTGCACACGCCGGTGGGACAGCTGACGCCGGACGGATGGCGGCGCGAAACGGCGGCCGATCTGCGCCAGTTTCTGGTCAGGCAGATCGAGCACCACATCGAGCGGCGGCTGGTCACCGCATCTGCGTTAGAAGCTGCATAGGGAATGGATTCATACCAAGAGATCATCTTCAAACTGAAGAAGTACTGGTCGGATCGCGGCTGCATCATTCAGGAGCCGTACGATCTGGAAGTCGGGGCCGGTACCATGTGCCCGGAAACCTTCCTGCGCGTGCTGGGGCCGAACCCGTATCGTGTGGCCTATGTCCAGCCCAGCCGGCGCCCAGCCGACGGCCGCTATGGCGAAAATCCCAACCGGCTTTACAAGCACATGCAGCTACAGGTGGTCCTGAAGCCATCGCCCAATGATGTGATCGAGCAATATCTGGGCAGCCTGGACGCCATTGGAATCGATCTCAAGAAGCACGATATCAAGTTCGAAGAGGATAACTGGGAATCGCCCACGCTGGGCGCATGGGGCGTTGGCTGGCAGGTGATGCTGGACGGTCTGGAGATTACGCAGTTCACTTATTTCCAGCAGTGCGGGGGCATCGATCTGGACCTGGTGCCGGCGGAGCTGACCTATGGTCTGGAGCGGCTGACGGCATTTTTACAAGTCAAAGACAGCGTGTACGACATCGAGTGGGCGCCGGGTGTTTCCTATCGCGACGTGCGTTTCAATGACGAGCTACAGTTCTCGGTCTACAACTTCGAGATGGCCGACGTTGAGACGCTGTGGAAACTGTTCGATCTGCACGAGGGCGAGGCGGCCAGGCTGCTGAAGCTGTACGATCCCAAATCGCTGGATAAAAACCGTTTCCCGCTGCTGCCGACGTATGAACACGTGCTGCACTGCTCGCACCTGTTCAATACGCTAGATGCCCGCGGCGCCATTTCCGTGACGGAGCGCGTGGCGGTAATCGCGCGCGTGCGGAAGCTAGCGGTGGGAGTGGCGGGGGCCTGGATGGATCAGCAACACGGCAGCGGTGTGGAAGCGGCGGAGGCGGCACGGTGAGCCTGCCATTTCTGCTGGAGATCGGGACCGAAGAGATTCCGGACTGGATGATCGAGGGAGCATGTCAGCAGCTGACACGCTTGTTTACTGAGATCTCGATGTTTCACCGCATAGGCCCTGGCGGCACCTCACAAGCGGGTGTAGCAAACACATGGACTAAGGCCACACCGCGTCGCCTGGCGCTCTACTCGGCGTATGTCATCGCACGCCAAGGAGACACCGAGGAGCTTATTATGGGACCTCCAAAGTCGGCCGGTCCTGGAGCCGCAAACGGTTTTGCACGCAAGCTGGGCGTTTCGATCGATCAACTGAGTACCGAAGTGACGCCTAAAGGCGAATACCTCAGTTTTCTAAAGAAAATTCCAGGTCGCGCAACCCGTGACATCCTTTCTGAAGCACTGCCCGAGCTGATTCTGAAAATCCAATGGCCTAAGACCATGTACTGGACAGGCAAGAGCGGCCAACGTTTTATTCGGCCTATCCGATGGATCGTGGCGCTCTTGGATAATCAGGTCGTGCGGTTTGAAGTAGCCGGAGTTAAATCTGGCAACGTGACGTCGGGGCACCGAATTTTGGGCGCGCCGGAAATTCCAGTTGCGAGCGAGAATTATGAGCAGAAGCTCCTCGAGAATTATGTCATTCTCTCACCGCAGGAGCGGGAAAAGCGGATTCGCGCCGGGATCGGAAGTGCATCGGACGAAGGCCTGCTCAAGACTCTGGTCAATCTCACCGAGTTTCCGAGCGTCATCTCGGGAACGTTCGAATCCGAGTTCCTGAAGCTTCCCGCCGAGGTGCTGGTCACCGTGATGAGGCACCATCAAAAATATTTCGCCATCTATGAGAACGGGCAACTGACGAACCGTTTTCTTGCGGTGACGAATACCGATGGCGATCCCGACGGCCTGATCCGCCGTGGCAACGAGCGCGTTTTGCGGGCGCGCTTCAACGACGCGAAATTCTTCTGGGAGACGGATCAGAAAAAGAAACTGGTGGATCGTGTCGCGGATCTGGCGCACGTGACATTTCAAGCCAAGCTGGGCTCGTATTTGGAGAAGACCGGGCGAATCGAACGGATCGTCCACGATGAACTTGGCGGGGATCATGCCGCGGTGCGCGCCGCGCATCTGTCGAAGGCCGATCTCACGACGGAACTGGTCAAAGAATTCACTGACCTCCAGGGCGTAGTCGGCGGTCTCTATGCGCGTGAACAGGGCGAGCCGGAGGAAGTTTGGACCGCGATCTACGACCACTACAAGCCCGCCAGCATGGAAGATTCGATTCCGCGTCATCCGGCCGGGCAACTGGTTTCTATCGCCGATAAACTGGACACGCTGCGGGGTTGTTTTGGCATCGGTCTGATTCCCACCGGCTCGAAAGATCCATTCGCTCTGCGCCGCTCGGCCCAGGGAATCGTGAAGATTCTGGTCGAAGGTGAATTGAGGCTGCCGATTCGTAAGCTGCTGCACAACGACACCAAACTCGAAGATTTTGTTCTCGACCGGGTCCGCTACTATTTCAAAGACATTCGCGGGTTCAAATACGACGAGGTCAACGCCATCCTGGCTTCCGGCTGGGACGATCTGGTGGATGTCCAAGACCGTCTGGTGGCCATTCAGGCGGTGCGGCCCACCGAAAATTTCGAGCCGCTCGCGGCCAGCTTCAAACGAATCCAGAACATTCTCAAGCAGGCCCAGTTTACCGGGGACGGCGGCTCGATTGATGCGTCGCTACTCGAGCCCGGCCCGGAAACCGATCTTTACCAGGAGTTTCAGAACGTGCGTAACCGCGCGGCGGACCAGCCGTACCGGCCGGCACTCGAATCGATCGCCTCACTGCGTCCCAAGGTCGATCTTTTTTTTGACAAAGTGCTGGTGAATGCCCCGGATGCCAAGATCCGGCAGAACCGGCTCACTTTATTGCATACGCTGCTGGCGGAGTTTTCCACCATCGCGGATTTTTCCGAAATTGTCACTAATACATAGGAGAAAAGAATGAAGAAGTACGTGTACTCGTTCGGCGGCGGTTCAGCCGATGGCGACGGCAAGATGAAGGAAGTGCTGGGCGGTAAGGGCGCCGGACTGGCGGAGATGTCGCGGGCCAAACTGCCCGTGCCCCCGGGCTTCACGATTTCCACCGATGTCTGCAATCTGTATCTGCAAAGCGGCAACAAAGTGCCGGCTGAAGTCGATCAGCAGATGAATGAGG
>Ga0070735_10005131_pt1 | contig 10922 bp, 12 predicted proteins | sample Coa_R1_FD_66443 | JGI IMG/M metagenome (GOLD analysis project Ga0070735, IMG submission 66443) | Surface soil microbial communities from Centralia Pennsylvania, which are recovering from an underground coalmine fire - Coalmine... | ecosystem: Environmental > Terrestrial > Soil > Unclassified ... | reverse complement strand
CGAAATCCATTTCATCCCCACGGGTCGCCCGCCGCACAAGCACCGCGCCGAAATGGCTTCCTATGCGGACCGCTACGCGATGACCTCCATCGCCTGCGCGGATCATCCGCGGTTTGTGCCGTCGCTCGCAGAGGCCGGTGCGGGACAATCGGGACGCGAAATTTTTTATTCCGTGGATACCGTGCGGCACTTCAAGCAGAAGCACCACGGAGCGGGCACGCACCTGTATTTCTTGGTGGGCGCCGATTCGTTTCTGGATATTCCCACGTGGAAGGATTATGAAACGCTGCTGGGCTTGTGCGACTTCATCGTGGCCAGCCGCCCCGGCTTCAATGTGAACGCGCTGCGCCTGGTGATCCCTCCGGAACTCTTCGGGCGGAAAGGCGTGCCCCACGCGCCACTCGACCCGCGCGCGATTACCCTGCGCCGCACCGTGGTCTACGTGCTGGACGCGGTATCCAGCCACGTTTCCGCCACCGAGGTTCGCCTGCGCTTGGATCGAAACGAATCGATTCACGGGCTTGTGCCGCCGCGCGTCGAGGAATACATTAGCAAGAAGGCCCTTTACCGGTGACACCAAGAAAGGATTCGATTCCGGCTCACGTTCGCGCGGCGGTCGATGCCGCACGGGAAAAGCAAGCGGCTGATGTCATTCTCCTCGATCTCGAAGGCCTCGGCGCATTCACGGATTATTTTCTGCTGTGCACCGGCTTCAGCACACCGCAACTGGAAGCGATCTGCGACGAAATTGAAAAGCAACTGGAGCGCATCGGCGTCCGCCGGGCGCACCGCGAAGGCAAATCCGGCAGCGATTGGATGCTCCTGGATTTTGGCGGTCTGATCGTGCACGTCTTTTCCGAACGCGCCCGGCATTTCTACGATCTGGAGCGCCTCTGGCGCGCTGCACGCCGCATCGAATTCAGCGAGCCCGGCGAAGGGAGTTCCCTGGGCGGCGCCGCGGAGGCCGAGGGATGACCGAGGCGCCGGCAACGAACCGCCGCGGCGATCAGCGCATGGCCTGGATCGCCGAAGATCCCGCGTCCAAGTCGGTACTCGAACTGGCGCGCAAAGTCGCCGAAACTTCCACCACGCTACTGATCACCGGGGAGAGCGGCACCGGCAAGGATCATCTGGCCCGGCTGATCCACGAACTCGGGCCACGGCGCGATGCGCCCTTCCTGAAAATCGATTGCGCCAGCCTGCCGCAGGAACTGGTCGAATCGGAATTGTTCGGTCACGAACGCGGCGCCTTTACCGGCGCGGTGGAGCGCAAGCTCGGCCGCCTGGAAATGGCGGGAGCCGGAACCATCGTGCTCGATGAAGTCGCGGCGCTTTCGCCGGCCACGCAATCCAAGCTCTTGCGCGTGCTGGAAGAGCGGCAGTTCGAGCGCCTGGGCGGCACGGAAACCATGACCATTTCCGCGCGGCTGATTGCGCTGACCAACGCCGACCTCGCGCGCCTCGTTTCCGAAGGGCAGTTCCGCGAGGATTTGTATTTCCGCCTCAGCGTCCTGACGATTCCCGTTCCGCCGCTGCGCTCTCGGCCGGCGGATATCCTGCCGCTGGCCAACGCGCTATTGGATCTCGGAGCGCGCGTTCACGGGCGCAAAGGCGTGACCCTTACGGAACCAGCGGCAAAAATGCTGACCACCTACGCCTGGCCCGGCAATGTCCGCGAGCTTAGAAATGCCATCGAGCGCGCGCTGGTATTTTCCGGCGGGGCGTCGCTCATCCCGGAGGATTTTCCGGAGTCGGTGCGCTCCGCGGATTCCAGTTTTGGCGGCGCGATGCGTTCGCTCGAGGATATGGAGCGCGATGCCATTCGCGCGACGCTCGAAGCGACGCGGTACAAAATCGGCAAAAGCGCGCAGATTCTGGGCATCAGCCGCAAGACACTCCTCGACAAGCGCAAGAAATACGGGCTGAACTGAGCCGGTCCTGCGAACTCCGCGATGAAAATTCATGTCGTGATGCTCGGCAAGACGCGGCGTCCCGAAATCCGGGCCCTGCTGGACGACTACGCGGCCCGCATCGGGCGATTTGCTGAGGTGCAGAGGACGGAACTGCGCGAAGATTCCGCGGCGTCACTACGCAAGTTTTCTCCTGATCCGGCCGCGACGGTCGTTCTGCTGGACGATTCCGGCAAGCCGCAAACCTCCACGCAATTCGCGAAGTGGCTGGGCGAAACGCGCGACCGCGGTGCGCGCGAAATCGTTTTCCTGTGCGGCGGCGCGGAGGGTTTTCCTGAAGCGCTGCGCCGCCGCGCGACGCAAAAGCTGTCGCTGTCTCCCCTGACGTTTTCCCACGAACTGGCCCGCCTGATGCTCGCCGAGCAACTCTACCGCGCGTTCGCCATCCTGGCCGGGCATCCGTACCCCAAATAATCAGGCGGCGCGATTTCCGGCGGCCATTCATCGAAATGTAACAAAGCCGCTCTATGGTAGTAACGTCCGCGAACATTTGGAACCTGCCGTGGATGCCAACGCATCCGGGTCGGTTGAGGGAGAACGATGAAAACTCCGTCACGCAAGGCTGCTCCGCAAGGAAAGCGAGTCCGAAAAAGCGTCAAGTTTCTCCAGAAATCGACCTGCTCGACGTGCCGTAAGGCGCGCCAGTTCATGGAGAAGCGCGGCTTTCATCTTCACTTTCGTGACCTGGCCGAAGATCGCCTCAGCCCTTCCGAATTGCAAAAACTGATTGGCCGGCACGACCACGAGGAATTTCTGAATCCCCGCAGTGAAGTCTTTCGCAAGAAGAAAATGAAAGACAATCCGCCATCGCGCCGCGAAGCGATCAGCCTGATGGCCAGGAACCCGGATCTGATACGCCGTCCGGTGATCGTCGCCGGCGGCAGGGTGGTAGTCGGCTACGACGAAAATGGCATGATCCGCTTCTAGTCTTCCGTTCGGCCCGGCTGGGGGACGACCCGATGCCCGAGATTTCGCCGATCGGGCGGATGTGGTTGGGCGGCGATCCGCAAGATAAAATTACTTGCCGCCAGCCAGGTTCTTGTCCTAGTATCCCCGCATCACATCCGTTTCCTACTTAATCTGGCCTTTTTCATAGCCGTTTTTTCGGCCCGTATCTCATGACGACTCGAGTTTCGCTGGTCCCGCTGTCTGCAGGGATTCGGCGAAACGCAAAGGAGAATGAACATGTCCTTCCTGGCCTGGATTATTTTGGGATTGGTCGCCGGATTTGTCGGAAGCAAGCTGGTGAACAAATCGGGCGAAGGCTTTTTCATGGATATCGTCCTGGGTGTGATCGGCGCCGTGGTCGGCGGCTGGCTGTTCGGGAAGTTTGGAGAGGCCGGCGTCACGGGCTTGAATCTTTACAGCCTGCTGGTGGCGGTGGTCGGGTCCGTTGTGGTGCTGGTGGCCTACCACATGGTTCGCAAGGCGGTTTGACCGGGCCGCTCGATTGAGGAAGCGGGAGAGTCTAGCTTTGCGAGTGGACGTGATTCGCTCGCGCCGCGCCGAAGTGTATTTTTGAGGCTCATTCTTGCGCCTGCCTCCCAACCAACTCACCGCGCTGGTCCTGGCGGTCAGCTTCTCCGCCGGGCTCAACGTTTATTTGACGGTTGCCGTTCTGGGGCTGCTGGTTCGCGCGGGCGCTCTGGAGCTTCCGGCTTCATTGAACTCGGTGGCCAGTTGGTGGGTGATCGTTCCCTGCGCGGCGCTGTTTGCGATTGAGTTTGTTGCGGATAAGATTCCGATTTTCGATCTGGTGTGGAACGCGCTGCAGACTTTCGTTCGCGTGCCCATCGCGGCGCTGCTGGCCTATGGCGCGACTTCGCAGCTTTCTCCCGAGATGCAGGCCCTGGCGACGCTCGTGGGCGGTGCGATTGCCCTGGCCGCTCATGGCGGAAAGATCGCCGCGCGAACGGCGGTCAGCCATTCTCCCGAACCGTTTTCGAACATTGCGCTGAGCCTCGGAGAAGACGGACTGGTGGTTTTGCTGACCTGGTTTGCGACCCGGCACCCGTACTGGTCCTCGATCATCGTGCTGACCGCCCTGCTGATAGTGCTGTCGGTGTTGGGCTTCGTGGTTCGTTCCGTCCGGGCGCTGTTTCGTGGGGCCGAGCGAGCTGTGTCGAACTCGCTCGGCGCCGATGGATGATGGACGCCGAGGAGGAGCCTGCTTGCCCCAAGCTCAGTCGCACTTCAGGGGCTAAAGCCGCGACCCACAAAGAGAATTAACAGGCTGGTGGCAATCCGATTGTGATATATAGTCAGCCATCCGCTGGACTCAAACCTTGGGTTGGGTCGGTGCTCGCCGGCAGGTGCTTTTTCCCGAAGTGTCTTCCGACGATCACCGAGTGACGGGACCGAGGGATGGGAGTACGCAATGCGCCGGGTCGGCAAGCGAACATCGCAGTTCCTCCACCTGATTTTCGCAATGATCCTCTCGTTGAGTGCCGGCCATCTCGTGGTGTGCGCTCAAGTCCAGGTTCCATCCAATTTGTACCTGCTACACGTGACGGTCACCGATCTCGCGTCCAAGCCGCTGGTCGGGGCGGAAATTCTGCTCGACGATGAATTGGTGGGAATCACCGATGTTACCGGGCAGTACTACATGGCGCGGAAGCCTTTGCCGGATGGCGATCACTCGGTCTCGGCCAGCTTTATCGGCCTCTCTACAATTGCTCGAACCGTGCCGCGTCTTGCCGAAATCTCGCAGTCTGCTGCCGCGCCCGGAGTGGAGTTAACTCTGAAGCTGCCCAAATCGCGCGGCCCGATGGGTGCGCAGTATGACGGGGGCGCCAAAGCTCCTCCCGCTAGTTACGACATCGTTCCTGTCTTCTATGTTACGGACCGGCAGGACACCGGGAATCAAAATCCGGCGTTGCGCTATTCCGGGGAACGCTCGACCAACGCGACGGTCGCGTATGGAATGTGCGAAGTGACGATTCCCTCGACGCACATGCCCGGCGAACTGGAAAGCCCTTCCTGGCTGCACTTCGAGTACAGCCCCGATCCCACAAAACATATCGTGCTGCGATCGGTCGAGCCGCTGGAGCGTGATCCGTTCTATGCGAAGCTCGCCGCGATGGTGGCCGCCTCGCCCACCCAGGAAGCAATTATTTTTATTCACGGCTATGAGAACAGCTTTGAGAGCGCCGCGCGGCAGACCGCGCAACTGGTGCGCGACGCGCATTTTCCGGGAGCGCCGATTGTCTACAGCTGGCCGTCGAAGAACAAGGTGCTGGCATATACCGAAGACGAAGACACGGTGGAATGGACCACATTTCATTTGCGGGAATTTCTGGAAGAGGTGGCGCAGCGCGCGCACGCCAAGAAGATTCATCTAATCGCGCACAGCATGGGCAACCGCGCCCTGGCTTCCGCGCTGCAAATGATCGCCTCACGGCGCGAACCGCAGGCGGGCGCTCCGTTCGACCAAGTAATTCTTGCGGCTCCCGACATCGGCGCGGACACGCTCACCGAGTTCGCCAAGGAAATACGGCCGATGGCGCAGCGCCTGACGCTATATGCTTCACAGAATGATGACGCGCTGCTGCTTTCGCGAGTGATCCATGGCGCGCTGCGTGCCGGGCAGAAAAGCGCGTACCTCCTGGTGGCTTCCGGCATCGATACGGTGGACGCCTCGGCGGTGCGAACCGATTTTCTCGGTCACGCCTACTACGCGAAAAGCGGCTCGATCATTGACGATATCCGGAAAATCCTGACCAGCGAAGCTCCTCCGGAGCTGCGCAATCTGATTCCGGCCAGCGTGCAGAATCTGAAATATTGGATTATGCCGAAGCTGAGCCCGGTGCCCCAGTCGATCGCGCCCGTCCACAGTAGCGCGCTTGCCCGATAGTTCGCGTTCGCGACAACCTCGGGCGGCGCAGCGAGGCCGTCGCAACGCCTCCGGGTAAAGAATCGAGGTGCTACTTCGTACTAGCGGACATCTTTTGCGCCGCCTGCACCACGTCAGCGTAGGGGCCGACCGTGCCGTGCCCGCCGGCGATGGTTTCCGGTTTGATCCCCATCTTGGCGATGCCCTTCACCATGGATGCGACTGCCGCGTTGGAAGGCACCGGCGCGCCCGGCGTGTAGAGATCGGTCACGATGCCCAGCTTGGCGTCTGGCACGTACGGAAATAGATAGCCGGCGGCATGCGAATTCTCCAGAGCGTAAGCGTCGACTTCGCGCCCGCCGTCATTCACGCTCCACTTGCCGTCCACCTCGATCACTTCGGCCGTAAAGGCTTTCTTGGGCGCCTCCGGATTCAGCTTTTCCGGGCGCGCCAGCAGCCGCCGGAAATATTCGCCGTTCCCTTTGCCGACCACGATCGCCGCGCCCTCAGCGGCGTAGGTGCGCATCCCGCCGACGTGATCGACATGATGATGCGTCAGAATCAGATAGCGCACCGGCTTGCCTGGATATCTTTTTTTCGCCAGGGCAATGGATTGGATTGACTGGCCGTCATCGTTGGGCGATTCGACGGCGATCAAATACTTGTCGGTGGCGATGAAGACCGTGTTGTGCGTGCCTCCGCGGACCTGGCTGATGTTCGGTCCTACGTCAAAAATCTTCAGGGTGTCTCCGTCGTCCGTGTACAACGCGTCCGAATCGAAATAGAAACCGACGAATTGGCGGCGGATAATCCACTGGTAGGGCGTCGCACTCGGAGCCGCCGGCTTCGCGGCGGATGCCAAAAAACTCTGCGGAATGGTGAACGCATCCGGCTTCAGCGTGGGATTGGCGCTGGCTTCGGAGATTTTCAGATCGGCGATTTTCATGCCGTTGAGTGTGTAGAGCGTCTCGAAAGCAACTTTCGCGCCGCCCACGTCCCGCCAGTCAGAATAAGCCGCGTCGAACGCGGAATCGCCTTCCATTTCGTCCCAATCCATCGTGCGAACGCGCGCCGGAAGATTGGTGGCGGGATCGAGCATGACGATGAAAGTGCCATAGTCGCCGCGATACTGAACCGCGCTGTAGGTTTTGCCGGCAATCGTCTGATCGGCAATCGCGGTGACGCGATCCGGATGCTGCTTCATTTCCATCACCACGATGGGCCGCTCCAATTCACGCGACGTCGCGGTGAGACGCTTGCCGGACATGGTGTGCTCAGGCTGCGCGCCCATGACGGTTCGCTTCGGCAAGCGGCCCTCGGTCGCATCATTCCCGATGACGTACCCGGCGGACGGCGTGACGATTTCCGTGAACGTGCGATTGCTGCCGCCCACCATCGGGCGAACCCATTCACTGCGCGAAAGCCCGCGCACCAGATCGCGGCTCAACACCAGATCGGACGCCCCGCGGTCCGGCTTCGCCGGATCAGAAACCGAATACGATTCGCCGGGATCGATTTGCTCAAGATGAGCTTTCAACGTAATGGTCTTCAACTTGTCGCCGCCCATCGCGGCATAAGCGGCGTTGACGCGATCCTGCGGCGTCGCCGCATTCGCGGTTCGCGCAAGGGACCAGATCAGTGTCAGGCCCGCCGCGGCGCAGATGGCAGCCAGTCCACACAACCACACCGCCAGAGATACGTTCGCGTTTCGTGTACGCATGGATGTTCCTCCGTACGTTTTGACGTCGGCCCAGGGAAGGATTTCGACGCGATTCTACAGGAAAAAGCGGCAAGAGCGTGAGGCCTACGCGGGGCTCTCGGCTGGAGTGAAGAGAGGAATCTTGCTGCCAACGCAAAATCCCATCGAGCGATACAGCGGCAAGCCCATATCCGAAGCGTGCAGCACGATGCGCCGTTCGCCCATCCCCGTTTGGCCCTGTTCGATGGCCTCGCGCATCACGGCTTCCGCGTAGCCTTTGCCTTGCTCTCCCGGCAACGTCGCAACAAACGCGATGTACATCGCCCCTTCGATCGGCAGAGCCGCTGCAGCAGAAATCGCTTTCCTGTCGCGGTAGCCAACATACCCGTAGCTGTCGGCGTGCCACAGTTCCAAACCGCAGATGCATTCGAATATCCCGGCCGGCAATCCGTACGCTTGCGCGTTAAGCATGGCCAGATCGCGAGAGGTTGCCTCCGTCCGGACCCGCCGGTATTCCAGCTCAGGTGACGGCCGGCGCAGCGGCAACAATTCATCCGCCGCCATGCCAGTCATATTTAGCGCAAAGGAAAACCCTTCGTCCGCGGCCACCGCTTCCCAGCCCTCCGGAACCCATCCATCGCACAAGCCGATGAACGAAGGATGTGGGCACGCCTTAGCTCGCTGCCGCATGGTTGAAAAAATGCCCCGCAAGTCTGCTGGGCCAGTGGCCGGCCGCTCCTGAAAAGAGATATTGAGAAACGGGAGCGGGATGTTCGCAAAGGTCGACGCCACATTTCCATCGCTCTGGAAATCGGAACCCGCGAAGCATCCCGACATCAGCCTCCATGCTTCAATCAACGCTCGGACGTTCTCGTCGTCGGAGATCATCGGTTGAGGGCAAACTTTAATTTAGAAGCGAACGCAACATCTCAAGAGCACTTCAGGGCTGAAGCCCTTGTCTTTCAAAGCCCCTGTACGTCGTGGCTAAAGCCGCGACCCACAAAGATTGTTGCTAAGACTGCTAGCGACTTCTAAGAGACATTCGATGTAGACGCTCGGGGCACAGCGCATCGGTCACCGAAAAACGCGAGAGCGAGCGGCGCGCGTCTGCCGCGTTCGCGAGTTCCGCGCGCCGATCCTTCGCTGCTACTTTCCGAATTGCTGGGCGGCGCTGGCAATCGATGGGGCCGCGGTCGCCAGATCTTGCGGATTCATCACCGGGCGAAAGGTTACCTGGGCGTTGAACGCCAGGAACCACGGCTCGGCGATGGCCGGAATCTGCGAACTGTCCTTCATATCGAATACGACAGAACCGGTCCGACGGCCATTGTCATCCGCATAAAAATACGCTGCCTCGGGTTTGAGGTCGGCCAGGATTTTCTGAACGGTGGAACCCAATGTTCCCGCCTTGGCGGCGGCATTTCCAGCCTCCACGGGAATCGTGACTCGCAGCAACATTCGCATTTTCTGTTTCTCCTTCAAGCAGGATTGACGTTGCGGGGATCGCACCGGCTTGCAAGCCGGATCGCTCCGGCGCGCCTCCGATTGGCACACACTTATACACCTGGGCCCGCTGCGTATGAACCAGATAATTTTTGCTGCAAAAGGTGGCGCCGCTTACGGTCTCAACCGCACGCAGGGTCGCGGGTCGAAATTCCATCGCGCTCATCGCGCCACGTGAAAAGTAACGGCCGAGAGCAGCCCGCTGATTCCGTTCCACATGATTTGCACTCCGATGCAAACCAGCAGAAAGGATGACAGGCGGATGGTGACCGTCATGCCTGTTTTTCCGAGCGCCCGGCCCAGCCGGTCGGCGAACCCATAGCAAAGAAAAACGCTGAGCGCGATCAGTGCGGTGGCAATCACGGCGGCGATCACCAGCAAGGTATGGACGCCGTAGCGGTGCGTGGAGTTCGCGCCGAGCGTGATGGCCACGGAAATCGATCCGGGCCCCACGGTGAGCGGTAGCGTCAGCGGATAGAACGCCTGGCGAAGCACGTCCTGGGGTTGAGCGTCAGGCGCCACCTCGTGTACATCATCCTTCTGCATCAGCAGGGTCCAGCCGGTGGCGACCACCACCAGCCCGCCGCCCACTTGCACCACCGGAAGTGAGACACCCAGGAAACTGAGTACGTGCGCGCCCACAAAATAGGATCCGATCATCAGATAGAACGAATTGAACGCCACCTGCCGCGACAAACTCTTCCGCGTCGCCGGCAAATATCCGCTGGTTAGCGCAAGGAAGATCGGGCTCCCCGTCAGCGGATCGACGATCGGAAAGAGCGCGCTGAGGATGAGGAAGAAAACCTTGACTGCATCGGCCACTCGATTCTCCTTGGTCGGCGGCGCTAGGAAATTGGGAGAACCCATCCGGCCGTGGAGGACGATTTTTCAGCGGCCTGATCGGGCGGCAAAGCGGCATCCCACAGATTCGCAACGAAGCGTTTGCCGGTTACCTCGCCGGCGGACTCCGAAACGAGCCACAGCAGGGGAGGAATCATGATGTCAGGGTGCAGCAACTTTTCGCGCAGGTGCAGCGGAACGTCGGGCGGGACCATGCCGGTGTCGGTGGCGCCGCCCGGCAGAAGCGCGTTCACCGTGACACCGGTGCCGGCCAGATCCTGCGCCCAGATAATGGTTTCCGATTCGAGAGCCGCTTTCGACGGACCGTAGGGAGAAAATCCCTGGCGGCGCATGGTCTCATGGTTGATGGAGATATTGACGATGCGGCCCCAGCGCTGCCGCATCATGTGGGGCGTTGCGGCGCGCGCCATCAGGAATGGCCCGTTCACGTTGGCGGCGACGATCATTTGCCACACGGCAGGATCCGTATCCCAGAATTTTGTCGGCGTATCGAAAAATTTCTCGCTGACGAAACGCATGCCGCGCCCGGCGTTGTTGACCAGGATGTGCAGGCCGCCGAACTCGCGCACGGTATCGTTCACCACGCGCTCGCAATTGGCGAGGATCGAGACGTCTCCCACCATCGGGCGGACCGCGCCGGCATCTGGAATCGCGACGGCTTCCTCGGCGACGCTGTCAATCTCCCGGCGATGGCGGGCGGCGGTGATGACCACGCTGGCTCCGGCGCGCGCCAGGGCTAATGCCATGGAGCGGCCCATGCCGCGCCCCGCTCCCGTGACGATTGCCGTCTTTCCGGAAAGTTCTCCACTCATGTTTGGTCGCTAACTCGGGTGGCACAGATTTCAGTCTTTAAGGTTGGTCCTCGCTAGGACTAAACCCCACAGACTGAAGTCTGTGCCACTGGCCTCACTTCATATCGCGCCAGTTGGGCCCGGCCTTCACATCCACAACCAGCGGCACGGCCAGTTTCTGGACGTTCTCCATCGCTTTTTTCACCAGCTTGCTCAGGCGATCCAGTTCCTCGTGCGGAGTTTCAAACAGCAGTTCGTCGTGCACC
>Ga0070735_10005130_pt1 | contig 10923 bp, 5 predicted proteins | sample Coa_R1_FD_66443 | JGI IMG/M metagenome (GOLD analysis project Ga0070735, IMG submission 66443) | Surface soil microbial communities from Centralia Pennsylvania, which are recovering from an underground coalmine fire - Coalmine... | ecosystem: Environmental > Terrestrial > Soil > Unclassified ... | reverse complement strand
CTCGCCGGATTTCGCGGATTTTTGCTGGATTTGTGCGCGACGCGCGACCGCAAACGCGTCGATTACGCCGTCGATATTTGGTTCGCCACGCTTGATAGAGCAACGCAAAAGGAGCAAGCTTCATGAAATCTCGTCAAGCCGGACTCGCGTTTATCTTGATCACCGTGTCGATCGACATGGTCGCGTTCGGCATCGTGGCACCGGTTCTTCCGAAGCTCGTGTTGAATTTTCTTGGCGGTCACACCGCCGACGCCGCGAAATGGTTCGGACTCTTCGGCACGGTGTTCGCGCTGATGCAGCTCTTCTGCTCGCCGATGCTCGGCATGTTGTCCGACCGCTTCGGGCGGCGCCCAGTAATCATTCTTTCGAACGTCGGCACGAGTCTCGACTTCATCATCATGGCGCTCTCACCGACGATATGGTGGCTCTTTGCCGGGCGTGTCATCGCCGGCATCACCACCTCGAGCGTCACGACCGCCTACGCGTACATCACAGATGTCACTACGCGCGAAAAACGAGCGGCGGCAATGGGTATGGTGGGCGCAGCGTTCGGCGTCGGCTTCATCGTCGGACCGGCGATCGGCGGCATTTTAGGCAACATCGATCCGCGTTTGCCTTTTTGGGTTTGCGCCGGCTTGAGTATGGCCAATGCGCTGTACGGATTTTTCGTGCTGCCCGAATCGCTAAAACCGGATCACCGGCAGACGCGTTTTGCCTGGGAACGCGCCAATCCATTCGGCGCGCTCAAACTGCTTCGTTCGCATCCGGAATTGAGCAAACTGGCGTTCATCAATTTTATCGAGTACGTGGCGCACGAAGTACTGCCCGTCGTCTTCACCCTGTACGTGATGTACCGGTACGCATGGAATTTGGCGCAAGTCGGGTGGTCGCTCGCGGTCGTCGGCCTGAGCATCGCTATCGTGCAAAGCGTTGTCATGCGACCCGCCGTCGCGTGGCTCGGCGAGCGCCGCGCGCTCATCACCGGTCTCTCCTTCGGTACATTTGCTTTTGCGCTCGTCGGCTATGCGTCCAGCGGTGTCATCATGATCGCGGCTATTGTTGTAACGGCATTCTGGGGACTCGCGGGTCCGCCTGCGCAATCGCTGATGACGCATCGCGTCTCAGCAAGAGAACAGGGTGAGCTGCAGGGCGCGCTCGGCAGCATGCGCAGCATCGCGATGCTGGTCGGACCCGGATTGTTCTCTATGCTTTTCGCGTACTCGATCGACAAGTCGCACACGTGGCAAGTTCCGGGTGCGGCTTGGTACTTCGCAGCGTTTCTGCTCGCAATTACCGTGGTGCTAGCCGTGAACGTCGGCGACGCGCACGAAGCGGCAGAACGTGGAGCCGTTGGACAGCAAGAAACCCCCAACCCGGCGGCGTGATACGTCTCGCCCGCACACGCGGTTAGCGAGGAAGCGTGTTTCGGCTACGTGGCGCATCTGGGTATAATCTGGCAGTAAGTAACGCGAGAGGTTAGTCCAATGGCGTAGCTTATGGGCCGTGGTTTCCGACCGCGGCCTTCTTCCATGTCGCGCTGTTCCGTATGGGCCTAGATTTGACGCTAATTTCCGGCTCGCATCCGCTGATTTGACCATGGACTCTTCTCCAAGCTGAATTTCACCAATGCCGGCCAACGCCACCCACCCCCGTTGCTTCCGCCTCACTTCTGGTCGAGTCATATCGCAGCGCGCCCGGACGCGGGCGTATCCGCCATTAATTGCTCTGCTCGCACCCTCGACCTCGCGGCCGCCGCATGTCTTGCGAGCGAACTATTGGCGACCATTATGACACTGCGGATGTTGGAGTTTCAATGCGATGTCCGAATGCGGATTGCTCGCATACCATCGGCTCAAAAGGACATTCGAGCGGCGGATGAGACGCCCGCCTGATGTCCGATCCGCAAATATCGGCGACACCAGATCAGCTGCGCCAGTGTTGCACGTGGAGCTGCCTATCGCTCATTCCAATATCCTGAAGCGATTCTTGTTGTGGCCGATGGTCAGCGCGCCGATCGTCTTCTCGCTATCTCGAGCTTCCTCAACTCCGACGGGCGGAGATGGGCCTCCAGGGGGGCCATCAAATCTACCAACGCGGAGTAGCTACGTGACTTCCACAGGTCCGGGACCACTGACCGCATCTGACTGAGCGCAATGCCTATTGTGTATCGACGGCCAGCAGATCGCGCACGGTCCAACGCTTCCCTCCACGCCGCATCGTCACCGCGAAGTATTGCCTCGCAATGCTCCTTTAGAAGTTGCGCGAGCCAAGAAACTGCGTAATCCGTGTACTGACGGGACCCGGCGTTCAGGGGAATTAGATCAACCCCGCTCCAGTCGGAAAGCCCCTCGGCCGTGAGGAAACTTGCTCCAACGTTTGCATTTCGCAGCTCCATGCTAATCTCACCAACTCGTCGATCCTGAAATATCTCCAGCGAAACGTTCGCGCTGAAGTAACGAGCAGCATCGCCCCGCTGCGACACAACATTGAAGCCAAGGCCGTGCAGAAACCCGAAATGGCGCCTTACGGCCTCGGCGAATCCTCGATCGATCGGAGATGCATTAGGCATTTCGCACCTTCGCTGTGACGTCACATCGGCTGACCGGTTCCGGCGTCATAGAATACCGAGCTTCCTGACCCTCTCGAATTGGACTTGTGGGTAGTATTCCGGTCCGGTGGATTCCAGGTTCGCGTTTTAGGATCGTACTTCCACTTCGCGTTGTCAAGAATCAGCCGCTCAAGTCCAAGAAGGCCGCCGGTTGGTATCAGGGTACCGTCGTCGTTAACATATGTTTCCTTGATCACGTATCCACCGTGCATAGCCTCACGCAGTTTCGATGAATTTCTGGTGGCGTACTGCTGATAGGTCCAGCCAGGCATTTCCGGAAGGAAAAGTGTTCGCTCGTTCGGCGCAAGCATCGAAGGCAGCGAGGTTGCACCGTTCGGTAACACCTTGAACAACAGGATCGTCGTGGGCTCATTCTTTTCGTGCTGCCCCCCAATCGACAGGTCAATCGCGGCGTGCATCAGCAGTTCGGCGCATGGGATAAGAAGCGGCCCAATGCAGTATCCGCTAGGGTCTTGATAGGCTACGGGGTTGTTATCGTTCCACATATAGGGCTTCTGCGACATGGGATCTTCAACTTCGCCCGCGAACGCATCGGGCGCGGTCCATTGCGCAGAATTGGGATCGTACGCGCGTACGCCCTGAAAGACATTGACGCCGTCGCTATAGCCGTCAGAACGCTGCGGACTTAGTGCAACTGACGGCGGGTAGTAGTTGGAAGTGCCGCCGCCGCAGCCTATCCCGTTCTTCTGGCACTGCTTGCTCGTCGAGGTCCACTGCGTCACGTCGTTGTTCCAGGCACTGTAGCCGCTGTTCGTATGGGTCGCCGCAGATGTTTCGGCCAAGTTACGATCGTAAATTAGAAATTGACCACCGACGATCGCGCCAAGCTTCTCGATATAGATGCCGCTGCCGTACGAGCCGCTGGTGAGAACAGCGTCAAGCAGATCGTCGTCATCCCACACCTCGTCAGAGCTGCTCGTGTAGTTCGCGCCGCCCGTTTCGACCGCCGTACCGTTGAATGTCGCCAGGTGCCCATCCGGTCCCCACGTGTATTGCTGCGTGAGCGTGCTGGCGTTCGTGAACACCGGCTGGTCGAATAACGACGGATTCCCGGGCTGATACGTTGCGGGAATCGTTTGACTTGTCACGTGATTGTCCGCGTCGTACGCACGAGTGGAAGTCACCGTCGTTTCGGTACACGAGTTCGAATTAAGGATGGCGCACGAGCCATATTTGTCCGTAGTCTGGCGACCAGCCGCGTCATAGCCGTACGTCTGCGTGATTTCAGTTGTCGTCGAGCCGTTACCGCTGTTCCCTGTGCCGGTGTAGTTCGTCGATTTTACTGCCCCCGATTCCGTATCAACATTACAGACCCCGGTCGTTGCATCCAGCAGCGGGATCTGCGAGCACATAACCCCGTTAGCGCTTACGCCACTTCCGTTACTGGGTGTCAGTTCGCCGCGCGTGCTGTAGGGAAAGGTTTGCTGGAGGTTCGTGCCGTTTGGCTGCTGCACGATGTCGCCGGTGACATCGTCTTCTGCATCGTACGTGACACTCTGATACGTATAAAGTTCGGGCAGCTCGAGTTGGCTTGGGCGCCCATACGCGTCGTACGTGTACGTTTTGGCCACGTAGACGATCGGTTTGAGCCCGCCACTGGGGACCTGGTCTCCCTTGTCCGGATCGGATTCGGTAACCTCACGTCCCGCAGCCGTGTACGTCCATGAAAACGTCCCGGCCAGCGAACCATCTGTTACGGCGAGTGACGACCGCGTGCCGTCCGCAAAGTAGTTGTACTTGAAAAGGTTCGTCAGGCTAATGCTCTTCGAAGGGATGCTAAGCGAGAGCGACTTTCGAAGCCCATCGTCGTAGTAGTCGTAGGAGACGGTTCCATCGGTACTGGCTGCGCTCGCGCTGGCCACGTGCCCGTCAGCGTCATAGGTGCGCGACTGCGTACCGACGGTGGACGAAAGGCTGACGACGCGGCCATCCTCATCGTAGGTATACGTTCGATTTGGCGTCGCTCCACCGAATGTTTCGTTTGTTAGGTTTCCGTCGGCATCATACGCGAGCGTGTCATTGTTTCCGACGCCGTTGAGCTTCTCCGAAAGTAAACCATAGTCTCCGGTGCCGTCGTAGACATTGGTTGTTTCCGCAGTCGGACCAACGCCGACCTCGTATTTTGCCAGCGCACGATCGAGTGCATCGAACGTGTTGCCGCGTATATCCTTGAAACTGCAGGGGCCGGAAACCTCTGGAAGCGTCGGCTTGATGACGTTAATTGGTGCGCTTGTGCCGGCTAGGCACTCCTGCGTTCTGTACAAATTACCGTATGCGTGAAAATTGCTTGCCCCGCCGGTGATGCTGACGAATCCGTCCTGCGAAAGATCGTAGATATAGCGGGTCAACCACGCAAAGCCGTACACGTCCTTCGTGCTATCTTGCGGCTGCCGCACCTCGACGAGCCGGTCGTCACCGTCATACCAGTTCGTCGTGGTGCCAGGTGTGCACGACGTGCTCGTGCAGCTGTAGTGAGTGACTTTTGAAGTCTGATCGCCATCGGCATCATAGGTATACGTGGTCGAAACGTTCGCCGCGTACTCCGACGGCGTCTGCGTCGACGCAATGTCGCCGTTATCATAATACGTCGTCGTGTCGACGATGTGCGAGCCGGTAATCCCCGCCGTGTTCGTGCACTGGGGCACGGTCAATGACGCGTCATCGGGATCCGCGACGGCGGTCTGCCGGTTCAAACTGTCGTACGTTAGCCGCCACCAATGCGTACCACCGTCCTTCGAATAGCACGCGAGGTTTCCGTACGTGTCGTAGTCGAAGTTTTGTGTCGGTGTACGTTTCGTGTTGTCGTTCTGGGTGTACGCGTCGCCCGTAACCTGCGAAGGCAGGCCGTCGTTCCCGCAACCGGTTGCACCATAGCTGATGGTCGTCTTGTTGCCGGGGTCCGGTGTACTCGTCCCGCCGTATGCCGGTGTTTCCATTTCAGTTAGGCACCCGTACGGTTCCGACTTGTCCGTAGTCGTCCACGTATAGCGCGTAGCACCAGCCGTAGTCGTGGGACACGGCGTTTCACCCGGCGTCGGCGTCGGGCCGCCTACCGGCCAGCTTTTGTTAACGGAGCTGCTGTTGGTAAAGACGGGATCGCAATACGCAGCGAGATCGGATGGAGCCAAGAGGTTGCCATTGCCGTCGGTCGCGTACGAGTACAGGCTTGTCGGCCGCACTTGATTACTGTTGATCGTGATCGCCGGCAGCGCCATTTCCACGACGTTGCCTTCCGCATCGTAGACGTAATCGGTCGCGCCGCCACGCGGATCAATTGTTTCCACTAAGTTGTTATTTGCGTCCCACGTGGCGGAGGTTATCAGCGATGTCGGACTCGACTCGTCGGTAAAAACCTGCGTTTGAGATACACGAGAGAGGTTGTCCACCGACCAAACCGTCTCGTGCCCATCGCTGTCCGTCATCGTGGTCGAACCGGTGCCGTAGCCCGAGAAATCGATGGTGCGCCAGTTCTCTAGGGCATCGGGGGTTGCTGACGGCAACGGCGAAGGCGTCGGCTGGAGGTACGTGTTCGTTCCGTCGCTGGGCTCGAAGTCGACCAACCCCACGTCGGCGACCTGCGTAACGCGATTAAAGGTGTCGTAGGCAAAATTCGTTACATCGCCGTCCGAAATTGAGGCGTTGTAACGCGGGCTCCCAGTACTCCCTAATGCATGCCCACTCGTGTACCCGTACGACTCCACGACGCTCCCGGCATTGTTGCCCGGCAACGTGACATACTGCAGCGTCGATCCGGTCGTTGTGTCGTACTGGTACGAAATCGACTTTCCGTCAGGCCGCGTGATCTTCATCAGTTCCGTTGGTGCGCCCGTAAATTGCTGCCCGAAGTTCAGCTTGAGGACCTGCGTTGCATTGTCCGAGTGCGTTACATCGATTTCTGAGGGAGCGTTATTTGCCCACGTGTACGCGAACGAAAGGTAGTTATTATCGTTGCGACCGATGATCTCGTAGAGCCGTCCGCCGTAGGCCGTGTCCTGCGTGTAGTTGTAGTTCGAGATGATGGGGCAATTTGTCGTTTCGTTGAGATCGGGACTATAGAAATAGTACGTGGTTCCGTTTTTCTTCGTCCACTGATAGCCGCAATACCCATCCCACACAAGGGTGGCATGCTGCCCTGGCGGCGCAATCCACTTGCCGCTGCCGTCGCCATTGTAGTCGTAGCGGGCGCCATCGATGTCAAAAACGCTGATCGTGTTGGCGCCATCGTACGATAGGTGCGCATCGAACGTGCTCGTCCAGCCGTCACCGTAATTTGACGGCACCGATCCGTCAGTGTTGTTCGAGTCGTGCTGGCTTTGCGAATTGTATGTGCGGCGGAACGCGAGATCGATGCCGCGCTCGGGTATGTCGACGTCGGTTGACTGCACTAGTAAATTACCGTTGCCGACGTTGACCATATACTTTCCTTGACCCGGCAGCGTGCCTTCCTCGTACGTCCACCAGGTGTTGATACCGGTTACTGCCGGACCAAGGTCCGGGCCGCTGAAGAGGTTTGCACCCGACTGCGAAGTCTGGCCGGCTGAATACGAGAAGCTCTGCGCCGTACTGGCGGTATTCGTCGTGAAGAACACGACCGCGACGCGATCGGTGGGACTCGCATTAGCTTGCGCCTCCCCCGCGATCGAAAACGTGTAGGTCCCTGCGGCGGTGAGTGCCCTATTTAAACCAGGATGATCACCCACAGTCGCCAGAATGTTGGCGCCCGTTTGGTCAACCCGTAGGACCTCGATTTCCGTGATTTCCAGATTGCTAGTTGGCTGAGGCACGCTCGTCACATTAAGAGTAATCGAATAGGCGCCAGCCGGCCACTGGGTCAAATTTGGAACGCCGCTCGCCGAGATCCAACCCCAGGTTGCCCCGGCGGTTCCGCCGGCGTAACTCAACGTTTCGCCCGCCTGCGCATCGGGAGTGCTGTCCATTTGCTGCGAGATTGCGCCGGTTTCCGCACCGTTAGCTGTATTAAAAATTGTCGCGGGGCTGGTCGGTGTGTCAGCCGTCAGCGCGTACGGCTGCGGCACGTTCAGCCCCGAGCCCGAATTCTGCCCCGCGAGATAAGAAAAAGTTTTCGAGGCGGCCGCGGTGTTCGTAACATAAAACTTGACGCCAATACGGTCCGTCAAATTTGCTGTCTGCGCGCTTCCCGTGACCTGGAAGACCTGCGTCTTGGCTGTGCAAAGGCACCGAGTCAGCCCCGTTAGCGAGCCAACCAGAGCAAGACCCGATGTGCCGGGGCCGCCGTTTGAGTCGACACGATAGATGTCGACCGCCGTAATCTCAAGGCTCGAATTCGGCGAGGCAACGTTGAGCGTAACGGTATATGTCTGCGCGGGCCAAGATGTTGAGTACGGAACGTTAGCCGGTGAAATCCAGCCGAAGCTATCGCTCTGATCAGACGTGGGGTACGTTAACGATTCCGACGCACTGGGATTGGCTGGTGCAGAATCCATGATTTGCGATTTCGCTCCGCTTTCACCGCCAGTGGTATCAAAAAGCAGCACTGGCCCGCTCATCGTATCGGCTTCATATTGAAACGGCTGCACGGTTGGCGTCATCGCCATCGTCCGGCCACCGCTTACCGGGATCCGCATTCTTGTCGGGCCTCGCGGCGCATAAGGCGTGAAGGATAACAGCGGATGTGTGGGCATCAGCGGGCGCTGAGCACACGGTATGTGTGTGGCGAACGAGGCGCACCTGCGCGGTGCAGACGCACCGTGCGACATCGCACGTGGATCTTTCGGAGCTTGATCCGGGCGTAGGCGACGGCCGAGCATGTGCGGGCCTGCGCGCCGCACGCCATAGTGTAAAATCGGTACACGCCGCACGTACCGCCCGGGAAGCACAATTTTTGGCAGTGGGCCGCGATGAAATACCGGTGGCGGCGCATGCATCGCCTCCCAGCGCGTTTCGTTGCCGGTCAGAACAGCGGCGGTTCGCGTGCCCCGAAACCAGGCCAGCGTTGCCTGCGCCATGGTGAGACCGCCGGACCCGAGCGCGAAGCCGTCTCTGGCTTGTGCGAGTCCGCCGCTCGATTGCGAAAGAAAGCAAAAGACGAGCATCGCTGAAAGAAAGCGCCGCATCACCCTTCCTCCTGAAAAAACCCAACAGCAAACACACCCGTGATCGCGCACGCGCGCCATCGCGCTTATGACGTAATAAAAAGCGGCAGCAAAGTCGCTAACCGCTAAGACACAAAGCTAAGAAGTATCGGAGCGTCTGGACTGATCGCGCCGCAAATTTAACGGCGTGACCAACGATGGACGCAGCACGCAAAGCATCCGTAAACACCCTTTCACCCTTAAGAACTCTCACGCTGAGAAAAAATCGGGACTGTGAAAGTTCGCTGATCGTACAACCGAGCATGCACCTAGTCAAGCTCCTAGCTTGATAGTAACCGATTGACAGGTTTTTGCCGCCGCAGTAAAGTTCAAGAACATTGTGTCGCTCGGGGTGGCGTGGTTGGTGAACCGCTGCTGTTGGATATTACTGCTTGTCCTATTGGTGGTCGCGTTGTCATGCTCGGCAACGAGTGCGTCGCCGCACAAACCTGTCCCAAAGCCGACACCCGACACAACCGTCATCACGTTTTCCCAGATCAAGGCTGACGATGGAGCGCGTATCTTGCGCCAATTCTATCCACACGCGCGGCTCGTCGTGGATCACGATGCTAACGCGCTAATTGTCAGTGCGACTCCTCATGATCTGAATGAGATGCGCCAAGTCGCTGCAGGTATCGACACGAAAAGCGCGCTCGCTCCGCTCACGCAGTCCATTTCACTACATCGGGTCGATGCATCCACGATGCAGCGGCGACTTGAGGCGCTCTACCCCGATGCAAAAATCAGCACGCTAGGAGCCCATACGCTCCTAATCGGTGCCGCCAACTCAGAGTTGCAGCAAATCCAAACGTTAATTTCAGCCATCGACGCGCCACCGCCGACAGCAACCCCGTTGCCCGCACCCACACCGCCGGAAACTTCGGCGGTACACCTATTTCAGGCGCCCGCGCGAACGGTGGCGCGCGAAGTCGCCAATGCAGTGCATGGTCTGCGGGTTAGCGTTGCGGGCCAAGCCTTGGTCTTGGCCGGCTCGGCCGATCTTATCGCGAAAGCAAAAGACCTCATCGCGATTCTCGATGTGCCGGCAGCCAGGCAACGCTACACGTCGGTGTACCGCATCCGCACGCTTGATGCGCAGTCCATTGGTGATCTGATTCAACGCTCATTTCCAGACGCAAAAGTTACGGTAGATGAGGATATCAACTCCATCAGTGTGCTTGCAACGTCCAGCGAACAGGAGCGGATTTCCGACGCCATCGCGCGTTTGGACGCGCAAAATGGACCTGCCGAAAACGGCGCTGGCCCAGGTTCCACGGTTGCGCCCGCGGACGGACCGGGATCGGTCCAAATCTATACGATGAAAGCCGCGCTGCCATCAACGAGTGGCGGAACCTCAACCAGCGCCACCGATCTCGCAACCCTCGTGACGCAGGCGCTTCAGCAACAAGCGCCCGATTTGCACATCAGCGTTTCGCCTGACGCACCGCAGATGGTGCTGACGGGAAGCCCCTATTCCATCAAGGTTGCCAAAGATCTGCTCACGCGGCTCGATGTCCCGCAACCGCTTGTAGTGCTCGATACTGAGATTTTGGAGATGGACGAAAACACCGCGAAAAATCTTGGCATTCAGCTGTCCAGCATTAATGGCGGACCGCTGGGTATCGGCACTGTTTATACCGAAGAGTCGCCACCGCCCGATCCAATAACCGGAATTGCCCCGCCTCTGCGGCGATTTCAGCCGCTGTATCGCACGCCGATTTCGTTCGGAGTTGCCGTGAATCTGGCGATCCAGCACGGGCAGGCGCGCGTCTTGGCGGATCCACGTATTACCACGCTTTCCGGGCACACTGCGTCGATCCGCGCCGGTGACAACATTTCGATCCCACTAACCACCGGCGGCGGCGTAGGGACGATTGCGACGACGCAAATTCAAACCTTCCAAACCGGTGTGACGCTTGACATCACCCCGGTTGTAAACGCCGGCGGCACAATCAGCGTGGCTTTGCATCCGGTGGTAAACAGCTTAACGAGTATCCTGAACGGGGTCCCGCAAATCTCTACACGGGACACGCAGACGATCGTAGACCTCAAAGAAGATCAGACGTTGGTGATTGGCGGACTCATCCAAGACGACACGCAGCGTTCAGACTCGAAAATCCCCGTTTTGGGTGATTTGCCGCTGCTTGGTCCGCTTTTCCGCAATCAAACGATCAACGGTGA
>Ga0070735_10005129_pt1 | contig 10923 bp, 10 predicted proteins | sample Coa_R1_FD_66443 | JGI IMG/M metagenome (GOLD analysis project Ga0070735, IMG submission 66443) | Surface soil microbial communities from Centralia Pennsylvania, which are recovering from an underground coalmine fire - Coalmine... | ecosystem: Environmental > Terrestrial > Soil > Unclassified ... | reverse complement strand
GGCTACAAGCTACGCGCGGTCGGGCTGAATCCCAGGGCGGCGGAATACGCCGGCATCAACGTCGGCTGGGCGACCATTCTGGCGATGCTCATCGCGGGGGCGCTCGCCGGTCTGGGCGGAATGGTGACCATCTACGGCCTCGCGCCATACCGGCTGACCGATACGTTCTCGCCCGGGTACGGTTTCGAGGCCATCGCCGTCGCGCTGCTCGGCAAGAACACCGCGACCGGAGCGATTCTGGCCGCGGTTCTGTTCGGGGCGATCGAGCACGGTAGCTTGATCATGCAGACGAACTCGGGCGTTTCCTACCACCTTACCGAGGTGCTCGAGGGACTCATCATCTTCTTCATCGGCGCCGACGCGCTGGTCCGCTGGCTTGCCGGGCGTGGTGTCGTCAATCTGCCGTTGTGGCAGCGGAAGAAAGAGGCGGCGGCGTGAACTGGCTCACCGACTCGGGTGTCTGGACCACGTTTCTCAACACCAACCTCTGGTCAACCACGCTGATCGAGGCCACGCCCCTGACCCTGGCCGCGATCGGCGGCGTGATCTCGGAGCGATCGGGTGTGGTCAACATCGGAATGGAGGGGATGATGCTGACCGGCGCCTTCTTCGCGGTCGTGGTCAGCATCCTATCGAACAACGCCGGCCTCGGCGTCCTTGCCGGTGTCCTGACCGGTGGTGTGATGGCGCTGGTGCACGCCTTTGCGTCGATTCGGCTCAAAGCCGATCAGATCATCAGCGGCATGGCGATCAATCTCCTCGCGCTCGGCCTGACCAGCTACCTGTACTTCTCGGTCTACGGAAGCGCCGGGACCACGCCCTGCAGCTCGACCTGCGCGCCGGGCGACGTGCGCGGCGTTCTCAACTGGCCTATCCCGGTGCTCGATAGGAGCCCGGCGCTGGGCCAGATCCTCTTCCAGCAGAACCCAATCGTGTACGCGATGTTGCTGCTGGTTCTGCTGACGCACTTCTTCCTGTTCCGAACGACGCTTGGCCTGCGGATCCGGGCGGTGGGAGAGCACCCGCGAGCGGTGGACACCGCTGGAATCAACGTTCAGCATCTGCGCTACCTCGCCGTCACGCTGTCGGGGCTGCTCTCGGGATTGGGCGGCGCCTTTCTATCGCTTGGATGGGCGGGAAATTTTTCCGAGAACATGACCTCGGGCCGGGGCTTCATCGCGCTGGCAGCCATGATCTTCGGAAAGTGGACACCGTTTGGCGCCTTCGGCGCCTGCCTGCTCTTCGGCTTCGGTAGCGCGCTCTACGATACGCTCCAGAACAACACGGGGCCAGTGCAAGACTACTCGACCCTCATCGCGACTCTGCCCTACGTCCTGACAATCGTCGCCCTGGCCGGTTTCATCGGACGCTCCACGCCGCCGGCCTCGGATGGGATTCCGTACGATCCCGCGGCCGGTTGAGCTGTGCCGATGAATCCGAGAGGACTGTAGGGGATGGCCACTCGCCCGGAGAGCTGGGGCGGCGATGACGTTCCAGCGATTGAAGCCCGGGATATCGTCAAGCGCTTCGGCGCGCTGGTTGCCAACGATCACGTCAGCTTGCAGGCGTACTCCGGTAGAGTACTCGCCCTGGTGGGGGAGAACGGCGCCGGCAAGTCGACCCTGATGAACGTGCTGTCCGGGCTCCTGCAGCCGGATGAAGGTGAGATTCGCGTCAAGGGCAAGGCGGTGCGATTCCGCTCGCCCCGCGACGGCATCGAGGCGGGAATCGGCATGGTCCACCAGCATTTCATGCTCATTCCGCCGCTGACGGTAGCCGAGAACGTGGTGCTGGGACACGAGCCGCCGGGTGTCGTCTACGATCGCGCCGCGGCGCGCCGCAAAGTCACCGAGCTCTCCGAGGCATATGGTCTCAAGCTCAACCCCGACACCAGAGTGCAAAACCTGTCGGTCGGGCTGCAGCAGCGCGTCGAGATCATGAAGGTGCTGTACTGGGGATCGGACATCCTCATCTTTGACGAACCGACTGCAGTGCTCACTCCGCAGGAGACGCGTGAGCTGTTCGTGGTGCTGCGCGGCCTGGCACAGCAGGGCCGCACCATCATCTTCATCACGCACAAGCTCAAGGAGGTCATGGCGATCTCCGACCACATCACGGTGCTGCGCGGCGGCCGCGTGGTGGGCGATATCGCCACGTCTCGAACCTCGGCACGCGAGATCGCAGGCATGATGATCGGACGCGATCTCACGCCGGAGGTACACCATCCTCCGGCGGCGCTGGGTGAGCCAGTTCTGCAGATTCATGGGCTCGAGGTGGAAAGCGACCTGGGCGTGCCGGCGGTGCGCGGGGTAGACCTCGACGTTCGCGCCGGCGAGATTCTGGGCATCGCGGGCGTGGAGGGGAATGGTCAGTCGGAGCTGGTGGACGCGCTGATGGGAGTGCGAAAGACGCAAGCCGGAAGCGCCCGGGTGAACGGCGTCGAGCTGCTGAGCGGCGGCACCCCTTTCAGAACGCTGCCCGCGCATTCACGCCGCGCGGGTGTCGCGGTGGTTCCGGAGGACCGGCGGGAGCGCGGCCTGGTGCTTCCATACTCGGTTGCCGACAATCTCATCCTGGGAATGCAGGACACGCGGCGATTCTCGCGGCTTGGCGTCCTCAGCTTCACGCGCATCCGGGTGTGGGCGCGCGATCTGGTGGGGCGCTTCGATGTGCGGCCGCGCCGGACCGACATTCCGGCCGGCAACCTGAGCGGCGGAAACCAGCAGAAGGTGGTGCTGGCCCGGGAGTTTTCCGAAGACCCGGCGCTCCTCATCGCGGCGCAGCCGACCCGTGGTCTGGATGTCGGCGCCGCCGAGTTCGTTCACCAGCGGCTGGTGGAGAAGCGCGATGCGGGAACCGCCATCTTGCTGGTGTCGGCCGAGCTGGACGAGATTCTGGCGCTCTCGGACCGAATCGCGGTGATGTACGAGGGGCGAGTCATGCACATTTTCAACGCCGGTGAGGCGAGTGAGAATGAGATCGGGTTGCTGATGACCGGAGGCGCCGCGGCGACCGAAGTGCAGCGCATGGACACCGCCGCTCCCGCGTTGACGAGCGAGCAGTGATCCGCGGGCTATGCGGGCTCCGCGGGCAGTCGGAAGCCCATGGGAAGCAGGTCGCCCACGGAAAGCTCTCCCACGCGGTCGACGATGACTCTGGCGTCGGGACCCATCTGATCCAGCATCACCTGGCGACACGCGCCGCAGGGCATGAGCGACACAGGATCTGAGGGATCGCCCCTGAGGCAGGTGACGGCGATCCGCACCGGCCTTGCGCCGGCTGCGATCGCGCTGAAGATGGCCGTCCGTTCGGCGCATATGGTCAGCGGATAGGCCGGCGACTCGACGTTGCAGCCGGGGTAGACGCAGCCGTCGTCGGCCTCAACCGCGGCGCCTACCGGAAAGCGCGAGTACGGGGCCGCGGCGTGCTTCGCGGCCCGACGTGCCGCCCGCAGGAGATCGTCCTCATGCAACGAGAGTATTTCCAGTGGCGTTAACCGGCCATATTCGGTAGGAGGATAGGGTGTCGGTGGGTGAGATATCGCGGGCCGTGGGTACCCGGCGGGGGCGCATGGCGGCGGATTCCAGCGGGCATGTTGGTGATGCCCGATGGGCGGCGTGGCGCACGACATGGGGTCGGGGGTGTACGGCGGCGGTTACGGGGGGTAGTTGGGATGCGTGATGGGAGCCGGCCACAGAGGCACATAGAACGTAGCCGCGGCCTACCATGATGGGCGTGTAGGGGTGGCCGGCACCGGATGCCATCAACTACCAGCGCTCGCGGTGAAGGACGTCTTCGAGCCGGCGACGTCCCCGCTTGAGCGAGGGCGAGGGAACGTCAGGCGCGCCGTGGCCGATCATCGCAACGCCAATCGGGATGAAGTGCTCAGGTATGCCGAGCAGCTTCTGCAGACCTCGCTGATCCCATACGCCGACAAAGGCGCCGGCCAGCCCTTCGTTGACCGCGGCAAGCAGTATGAGGAGGAGGGCCATGCCCGCGTCGGTGTGCCAGTACGGTACCGGCCACTCCATCTCCTCGGCCTCGGGGTCCGGCTTCTTGTCGGGCTCGCGGTAGCGGTCCTTGTAGACCTTTTCGCTGGTACAGACAATGACCTGCACCGGAGCCCCGGAGACGAAAGGGTGAAAGCCGCCCTCGGTATACCCTTCCTCGCCCGCGACCTCGGCCACTGCGCGGCGGAGATCGAGGTCGGTCACCGCGACAAAGGCGATACCCTGGCTAAACCCGGCACTGGGCGCGCGCTGCGCCACGCCGACGATGCGCTCGACCGTCTCAAAGGGCACCGGCTCGGGTGTGAAGTGGCGCACCATGCGTCGCTTCCGCACTACGTCGGCGAAGTCCATACATCAGTATAGGCGGCTCCCGAACCAGCGCAGCGTTGTATCATGCAGGCGCTCCCTGATGGCCTTGCCGGCACTGGTGGCGTGGGGCAAATACAACGATCGCGAGGAGACAGACCATGCAAGACCGCGACGCTGCGACCGACATGCAACCGGAAATGCGGCTGGAGCTCGTGCCTGTTCCGGTTTCCGATGTCGACCGCGCCAGGGCCTTCTACCAGCAGGCGGGCTTTGCGCTGCTGGTTGACGTGCAACCTGTTCCCGGCATGCGCGTCGTCCAGTTCACCCCGCCGGGATCGGCTTGCTCCATCGTGTTCGGTACCGGCATGCAGGAAATCTCCGATATGGAGCCGGGGTCGGTCAAAGGGCTCCATCTGGTCGTCGCCGACATGAGCACCGCTCGCGAGGCCCTTGTCGCACGGGGAATCGAGGTCGGCGAGATAACGGATATGGGCGGGGTGAAGTACGCCGGATTCAGCGATCCGGACGGCAATCTGTGGCTGCTCCAGGAGTTCCCAGCGGCGACGCGACAGCCGGGTCAAAGCTTCTATGCCAAGTCCGGATCAGCCGGACCGTAGCAGGAGGAGCTCGGCTGGTTCCTTCCGGCACGTAGTGAAGGTTTCGCAACTCTCCGGAGCCAGCCACCGAGGCGCCGGCCTACGGGTCTTGGGAGGCACTCTTAACCGAGTATCGCTGCACCGGACGGCGAAGGCTCACCGGCCGAGATCACTCGAGCGCTGAGATGATGGCGCAGGTGACCTCCTCGGTGGAAGCACTTCCGCCCAGGTCGCGCGTCCTCACATCGCTGGTCGCGAGTACCTGTGCGATGGCATCCAGTGCGGCGGCCGCGGCGGACGGCTCGCCGAGGTGCTCGAGCATCAGGGCTCCCGCCCAGATGGCGCCGATTGGGTTCGCGATACCGTTTCCCGCAATGTCCGGCGCCGAGCCATGCACCGGCTCGAAGAGGCCGGGGTAGCCGCCGTCGGGATTGATGTTGGCGCTGGCGGCGAGCCCCATGCTCCCCTGGATGACGGCGCCAATATCGGTCAGGATGTCGCCGAACAGGTTCGAGGCGACAACCACGTCGAAGGTCTCGGGCGCGGTGATGAAGCGAGCGGCGGCGGCATCGACCAGCATCTTGTCGACCCGTACGTCGGGGTAATCCGCCGCCACGGCGCCGACCACCTCGTCCCAGAGCACGAACGCGAAGGGGCTCGCGTTCGACTTGGTGATGCTGGTGAGGTGGCCCCGGCGCCGGCGCGCCTGGTGAAAGGCGTGGCGGACAACCTTCTCGATTCCGGTTCGAGTGAATACGTCAGTCTGAATCGCGACCTCGTGTCCGAAGCCGAGATGCACGCGACCGCCGGCCCCCGAATACTCACCTTCGGAGTTCTCACGCACGCACAGCATGTCGATATCGGCCGGTTCCTTCCCCACCAGCGGGCAGGGAACGCCAGGCAGGAGCTTTACCGGCCGGAGGTTGGCATACAGGTCGAAGCGCTGCCGGATCGGCAGCAACAGGCCCCAGAGGGTAATGTGGTCGGGGATGTCCGGCCAGCCGACCGCGCCGAGATAGATGGCGTCGGAGGCGCGAAGCAGCGTCAGACCGTCGTCGGGCATCATGCGGCCGGTGGCCAGGTAGTGCGCGCTGCCCCAGGGCAGGTCTTCCCAGTCCAGGGCAAAGCCCCCATCACATCTCGCCGCGGCCTCAAGGACGCGCTTCCCGGCGTGAATGACCTCCTTGCCCACGCCGTCGCCGGCGATCACCGCAACGCGATAGCGATTCATGAAGCTACCGCCCGGCCGGCATGGCGCCGCCGGCCGCCGGGTTGGCGAATCACGGTGTGGTTACGGTCTGCAGACCCACCGGCCGCACCTGCATGTCGGAAGCGAACCGCTGGAGGTGGGCTCGCATCGCCTGCCACGCGGCCGCGGAATCGCGAGCGCGAATCGCATCCACTATCGTGTTGTGCGCGGCCACGACCCGTATCGCGCGGCCAGGTACGGCGAGGCTGATGCGACGGCTATCGATCAAGAGCTGGCCCACGTGTCCCAGCAAGTCCCGGTATAGTCGATTGCCGGCGCGCCGCCCAATGGCGTCGTGGAATGCGGTATCGAATCGCACCAGCGCCGCCAGGTCTCCCTCGAGCGCCGAGCGCTCCATGGCTTTCATGATGACGGTCAGCTCCTCGATGAAGGCCTCGTCGGCGTCGCTGGCGGCCAGCGCAGCCAGTTCAGGCTCGACCAGCCAGCGGAAGGCGAGCAGCTCGCCAATCGAGTAGCTGTGCTCGTCGTACCACCCGGCAAAGAACCGCCCCCCACTTTCACGCGGTTCACGCACGAAGAGGCCCTGCCCGTGGCGCACGTCGATAAGGCCCATCGCCTCCAGACTCCGTATGGCCTCCCGCACCGATGCGCGGCTCATGCCTAGCTGCTCGCTCAGCTGGCGCTCCGAGGGAAGGCGTTCGCCCGGCTTCCATACGCCACGCACGATGCGGCTCAGCAGCGTGTCGGTGGCCAGCTCCGACACCCTACCGCCGACTCGTGGCAACCCGGCTCGAGATCCAGAAGTCACGGCATTTCCGTAGCGCTCGCATCAGGGATGGTCACAACTGGTCAGACCACCAGACCCGATGTCATCTTAGTATCCTGTAGCCGATGCGTCAACAGTTTGACGCAGGAACCAGTTTCCTGTATTTTGATGTCGGGTGCAGAGTCGGGAAACAGGTCAGTCCAGTTTTCCGGCCGGCGGTGGCAGCGGTGCACCGCTCGGAGCCCGGGGGGCGCCGGCGCCCAGAATTCGGAGGAGGCCGGAACAGGCCGTCCACGGAAGAATGGCAGCTGTCGGCGTGCCGTCGGGAGAATCGCAGACGCTCCGTGCTGTTGCGGGCGAGGCGCGTCGGTTGATCGTGCAGAGCGTTCACCGGGCGCAGGCGGGCCATCTGGGCGGACCGCTCTCCGCGGTGGATGTCCTCGTGGCGCTGTACTTCCAGATCCTTCGGGTGGACCCGGCACGTCCCGATTGGCCGGAGCGAGACCGATTCATCCTCTCCAAGGGGCACTCCTGCATCGCGCTGTACGTCGTGCTGGCCCTGCGCGGCTACTTCCCGCTCGAAGAGCTGGCGACGTTCGACGCAATCAACTCGCGTCTGCAAGGGCATCCCGACATGACTGCGCTGCCCGCTCTGGACATGAGCACCGGGTCGCTGGGGCAGGGTCTCTCGCCGGGAATCGGAATGGCGCTCGGCGCCAGGCGGCGCGGGCTGGGATTCCGGACCTACGTGATGCTGGGCGACGGTGAGCTTCAAGAGGGGCAGGTGTGGGAGGCGGCGTTCGTGGCCGCGCGCTATGGCCTCGAGAACCTGGTAGCCATCGTCGATCATAACCGTCTGCCCCAGTATTCCTGGCCGGCCGAAGACGAGGGGCGGCTTCTGTACCAGCCGGAGATTGCTGCCCGGTGGGCGGCCTTTGGCTGGCGCGTCCTGGAGATGGATGGACATGACCTCGACGAGATCGGCGAGACGCTGGCGTATGCCGGCGAGCAGGTCGATGGACGGCCAACGGTCGTCATCGCGCATACCGTGAAGGGAAAGGGAGTTTCCTTCATGGAGAACGCGTTTGCCTGGCATGCGCGGCCACTCACCGATGCCGAGCGAGACCAGGCGCTCGCCGAGCTGACGGAAGGGGCACGGCCGTGACGGCAGTAGCCCAGCGGGTCGCCTTCGGCGAAACGCTGGTCGAGCTCGCGGAGCGTTTCCCCGACCTGCTGGTGCTGGACGGTGACCTGGCCAACTCGACTCGCAGCGACATCCTGAGCGCCGCGCATCCCGACCGGTTTCTGGAGATGGGCATCGCCGAGCAGAACATGGTGGGTGTTGCCGCGGGCCTGGCCACTCTCGGCTTTATTCCCTGGGTGACGTCGTTCGCCGCGTTCATCACCTCACGCGATCTCGACCAGATTCGTGTGGTCGTGGCGCAGCCCCGCCTCAACGTCAAGCTGGCCGGAGCCTACAGCGGGATCATGACTGCCGCGACCGGGAAGACCCACCAGTGCGTGGAGGACATCGCCGTCTTTCGCGCCATGCCCAACATGACGGTGGTGGCTCCGGCCGACGGCAACGAAGTACGCGCGGCAATGCATGCGCTGACCGAGCACGTCGGACCCGTTTACCTGCGATTGACCCGCGATCCGGGCCCACTGGTGACCACTTCGGGGAGGCCGTTCGAAATCGGGCGGGCGTTCCTCCTGCGGGATGGCTCCGATGTGGCGCTGATCTCGACCGGCGCGCAGACGGCGCGCACGCTCGAGGCCGCCGAGCTCCTGGCGGCACGGGGAATATCGGCGCTCGTGCTGCACGTGCCGACACTCAAGCCGCTCGACGGTGACGCGATTGTCGCCGCCGCGGCGCGCACCGGCCGGGTAGTGACCGCCGAGGAGCACTCGGTCATCGGCGGGCTGGGCGGCGCGGTGGCGGAGACGCTGGCCGAGCGCCGCCCGACGCGTATGGCGCGAGTTGGGCTGCGCGATGTATTCGGCGAGAGCGGGCCGAACGGGGCCTTGCTGGCAAAGTACGGATTGACGGCGCGGCATGTAGCCGACGCCGCGTGCAAGGTCATCGCGGACACGGCGGCGTGAGAGCCGTCGGTCAGGAGGTGGAAGTGAAGCAATCCGAGAGAAAGGAGGAGGAGTAGCGAATCAGCCAGTGAGCAAGCGCCTGACTGCACCGGCAGCCGGGCTCCCGGAAGAGATCGCACGACACATTTTCGACATCGACCCTTTGTGCAAGGAGAAGACGAGCATGGCTCGAAGTACATCCGGGGCGCGCATCGCGCTCCGCATCGCCATCCTCGCGACGTTCGCCGCCACGCTTCTCGCCGTACCGCGGCTGAGCGCGTCGGCCCACCCGACGCTCGCCAGCAGCCACTGGACAATCGGCATCAGCAACAACACGGTGGGGAACGGCTGGCGCGACGAGATGGTTTGCTCTATCCGCGCCGAGAATCAGCACAGCGGCAAGGCCACGACGGTTATCCAGCAGGGCAACGGCGACACGAGCACCCAGATTGCGCAGGTACGCAACCTGATCTCGCAGCATGTCAATGCCATCATCCTGGATCCCAACAGCACCGCGATGGCGAGCGTCATTCAGCAGGCGGCCAGCCGCGGCATTGTCGTGGTTGTTGTAGATCAATTCATCCCCTCGCTGTTCGGCAAGAAGAACATCTACGAGGCGGCGAACGATCAGCGCGCCTACGGCCGGGTAGGCATGCAGTGGCTCGTCAGTCAGCTACATGGCAAGGGCAACATCGCGCTGCTCGAAGGCATTGCCGGAGCACCGGCGAACACGGCGCGCGAGCAGGGGCAGCAAGACGTTCTCAAGAAATACCCGAACATCAAGGTCGTCGCCAAAGTCGACACCAACTGGGACTACACCGTGGGCGCCCAGAAGATGACGCAGCTTCTGAACTCCGGGAAGAAGATCGACGGCGTGTGGACCTCGGGAATCGACTACACGGTCGTGAACGCCTACCGAACCGCCCACAGGAAGTTCGTGCCCATCGTGGGCGCGGACAATAACGCCTTCGTCCACCAGCTGGTGACGATGAAGAAGCAGGGTTTGGTTGGGGCTGCGGTGACGAACCCGCCTCCAATCGGCGGTGTGGGAGCGTCGATCGCGCTGCGGGCGCTTGCCGGCCAGAACCCACCCAAGGTGGTGACCCTCACTCCGACGGTGTGGTCCAACACGAATCAGCAGGGATTGTCGCAGCTCCGCTCGCACTACCTGCCGAGCCAGGGACCGACCTACGGGGCCGACTGGATCGTCAAGCCGTACGCCAACTACACGAAGCAAGAGCTGTTCTCCTGCAACGGGTAGAGAGCCGGTAGTGTGAAGGGTGCGGGATCGATCCCGCACCCTTCCTTCCACTCCTGGAGCATCGTGGCCCCATGAGCCTGCTCGTCGTACGCGATCTGGCAAGGCGCTTCGGCGCGGTTGTCGCCCTGCGCTCGGCGAACCTCGCCGTCGAGCCGGGCGAGATCCATGCGCTGCTCGGCGCCAATGGCGCCGGCAAGAGCACGCTTGTCAAGATACTGACGGGGGTGATTCGCCCCGACTCCGGCACGATATCGCTGAACGATCGGGTCCAGGATTTCCACACGCCCTCTCAGGCGCAGCGAGCGGGCATCGCAGCGGTCTTCCAGGATCCGGCGCTGGTTCCGGATCTCACGCTGGCGGAGAACCTGCGTCTCACCGATGTCGATGCGACGGCGGTCCGGCGCTGGCTCGAGCTTATGGAGCTTGCCGTCGACTTCGGCGAGATCGTGGCGGATATGCCGCTGGCCGTGTTGCGCATGCTCGATCTGGCCCGCGCGCTGGCACGAGAGCCGCAGATTCTGATCCTGGATGAGATCACTGCTGCGCTTCCGTCGGATCTCGCCGAGCGCGTCTTCCTGGTGATGAGAGAGTGGCGCGAGCGAGGGCACGCGGTCCTGTTCATCACGCACCGTCTCAGGGAGGTACGGGCAGTATGCGACCGGGCGACGGTGTTGCGGGACGGCCACGAC
>Ga0070735_10005128_pt1 | contig 10923 bp, 12 predicted proteins | sample Coa_R1_FD_66443 | JGI IMG/M metagenome (GOLD analysis project Ga0070735, IMG submission 66443) | Surface soil microbial communities from Centralia Pennsylvania, which are recovering from an underground coalmine fire - Coalmine... | ecosystem: Environmental > Terrestrial > Soil > Unclassified ... | reverse complement strand
AGTCACGCGCCCGTGGCCCTGAACTACTTTTCAGCCAGCAGCCCCTTCCCGGGCACGAAGTTAATTTCGAGCCGGATGCCGTCGGGATCCTCGAACAGCACGGAATAATATCCCGGCGCCCACGAGCCCTCCTCCGGAGGATGGACGATCTTAGCGCCGAACTCGCGCAGCGACTGGTATGCCGCATCGATGTCCTCGCGCGTGCGTGCCCTGAAACATAGATGATGCAATCCGACGCGCCGCTGGACGAACTTCTCGCCGGTGTATTTTTCCTCGCTCGGCATGATTCCGAGCGCGGTGCGTCCACCGACGCAATAGAACATTTCGCCGCTGTCGATCACCGGTTTCATCCCGATGAACGGCAGCAGCTTCTTGTAGAAAGGAAGCGATGCCTCAAAGTTCGAGACGGTGAGAATCACGTGCGCCATTCCATTGATGTCCATCGCTTGCCTCCTAGCGGCGATTCGGGTTCAGCGTGATCGACGTGCCGATGAACAGCCCGCGGCTCATCAATCCCTTTTCATCGTAGGTCACATCGAGGCCGGCCGCGTTGAATGCTTCGATATATTCCGCGTTGTTGAACAGAAACAGCGCATGCTTCTGCTTCAAATACTGAATGCCCTCCGGCGTGCCGATGAGCATGTGCCATTGAAACACCGACATCCTTCCCTTCGCTGACGGGATATCCATTCGCGCGATTTTGAAATCCGGCTTGTCGACGTATAGCGCGTGGACACCGCCGGGTTTCCAGCTCTCCTCGGTGAGCCAGGGCTCGATGATGAGGACGCCGCCGGGATTCAGATGACGGGTCATATTTATCACCGCCGCGCGCAGGTCGCGCACGTTCTTCATGTATCCGATCGAGCTGAACAGACACGTGACCACATCGAAGCGGCGGGCGAGATCGAAGGTGCGCATGTCGCCCTCATGAAACGTGATCTCCGGATGTCGTGCGCGCGCAACCTCGAGCATCTCGGGCGTGTAGTCGATTCCTTCGACCGCATAGTACTTGCGCAGAAACGACAGATGCGTTCCGGTGCCGCATGCTACATCGAGCAGCGCGTTGCCGGGCGAGGTTTTCTTCTCAGCGATGATCTCGTGCAGGCGCTTCGCTTCGGCCTCGTAATTCTTGAAGCCGTACAGCGCATCGTAAATCTTCGCGAGTTTCGAATACTCCGACATTTCCCGCACCGGAAAGAAAAACGGCTTCGCTCATCGCGAAGCCGTCTCATGATGACCGCGTCACGACGATGTCTTACAACATGGAAGTGATCACGACGATCGCGCCTTTGCCGGGTTTGCCCTGCTCCGACGGATCGGCAATCACCATCGCGTTGTTGGTGATCCTGAGGCAGTTCGGATCGACCATGCCGCTCGCGAACGCCCGGGTAATACCCTTGTTGTCAACCCGATAGACGTTGCCATCGCGATCCGCCGAATTTTTCGCGGCCGGCCGGCCTGCATCGACGATGATCAGGTTTCCTCCGTAGCTGCCGAAGCCCGCCGGCGCATAGCCCCATCCGGTCGGATTTACGAATCCGACCAGATATTCGGTCTTCAGCTTGCCGTCGGTGCCGAGCTCATTAATCCTGCCGACCCGTCCCGCGATCTCCATGCGCGGACGCATTCCGGCCAGCATCGTGTTGGGCGCCTTCGGGTCATTGGCCGCGGTGAATCCGATCGAACTGATTTCGTATGCCGGTGTGCCGTCGAAAGTCGCGAAGGCGGTGGCCTTGCCGCTGGGATCGATTTGATAAATCGTCCCGTTGCCGTTGGCAACCGCGTAAAGCTTGCCGGCAAATGGTCCGACACCAAATTCGAGGTCGCGGCATTCGGTCGCCTTCCCGCCGTTAAGCTTGCCCGCGTCGGGAAGTGTCGCGAATGCCGATGCGGACGCGCCGCCGATGCGCATGATCTGGCAGGGCGATTTTTCGTCGGAGCCGGACGCGACGAAGACCTGACCCGCATACGAGCCGAAGCCTGCGGGAGCGATCGCGACGCCCGCCGGCTTGTCGACTTTCGCCATCGTTGTCGCGCTTCCGCCGCCCATCGGCGCAGACATCACTGCACCGGATCCGTCGGAGAACACCAGCTTGTCGCCTTCTACCTGGACGTAAATGGGGCTGGTCGCGCCGGTAATCTTCAGCGCCTTGATTTCGTATGCGATCTCGACATCGAGTCCTTTGCCCGCGGCATTCACCAGTGATGTGAGAGCCACGACAGCGAGAATCATCGCCGCGATGGAAAATTTCCGTACGTTACTTTTTCTTGTCCAGTTCATCCAGTGCCTCGTTAATGAAATACTTCTGTTCCGGGTCGCGATTGTCGATTTCCGACTTGCATCGCGAGACCCACTCCGCAACGCCAATTACCGCCGCCTCCGCCGGATCGGGAATCCCGAGCGCACCGGCAACCTGCTCCAGTTGCGCGAACAACTCATCGGGCAGTATCAACTGAATTTTCTTTCCCGCCATCCCCAGTTCGTCCATCAAATGACCATCACCATATAGTCTTTTGAAACCCACCCCGTCAAAATGGTTAGTCCGTGACTTCACAGCCGAAATACCTTGGATCGCTGGTCGAGTACCTTGACCAGGGCCGCTTTCGCGCCGGACTCGTTGTGCGAGAGCAGGACCGCCACCTGGCGCTGCTCGACGGGACCGGACGTGAGAAGCTGATCGGACGCGACCTCGTGCTGGTGCGATACTCCGATCGCAAGGCCGACGCATCCAACCTCGCGGATGTAATCGCCGAACTGGAGCATGAGCGCGCGGAACTTTCCTCGGAGCTCGATCTGAATTTGTTATGGGAAGTCGTCCATGAGCAGGGCCGCACCTTTCGCGCCGACGAACTCGCCGATCTCTTTTATGGTCGCCACTCCGCGGCCGCGTCTTCCGTGATGCTCGAAGCGCTGCTCAGCGATCGCCTCTACTTCACCCGACGCCATCTGGAGTTCCAGGCGCGCGCGCCCGAGCAGGTCGAGCGCCTGCGGATGCAGGAAGAAAAGATCCGCATGCGCTCCGAAGAGTTCCGCGAGATGCAGCGCGTGATTCGGCAGATCCTTCATGGCGCATCCGAAGCGTCGCCGGAGGAGGCCGCGCCGATCGTCGCGAAGCTCAAGCCTTACATCGAAAATCCGTTTACGCGCAGCCGCGACCTGACCGCGATCCTCGAGCATGCCGCCCCCGACGTCGAACCGGTCGAAGCAGCATTCGAAATACTTGATCGACTTGGCGAAGCTCCGAGTTTGCCGCGCTTCGCGACCATTGCGGGAGTGAAGACGGACTTTCCCGAAGCGGTGATGGCCGAGGCCGCGAAGGCCACTGCGCCTGAACGCCAGGAGAGCGACGGCGGATTCAGTATCACTATCGACGACGAGGAAACCGTCGAGATCGATGACGCGCTGAGTTGCGAGAGCCTTCCTGACGGTTCGCTGCGGGTCCGCGTGCATATCGCGCTGGTGGCCGACTTCGTCGCGAAAGATGGCGCAATGGATCGCGAGGCCGCGCAGCGCGCGACCACGGTATATCTGCCCGAGATAACGGTGCGGATGTTGCCTGACCCGGTCTCATGCGCGGCGGCAAGTCTCATTGCCGGCGAAGTGCGGCCAGTCCTCACGACCGACGTGACGATCTCGCCTGACGGCGAAGTCACCGAGGCCTCGATCTATCCCACGCGAATCCGGATTAGTCAGCGTCTTAACTACGATCGCGTCGACCAGATCCTCGCCGATCCGGAATTCTCAGGAGAACTCGCCGACAGCCTCGCCAAGCTCAACCTTGCGGCGAGCCGCCTACGCGAACGGCGTCGGCGCGCGGGTGCGATGCTCATCCAGCGGCGCGAAGCGAAAGTGCGGGTTCATGGCGATGACATCCAGATCGAAGTGCTGGATACCGGCTCGCCGAGCCGCCTGCTGGTCGGCGAGTTCATGGTGCTGAGCAACTATGTCGCGGCGCGCTACGCCGCGGACCATCATCCCGATCATTTATAGAGTGCAGCCCCTCGCCAGCGGCGATTTCGCCGGACAGCGGCCGCGCCTGTCGCTCTATCCCGAATATCATGCGGGAATCGGCCTGGATTACTATGCGCAATTCAGCTCGCCGATTCGGCGCTATGCCGATCTGGTATTGCAGCGCCAGTTGATCGCGGCGCTCGCGACGCCCGACCGCTTCAGCTATTCGCAGGAAGAGCTGCTTGCGGTGCTCGCCGGCGCCGAAACTGCCGAGGCCGAAGGACGCGAACTCGAGCGGCGCGCCAAGCGCTATTGGATCCTCCGCTATCTCGAACGCCACGCCCGTGACGCCGAGTTACCCGCCATCGTTACGCGCGAAGGCGCCAGCGCCGAACTTACCGACTACAGCGTACGCGGCACGCTGCATGGCGCCGGCCACATGCCGGTCGGCGCGAACATCGTTGTGCAGATCGCGAGGGTCGATCCGCTGCGCGGCTGGCTCACCATGGACTATGTTCGTCCGGCGTCGGAGGTCATAGAGAATATTTCGTAGCCTTCTCCATCAACCCCAGACGGTTTACAAAAGACGTCCCCTCCTATCATTGTGCGAAGTTATCCTGGTCGAGACGCCAGCGATCGATCGACTCGATATTGAAACGCCAGTCACTTCCGACTTTGAAGGCAGGCAGGCGGCCGCGCTTGAGCTGACGATAGATGGTCGAGGGATGCACCTTTAGATAATCGGACAGTTCCTTCACGGTCATAACGTGACTGCTCTCATTCTTCATCATTCAAATGTCCTCCCAGTGCTCTCTTGGCGGCTTCCCGCATCGTTCGATTCGCTTTAAACGCAAGCGGCGTGCCGCTGTACGGAATTAGCGAAGCACTACGGGCGTATAACCTTTATGCGATGAAGAGCTTGGAATAGCCGATAGTTATTTGGCGAGATGACTAAAATTTGTCGCGTGAAAGGAACGGCTCGCCGTCTCATTTCTGAACGGCGAGCCGTCCTGATGTGACAAAGATGTTCTGCTTTTAAGACGCCCGCTCGCGTCTTAGACTTTCCCTATCAGGTCGCGATTGGTTTCACTTACCATCTGCAGGATCGACGCTTCATCGTTGCCGCGCGGAAGGAGAATCAGCCGATGCACTCCCAAGTCGGCAAAGCGCTTCGCGGTATCGCGATCGACCTTGATCCGCGGCGTGATGCTGATCTCGATGTCCTCGAACTTCCGTCCTTCCGCCTTGCAGGCCTCGCGCACGCCGTTGATGCATTTTTGTGTCCCGTCGAGGTCGAGCGCGAAACCGTACCATCCTTTCGCCAACCGCGCGGCCCGGCTGTAGGCCTCCTTCGTATGTCCTCCGAAGACGATCTCCGGATGTGGCTTCTGCACCGGACGCGGCATCGCATTGACGCCCTTGAACTTCACCCATTGCCCGCTGAACTCCGGCTTCGGCATCGTCCACAACGCGAGCATCGCTTTCAGATACTCCTCGGTGCGCGGACCCTTGTGATCGAATGGCGCGCCGATCGCCTCGAACTCGGGCTTGAGATAGCCGATTCCGATGCCGAAGATCAGCCGTCCATTCGAGAGCACGTCGAGCGAGGCTAGTTCCTTCGCGAGAACCACCGGATTGCGCTGCGGCAGGATGATGATTCCCGTGCCGAGACGAATCTTCGTGGTGTTCGCCGCAACGAATGAGAGCGCAATGCCTGGATCGAGCATCGGGTGGTCAGGCGCGACTGGCGACGGCGGCACCTGTGGGTCGGGCAGGATGACGTGCTCGCCCGTCCACAGGCTTTCGAAGCCAGCCTGTTCCGCGGCCTTCGCGACGGCGGCAGCGGTTTTGGGAGATGCACACGGTCCGTTATTGATGCTGAATAGTGCGATCTTCATAGCGCCCTCGTACCACGAATTATGGAGAGTTCCAATGCGCGCTGCGATGCGGGCGCATGCCTCCTTTCGAAGCGCGCGGTCTATGAGCGGAGCGCGCAGGCGGTCAGCGACCCGCTGTTCTGCGCTCTGATTCCTACTTCACTTGACGAAAGAGGAAACATGTGCGCGCCAGTCTGTCAGTTGACGAGGCGATTGCGAGAAGGTTCACCGGGTCAATGGCAAGATCGAGATTGTATTCAGAAGCAGCTAAACTACTCGAAGACAACGGTTACCAAGAAGACGGCTTAACGGAGGGGTACCGTAACCGAAGAAAACAAGACCTAATCCCTTATGAGCATTTGAGAGACCGCGATTTGGTCGACGACGGAAGCTTCATCGAGGAAGCGAGGCGCCAGCGAGGTCTCACGTTGCTCAGTTCGCGAGTTGCAGCCGGATCGTAGTTCGGCCGTTAGCCGTTTTACTCTCGGTCCATCCGAGTCTTGATGGACTCGCGTTCTGGCGCTGCAAGTTCCTCGACTTTTTGCGGATCGGCTAGCTTCATAAACTTGAGTTGTTGCTCGACCAACGATCGGCTTCCTCATTCGTGGAACAGTTGTCTATCGGGACTAAGTCTCCGTGACGCACGGCAGCGCGCAGAGCTAGGATCGGGGTTGTCTCAGGGGCATCCAATCCGGCAAATGACCAATGAACGGTGAGGTAAAAGTTAATTCTTTCTAGCGCGATCCGTTTGTTAGCATCGAGTCGTTGGCCGCCCTTTCGCCTGAAGAACCAAATCTCGGCGACCATGAAAATAAGTCCGACTGCCAAGGGCGAAGAGCCACATTTTTCTAGCTGAGACCTCGCTTGGGATTATAGACTTGCACCTTTCGACTGCGAGTACGGCCTTTGACCTATACATAGCATGCAACTACGTTCACTCGCATGCCCCGAACGATTCAGATTCGCAATGTTCCCGATGCGATGCATCGTAAGTTGAAAGCTCGCGCGCGACGATGCGGAACGTCGCTATCGAGTTACCTATTGCATGAACTGAGAATGCTCGCAGAACGACCCACGATGGAGGAAATGCGCAAGCGCCTGCACCAACTCGAACCGGTTGTTATTCCGGAATCTGCCGCCGACGCGGTCCGCGCGGAGCGCGATTCTCGATAAGCATCGTCGCCTCTAATTGACGATCCTCGATCAGCTTCGGATAATCGCTCGCAATGAGATGCCCGCAATGCGGTACTGAATCGAATCCTCAAGCTGCCTTCTGCTCGCGCTGCGGCAACAAACTGCTCGAGGTCAAGCCGGCCTCGGTCCGCGAATATTCCATCGCGCAGATTCGCCGCTCCTACTGGTACTACGCGGGACAAATCCTGGGCGGCGCGGTCCTCGTCAGCCTCGGCGCGTCGCTACTTATCAAGGGGTTCCAACCGATGGAACTTGGGTTCGCGCTGCTCGTCATCGGGATAGTGAATTGGGCGATAATTCCCATCGCGCACCGGTCGGTATCATGGCGCATCACCTCGGATCGGTTGATGGAACAGCGCGGCATCCTTGCAACAGCGCGGCGAGAGGTGGAACTTCAGGATATTCTATCGATCGAGGTGACTCGCCGGTTGCGGCAGCGCCTCGCAGGATTAGGTGACGTAGTTGTCGCGTCGGCCGCAAGCGCCGACTACATGATTCGCATGACGGATGTGTACGATCCCGACGGAGTGGCGGAGACGGTGCGCAAGGCGCGGCTGAAGCGCCTCGCGTGATCGTCCTGATGATGTGGAGGGGAGTGCGCGATGGGTAAACGGGCTGACCTTCGTTACGAGCGCAGATTCTGGAAAGAAGGCGTCCACGCGGTTGCGGGATGCGACGAGGCCGGCGTCGGCCCGATGGCCGGTCCGGTCGTGGCCGCGGCGGTTCTATTTGAGCCAGAAGTCTTCATCAAGGGCGTGCACGATTCGAAGCAGCTTCCGCCCGAGAAACGCGAAGAGCTTTATCCTCTGATCATGGAGCGCGCGATGACGGTCGGGGTCGGCAGCGCTGGCATCGACGAAATCGACAGTCTCAACATCTATTGGGCGACGATGCTTGCCTTCAAACGCGCGCTCGCAGCATTGACGCATACTCCTGCGCATGTGCTGGTCGACGGGCGCAAGATTCCGGGCCTTAAGCTGCCGCAAACCAAAATCGTCGGAGGTGATCGCAAAAGCTTCTGCATCGCGGCCGCATCGATCATCGCCAAAGTCACGCGCGACCGCCTGATGCACGAATTCGATCGGCTCTACCCCGGCTACGGCTTCGCCGAGCACAAGGGCTATTGCACGCCCGGGCATATGCGCATCGTCGAGGAGCGCGGCCCCTCGCCGATACATCGCCGGTCGTTTTCGCCGGTCGCGATCGCCTCGCAACTGAAGCTGTTCGGCAAAGCCGCCATCTCTTGAGAATTTCGCCAACCGTTCGCGCGCCGGATCGCGAACTGCATTTATGTTGATTTGTATGAGTTGCGACATAAGAGTAGATTCGGAATAGGTTGGGAAGCGTACGGGGTGTGTGTTTATGGCATTAGAAAGAGACAAGCACGTAGCGCAGCGCGCGCTGCTCACGCTCGACGAGGCGCAGCTGCTGGATGTTTACCGCAAGATGGTGACGATTCGCCGGTTTGAAGAAAAAGCCGCCGAAATGTACACCAAAGGAAAAATCACCGGCTTCTGCCATCTCTATGCGGGCGAAGAGGCGGTCGCAGTCGGCGCCATCCAGGCGCTCTACGACAAAGACTACGTCGTATCAACCTATCGCGAACACGGCCACTGTATCGCCAAGGGTGCGGAACCGCGCGCCGTAATGGCGGAATTATTCGGCAAGGAAACCGGCATCTCACACGGGCGCGGCGGTTCGATGCATCTGTTCGATCCGGTCCTGCGCTTCATGGGCGGCTATGCGATCGTCGGCGGCGGCTTGCCGATCGCCGCGGGCCTCGGGCTGTCGGTCATGTACAAGGAGGAGCAGGAGATCGTCGCATGCTTCTTCGGCGACGGCGCGCTGCCGCAGGGCGCATTTCACGAATCCTTGAACATGGCGGCGCTCTGGAATCTGCCGGTAGTCTTTATCTGCGAAAATAATTTCTACGGGATGGGCACGCTGGTGCAGAATGCGATCTCGCAGGAGCACCTGTACAAGTTCGCCGAGCCCTACAAGATTCCGGGCGTGCGCGTCGACGGCATGGATGTGCTCGAAGTCTATGGTGCAGTGACCGAAGCGGCGGCGCGCGCCCGCGAGGGCGATGGCCCCTCGCTCATCGAGGCGGTGACTTATCGCTTCCGCGGTCATTCGATGTCTGATCCGGTCGAGTATCGCTCCAAGCGCGAGGAACGCATCTGGCTGGAGCGCGACCCTATCAAGAATCTGCGCAAGAAATTGCTCACCGAACGCGGACAGGACGAGACCACCCTCAAACAAATCGAAGCTGAGGTCGAGGACGTCATCGAAGATGCGGTGCGCTTCGCCGACGAGAGCCCCGAGCCGCGCCTCGAGGATGTCAGCAAGCACGTCTACGTGGATTGAGCGACGACGTTTACGTCGATTCAGGAGATGTGGCGATGGCGGAAATCTCATATCGCGAAGCATTGAATCAGGCGCTGCGCGAGGAAATGGATCGCGACGAGCGCGTCTTCATCATGGGCGAGGAGGTCGGCTACTTCGGCGGCGCATTCAAGGTCACCGACGGCCTGCTCGCCGTCTACGGCGAAAAGCGCGTGCGCGACACTCCCATTTCGGAGCTGGTGATCGTCGGCGCCGGAGTCGGCGCGGCGATGGGCGGCCTGCGTCCGATCGTCGAGCTGATGACGGTGAACTTCAGCCTGCTCGCGATAGACCAAATCGTGAATCATGCGGCGAAAATGCGTTACATGTTCGGCGGCAAGACCAAGGTGCCATTGGTCATTCGTACGCCGCAGGGCGCGGGGCATCAGCTCGGCGCGCAGCATAGTCAAAGCCTAGAGGCATACTTTCTCCATTGTCCCGGCCTGCGCGTTGCCATTCCCGCAACTCCTGCCGACGCGAAGGGTCTGCTCAAGAGCGCATTGCGCCAGGAAGACCCAGTAATGTTTCTCGAACATGAATCGCTCTACAGCGTGAAGGGCGAAGTGCCCGACGGCGAGCATCTGGTGCCGTTCGGAAAAGCCAACGTGATGCGCGAGGGCAAGGATGTCACCATCGTCTCGTATTCAAAATGCGTCTACGACTCGATGCACGCGGCCGAGGCGCTCGAGAACGATGGCGTCGATGCCGAAGTGATCGACCTGCGCATGCTCAACCCGCTCGACATCGGCACGGTGGTGGAATCCGTCAAGAAGACCGGCAAGGCGATTGTCGTCTACGAAGGATGGAAGACCGGCGGCGCGGGCGCGGAGATTGCCGCGCAGATTTACGAGGCCGCCTTCGATCATCTCGATGCGCCGGTGGAACGCGTCGCAACGCTCGATCAGCCGATCCCGTACAACAAGCATCTGGAGAAGGCCGCGCTGCCGAGCGCTGCCGATATAGTCAAGGTCGCCGAACGCATGATGTAGCTCGCGCGGGCGAGTCCTGCTGGCAATAGTGAGAAGATTATGAGCGAGATCACGATGCCGAAGCTCTCCGACACCATGGAGGAGGGCAAGATTCTCCGGTGGCTCAAGCATCCGGGCGACGAGATTCATCACGGCGACCAGTTGGCCGAGGTCGAGACCGACAAGGCCGATATGGTGCTCGAAGCTTTCGATGACGGCGTGCTCGATGAGGTCACGCTTAAGGAAGGCGAATCGGCCAAGGTCGGCGCCGTGATCGCGAGAATGCGAAAGTCCGGCGAGGCCCCGCGTCCGCGCCCTCGGCTCGTAAGCGCGCCGGAGAAAGACATGCAGGCCGAGGCCGCACAGTCATTCGCGGGCGCGAATGGGTCGCGCGAAGAGCCGGCCCAGCCCAACATTCCCCGGGAATTTGCCGGCGAGACGGAGAATCACACCAACGGCTTCGATGCGCGCGAGCAATCGCCCGCGATGAGCGTGCATCCGTCGTCAGCCGCGCCGACCTCGATGCCGCGTCCGCCACGCCGTCCTT
>Ga0070735_10005127_pt1 | contig 10924 bp, 9 predicted proteins | sample Coa_R1_FD_66443 | JGI IMG/M metagenome (GOLD analysis project Ga0070735, IMG submission 66443) | Surface soil microbial communities from Centralia Pennsylvania, which are recovering from an underground coalmine fire - Coalmine... | ecosystem: Environmental > Terrestrial > Soil > Unclassified ... | reverse complement strand
TCGCCGAGGCGCTCTATCGTGACCTCACCCAAGGAAGGCTGCTGCTCGATCTCGGTATCACGCTCGGGCGCGTGGCGTCGAGTTTCGTGCTGGCGCTGGCGGTCGGGAGCTTGGCCGGCATTCTCATGGGGCGGTCGCGGCGGATCAACGGGTTGTTCGATCTCTGGCTGGTGATCGGGCTCAATATCCCGGCGGTGGTCATTATTTTCCTCTGCTATATCTGGATCGGCCTCACCGAGACGGCGGCGATCATCGCGGTCGCCCTCAACAAGATACCGATCTCGGCGGTGATCCTGCGTGACGGGGCGCGCGCGGTCGATCACGATCTCCTCCAGGTGGCGGAAGTGCTTCATCTGCGCTGGGGACGGCGCCTGCGCCGGGTCTATCTGCCGCAGCTCTATCCTTATTTCATGACGGCGACGCGAACCGGGCTCTCGCTCATCTGGAAGATCGTGCTGGTGGTCGAGTTCCTCGGTCGCAGCAATGGCGTCGGCTTCAAGCTCAATGAATATTTCACCTTCTCGGACACGACCAACATGCTGGCCTATACCGCGAGCTTTCTTGCCGTGGTTCTCGCCATCGAAGGGCTGGCGATCCGGCCGCTCGAGCGGCGCTTGGCAGGATGGCGCCAATGAGCACCATCGAGGTGCGCATCGATCGCAAGCTCTTTCGCACCGGCGGGCGCGCGCTTACCGCGATCGAGGGGCTCGCTTTCACGATGGCGCCGGGGGAGATCGCCTGTATCGTCGGCCCGAGCGGCTGCGGCAAGACCACGCTCCTGTCGATCATCGCCGGGCTCGATCCTCGCTTCGAGGGCGAGGTGAAATGGGGGGGAGCGGCGCGGGGGCGCCTCGGTGTGATGTTCCAGACGCCGCGCCTCATGCCCTGGCTCACGGTGCGCGACAATGTGCGCCTCGCCCTTGACCCGCCGCCGCGCAAGGCGGGGGCGGCCGAGGCATTACTCAAGGAGATGCGGCTCGATGGTTTTCTCGATGCCTTCCCGCGCCAGCTCTCGGGCGGTTTGCAGCGGCGGGTGGCGCTTGCGAGAGCCTTCGTCACCGATCCCGATCTTCTTTTGCTCGACGAACCGTTCCAGTCGCTCGATGCCCCGACCGCCGAGCGGCTGCGTGCGCTCTTACTCGATTTGTGGAAGCGGCGGCGCCCGACCATCCTTTTCGTCACGCATGATCTGCGCGAGGCGCTCAGTATCGGCGACCGGGTGTTATTCCTCTCGGCCTCCCCCGCGCGGGTGGTGCTCGATCTCGCGATCGAGCTCACGCGCCCCCGCGGGCTCGAGGGGCCGGCGGTGGAGGCGCTGAGGCGGCGCCTCCTTGCGACCTACCCCGATTTGCTCAGGGGATTGGCCGATATCGAGTTGGGTCAGGAGAAGGAGGGGACAACCGGATGAAAGTCATCGTCTTAGGCGCGGCCGCCGGGGGTGGCTTCCCGCAATGGAATTGCCGCTGCCCCACCTGCCGGTTGGCCTGGGAAGGCGGGGCGCGCGCCCAGACCCAGAATTCGCTCGCGGTGTCGGCCGATGGCAGAACCTGGTTCCTCCTCAACGCCTCCCCCGATTTGCGTGCCCAGATCCTGGCGACACGTGCCTTGCAGCCAAGGGAAAACGGGCGCGACAGCCCGATCGCGGGGGTCGTGCTCACCAATGGTGATGTCGATCACGTGACCGGGCTTTTGACCCTGCGCGAAAGCCAACCGCTGGCGCTTTATGGCACGCGCCAGGTGCTCGAGATCCTGGCCGCGAACAGTGTCTTCAACGTCCTCAATCCTGATTTCGTGGAACGCCGTCCGCTCCGCGCGGGCGAGGCGATCGATCTTGCCCTCCGGGATGGAACAGAAGCCGGGCTTCGGGTGGCGCCCTTCATGGTGCCGGGCAAGGTGGCGCTTTATCTCGAAAGCGCCACGATCGAAAAGGAGCTTGCCCAACGCTCCGAGAACACGATCGGTCTCGAGGTTTCAGCACCCGGAACGGGGAAGCGCTTCTTCTATATTCCGGCGTGCGCCGCGCTCGATGCCGAGCTCAGGGAGCGCGTGAAAGGCGCACCGCTGATCTTTTTTGACGGGACCCTTTACCGGGACGACGAGATGATCCGGGCGGGGATCGGCGTCAAGACCGGACGGCGCATGGGGCATTTGAGCGTGAGCGGGCCGGAAGGATCGGTGGCTGCCTTTGCCGATCTCGCGGTGGCGCGCAAATTTTTCATTCATATCAACAACACCAACCCGATCCTCTGCCAGGGTTCCCCGGAACGCGAAGCGGTTCGCGCCGCCGGGTGGGACGTGGCGGCGGACGGGCTCGAGATTGAGGTGTGATCGATGAAAAGGGGTCTGATCGCGGTCATCTTGGGGGCGTTTCTGGCGATCGTGGCGGCACGCGCCGATCTGCCGCCGCCGGTCTTGAGTGGCGCCGATGCCTATGGTGACTGGTCGACCGACGCGCCGGATGTGGTGCGCCGGCTGGCGCCCACGGATATGCCCGCTCCTTACGCGAGCAAATCCGTGGCGAACCCGCCCCATCTCGTCGCCCGGCCGGAAGGGGCCTGGCCCAAAGTGCCGGAGGGTTTCAAGGTGACCGCCGCCTTTACCGGCCTCAATGCGCCGCGACTCCTTCGCCGGGCGCCCAATGGCGACATGTTTCTGGCGCTCACCGAGGCGGGCGAGGTGCGGGTGCTCCGCCCTGGCGGCGATCCCGTCTTCGCCAAGGGGCTCAATCGGCCCTTCGGGATCGCCTTCTATCCGCCGGGGCCTGAGCCGCAATGGGTCTATATCGGTACCACCGACGCGGTGTTGCGCTTTCCCTATCATAATGGCGATGCCGTGGCCGCGGGGCCGGCGCAGGCGGTGGTCCCGACCTTGCCGGAGGGTGGCCATTGGACGCGCGATGTCGTCTTCACCGGGGATGGGAAGAAGATGCTGGTTTCGGTGGGGTCGGCGTCGAACGCCATGGAACATGACGGGATTGACGAAACCGGCCGCGCCGACATCCTGGAATTCGATCCCGAGGGCAAGGGCTTGCGGGTTTTTGCCGGCGGCTTGCGTAACCCGGTGGGGCTTGCCTTCCATCCCGAGACCAATGATCTCTGGACCGTGGTCAATGAGCGCGACGGGCTTGGCGATAATTTGCCGCCGGACTACGCGACGCGGGTGGTCGAGGGCGGATTCTATGGCTGGCCCTGGTATTATATCGGCGCGCATCATGACCCTCGCCATGGGGGTGCCCATCCCGAGCTCGCGCGCTCGGTCCTTCTTCCCGATGTGCTGATCCAACCGCATTCGGCGCCGATCCAGCTCGCGGTCTATACCGGATCGCAATTCCCGACGGTCTATCGCAACGACATCTTCGTGGCGTTGCACGGGTCGTGGAACCGCGCGCGGCGCACCGGCTACAAGCTGGTGCGGCTCCATCTCGATCACGGCAAGCCGGTCGGGGGATACGCCGATTTCATGACCGGCTTCGTGACACCGGAGGGCGAGGTCTGGGGCCGCCCGACCGGGGTGGGCGTCGAAGCGGACGGCTCGCTTCTGGTGAGCGATGACGCCTCCGGCACGGTGTGGCGCATCACCTATATCGGTGCCAAGGAATAGAGGAGATTTTTGCCATGAATTCTCATGCCCGTCCGGCATCGACCGTCCTTCTTCTGCGCGAGGGCCTGCGCGGGATCGAGGTGCTGATGGTCACGCGCAATGTCGAATCGGATTTTGCCTCGGGGGCGCTCGTGTTTCCGGGCGGGCGGGTTGACGCAGTGGATGGCGATGCGCCTGAATTGGCGTTTCGCGTGGCGGCGATCCGCGAGACCTTCGAGGAGGCGCGGATCCTGCTGGCGCGCGCGCGCGGTGCCGCCTCGCTTTTGACCGCACGCGAGATCGAGGCGTTGGAGAAGCGGCTTGCTCTGGAGCTTGACCGGCCGCCGCTTTTTGCCGACCTGGTGGCGAGCGGGGCGATCGAGCTTGCGACCGATCTTCTGGTGCCTTTTGCGCATTGGATCACGCCCGAGGGGCGGCCCAAGCGTTATGACACGCATTTTTTCCTGGCGGTGGCGCCGCTCGATCAGATGGCGGCCCATGACGGGTACGAGGCCGTCGATTCGGTCTGGATCCGGCCCCAGGATGCGGTGGCCAGCGCCGATGCCGGCAAGGTGAGCCTGGTCTTTGCGACCAGGATGAATCTCCTGAAGCTCGATCGTCAACGCACGATCGAGGCGGTGCTCGCCACGGCGCGCCTGGAGCGGATCGTCACGGTTTGCCCGGAGCTGGTGGAAAAGCCCGATGGCCTGTGGCTCCGCATCCCGCGGGAGGCGGGCTACGGGATCGAGGAGATTTCGGCGACGGGGCTGGCGCGGGCGTGATGGTGTACGCGCACCTTCACCCTCTCCCGCGAAGCGGGAGAGGGAGGGGCCCACCGAATGCCGCATCGTGGGCCAGTCGGTGGGAGGGTGAGGGAGTGCCTGACCTTCGGGCCGACACTGCCGCGCGAGCCGTCTCGTGTGAGTCCTCTTTTGCGGGCAACCCTCACCCTCCCAACGCTCGGCCCGCGAAGAGCGCAGGCCAAGCGTTGGGCCCCTCCCTCTCCCGCGAAGCGGGAGAGGGGGATTGTTGTGATGTGTGAATACACTTGCTCCGCCGACGACTGACAGAATTTTACGGCGAGACGTGCCGGATCGTTGCCATCCGCCGCACGCCCTTTTTCCCGTCCGAGCTCTATATCGTCGATGTCATGGTCGGAGCGAGGCTGACGCGGCTCATGGGGGCGGTGGGCGAGGGGGGTGAGTTGACCGAGCAATCGGGCATGGACCTCCTTCATCCCGAGCGTCTCCTGTTCCTCTATGAAAGACTCATGCTGCTGGCCTTTGCGCTGGTGCCGAACCCGCGCACGGCGCTGCTTTTGGGATTGGGCGGCGGCGCCATGTGCCGGCATCTCCAAGCCTATCTTCCCAACTGCGCGGTCGATGTGGTGGAGCATGACGAAGGGGTGATCGAGCTCGCCCGCCGCTATTTCCACATCACTCAGCCCGTCATATCAGGGGATGCCGAGGAAGTGGTCGCCAAGGCACCGGGTCCCTATGATTTAGTGCTGGTCGATCTCTATGACGGAAGCGGCGCCGCCCGGGTGGCGCCGCTTTTCTGGCGGGATTGCGCCTCGGCGCTCGCGCCCGGCGGGTGCCTTGCGGTCAATTGGGCGGAGTTCCTCGATACCGGCTTCGCGACGGAAGAAGCGGCACGTGTGAGCGAGGTGTTCGGCCGATCCTTCTTTATCGGCACGCGGGACCCGCGCGACAATGTCGTGCAAATCGCGCCCACCGATCCGGGCTTCGCGCTCTCGCGCCTGGCCTCCTCCGTCGAGCGCTTTGCCGCCACCTATGGACTACCGCGCGAGGATCGCGAAGTGTTGAAGCGCTCGACCCTCCGCGCGGCCTTTCCGCTCACTTCGCGGCGCTCGTGAATCCCTTCTTGGTCTCGGCCAAACGCTTCAGCAAGGGAGCGGGCTCGAGCGCGGGCTCGCGGAAATTCTTGGCAAAAACGCCAAGCCGCTCGACGACCTTGCCCAATCCCACCTGATCGGCATAGAACATCGGGCCGCCACGATAGATCGGCCAGCCATAGCCATAGACCCAGATCACATCGATATCGCTGGCGCGGAGCGCAATCCCTTCCTCGAGGATCTTGGCGCCTTCATTGATCATCGGATAGACAAGCCGTTCCAGAATTTCCTCGTCGCTGATGGCGCGGCGGGTCACGCCGAGTTTCTTCGACACATCGAGGATGATCTTCTCTACGCCTGGATCGGGAAGGGCGGTGCGATTGCCGGGTTCATAGCGATAATAGCCGGCATTGGTCTTCTGCCCGAGCCGTCCCGCCTCGTAGATCGCATCGGCGATCGGTGCCTTGGTGCCGCGCGCCTGGCGCACGCGCCAGCCGACATCGAGCCCGGCCAGATCGCCCATGGCGAAGGGTCCCATGGGGAAGCCGAAATCATAGATCACCTTGTCGACCTGCTGCGGCAACGCGCCTTCGATCAAAAGCCGCTCCGCCTCGCGTCCGCGCTGCGCCAGCATGCGGTTGCCGACAAAGCCGTCGCAGACGCCGACCAGCGCCGGCACCTTGCGGATCTTGCGGGCAAGCGCCATCGAGGAAGCGATCACCGGCTTCGAGGTGGCGGCCCCGCGCACGATCTCGAGGAGCCGCATGACATTGGCCGGGCTGAAGAAGTGAAGCCCGATGACGCTTTCCTTGCGTTTGGTGGCGCGGGCGATTTCGTTCACATCGAGGGTCGAGGTGTTGGTGGCGAGAATCGCGTCGGGCTTGGCGATCGCATCGAGCTTGCCGAAGACCTCCTTCTTGATCGCCATATCCTCGAACACCGCCTCGATCACAATGTCGGCGTTGGCGAGAGCCTTGAAATCGAGCGAGCCGGTGATGAGCGCCATGCGCTTTTCCACTTCGCCCGGGCCGAGCCCGCCCTTGGCGGCGCTCGCCTCGTAATTCTTGCGCACGATGCCAAGACCGCGATCAAGCGCTTCTCGTGTCGTCTCGACGATATGGACGGGCACGCCGGCATTGGCGAAATTCATGGCGATGCCGCCGCCCATGGTGCCGGCACCGAGGACACCCGCTTGCTTGATTTCCTTCACCGGCGTCTCGGGCGGCACGTCGGGGATCTTGTTGGCCTCGCGCTCGGCAAAGAAGAAATAACGCTGCGCCCGCGATTGATCGCTGGTGAGAAGCACCTGGAAAAGCTCGCGCTCGCGCTTCATGCCTTGATCGAAGGGAAGGGTTGCCGCCGCCTCGACCGCCTGGGCGCAATAATCGGGGGCCATGAGGCCGCGCTTCCGCTTGGCCAAGCCGGCGCGGTAACGGGTGAAGAAATCAGGGTCGGCGGGTTTGAGCTTGTCATTCATATCGCGCACCCGCCGAAGCCCGCGGTTTTCGCGCACGATCTTCTCGGCCAACGCGATCGCCGCCTGGCGCAAATCGCCGGCGGCGATCTCATCGACGAGGCCGGCGCCGAGCGCGCGCGCCGCATCGATCGGATCGCCGCCGGTGATCATATCGAGCGCCATCTCCAACCCGACGATACGCGGCAAACGCTGCGTGCCGCCGGCACCGGGGAGGATCCCAAGCTTCACTTCGGGAAGGCCGCATTTGGCGTCTTTCGAGATGATCCGCCAATGGCAGGTGAGGGCGAGCTCGAGCCCGCCGCCCAAGGCCGTGCCATGGATCGCCGCCACCACCGGCTTCGGGCTCTTTTCGATGGTATCGAGGACGGCGTGCAGTCCCGGCTCCTGCGGCGGTTTGCCGAATTCGGTGATGTCGGCGCCGGCGACGAAGGTACGCCCGGCGCATATGAGCACGATCGCCTTGACCGCGGGGTCGGCGATCGCTCCCTCCACCCCTGCCTTGATGCCGGCGCGGAGCGCCTGGCTCAGCGCATTGACCGGTGGGTTATTGAGCGTGACCACGGCAATCGCGCCGACGGTTTCACGGTGCATGATTTCGGATGTTGGGTTCATCTGCTTCCTCCCTCGAAAGCCCCAAGCCTTGAAGGCGGAAGCGGTCCTGTCAAGGGTGCAGGGCAATCGCATTTCAATTTTGGTCGAGGTTACGAAAACGAACACAGATGAACAATGAGTCAGTGAGACAATGAGAGGCCAAGACGCTGATCATTCCTTGAATTCTCGTCCGATATCGGCACCAATCACCGTCTCTCACCGTCTCACTGCCTCAATGTAAATCTTAATACTTCATCCCATGCCGATGCCGCCAGCAAGCCGGTGAAACCACCCATTCCAAATTCGATGCCCCCGGTCAATGGCAGCGTTTGACCAAAACTTTGGACATCGGTAGCATTCTCACCCCCATCCTTGTCCTGACCCCGAGGGATTATGAGCGACGAGCTGAAATTCGAAAAATCCGGGAAGATCGCGACCATCACCCTCAACCGCCCGGACAAGATGAACGCCTTTACCTGGACCATGCTTGATGATTGGGCGCAGGCGCTTCAGGAGTGCCAGAAGGACGAGGCGGTCCATGTGATCCTCATTACCGGCGCCGGCAAGGCCTTTTGCAGCGGCGGTGATATCGGCACTATGGGCGCGCGCACCGAACGCACGCCGCTCATGCGCAAGGCCGAGCTCCAGGATCATGTCCATCGCGTGCCTTTGACCTTGGCGACGATGGACAAGCCGGTGATCGCCGCGATCAATGGCGCGGCGACCGGCGCCGGCATGGATCTCGCCTTGATGTGCGATCTGCGTTACGCCGCCCAGAGCGCGCGTTTGGGCGAAACCTATGTGCGGGTGGGGTTGGTGCCGGGCGCGGGCGGGTGCTGGTTTCTGCCGCGTCTCGTCGGCACCGCCAAAGCGCTGGAGCTCTTCTGGACGGGCGAGCTCATCGAGGCCGAGGAGGCGTTGCGCCTCGGCCTTGTCAACAAGGTGGTGCCGGATGCCGAGCTCATGGCCCACAGCATGAAAGTGGCGGAACGGATCTCCGATGGGCCGCCGCTTTCCGTGCGCTTCATCAAGCGCGCCCTCTATCAGGGGCAGGCCCTCGATCTGAAGGCCCATCTCGATCAGATCTCGTCGCATTACGCCGTGGTGACCGCCTCCGCCGATCATCGCGAGGCGGTGGCGGCGTTTCTCGAAAAGCGGAAACCCAGCTTCACCGGGCGCTGAAGGCGGCCATGAGCGGCCTCTTTTCCGGACTGAAGGTGCTCGATGTCGCAAGCTTTATTGCCGCCCCCGCGGCGGCGACCGTGCTCGCCGATTTCGGCGCCGATGTCATCAAGATCGAGCCGCCGGGCGCAGGCGACCCCTGGCGCAGTGCCTATGTCCAGCCCGGCATGCCGGAAAGCGATCGCAATTACTGCTGGACCGTCGACTCGCGCAACAAGCGGAGCCTCGCCCTCGATCTGAAGAACCCTGAGGGAAGGCGGATCCTCGGCCGGCTCGTGGCCGGCGCCGATATCTTCATCACCAATTACCCGCTCCAGGTACGCCGCCGGCTGGGGATCGCGGCGGAGCAGCTTCTCCCTGGGAATGAGCGTTTGATCTACGCCTCCTTCACCGCCTACGGCGAGGAGGGCCTCGAGGCCGATAAACCCGGCTTTGATACCACCGCCTGGTGGGCGCGTTCCGGCCTCATGGATCAGCTTCGCGTCGATGGCGCAACGCCGCCGGCGAAATCGCTCCCGGGGATGGGCGATCACCCCACCGCCATGACGCTCTTCGCGGCGATCGTGACCGCGCTTTACCGCCGCGAGAAGACCGGCAAGGGCGGGCATGTCGGCTCGTCGCTCCTCGCCAATGGCGTTTGGTCGAACGCGGTCTATGTCCAGGCCGCCCTCGCCGGCGCGCGCTTCACCCCGCGGCCGCCGCGAAGCGCGCTTCAGAGTCCCCTCAACAATCATTATTGCTGCGGTGACGGACGCTGGCTGATGCTGACGGTGAGCCTCGCGCAACAGGACAAGGTCTGGCCCGAATTCTGCGTGACAATCGGCCATCCCGAACTCGCCGCCGATCCCCGCTTTGTCGACGGCGAAGCCAGGGGCGCGCATGCCCCGGCGCTCGTCGCCATCCTCGATCGCGCCTTTGCCCGCGAGGATGGCGCGGTCTGGCAAGGTCTTTTGCAAAGGATCGGTGTCGCCTGCGCGCGGGTGGCCGAGATCAGGGACGTCCCCGATGACCCGCAAATGCAGGCGAACGGGGTGTTCGCGCCGATGGCGGAAGGGGGCGAGCGGGTGGTGATGAGTCCGTTCTGGATCGAGGACGAGGATAAGGCAGAGCCTCGTCCTGCCCCCGCGCTTGGCCAGCATACCGACCCGATTTTGCGCGAAGCGGGCTTTGCTCAGAGCGAGATTGAAACGCTTCGCGCCAAGGGGGCGGTGGCTTGAGAGTGGGTTTCGCGTGAATTGCCGCTCCGCTATTATTGCGTTAAATCGATCTCGAACCTTATTCATGAGCGATCTTCCCCAACCTTCCCTCCTTACCCGTGACGCCGTCACCAGCGAGGCGATCCGCGCGCTGGTGAGGGCATCCGATCCAGGCCTTCGCTTGATGAGCGACGAGGAATATCGCGAATCGGTCCGCGCCACCTTGGCCGCGCGCCCCGTGGGCGGCGTGGGCGGGGACGTGTGGCTCTTCGCCTATGGTTCGCTCATCTGGAACCCGATGATCCATTTTGTCGAGCAACGGGTGGGCACGATTCATGGTTATCACCGCCGCTTTTGCCTTTGGACTCATGTCGGGCGCGGTTGCGCGGCAAACCCCGGCCTCATGCTCGGGCTCGAGCGGGGTGGGGTCTGCCGCGGTCTGGCGTTCCGCATCAGCGAGGCGAAGGCCGCCGCCGAGCTCGAACTCGTCTGGCGGCGCGAGATGCTGACCAGCGCCTATTGTCCGCGCTGGGTGAAGGCTATGACCGAAGGGGGGCCGATCGCGGCCATCGCCTTTGTGATCAACCGGCAGCATGAACGCTATGCCGGGCTTTTGGACGAGGAACGGGTGGCCGGTGCGATCGCGACCGCCGAGGGTCCCCTCGGCACCTGCGCTACCTATCTTTATAACACGGTGGCGCATCTCGAGGCGCTCGGCATAAGGGACGAGCGCATGATGAAGCTCCGGGACCGCGTGGCGGCCCTGATCGAGGAGATGAAGGCATGAGTTTGGCGATCAGCATTCTGGGGTCGACCGGTTCGGTGGGCTGCAATACCGCCGAGCTGGTGGCCGCTTCGCCCGAGCGCTATTCGGTCGAGGCCCTCGTGGCGCATCGCAATGTCGAGCTGCTGGCGCGCCAGGCCCGCGAACTGAAAGCACGCGTCGCGGTGATCGCGGATGAACGCCAGTACGGCGCCCTCAAATCGGCGCTCGCCGGGAGCGGCATCGAAGCGGCCTCCGGCGCTGCCGCGGTGGTCGAGGCG
>Ga0070735_10005126_pt1 | contig 10924 bp, 11 predicted proteins | sample Coa_R1_FD_66443 | JGI IMG/M metagenome (GOLD analysis project Ga0070735, IMG submission 66443) | Surface soil microbial communities from Centralia Pennsylvania, which are recovering from an underground coalmine fire - Coalmine... | ecosystem: Environmental > Terrestrial > Soil > Unclassified ... | reverse complement strand
CGGAAGCCATCGGCCTTATTTTACGGGCGCTTCGCACCCACTGGGTGATAAATCAAATCGCACCGTCACCGCTGCCCACTTGACTTCGACCCTTACTTGACATCCCTTACCGACGGATTATGGAATATCTCCGCGCGCGTCTCCTCAAATACCAAAGTGTTGCGCTCAACTATACTATGGTGTCAGCAATCATCTGAAAACGTAGTTTTCTGAATATCAGCCGAAGGCGAGCGACATCATCGCGCCGAAGGCGCAATCATCCGTCCGATCATCCGCAGGCTGTGGTCCGCGACGAAGTATCTTGTCTCAAAGGCGAGAAATAGGTGGAACCCTGCCGTTAGCGCGGCAGGGTTCGGTGTTCGGCAACCATTGGACAGGTAAAACCAAACAGAGCTGGTTTTAAACTGCCACGAGACCGCTGCCGTTGTCCAGTCCCGCCTGCGATGATGCATGGCGGCGGTTCACGGCGAAGCGGTTCTGCGGCAACGGGCTTGCCTTGGTCCAGGCTGTCATGCGGTTTTCTTCATCTGCACGCACTGCGATCGCGGACGCCGCTACTGCAACGATCAATGCCGCCAGCAAGCCCGCCGGCAGCAGCGGCGGCGCGCCAACCGGCGCCACCAACAGAGCCCCGAAGGGCAACTCGATCATCGCGATCGCCAACACGCGTACCGATGCCGCCTGCGCCAAAGGCCGGCGTCCGTGACGGATCAAGGTTCCCTTTCGATCGTTTCCCCGGCATCATTCGAATGTGGACGGGCCGATGCGGTAGGAGCATCCTCCGGCGCAGCAGCTCCAGCCCGGTTTTTGGCTGCGCTGCCGGATCTGCGGCCGCGCCGGACGCTTCATCGATCCCTTTCCACGCATTCCACGCAGAAGGTGAATCGTCGCATGATCAGTCCGGAAATCCGCGCGCAGATCCGCCGCTACTTTTACGCCGAACACTGGAAAATCGGCACGATTGCCAGTGAACTGGGCGTCCACCCGGACGCCGTTCGCAACGCCGTTGAAAGCGAACGCTTCAATTGTTCCAAGCCGCTGGGAGCGTCCGTCGTCGATCCCTATATCGAGTTTGTCCGCAACACTCTCGACCAACATCCGCGCCTGCGCGCTACGCCGCATCTACCAGATGATTCGCGACCGAGGCTACAGCGGCAGCGTAGTTCAGTTGCGGCGCGCCGTTGCCCGTTTGCGTCCCCAGAGCCGCGAAGCGTTCTTGCAACTCCAGACGTTTCCCGGCGAGCAGGCGCAAGTCGATTGGGCCCACTTTGGGCACGTGATGGTGGGCCGCGCCAAGCGAGCCCTGTCCTGCTTCGTGATGACGCTGTCGTATTCGCGAGGGTTGTATCTGGAGTTCTTCTTCGATCAAACCATGGAGAATTTCCTGCGCGGCCACGTGCATGCGTTCGAGTTTTGGCACGGACAGCCGCGCGTGATCCTTTACGACAATCTCAAGAGCGCGGTGCTCGAGCGGCGCGGCAATCAGATCCATTTTCATCCCCGGCTGATCGAGTTGAGCGCGCATTATCACTTCGCCCCACGGCCTTGCCAGGTGCCCGCCGGCAATCAGAAAGGCCGCGTGGAACGCGCCATCCGCTATGTGCGGGATTCGTTCTGGGCAGGCCGGACTTTTACCACGCTCGCCGAATGCAATCGGCAAACTTTACTCTGGCGCGACCAGGTCGCGCACCAACGCCGCTGGCTTGGCGGCGACGGCCGCACGCTCGCCGATGTCTTCACCGAAGAACAGTCCCGCCTACTGCCTCCTCCGCGGCACGCCTTCTCCACCGACCGGATCGAGGCTGGCCGCTCGCGTAAGACCATCTGTGTGCGCTTCGATCTCAACGACTACTCCATCCCGCCGGAAGCGGTCGGACGGCAACTCACATTGGTTGCTTCCGATGTGAGCGTGCGCATTCTCGACGGCTCATTCGAGATCGCCAGGCACATACGGACTTACGATCGCCATCAGCTCGTGCTCGACCCGGCGCATCAGGAAGCGGTCATCAAGATCAAGCGCAAAGCGTTCCACTCCACGCCCGGCGGCCGGTTAGAGCAAGCTGTGCCGGAGAGTAAGACACTTTTGGATCTGGCCTTCGCGCAGGGCGAATCGGCCGGCGCCCAGACGGCTCAACTGATGGAGCTGCTGGAGCAGTATGGCGCCGCCGCATTGCGCCGCGCCATCGCCGAAGCGCTCGAACGCAACACGCCGCGCGTCTCTTCGGTGGCTTTCCTGCTGCGCCGGCAACCGCGCGCTGCGACGCTCAGCCTCGATCTCAGCCATCATCCGCAAGCTCAAGCGCTCGACATCCGCCCGCACAATCTGGAGACTTACGATGAACTCGCCCACGCCAAGGACGACGGCAATGACGAACCATAGTCTTGCTGCTCAACTCAAGCAGATCGGCTTGTGCGCCCTGCCTACGCAGTTAGACGACTTCATCGCGCGTGTTACCAAGGCCCGCTGCTCGGCTCATCAGATTCTCGAAGAACTCGCCAAAACCGAAGCATCGGAGCGCTCTCGCCGCAGCCTGGAGCGGCGTCTGCGAATCAGCGGCATCAAACGATTCAAGCCCATGGCCGACTTCGATTGGACCTGGCCCGCCAAGATCGAACGCGATGTCATCGAACGCGCGCTGACCTTGGATTTTCTTGGCGAGACACGCAATCTCGTCCTGGTGGGCCGCAACGGTTTGGGCAAGACGATGATCGCTCAGAACATTGCTCAAGCCGCCGTGCTTGCCGGACATACTGTCCTGTTTCGTTCCGCGGCAGCACTGCTCGAGGAACTGCACCGGCAGTCTCCCGAAGGCCGCCGCCGTAAGCTGCGCGGGTACGCCAATGTTGGACTTTTGTGCATCGACGAGGTCGGCTATTTATCCTTCGACGACAAGGCTGCCGATCTGCTCTACGAAGTTATCAATCGGCGTTACGAACGCAAGCCAGTCATTCTGACGACGAATCGTCCTTTCAAGGAATGGAACGAGGTCTTTCCCCACGCGACGTGCGTCGTCACGCTGCTCGACCGCCTGCTCCATCACGCCGACGTCACTGCGATTGAAGGCGACAGCTATCGGATGCGCGAAAGCGAGCAGGAAACCGCGGCGCGCCGGAGGAAGAAATGACTCCCGTTACTTCGATTCTCGACCAAATTCCGATGCCGCGCTTTATGTCCCTGCGGTGCTCACGCTCTATGTCGATCTGCCGGACACCCCGTTGCGCGCCAGCGTTCTAGACCAGCGGCAGGCCCGCCTCTGGTTTGACCGCGGCATTCTCCTCGAAGTGGTTGAGACGGCCCTGCTGCTGGCCTGCCTCCGTCGCACAATGCGGCCCGCTGGCGTACCGCCGCTCCCCCGAGTCCGTTCCCTGGCCTACTTCCAACCCGTCATTGTCGAACTCCAGGAGCATCCCGCTCCTGCTGCTTACCTCCAATACCTGCGGCTCAAACTTCGCACTGGCGTCGGTAACCCAGGAGTGGTGGAAGTTCAAAAATCTACGTTTTCAGATGATCGCTAACACTATGAACCCTGTGTCCTTCATCACATTGAGTATCTCAGTGAAAGGAACATGGGGGAAATAGTTCCAGAGATTGGAGCCAAGCGCCCATTTCACATTCTTGTTGGCGGGCAGCCGTCCAGCAGCCCGAGCCAGGCAGCATGCGAAAAGTGTGACTGCTGTTCGGCGAGTCAGAGTCGATTCCCTCGCGGCGGCGCCGTTTTGGCCAAGCCTTCCTTGGACATGCTTGAAATCAATTTATCATGGAATCACGGCCGCACCTCGCTGCTCATCAGGGAACAGCCTTGCGCGCGGCCGGTTGCGACGGCTGAAATTCGATCGCCGTTACTTCCCCAGTTGCCGCAATATAGTCGATGGCAACGTGACGGCCAGCCTGCGGACCACATGTAATCTGCATGCTGGGGGAGGACGCATTTTTCAACACCACTCTCTTCGGGTCCTTTACCAGCAGCGCCACCTCACGCGTGACGGTATGGACGTGCAAGCGGGCGGTGGTATCGATGCAGTCCACGGCGACGAGAATGCCCTCCACGCGCGCATCGCCCACCCGATTCTGCCAGCTCTTCGGAGTTGAGACTGCCGGGCGGGTAGCGCGCGGCTGGACTATGTGCGGCTCAGTCAAAAGCAGCGCAGCTTCAGCCATCTGGCGCTCCTGTTCATTGGCGGCGGCGTTCAGCGCCCGCAGTGCCCCCTCTCGCGCGGCATCCTTTTGTCCGAGCTTATAGTAGGCGAACGCCAGCGCGTGCCAGAAGTATGCCTGTCGCGGCAGAATGCCAGCCGCAACACGCAGGTGATCAACCGCTTTGCCATAATGGCCGTCGTCCGACTCGCGCACTCCGATCAGAAACTGGGCTTCCGCGAAATTGGGGTCCAAGGCCACGGTTTTATAGAGATATTTATCCACCTGCGCACGTGGCGCGCCCGAATCCCGCAGAAGCATGGCGTACTCGAAGTACAGCGATGCGGTTGGCGATCCGGCAGCCAGGGCGCGTTCGAGATGCGCACGGGCTTCTTGATCCTGGCGCTGATGTAACGCCAGTGTCGCTAACCCGACCTCAGCCTCGACAGATCCAGGATTGTCGCGGGCCAACTGGGCATAGAGTTTCCGGGCCTCGGTGTCGTGGCCCAGCCGCAGGAGCAACTCAGCGCAGGCCATGCGTGCTTGCTCCTGCGGCATCGGGCTAACCTTCACAGCGAAGGTTTCCCCGGCTGGTACGGCCATTTCGATGGTATCGAATCGCCGTGCCTCTACATATGCGTGCAGATCTTGGATGGCTTGTTCCAAAGTTCGGCCGAACGCTTCGTGGAAAGCAATGGCAGATGGCGTGTTCCGCTTGAGCAGCGCGGTATACCCCGAAAGGCCCCGCAGGTACTCACGCGAGAAGTTGAGCATGTGGACCAACGCCCAGCTCTGTGCATAGAAGATCGATACTTTGGCGGGATCGGTGGACTCGGAAGACCCCTCGCTCAGCGCCGCCGCCGTGAGCCAACTGGAATGTGCCAGCGTCCGCAAGTGGCCGGCCACCGGTGATCCCACCCGCACGCGGTTGCCTTTGATTTCGAGCGTCGAGTACAGTTCCGCGGTTCCTTCGTCCATCCATTTCGGAAACGCCACGCTCGAGTGATTCAGCACCAGGTGCGTGTATTCGTGAAAAACAACGCGATACGCCTCCACGCCGGCGTACTGCATCGCAATATAGTCGCGCTCCGGTCCGCTCTGATAAAATGCCAAAGACGAGGAGCTTGGGCGATACGGCCGGAAGTCGGCCTCGGAAGCGAACACGTAAACCTGCACCGGGAGCGGCAGCTCGCGACTTGTGCCGGAAAGCTTCCGAAAGACATCACGAACCTGCTCAAAACGCGCCAATACCTGTCGTCCGGCCGCTTCGCTGGCATTCGTATATACCTCGAAATGCGGCGATGTGAAGCGAATCCAGTGTTCGTTGGCAGGAGCACTCCAGACTGAGAGCAGTAGAAATGCGAATATCTTTGCGGCTATGGCGATCCTCACCCTACCCCACCTTCCGGCACAGCCTCCGCGAGGCATGAAATGAACCGGTTCGCTTCTTATACTATAGGTCCGATAGAAAGTTTCGATTGGACCGCGATTGATGAGACGGCATATCGTTAAATATGAGTGGAATGCCTACGATGGATGCTGCCAGCTCACAAGTTGCGTTACTTCATCGGGTTAGCAGCATTGTCAGTTCAGAACTGTCTCTCGATGAAATGCTGGGCGAAATTATCGGTTTGACGGTACAGGTGACGGCGTGCGATGCATGCCTGGTTTACCTGATTGAAACGGAAACCGGCGAAATTGTCTTGCGAGCGTCACAGTTGCCGCACGCGGCTGCCCTTGGCAATTTGCGCATGAAGATGGGAGAAGGCATCACAGGTTGGGTGGCGGAGCACCATTCAGTGGTGGCCTTATCCTCCAAAGCTGTTGCCGACCAGCGGTTCAAACGGTTTCCTGCCCTGATCGAAGACACCTATGAAGCATTTCTGTCCGTTCCGTTGCTCAACAAGGGCAGTGTGATTGGGGTGATCAACGTACATCATCGCGAACAGCACGAGCACACCCCGGAAGAGATTGCGCTGCTGACCTTTGTGGGCGAGCAAATGGGACAGGCGATCTCAAAGAGTCTGCTGGAAGAGGAAAACGCCCGTCTGCATGAAGAAACTGAGGAGATGAAACGCCAGCTTGAAACACGGAAGCTGGTGGAGCGCGCGAAAGGAATCCTGCAACAGCGTTACGGCCTGACCGAAGAGGACGCGTATCTGCGGCTCCGCAATGAGAGCCGCCGCTTACGCCGCCCCATGCGCGATTTGGCGGAGGCCATTATTCTGTCCGAAGACTTGAGCCGGAAACCCTTGCCGTAAGAGCGTACTCAGGAGTCATTGAAGTCCCGACGCAAGAAAATGTAGGAGTTCCGGATGACCTCTGTTGCCCCAATATGGCGTCGTATTGACATCGATAGTTACAGCACTCTACCGTCGTCTTGACGACATCAAGCGCGCCGTAGTTCAGTCTGAAGATCTCAGCGAAGCGCGCTACGCTGCCAGTGGCAGTATGGATCGAATCCGGCGCGGCTGCGGAACCCGATACACGCAATTCGGGCAGGGTGAAAACCAACTTTCGCGCGCGATGCCGAGTGGCATCTTTTGAATCGGCGAGGGATCGATCACGCGGGAAACCAACAGCTTATCGCGAAGTAGATAGTTTCGATAAAAGATGTTCTCGCGATTGCGGATGTGGCGCTCGACCAGAACTCGCCGGTCCTCCAGACCGCTGGCCCGATATCCTTGCTGGGAGCAATCCGGTAATTGATATCGCAAGCCTTCCATTTCCGCATCTTGCGTGTTCCCAGTTCGCGGCGCTCGAAGTCCGACAGCAACGCCTCCCGAACGCCTCCAACTGCGATTTGTCTTGGCGATTAACATCTCGTCCGGATCTCCTCAGGTCCGGCGGCAGTTACCGGCAAACCTATCCGCCGGCATGCTTTCTGCACCCCCTAGCTTAGAAATCTCATAAGCCCCCAGCATTCAACACACCTATGCCGCGGCTATAAAGAACATTGCAAAAGTTGGTGCGGTGCAGCACACGTCCGGAATCGGTCAAGTTGATGTGGAATGTGAACCAATTGACACTGTTCTGTAGACGGCTGAGCACTTCGTCGCCGGACTCGCCCAGTAGCGCCGGCAGCCGCGGCGCCGGCGGGAAGGTGAGCTTTCGGTAGGCCTACGTGAGGCATGCCCTGAAGGTCCAAAACGTAGTGGGGCATGGCAGCTTACTTGCCGCCTGCTTGGAGGTGATCAGTAGCTGGTTTTACTCTGATGAAAAGCGTGTTCTATTTGAGAGGTTTGCCGGAAGCGGCAGGCCGGCCTCCTGGAAAGAACTGATCGAGCAACTCGAGCTCAGCGATCTCATTGGCCTTCATTAGGATGCAGTTGGGAAGGGGACGGATACGGGAGCACCCGACCTGATATGCCAGCAGACTGGACCGAGCCGTTGAGGATTCCGCGATCGCGCGGCTCAAGAATGCGATTTCTGTCGTATAGAGCGGCCGAATCGTGCGCCTGTCTTGGATGGCCCTCCAGAGCAATGGATTAGGTTGCAGCAATATCCACAACCATCTTGGCGCGGGTTCAAATTGCCTGGAGGCCGACAACGGGGCTTTGGAAAGGCCCTGTTTCTCGGGAACTGGTCAAGCCAAAATCCGGCGTACTGAGGTCGCCCGATCTGCAACCGGCGCGCGATCTCAGCGTTGCTGACACCGGCTCGATATAGCTTCCCCACCTGGCTGGCGTGGAGCGTTGCCGTTTGCGGCCGACCTAAGCGCTTCCCCCTCTCTCGGGCGTGAGCCAGACCAGTACGCACGCGCTCGCGCAGGATCTCCCGCTCGAAGTCTGAGAACACCGCGAGCAAACCCGCCATCGCGCGGCCCACTCCGAGATGCTGAACTTCCTGTAATGTCGAGACCAGATCGGCCACGGACCGGCCCCAGCGATCCAAGCGCCACGCTATCACAGGATTGATTTCACGTCGTTGTGCGGCAGCGAGCAAAGCTTGGAAGGCGCCAGAGCCAATTTCCTTGATCTGCGCGACGATGGTCCAGCCGCGCTTGGCTGCTTAATCGCGCAGGGCGCGGATCTCCGGCTCCGGTAGCGCTGTGTGACCATCTCATCCGAAGTGTGCCAGAAAGTGTTTCGGAACGTAAGTAGAAGATGACCGGCTTACACGTTGCCTCACGCCGGGGCCGCGCCGATGTCCGGATTGCCGGCCGCCAGCCAAAACCCCTTCCCCTCGTACACCAACACCTTTATCGAGGTTTACCGCCGGCTGCGAAACACGAACACAGCCCGAAAATGGATCGACATAGAGCTTGGCCCGGCACAACTCGGCCAGGGAGCCGATGCCCTTGCGAAAGTCCACTGCCTCGACCGCCAGCAGGATTCGCATCTGCGGCGTGATCTGCAGCATGATTTCGAAGCTGCAAAACTGCGAATCAACTTGCCAGGTCGCCGGTTGGAATGGCCTTCAACTCCAGTCGCAGCTTCGCACATCGCGGCGTTTCTACCGCTACCAGACAACTCGCCGTCGCACGGGTGTTCCGCGCCAGCAGTTCCACAAACGAGGGTGCAGAGGACTCGCTTCTGGGCCGACGTTAGCGTCGAGCCTTGCGCGGCTTTACTTGCGCTCGAGGCTCGAATCGATCCGTTCACTTTCGAAGACTCGGCCGTTCCACAGCCAGCGCCTGCCGGTCCGCCACGCCTAGGTCGCTGCCGTATTCCGGGCGATCCCACCCGCTACTCTTCGGACAGGAATCTGCCGAACATCTGAACTATAAGTTCCCAGAAAATAATTGCGATCATAATTCGCAAGTGCCTGGCGGAACATTTTGTCGCGGCTCTCCCAACGGTTCGATACCGGATAATTTGCAATCCGAAGGCTATCCTCATGTGAGATGTGCACCGCGTAGCCGGACATCACTCGCCGCAGCCCCGCGCCAAGCGTCAGGCGGCCGATCATGTCCTGATCTTCCCAACCCCATCCGTGGAGGTCCGAGTTGTACCCCTGGATTTCCAAAAAATGTTTACGCCGGACCAGGATCAGTCCAGGAGCATTCCGTGTGCCGTCTTCGGCGTCCTCCTCATGATCGACAATTTTCAATATCCTGCCGTTCGCAATCCGTACTTGCAGTTCGTATCCGAAACAAACGACGTTGTTGCCCCCGCGCGCATTATTCTCTGTCTCGCGCACACCAGTTAAAGTGCCGAACGTATCCGGCTTTTCCAATACCTGTTCTGTTAACCGCGTCAGGGTTAAAGGGTCAAGAATTATGTCCGCATCGCAGAAAAACAACAGTTCGCTGCTCGTATTTGCGACACCAATATTTTGCGCGCAAGCCTTATGAAAATACTTCTGGCCAGCGACTTCAATTACATGCACCCGTTTCCAATGATCCCCGATCTGGCTCTGGAGCATGGAGCTAGATCCGCTGTAGTTAACGATCGTGAGGTCGCCATCCAAGGCATTGGCGCACTCCATCAATCCAGGAAGAGCGCGGCTAAGCTCTGCGCGGTCGCGCCAGGTTACGATGATCGAAAGCATAATCTGTCAAACCTTTCGGCCATTATCCACCACAAGCCACTCGCGCCCAAGCGAAATTTTGGCCGAGTCTTATTGGCCTAAACCAGCAATGAACGATACTCCGCCATATATCGCGCGACCATTGCCCGCCGCGAATACCGGCGCAGGACGATTTGGCGCCGTAGGGGTGACGGCGCTGCAATATCCCGGAGCCGGTCCGCAAGCTGGCGCCACTCACCTGCCGGCACGACTGCTCCGGCCTCTGGCGAATCGATAACTTCTGATAGACCGCTTTGCTGCCAGCCTCCCACGGGAACTCCGCACGCGAGTGCGCGTAACGCCCATAGCGGGGGAATCGGTCCCGGATTTGCCGGTAAATCGAGAAATACGGCCGCCCCCTGGAGGTCGCGCTCGGCACACTCAATCTTGGTCAGCAATGGGAGCGTCAGCCTACGGGCGATCGCTCGTGCGACCCGCAGCTCGCGCCCGCCGTCGCCTAGCCACAGGACGTATTTGGGTTCATGGATCTCGAGAACAGTAAACCGGCTCAGGTCAATACATGGCGCAATGACGACCGGTCCGTCGTAGCCGTGCTGCGGTTTCAGGGCAGAGCATCGCCACCGGGCGTGACGAGCCAACGCTGGGATTAACTCAGCCGCTGGATCGGATTTCGGAACAGTCCACGTCTGCAACACCGCTGAGCCGCGACTCAACAGAATTTGGATCGTGGCAACCAGAGGCGCCAGGCAGTGAATCACATCGTAATCCCGCAACATATCAGCCAAAATAAATTGTGTGTAAAGCGCTTCCTGGCTCGCCCGGCTGTCAGCCGACGGAACCTCATCCGGATCGAGCGAGAGGAGCGGAAGGCCTCGCCATGAGCCTCTCCGAGCCACCAGATCCACCGATATACCGCCAATCTCGCGTGCTGTCTGTTTGAACGCGGAAGCAATTTCGAACGCCAGCACCGCCTCCAAAGAACGGGATTCTGGCCCCACGGGCTCCGAAAGGCCGGCCAATATCGCGACACGCAAAGAATCCGCCAATCCAATCCCTCACTTCTAAATTCTTCAAATTACCAGAATTTTCTGATGAAAATAGACCTGATGAAAATGGATCTTGACGGACACCACGTGCACTGATAGAACCGGTTGTGGTACCGCACCACCCAACCGTTGCCCAGCACCCGCTCCGTCTTCCAGCCGGAAAATCTCTCGCAGCTTCCTGCCTCCGGGCGCCGGCAAATGATAATCCACTTCTGAGCGCGCCTCCACCGCGAAGCGCCGGTTGTGCTCGTCGCAATACTCTTCTTCCAGA